>ERZ1034984.485-NODE-485-length-44307-cov-7.849950_pt1 | contig 44307 bp, 32 predicted proteins | sample MGYA00520589_ERZ1034984 | MGnify/ENA primary metagenome ERZ1034984 (study PRJEB33766, sample SAMN09781790) | gut metagenome | biome: gut microbiome | host: Homo sapiens | place: Madagascar | study: EMG produced TPA metagenomics assembly of the PRJNA485056 data set...
GCCTCCGGCAAGTTGGACGTGGTGCTCCGCTCCCCGCTAACCCTTGTTCCTTCGTTGCGGGGCACCACATCTCTAGGGCCGGATGGGCCTCCGGCAAGTTGGGCGGGACTCTGCCCGCCCGGCGCTTCCTAAAAAGTGATGCATGAGCTCCTGTTTTTCTACTCCATGCATCAACCTCATTTTCAATGTTGATGCATGAACCCTCTTTTTTTCATCTCATGCATCACTCCAATCATTTCTACACTTCATTTCTTCTACTTTGACCTCACTTAAGTGAAAAAGTGATGTACGAGTCCCGGTTTTCTATTTCTATGCATCACATACCTCCGGTTCCCCCAAGCATTTCATCCTAATCTACCCAACGGCCGCGAGGAAAAGTGATGCAGGAACCTCTTTTCGGAGCGTTCCTGCATCACTTTTCCACCACATTCCGCCCTCACTCCCCGGCATTGAACTCTAATCAACCAATCGGACGCGGGGAAATTGACGACGGAGACTCCGTTCAAAACGTTCCGTCGTCAATTTCCTCTACTTTCACAGAAAGAGCTCAAATTAGAACCCTTTTCATGAATAGCAAATTACCTCTTTGGAGATTTTTTTCGATAAGCAAAACTGAGTGCTGCGCTAAGAAGCGTTTGCAAAACCAAAATAAAAATAAGAGTACGGACAACACCTGTGATTTCCTGTTGATTTGCCGCAATAGAATTCCGGTACATCCAAATTATCGGAAGTTCGGAAAGAAAGCTTATGCAAAGCAGGATATATATATTCCCATAGGTTTTTCGATCATATTTTTTTATTGCCACTGCTTCTATTGTATGCAAAATCATACCTACAACGAAAAATATGACGAACGCATATATTAAGTATTGAGTTCTTTGAATGTATCGCATTTGCACCAACATCGAAATTCCAACAAGTGCACACCCGATAATAATCTCAATATATCTTCTCATCGCACCGCCCTCCGCTTTGTCCACAGAACATCACTATCTTTCATTTATTTTCATAATTATACCATCTAGAAACTAAAATAACATTGCTATACAAAAAAAGTTTCTTAAGATTTCTTAAGAAAAGGATCTTGGGTACCCCCGCCCCGGGGTTCGCGCTCAGAAACCGAATTCATTGGCTTTGCGGGCAGGCGAGCGCGAACCTTGCCCGCCGCCGGGCCGGCTTTTCTGCTTTTTTCACCCCGGGGTTCGCGCTCGGAAACCGAGTTCATTGGCTTTGCGGGCAGGCGGGCGCGAACCTGGCCCGCCGACCGCATTCTTCCTTCAATAAAAAACCCTGCACGGTCAGCATCAAGTGATTGCTGCCCGTGCAGGGTTTTAGCTTTTCTATTCGTAGATCCGCTTAATGGTCTCGAACTTAATCATATTGGTATTTCCGGTGATGCCGCTGAGCTTTCCGCCCATCATGATTACGTTGTCCCCCACTTCCAGATTCAGAATCCGGGTGGCTTCCTTCATGGCATGGAAGAACAGCACGTCCATGGATTCATATTCCTCGCAGAGCACCGGAATGACGCCCCAGGAAAGGGCCAGCTTCCGGTATACCTTCGGGCGAATGGTGGTTCCGATAATCGGCACCGCATTTCGGAACCGGCTTACCATCCGAGCGGTAAGTCCGCTAACGGAGCTGACAATCACGCACTTCGCTTCCACATCGATGGCCATCTGGCAGGCGGAGTGGGAAATAGCGTCCAGAATATTCTTCGTGGTGAAATCTGTTTTGCGGAACCGATTCCGGTAATCGATTTTTTCTTCCGTATATTCCGCTACTTCCGCCATGGTGCGAACCGCATCCACCGGATATTTTCCGGCGGCACTTTCTCCCGACAGCATCACCGCCGAAGCGCCCTCGTACACCGCATTGGCCACATCGGAAATCTCCGCCCGGGTCGGACGAATGTTGTGAATCATGGATTCCAGCATTTCCGTTGCCACGATGACTCTTTTTCCCAGCATCCGGCACTTGGAAACAATCTGCTTCTGAATCGCCGGAACTTCCACAAATGGAATCTCCACACCCAGATCCCCCCGGGCCACCATGATGCCGTCCACCACTTCCGAAATCGCTTCCACATTGTCCACGCCGGACCGGTTCTCGATTTTCGCGATGATGTCGATGTCCTGACCGCCGTTCTCATCCAGGAAATTCCGCATCTCCAGTGCATCTTCTTTGGTGGACATAAAGGACGCCGCCACGTAATCCACGTCCTGCTCGATGCCGAACAGCAGATCCTTCTTATCCTGCTCGCTGAGGAACGCATTGCTCATCAGACGTCCCGGGAAATTCATGCTTTTCCGGTCGGACAGCTCGCCGCCGATATCCACCCGGCACAGCACGTCATTGCCGTTAATTTCTTTTACCGTGCACACCACCAGGCCGTTGTTCACCAGCACCCGATCGCCCTTCCGGAGATCTTTGGCGAACCCCTTGTAGCTTACGGAAACTCGAGTCTCATCCCCCTCGATATCCTCCATGGTGAAGGTGAAATCCTGCCCATCCGCCAGGGTGACCCGATGATCCTTGAACACGCCGATACGGTACTCCGGGCCCTTGGTGTCCAGCATGATCGGAATCGGCAGCTTCAGCTCCTCCCGAACCTTCCGAATCGTCCGGATCCGCTTCAAATGCTCCTCGTGACTTCCGTGAGAGAAGTTCAGCCGAGCCACATTCAGTCCCGCTTTACACATCTGGGTAAAAACAGCTTCCGACTCGCTGGCCGGTCCGATGGTGCAGATTATTTTCGTTTTTCTCATGGTCATACCCCCTTTAGTTCATCTATTTCTCTCTTTTCAATCTTATTTCTATACCGTAATCACCCGGTCCAGCTCGCCGTAGGCTTCCAGCTGGTTCTTTCCGCCCACCAGCACGATGCCCCCTTCGGCGATGGCTTTTGCCAGGGGTTCCGCATACTTCGCCAGCTTCTCCGGCGTGGAATTCAGCACCCGCCGCCGCTCGGTGCAGCGGTCCTCGTAGGTCCGCCCGCTGAGGTACATGCTGTCCGCCCCGTTTCCTTTGAGGCGCGGCGTCAGTACGCGAGAGGACTCAGACACCGCCCCGATGATGAATCCGGTAAGGTCCGGATCGGCGTCGGTGAACTCCTTCAGGAAGGTTCCCACGGTTTCGTATTTATTCAAGGACTCGGCACCCTTTGGGTCCCGGTAGGAGTAGCAGGCCGTCAGCCCGGACACGCCGGCGGTCAGGCCGGTTCCGTAAGCGCCGCCTTGCACCCGGATGATATTCCAGAGGTACGCGTAGGAAACGATTCGTGCCGCCAGGGAGAGTTCCCCGTTCCACTGCGCGCCGAACTTGGTAATATCTCCGCCCCGGATGGCGAAAGAGATGTCCGCCGGAATCACGATGCCCTCTTTCCGGGCGCCCCACGGACGAACCGCCGGCTGCCCTTCCGCCTCCGATGAAGCCGCTTCGAATTCCTCTGCCGGCAAGCCGTTCCGGAACTCCGTCACCAGCGTCTGAACGTCGGACTCCGTGCCCCCGGTGATGCTCAGCATCATTTTGTTCGGGTTCACGCAGCGGTGCAGTTCCTCGGTCAGGAGGTTTTGGAAGGAGGTCCAATCCCAACTCTCTTCCTGCTTCTTCATCCACTCGTAATAGGTCAGTCCGTCGGTGCATTCATTTACCACACCGGCGCCGGTGAACATGGCCGTCAGACGGCGCAGTCCCAGGGAATGGCCCGCCATGGCCATCTGCTGCTGCATGTCGCCGCGGTCCTGCTTCAGCAGATTTCGAACCGCTTCTTCGTCCAGCAGCTGCGTTTCACTCAGCACTTCCGTTACCAAGGCCACCGCCGCTTCCAAATTCTTCGGCAGTGTGCTGAAAGTGGCAATCAGCTTCGCTTTATAGGATTCTCCGTCGTTGTTCTTCGAGAAGGTCGCCGTGCTAAAATCAATATTTCCGCAGTACAGGCGGCTCCGGTTCAGCAGATCCGTCGGGGTGGACCGTCGGGTGGCGATTTTGCCCAGAATTTCCGTCAGGAAGGAAATTCGAGAAAGCTCTTCCTCGGTTCGATCCGTGATATCGAAGAACGCCGTTACGTACAAAATTCCGCCGGTTGGGATATCGTGCACCAGCACCTGGGTTCCTTCCATATCCCGCACTTCCGTCGGTATATCCTCCGGCATATCCTGAATATCCGTTAAAGTCAGGTGCGGCAGGCATTGCAGATCTTCCTCCGAATCCGTCTCCTCCTGCCATTCCTGCAGTTCTCTTTCCTGATGCTGAAGGGCTTCCTTCTCCGCCGAATTCCAGGATGCTTCCTCGTCCCGAAGCCGCTGTTCCTCTGCCTTTCGCCGTTCCTCGCCCGCCGTGCGGGAAGGTTTCATAATAACCTCACAGCGGTGATCGTTATCCAGATAAACCGCCCGAAGAAGTTCCTCGAAATACCCTTGATCGGCTTTCTCACGAAGCTTCTCGAAAATATCTCCCACCTGCAGGTTGGCTTCCGGTTTTCCGCCGTACAGCCAGCTCTCCAGGATGTTAAAACTGTAGATTAAGCCCGATGGGTAGGATCCGAAATCCCGTTCCCGCATGATGAATTCCGTATTGGCCAGGGCGGAATCCAGCTCCTCCCGGTCCAATCCTTCTTTTACCAGACGATTCAGCTCATCGTGAATCAGGGTGCGGATGAGATCCGTATTCTCCGGTGCGTAATTCCGGACTTCAATACGGGCATAGGGCTGCCGCACCGAATCCATCACGGAGACGATTACGTCCTCGGCCAGACCCCTGTCCAGAATGCATTTTACCAGCGGGGAGTGGTTGTTGTGGGCAATGACGCTGTGCAGCACGTGCATGGCCACCAGCTTCTCCCGGTCATCGTAGTCGCCGATCACGCCGCCCCAGGCAATCCGCATCCGCGGCTCCTTTTCCTCATCCGGCGCAATCTCGTAGGTAACCGTGCGGCTTCCGCCGTCCACCGGCGCCTGCTTCGGCGGGAAGTGAACCGGCTCGGTCCGTCCAAAATCCTTCAGGTACTCGTCCTGCAGGATGCCCAGCACTTCGTCGATATCCAGATTTCCGTCCAGGCAGATGTAGGCGTTGGACGGTGCATAGAATTTCCGATGGGTGTGGATGAAATCCTCGTAGGTCAAATCCGGAATGTGCTTCGGGTCGCCGCCGGAATTGAATCGGTACGGCGTATCCGGCAGCATCGCCTGACACATGACATCTTCCAGCAGCTCGTCGGCGTTGGCCATGGCCCCCTTCATTTCGTTGAACACCACCCCCTTGTAGGACGGCGTCCCGGCCTCATCAAAAGCGTAGTGCCAGCCCTCCTGCCGGAAAATATTCGGGTTCCGATAGATGGCCGGATGCAGCACCGCATCCATATACACCCGCATCAGATTGATGAAATCCTTGTTATTCTTGCTGGCCACCGGATACAAGGTTTTGTCCGGAAAAGTCATGGCATTCAGGAAGGTGTTCAGGGAATTCTTCACCAGCTCCACAAAGGGCTCCTTCACCGGATACCGGTCCGATCCGCACAGCACTGAATGTTCCAGAATATGGAACACTCCCGTATCGTTCCACGGCAGCGTCTTGAAGGCAATCCCAAAGGTCTTGTTTTCCTCCGCCCGGTCCAGCCAAATCAGCTTCAGCCCGGTGGTTTCGTGCTCCATCTGAATCAGGGTTCCCTGCAACTCCTCCAAAGGCACTCGCCGCTGCACCCGAAACCCGTGCAGCACCTCATTTACTTCCAACTCTCTATGTTCCTGCATCGTCATACGCATTCCCTTTCTTCTATATTATAAGTAGTGATCTTCCACTTTTTCTGCCGCATACCGGTCCGTCGCCTCCGCCGCATCCGGCACGTCCTCCGCTATCGCTTCTTCCGCAGATTCCGCCGGTGCCGGCTCCGCAAACGCCTGGCTCAGCGCCGGCTGTTCCTCCTCTCGGGACTTCTTCTTCCCCCGCCGGGAAACGGCATGTCCCGCCGGAATGTACTCCTTCGGATCCCGCACCTTCTTTCGGTTTCTTATAAAAATAACCAGCGCCGCCACGTAGAACACCGGGGTAAAAACAAGAACGAAGGTCACCACCGTCCGGTCCATATCCGATGTGACTTCATTTCCCGGAAGCACCATCAGCAGCGGGCACAGCCACAAAGCGTGGAGGAACCAGGGAACAATCATGGCGCCTTCCCGAGACCCCTTCCACAGCAAAAAGCTCATGATTACCATAGTGAAGAACGGGCTCAAAATGGTATTCCAGCGCACGTCCGCCGGAACCGCACCGCCGCCCAAGGTGGTGAGTGCCGAAAGCAGTCCCACAAAGCCCAGGGTAATCCAGAAGCCCGAATGGAGATAGCTCCGGAAGGCATACCGGTCGAAGCCCGGCTGCTTCTCACTGCGGCACAGAAAATACCAGCAGAGGAATTCCTCCACCGCTGCCATCAGCACGCCCAGCACCAGGCCGCCGGCCGTGGTACCAATCTTCAGATGGAACGCCCCTTCCACCACGTAATCCCGCAGCGCGCCTTCCAGCACCAGCACCAGCAGTGCCGTGCAAAACCCGTATATCAATCCGTGCCGGATTCGTTTGCCCGGCGTCCATTCATTTTTTGTATCATTCGTCATTTCCCATTCCTCCTGATTTCGAAACTATGCCCCATTATACCCTATCCCCGGATTGAACGCAAAAAACAAACGGCGCTCCTGAACCCGTCAGGAGCACCGTTTGTTAGTACAAAGACCATCTTCTTCTCTTATTCGGTCATTCCCAGAAATTCGTATCCCGCATCTTCTACCGCTGCTTTGATTGCATCGGCGGATACTTCCTTGGAAAGAGTCAGCACCGCATTGCCGGCATCCTTATCCGGTGCCGCGCTCTCCACGCCATCCAGTGCCTCCAGCGCCTTCTTCACGTGAGCCTCGCAGTGCGGGCACATCATTCCTTTAATCTTTACTTCTGTTGTCATCTTCTTTTCCTCCTCTGTTTCATTAGATTTCAACAACGATTCCATTTCATATTCGATTTCTTCCATCGACGTCGCCTGTTTTCGAAGCGGCCGATCCTTGCCGGTATCCTGCATCCGGAAACGGTTCAGGCGAAGGGCGTTCATGCACACCGTAAAACTGGACAGAGACATGGCCGCCGCGCCCCACATTGGGTTCAAGCTAATCCCGGAATACAGCCCCGCTGCCATCGGAATCAGCAGGATGTTGTAGGCAAAGGCCCAGAACAGGTTTTCGTGGATGTTCCGCAGGGTGGCCCGACTCAGCCGAACGGCCGCCGCCACGTCGGAAAGGCGGGAATTCATCAGCACCACTTCCGCGGAGTCCACCGCCACATCCGTTCCGGCACCGATGGCGATTCCGATATCCGCCCGGGTCAGGGCCGGTGCATCGTTGATTCCGTCGCCCACCATGGCCACGGTTCCGTGCTCCTGAAGACGGCGAATCACCTGCTCTTTTCCTTCCGGCAGCACCCCGGCGATAACGTGCTTTACGCCCGCATCCCGGCCGATGGCTTCCGCCGTGTTCCGGTTGTCCCCGGTGAGCATGACCACTTCCACGCCCATGTTCCGCAGCTGCGCAATGGCTTCCCGGGAATCCTCCCGCACCGTATCCGCCACGGCAATGATTCCCAAAATCTTATCGTCTCGGGTAAAATAAATCGGCGTTTTGCCGGAGGCGGCCAACCGGGCGGAGGCCTTCGTGAATTCCTCCGGAATGGAAGTCCGGCTTCGAATGAAGTTCTCCGAACCTCCCACTATAGTACTGCCATCCACGGAGCCTTGCAAGCCGTTTCCGGGAAGCACGCGGAATTCGTCTACTTCCGCTGTCCCCGCCTTCTCTCCGGCATATTCCACAATGGCTTTTCCCAGAGGGTGCTCGCTGCGGTGCTCCAGCGCGGCGGCATATTTCAAAAGCGTTTCTTCCGAAATTCCTTCCGCCGGAAGGAGATCCGTCACCCTAGGCCGACCTTCCGTAATGGTACCGGTCTTGTCCAGGGCGATGATATTGATTTTACCCGCGTTTTCCAGTGACTCCGAAGTCTTGAACAGGATGCCGTTCCGGGCACCCATTCCGTTTCCCACCATGATGGCCACCGGGGTTGCCAGACCCAGGGCGCAAGGGCAGGAGATTACCAAGACAGTGATGGCGTGTTCCAATGCTTGAGATACCGCCGCCCCCTGCTGCATCCAAAGGGCAAAGACCAGTATCGAGATGAGGATTACCGCCGGTACGAAAATGCCGGAGACCCGGTCTGCAATCCGGGCAATCGGGGCTTTCGTGCCTGCCGCATCGCTTACCAACCGGATAATCTGGGCAAAGGTGGTATCCTCTCCCACCCGGGCCGCCCGGCACCGAAGATAGCCGGATTGGCTGATGGTGGCGGCGGAAGTGGAATCTCCCGGCGCCTTGTCCACCGGTACGGATTCTCCCGTCAGCGGAGATTCGTCTACGGCAGCCGTACCTTCCAGTACCACGCCGTCCACCGGAATGGCGTCGCCAGATTTTACAATGTAGATGTCGCCGATCTGTACCGAATCCACCGGTACTTCCTGCAGCTCGCCGTTTCGTTCCAGCAATGCGGTCTTTGGCGCCATCTGCAGCAGGTTCTTCAGGGCATCGGTAGTGCGGCCTTTGGAAATGGATTCTAAAGTCTTCCCGATGGTGATAAGGGCCAGAATCATGGCCGCGGATTCGAAGTACAGCTGGTTGTGGTACAGCGACATCAAAGCCATGTTATCCGTGCCGTCGGTGACCATATAGGTCATCTTCAGCAGGATGAACAGGGACCATAGAAAGGATACGCCGGAGCCCAGGGCCACCAAAGTGTCCATGTTGGGCGCTCCGTGCCGCAGGGATTTGAATCCGGAGCGGAAGAAGTCCCGGTTGATGGTCATGATGATTAGAGCCAGCAGCATCTGAAAAATGCCAAGGCCAATGTGGTTGTGGTTCAGAAATTCCGGCACCGGCCAGTCCAGCATATTGTGGCCCATGGTGATGTACATGAGCACCAAAAGCACGCCGATGGAAAGTTTTAACCGGCGAAGGAGCTTCGGGGTCTCCTGATCCCGGAGGGCATCCTCCTCGGCCTGAAAACGCTCGGTCATCCCCGGACGTCCCTGCCCGGCGGATTCTTTTTTTTGCTCCGCATCGTAGCCCGCATTCTGTACGGCAGAAATTACGGACTCCGGCGTTGCTGCGCCTTCCACCGTCATGGAATGGGTCAGCAGCGATACGTTCACGCGGTCTACCCCCGGCACGCCGCTCACGGCTTTCTCCACGTGGGCCTGGCAGGCGGCGCAGGTCATTCCCGTTACGATATATTGTTCCAAAATGTAATCCTCCTTATTCTACTTCATCAAGCGCTGAAGCAGCTCGCACAGTTCATCCACGGTCTCGTCCTTGCCGGAACGAATGTCTTCGGCCACGCAACTTCGGATATGGCATCCCAAGAGCACCTTGTTAAAGCTGTTCAATGCACTGGTGGCCGCAGAAGACTGCACCAAAATATCCGGGCAGTAGGCATCGTTCTCCACCATCTTTTCCAAGCCCCGAATCTGTCCTTCGATTCGACGCAGCCGGGTAAGTAAAGCCTTCTGCTCCGCTTCCGTCCTTTTCTTGTGCCGCGTCCCGCAGCAGCAGGAGCTCTCGCTGCAGTTCTCGCTGGATTTCTCTATCATTTCGTTTTCCATGTTGGTTCCTTTCCGGCGGTTGCCGTTTATTGATTGCAAGTCATTCCTCAGCTGGCCTTCTTCAGTGGGCCTACCGGCTCTGGATACCCCCACGGGGTATCTTTATATTTGATATGATATACCCCCGAGGGGTATCTGTCAAGAGGATAATTCCATTGTCGGCTGCCGGCGACCGCACAACCGTTGGGCCGGCAGCACCTTGGGGCGGCCGGTTTGCTCCCCGCTCCCCGCTAGGCCTTGGGGCCTCGTCCAGGGGAGCAAAATCTTCACACAACTTCCGGCCGCCGAGCACCCTTTCGCCGGCAATCCGGCCGGCCTCTTTGCTCCCCGCTCCCCGCTAGGCCTTGTGCCTCCGTTCCGGGGCGCAAAATATTCACATTCCCGCCGGCCGCCGAGCACCCTTTCGCCGGCAATCCGGCCGGCCTCTTTGCTTCCCCCTCCCCGCGAACCCTTGTGGCTCCGTTCCGGGGCGCAAAATCTTCACACAATCGCCGGCCGCTAGGCTCCCTCTCGCCGGCAATCCGGCCGGCCTCTTTGCTCTCCGCTCCCCGCTAAGCCTTGTGCCTCCGTTCCGGGGAGCAAAATCTTCACACAACTTCCGGCCCCTAAGCGCAGTTCCGCCGGCAAATCGACCCGCCTCTTTGCTCCCCGTTCCCCGCTAGGCCTTATTCCTCCGTTCCGGGGAGCAAAATCTTCACATTCCCGCCGGCTGCTGAGCGCAATTTCGCCGGCAATCCGGTCGGTCTCTTTGCTCCCCGCTCCCCGCTAAGCCTTATTCCTCCATTCCGGGGAGCTAAATCTTCACACAACTTCCGGCCCTTAAGCGCCGTTCCGCCGGCAAATCGGCCGGCCTCTTTGCTCCCCCCTCCCCGCTAAGCCTTGTATCTCCGTCTCGGGGAGCAAAATCTTCACACAACTTCCGACCCCTAGGCGCAGTTCCGCCGGCAAACCGGCGCCACAAAAAGAAGAAGCTGCTGCACCTCACGGTGCAGCAGCCCCTTTTGCTCTCAGCAGATTACCTTATCTGCCTGTTTTTACAGTTTTCTCTTCTTCCGGCTTCCGGCCAGTGCTGCGAGAATTGCAGCGGATGCGCCCATCAGACCCAGATACAGGTCCGCATTGTTGTCATCCCCGGTGAATGGACCGATATTGTTGTTATCGTCCTTATCACCGTTCTTTCCGTTGGAATTCGAATCGTTCACTGTTTTCTTCTTATACCGGTTATAGAAGTGGATTTCCTTCTTGGTTCCGGTGGACCATTTCACGGACAGAGTTCCGTCCAGGTTATCCGTAACCGTCGCCGTTACATTATATGCATTTGTATCATAGGATACACGCTTTGCATTGCCCTTTACTTCCTTGACGGTGTAGTTGTAGGTACCCACTTCGTCGAAGGTCAGGCTCTTAAAGGCAACACTTCCGTCTGCGTTATTCTTCGCTTCCGCAACGTTCTTTCCGTCCTTATCCTTCAGAACAAAGGTGAATTCCTTGTTCTTCAGTTTCCGGCCGGTCAGTGTCTTCCGGATCTTCACCGTATCCGTTACAGAGGATTCCTTAGAAGTGGTGCTGTAGGTGTTGTTAAACGCGAACAGCGGTGCTTCCTTCGGTTCCGTCTCTGCCGTGATATGGCCTTCCCCGCCATCCTTTACGGTGACCTTTACGGTCTTTGTCTCGGTGTCGTTGGCAACTCCCGGCTGCTCTCCGGATTCTTTTACCTGATAGGTAAATGTCTTCTCCGTCTCGTCGCCCAGGTCGTCCTTTCCGTAAGTGATGGTTCCGAAGTCGATGTTTCCGCCTTCTTCATTCTTCACTTCCGTCTTCTCCGGCATCGGTGCGGTCTCGTCATTGGACGTCACGTTAAAGGTGAACTCATCCGCCTTCAGAGGGCGTCCTTCCAGTACCTTCTGACCGTTAAAGTGAACCGTTGCCTTATCCGACTTATACAGGTTCTCAAAAGCAAGCTTCGATCCCTCTTCCGATTCTGCCGTCAGGGTTCCGTCTCCGTTATCCGTTACCTCTACCCGGAAGGTCGGCGCCTGGGTGTTTGCCTGCAGGGCATTGTTCTCCGATGCGTTTTCCACTACCACATAGTCGATGTAGTATCTTGCACCGTTATCCAGCTCTGCCTTGTCGGCATATCCCTTCGTCACCAGCTCCTCCAGATCGGAAACGGTGTAGGACAGGGTGCCGAAATGAATGTCTGCATCCTTGCCGCTTGTGGTGACTCCCGTGGTTACCGGTTTCTGATCTTCATGACCGGCATAGTATACGCTGAACTTGAACTCACCGGCCTTGATCGTCAGCTTATTCTTCTTTTCGCTCAGAAGTGTCTTTGTTCCTTCCGGCGTGTACTCTCCGGCTGCCTCGTAGGTGTTTCGGAATGCCGGTGTCTCTTCCTGAACCGCAGTCATGATGCCGTTCTTCTTGGCAACCTTAACCTTGAGGACCTTTTTATTGTCGTCATAGGTCATTCCGGCCTTTCCGCCGTCTTTCTCTGTTACGGTAAAAGTATATTCCCCTTCTTTGGAGAATTCCGCTCTGCCGAAGGAGAAGGTGGCTTTCTCGCCGTCCTTCATGCCGCTCAGGCTTGCGTTAGTGTCATCCAGAACGACATCCTTCTCATCAATGGCCTTCTGCGTTTCCGCATCGCCGGCCTTCAATACAAAGTCGAACTTCTCGTCCTTCAGCATGCTGCGTCCCACCAGTTCTTTTGTACCGGTAATGGCCGCATCGCCTTCCAGGGATGCCGGTGCATACTTATTGGTAAATACCATGCTATCTGCACTCTTGCCACCGGCGGTGATGCTCTTCTCCGCCTTCAGCTTGCCACCTACATCCTTTACCTTATAGGTCAGAGTGTATTCGGTGGCGTCGTAATCGTAGCTGGACTCGCTGCCAATCTTCTCGGTGACCTTATAAGTATAGGTTCCGGCCTGGGAGAAAGTAATCTTTCCGAAGTCCGCCTTTCCTTCGCCCGTAATCGATACCGACTTCTTGCCATCCTTGCTGCCTTCCGGCATCGGCGCATTGTCGGTACCGGTGATGGTGAAGTGGAAGGTGCTGTCCTTTGCCGGCTGCTTTCCGCTAATCTTCTTCTCCACGCTCGGCGTTACATTCGTCGAATCTACCGTGTAGGTATTTCGGAACTGAATATTTCCGGTTCCGCTCTTCCAGGTGACCTTCAGAGTTCCGTCCAGATTATCCGTTACAACTGCACTAACCGCATAAGAAGTCGTATCGTAAGTAATGTGTCTGTCATTTCCCGGTACTTCTTCCACGGTGTAGTTGTAGGTTCCCACATTCTTAAAGGTCAGTTTCGGGAAAGTAATGTTTCCGTCCTTGTCGTTGACGGCCTTTCCGATTTCCTTTCCGGCCTCGTTCTTCAGAACAAAGTGGAATTCGCCGTCCTTCAGCGCACGTCCGGTCAATGCCTTCTTCATCTGAACCTGTCCGGTGACAGAGGAATCCTGAGAAGCAGTGCTGTACGTATTGTTAAATGTAAACAGCGGTGCCGCGTTCGGATCGGTCTCTGCCGTGATATGGCCCTTTCCGTCATCCTTTACGGTAACCTTTACGGTCTTGGTTTCGGTGTCGTTGCTTACGCCAGGCCGGTTTCCGGATTCTTTTACCTTGTAGGTAAAGGTCTTCTCCGTTGCATCGCCCAGGTCATTCTTGCCATAGGTGATGGCTCCGAAGTTCACACTGCCATCCGCCTTATTCTGTACTTCCGTCTGCTCCGGCATCGGTGCATTCGCTTCATCGGATGTAAACTTGAAGCTGAACTCATCTGCCTTCAGCTTACGACCTTCCAGTACTTTCTGTCCCTCGAAGTTTACGGTTGCCTTATCCGACTTATACAGGTTCTCGAACGCAATCTTCTGTCCGTATGTGGACTTCGCCGTCAAATTACCGCTTCCGTTGTCCGTTACCACTACTCGGAAAGTCTGAACCTGGGTGTTCTGCTGCAGCGCGCTGTTGCCCGTTGCATTCTCGGTTACCGCATAGTTGATGCTGTACTCCGCACCGTCCGCCAATACCTTCTTGTCCGCATATCCCTTTGCCACCAGCTTCTCCAGGTCGGAAATGGTGTAGGACAGCTTGCCAAACTGAATGGCTGCATCCTTACCGGCGGTCGTAGTTCCGGTGATTACCGGCTCTCCATCTTCGTGACCGGCATAGTATACACTGAACTTGAACTGGTTGTCCTTTACAGACAACTTGTTTCCGTTCTCATTCAGCAATGTTTTGCTGCCTGCCGGTGTGTATTCGCCGGAAGCCTCGTAGGTGTTCTTAAATGTTGGCTTGTTCTCCTGAACCGTGCTCATGACGCCGTTCTTCTTGAACACCTTAACCTTAAAGGTCTTCGCCTCGGTGTCATAAGTCATTCCGGCTTTTCCGCCGTCCTTCTCCGTTACGGTAAAAGTATATTCCCCTTCCTTGGAGAATTCCGCCCTGCCGAAGGAGAAGGTGGCTTTCTCGCCGTCCTTTATACCGCTCAGGCTTGCATCCGTATCGGTCAGCACGATGTCTTTCTCATCGATGGCCTTCTGAGTGGCCTCATCCCCGGCCTTCAGTGCGAAATCAAATGTCTCACCATCCAACATGCTGCGTCCCACCAGTTCCTTCGTACCGGTAATGGCCGCATCGCCTTCCATGGACGCCGGTGCATACTCATTGGTAAATACCATGCTGTCTGCACTCTTGCCGCCGGCAGTGATGCTTTGTTCTGCTTTCAGTTCACCGCGTACATCCGTTACCTTGTAAGTCAGGGTGTATTCGGTGGAGTCGTAATTGTAGCTGGTCTCATTGCCGAGTTCCTCGGTTACCTTGTAGGTATAGGTTCCGGCCCGGGTAAAGGTAATCTTTCCGAAGTCCGTCTGTCCTTCCCCTGCAATCGTTTCCGTCTTCTCGCCGTCCACACTGCCCTTTGGCATCGGTGCATTGCCGGTACCGGTGAGAGTGAAGCGGAAGGTACTGTCCTTCGCCGGATTTTCTCCGGTAATCTTCTTCTCCACGCTCGGAGCCACATCTGTCGGATCTACCCGGTAGGTGTTCTTGAACAGAATCGCACCGGTTCCGCTCTTCCAGGTTACCTTCAATGTTCCGTCCAGATTATCCGTTACAACTGCGCTGACTTTGTATGGAGTCGCGTCGTAAGTGATGTGGCTGTCGTTTCCGGCCACTTCTTTTACGGTGTAGTTATAGGTTCCCACGTTCTTGAAAGTCAATGCCGGGAAGGAGATGTTTCCATCCTTGTCGTTGGTTCCTTCGCCGACGGTCTTTCCGTTTTCATCCTTCAATACAAAGCGGAACTCACCATCTTCCATGGTGCGTCCGGCCAGAGCCTTCTTAATCGAGACCTGTCCGGTGACAGAGGAATCCTGAGGAGCGGTGCTGTACGTATTGTTAAACGTAAACAGCGGTGCCGCCTTCGGATCGGTCTCTGCCGTGATGTGGCCCTTTCCGTCATCCTTTACGGTGACCTTTACGGTCTTGGTCGCGGTGTCGTTGGAAACGCCCGGATGATTTCCGGATTCGCTGACCTTGTAGGTAAAGGTTTTCTCCGTCGCATCGCCCAAATCGTCCTTTCCATAGGTGACGGTTCCGAAGTTCACCGAGCCATTGGCCCGATTCTGAGCCTCTCTCGCTTTCGGCATCGGTGCATCTGCATCGTCAGAAGTTACCTTAAAGGTGAACTCATCTGCCTTCAAGTTCCGGCCTTCCAGTACTTTCAGTCCTTCGAAGTTTACGGTTGCCTTTTCCGACTTGTATTCGTTCTCGAAATTCAGCTTCTTTCCGGTTCCGGATTTCACGGTCAGCTTTCCTGTTCCGTTATCCTTCATTACTACCCTGAAGGTCTGAGTCTGAGTGTTCTGCTGCAGCGCACTGTTGCCCGTCTCCTTCTCGGTTACCGCGTAGTTAATGCTGTATTCGGCGCCGTTTGCCAGCACCTTCTTGTCCGCATATCCCTTTGCCACCAGCTTCTCCAGGTCGGAGATGGTGTAGGACAGGGTTCCGAAGTGAATCGGTGCATCCTTGCCGCTTCCTGTGGTTCCGGTGGTCACCGGTTCCCGATCCTCATGACCGGAATAGTATACGTTGAACTCAAACTGACCGTCTTTCACCGACAGCTTGTTTCCATTCTCGTTCAGCAGAGTCTTGGTTCCTGCCGGTGTGTATTCTCCGGCGGCTTCATAGACGTTCTTATAGCTTGGAGAATTCATCTGAACCGCTTTCAGGGCGCCATCTTCCTTGGAAACCTTCACCTTCAGGACTTTTCCTTCGGTGTCGTATTTCATTCCCGGTTTTCCGCCATCCTTCTCCGTTACGATAAAGGTATATTCTCCTTCCTTGGAGAATTCCGCTCTGCCGAACATGAAGGTCGTAGTGGATCCGTCTGCCAAAGTGCTTACCCTTGCATTGGTGCTTCCCAGCACGATATCCTTCTCGTCGATAGCCTTCTGAGTGGCCGCATCGCCGGCCTTCAGCGTGAAGTTGAATTCTTCGTCCTTCAGCATATTCCGGCCAATCAGCGTCTTGAGTCCGGTGATGGCGGTATCGCCGTCCATCACTGCCGGAGTAAAGGTATTCGTTACGGTTGCGGACAATGTACTGTCTGCGTCAACCACTTCCAAATGACCCTTATTGTCTGCCACCTTTACGGTAAGCGTGCGTTCCCGGTTATCGTAATCCCAACCGCCTGCAGTGGTGGTTGTCGTTTCCTTTACTTTGAACTTATATGTTCCGGCCTTGGTGATTTCTACCGGCTGGAAGGATTTTGTTTCCGCGCCGTCTGCCGGAATACTGTCGGAAGTATTCACTTCGGTATTCGCCGGCATCTTCACCGCATCTCCGTAGTTTTCCGCTGCAGTCAGTTTGAAGGTGAACGGTTCTGCGGATTTCTTTCCGACTACAACCTTTGTAACCTTCAGTGCGGCATCGCCTTTCAGTTCCAGCTTCTCCGGCTTGTATGTATTGGTGATTACCGTATTTCCATCCGCATCCGTATTCTCTGCGGAAGTGTAGAACGGTACCGTATCTTCTTTTATCGTGTATTTATATTCTTTATCGTTTGCATCGAACTTATCCAGATTGTCGAACGTCCATTTCCAGTCGTCCGCTTCGGTGACCGTCTTGGTCTTGATTTCCTCGCCGTTTCGGAGAAGGTGAATCGTAATGGATTCCGGGCGCATCCGGCTCCGGTCGTTGGAATCCGACCAGACCTTCTCTACCTGAACGCGGGTCACCGGCTTATGATATTCGTTATTGAATTCTGCCGAGCTGCCGCTTTTACCGCCGTTCAGATATTCTGCTTTCGCGCTCAGCTTTCTCTTATTCCGGTCATACGAAACGGTCACGTTTACCGTATGCGATGCAGAATCGTTGGTTACGTTGGCCACGCTTCCGCTCTCGGTAATCGTGTATCTAAAGGTTTTTGAATTTGATCCCTTCAAATCCGCACGGGTAAAATGAATTTCGCCAAAGGTGAAATATTCCACCGCGTCGTCTTCCGGTTGAATGCGGGCGGTTGTCTTTTCCGGCATCGGTGCGTCGTCCGTATCCGCCTTAATGGCAAAATTCCAGGAATCTCCCTTCTTGAAATTCCGGCCCTTCAGATTCTTAATACCATCAATTTCCACCGTGCTGCTGTCCGTTTCCGGCTTATCTACGACCTGTCCGGTCTTCACGTAGTACACAACACCGTCCACGTTAACATAGGAGCTTTCCGCCTTGGATACGTACCACAGGACGTCGATTTCTCCTTTCGCGTACATTGCTGCATATTTGGCTCCCAGCGCCTTCTCAATGGATGCCTGAATGACATCTCTGGAAGGTTCCTGAAGGATGTTGTCGTATACAGTCTTGAAATACGTGTGCAGTGCTTCCGTGTCGAAGGAATCATACAGATTCACGTTTCCGCCGGTAATTGCCGCTTCTGCACCGGGCACGTATGCGCTTTTGGTCAGCACCTTTCCGTCCACAGAAGTGTAATCACTTCCGCCGCTTCCGTACACGTAGCCGGATGCCGTAGTCCCTACCGGAAAGTAGTGCTTTGGACTGTAATGCGTTGTACCATCCTCCGTCTGCGTACTGCTGTCATACCGAATAAAAAAGTGGGCATCATAACCATCATCCGCAGATGACGAAAATGGTGCAAATAAAAATACAGCAAATAAAACCAGCAACCATAAGGTTGCCTTCCTGGAAATTTTGTTCCCCATTGTTACACCTCAAAGAATTAAAATACATCAAAAAACACACAAAAAAAAATACATTGAAAAAAGTGATACTGCAAAGAGCAACTATCTTTTTTTCTCTAGTATAGTCTACCCCCCCCCCCACTTTTTTGTAAAGCGTCTTCTAGTTTAATTCTTGTATTTATTTTGTACAGTATAATAAGTGTAATTCCGGAACATAAAAGCATCCACCCATAGAAACTGCATGCTTCTTCGGGTGAATGCTTTATCGCTATTGTTGATATTTTCTTCTTTATAAGCCGTAGCGGGCTGCATGGAATCCCTTGAACACCGGATCTCCGGTGTATTCCAGCACTTCCGCTTCTCCGGTAAGCGCCTGCCATGCGCCTCTCGCCAGCGCCGCCAACTCGTATTCTCCCGGGAGAACCCACACCGGCGCAATCCATTCCACGTACGGACGGATTTGATCGATCACATAGGTTGAATGCGCCACGCCACCGGTGATAATAATCGCTTCCACTTTCCCTTGCAAGGCGGCTGCACAGGATCCGATGGCCTTTCCGAATTGGTACGCCATGGCATCGGTGCACAGCTTTGCATACTCATCTCCGTGCTTGATACGGCACACAATTTCACGCACGTCATCCGTTCCAAGATGGCTGTAAAGCCCACCCTTCCGAGTGAGAAGTTCCTCCATCTGCTTGTAGGTGTACTTTCCGCTATACGCCATCTTGATGATTTTCACCGTCGGAAAAGAGCCCACTCTGGTCGGCGTCATCGGACCGTCTCCCGCCAGATTATCGTTGCTGTCAATCATCTTTCCTTTTCGATGGGCGGTAAAAGAAACCCCGCCACCGATATGAGCGACCACAAAATTATGGTCTTCGTATCGGATGCCTTTCTCCAGACAGTACCGATGTGCCGCCTCTTTCTGATTCAGACAGTGCACATGGCTGTCCCGGTACATCCCTTTAATTCCGCTGATGCGAGCCAAATCCTGGAACTCATCCACATCCGGTGGATTGAATACCAGTGCTCTCCCGCCGTACCTGGATTCCAGATAACGGGCAATCTGACAGGCCAGCATCGCCGGGTGGGAGACGCCGGTTCGTGCGGTCTGACAGTCATAAATCAGCTGGTCATTTACCGAATACACGCCGGAAACGCAGGATGCCATCCCGCCGCCCCGAGCCACAAAGGAGTCCACATCATCCAAATCCACCCGATTCACCCGGCAGGCATTTTCTACCAGCTTTGCCCGGTACATCAATTGAGACTGGACGCAGTCGAACTGCTCCAGTTCTTCCTTGGTATGATAAATGTTCTCTATAAATACCTTCTGATCGTTCCGGTATACCCCGATTTTTGTAGAGGTGGATCCCGGGTTGATCGTTACAATCGTAAAGATCTTTTTGCCGTCTACGATTTGCATATCTCGGTCTCCTTTGCATTTCATTCGGTGTCCTTCTGCCCAAGCGATTGCCTGCAGCCATCGGCCGCAGGCAATCCAAGCAGGTAGTTATTAAGCAGGCTAGGCTTGCGCTTTCGCCTCTTTGATGGAATCAATCAGCAGCGGAACAACCTTGAACAGGTCGCCAACGATGCCGTAATCTGCCACTTCGAAAATCGGTGCATTGTCTGCCTTGTTGATGGCGATGATGCATTCCGAATCCTGCATGCCGGCCTTGTGCTGAATCGCACCGGAAATTCCCAGTGCTACGTATACCTTCGGATGTACGGTCTTTCCGGTCTGACCAACCTGATGATCCGCACCGATCCAGCCGGCATCTACCACCGCACGGGATGCGCCAACGACGCCGCCCAGCAGGTCTGCCAGCTCTTCTGCCAGCTTAATTCCGCCGTCTACATCCTTTGCGATACCACGGCCAACGGATACGATAAAGTCCGCGCCGATCAGGTCTACCATCTTCTTGGCAGCCTTCACGATATCCACTACTTCGGTCTCGATATCCGATGCTTCCAGCTTGAATTCCGGATGAACGAGTTCAACCGCATTTGCTTTTGCTTCGTCGAACGGTCTCTTCTTCATAACGCCCGGACGAACCGTTGCCATTGCCGGACGGAATCTCGGGCACACGATGGTTGCCATCAAGTGTCCGCCGAATGCCGGACGGGTCATCTTCATATTGGTATTTACATCGAAGAGCTTGCTTTCGAACTTGGTGTTCTCCACATCCAGAGAAGAACCGGTCTTCAGGAAGTCGATGTATCCGCCCAGATCTACATCCAGGTGTGTGCAGTCTGCGCACAGACCGGTGTGAAGTCTTGCGGCACATCTCGGTGCCAGGTCTCTTCCGATGTTGGAAGCGCCGAACAGCATGATTTCCGGCTTGTATTCTTCTACCATGTCACAGATGACTTTGGTGTATCCATCTGTGGTGTAATTCTTCAGAAGCGGGCTGTCGCATACGATGACCTGATCGGCACCGTAACCGCCCAATTCCTTTGCAATTCCTTCTACGTTTTCTCCCAGGAGGATACCGCACAGGTTTACTCCCAGTTCGTCTGCCAACTTCCGGCCTTCGGAAATCAGCTCAAAAGTTGTCGGCATCATTACGCCCTGACGCTGCTCACAGAAAACCCATACATTCTTGAAAGCAGCAATATCTGCACTATCGTAAGCCATAAATATTTCTCCTTTCTTAGATGATGTGCTTGCCGGTGAGGATACCTGCCAGCTCGTCTGTTGTTTCTTTTCCGCAGCCGTCCAAAATCATTCCGGCGCCCTTTCTCGGTGGAGTGAAGGACTTGAAGATGTTGGTCGGGGATCCCTTCAGGCCGATGGTAGTCTTGTCAATCAGCGGGTGATCTTTCAACGCTTCGTAATCCATTACCTTAACCGGCATGTCGAAGCACTTTTCGGTTCCTGCTACGGACATGTATCTCGGCTCGTTCAGCTCCTTGATGCAGGTGATCATGCATGGCGTGTGTGTTTTTACTACCATGTAGCCGTCTTCCAGCATTCTCTGAACGGTCAGTGTATTTCCGTCTTTCTCAATCTTTCCGGCATATGTAATCTGCGGGAGATGGAGTTTTTCCGCAATCTGCGGTCCAACCTGTGCCGTATCTCCATCGATTGCCTGACGTCCGGCGATGATGATGTCTTCGTCGCCCAGTCCGTAGGTGTCGATTGCCGCTGCAATGATCTGAGATGTAGCATACGTATCGGAACCGCCGAATTCTCTTGCGGAAATCAGCACGGTTTCGTCCACGCCCATTGCCATCAGCTCTCTCAGCATGCCTTCTGCAGGAGGCGGTCCCATGGTGAATGCAACTACCTCACAGCCATATTCGTCTTTCAGCGCCAGAGCCGCTTCCACCGCATTCAGGTCATCCGGGTTGATGATTGTCTGCATGGATGCACGGTTCAGCGTACCGTCATCGTTCACTGCTACCTTGCCGGAGGTATCAGGAACCTGCTTTACAGTTACCAAAATTTTCATATTTCCGTTACCTCCTTACTTTCTGAGCAGGCTGTTGGCGATAACCACCTGCTGGATTTCACTGGTTCCTTCGAAGATGCTCAGGATACGAGCGTCACGGTACATTCTTTCCACTCTGTACTCTTCGATGTATCCGTATCCGCCGTGAATCTGAACGGCTTCGTATGCGCATCTGTTTGCCATCTCTGCGGCAAAGAACTTCGCTTCGGAGCACGCCTTGCTGGCATCCGGATGGTTGGCATCCTTCAGAACCGCTGCGTGATAGGTCAGCTGACGAGCTGCTTCCAGTTCGGTCTGCATCTTCGCAATCTTGAAGCTAATAGCCTGGAAATCTGCCAGTCTGTGTCCGAACTGCTTTCTCTCCATGGAATACTTCACGGCTTCGTCCAGGCAGCCCTGTGCCAGACCGATTGCCATTGCGGCTACGCCCAAACGTCCGCCGTCCAGAGTCTTCATCGCATACTGGAATCCCTTGTTCAGAGGTCCTACCAGGTTCTCCTTCGGAACGCGAACGTCTTCGAATACAACGTCGCAAGTCGGATAGCCCTTGATACCCATCTTCTTCTCCGGAGCGCCCAGGGAAACGCCGTCGGCGTGCATGTCCACGATGAACATGGAGATTCCTCTGGAACCCTTCAGGCTCAGATCGGTCTTTGCGAAAATAATAATCCAGTCTGCCATCGGTGCACCGGAGATAAAGCACTTACGGCCGTTGATGATATAATCGTCACCATCCGGAATTGCAGTGGTGGTAGTACCACCGGCATCGGAGCCGGCACCCGGCTCGGTCAATCCGAATACCATGATTTTCTCACCGCTTGCAACCAGCGGCAGATATTTTTCCTTCTGCTCTTTGCTTCCTGCCAGCATCAGCGGGCCGCCGCCCAGAGAGTTGGATGTGTTTGCATAGATTGCCAGTACCAGGTCCTGACGAGCAAATTCTTCGTCCATCAGTACATAGGACAGGCTGTCACCGCCGGCTCCGCCGTATTCTGCCGGAATCTTTGTTCCCATGAAGCCGTAGCGAGCCATTTTTTTATGCATCTCCCAGTTGAATTCCCCGGTGAGATCCAGTTCGTCCTGCAGTTCTTTGGTGAATTCCGTCTCTGCAAACTGACGGAACAGCTTCTGCTGCAGGGCATGCTTTTTGTCAAGAATCATGTTTTCCTCCTTGATTTTTGCTTTAAAATGCCGGGAGAGTAAGTCCCCCTCCCGGCCTTACCGATTCATTTTATTGTGGAATTTCGTGTGCGGAAGAACCTTTGGTCAGCACTTCGTAAATTCCGTCGACACCGGAGAGTGCCATGGATCTGCCGGCCTCTTCCGTAAAGAATGCCATGTGCGGTGTGTGAATTACGTTCACGAAGGACCGCAGATACTTCAGCTTGAAGTACGGCATTCCAGGTGTGCGGATGATATCCTCATCGTGTGGGATGTGGATGATGCCCTCTTCGCCCGGGAATGCATCCATGAACAGTGCGCCGATTTTCTCGGATTCCACGCCGTCGATGATGGCATCGATATCCATCAGACCGCCGCGGGCATTGTTCACCAGAACCACGCCGTTCTTCATCTTAGACAGCGCCTCTCCGTCGATCATATTCTCTGTGCTCTCGGACAGGTTGGTGTGCAGTGTGATAACATCGGATTCTTTGTACAGGGTATCCAGATCCACGTAAGTTGCATATTCTTTTACTGCATCGTTCTGGTACATATCATATGCCAAGATACGGCATCCGAATCCGGACAGAATCTTGATAACGGTATATCCGATCTTGCCGGCACCGATAACACCCACGGTGAGGGAACGCAGTTCCCGGCTCATTTTACCCTTCAGTGTGAAGTCGTTGTCGTTTGTGTTGTACAGCGCCTTCTTCGCTTTCCGGATGCTCATCAGGATTGCCATTACGGTGTATTCCGCAACGCCGTTCGGAGCATAGCTTCCGTGGGTAATCCGAAGTCCCAGCTCTCTTGCGTAAGGAACGTCGATGTAGTCGTATCCAACGCAGCGGAATGCCTGAACCTTTACGCCGTTCTCAACCATTGTGTCCAGAATGCTCTTGGAGAAATCACTCTGTCCCAGTGTGGTCACGCCATCGCAGCCCTTGCTCATCTCTACGGTGGAAGAATCCAGAATCGATCCGGTGGAAATCAGTTCGATTCCCAGTTCCTTGCAGCGAGCTTCAATAACCGGTTTTTCGTCCGGACGGACTTCATAAGCAGCAATTTTCATATCTTCTTCTCCTTTACTTTTGACCCTCTGCCGGGTCCCGTTTTGATCACTAATTTGTTTCCAGTCCCTAACTCTATAGCAGCCGGTGTAAAAACATTTTCACGATCTACACGTTTCCGATATTCCCACTAATCTCTCAGTGCCGGGTCCATCGGAATGGCAGCGCCTTCTTCCAGAAGTTTTGCTACTTCTTCATCGGAATATCCATATTCCTTCAGAATGCTTTCGGTCTGTTCACCCAGATACGGTCCTCTGTTGTATTCCGGCAAACCCATTTCCTTGAACATTACAGGCGGTCTAACCAGCGTACGCTTGTTTCCGTTGCTGTACTGCATTTCGTAGAAGATGTCGGAAGCCCATGCCTGCTTGTCTTCCAGCAGGGTATCCCAGTTCTGTGCCACTGCGTAAGGCAGGTCGGCCGCATCCAGAATCTTGCACCACTCGTCGCAGGTCTTTCCGCGGAACTCGTTGGTAATCCATTCCGAGAATTCTTTTCTGTTCGGAACCAGATTCTTCTGCGGATAGAACTTCGGATTCTCTGCCATTTCCGGGTGTCCCATGGCATTCATGAGAACCGGATAATGTCTGTCATACTGCGGCATCGCAATCTGGAGCCACTGATCGTCTGAGGTCTGGTATGCCAGAGTCAGCGGGTTTCCGTTCTCCCATCTCTCCATCGGGAACTTGCAGCTGTCGGAGCCATACTGGCTGGCCTGCAGCATCAGGGATACGTCCCATACGGCACTGTGGAAAAGGGATACTACAACCTGATCGCCTTCACCGGTAGTCTTTGCACGATACAGTGCTGCCAGTACGCCGGCCGCCAGGTTCATTGCCACCTGGTGATCTCCGAAGCCCTGTACGGTGAGCATCGGCAGGCTCTTTTTATCTCTCAGAGGTCCAAGAATTCCGCCTCTTGCGTAGAATGCGGTGAAATCGAATCCCGGCAGATCTTTGTCCGGTCCCACTTCGCCGTATCCGGAAACATAACCGAATACCAGTGCCGGATACTTTGCGTGGAGGGTTTCCCAATCCAGGCCGGCTCTCTTCAGCGGTCCCTGACGCCAGTTGCAGATAAATACATCCGCATCGGCAATCAGCTTTTCCAGAGCTTCTCTTCCTTCTTCGGATTTCGTGTTCAAGGAAATACATCTCTTGCCGGCATTCTCCAAGTCGTAGGATGTGTTTTCCTTCTGATCCAGCGGACGACCTTCGTTTACAGCGGTGTATCTCAGCGGGTCTCCCTTCGGAGCTTCCACTTTGATAACGTCTGCACCCAGGTCAGCGAGGAATCTTGCGGTACAAGGAGCGGCAATAAATGTTGCCAGCTCTACAACCTTCACCCCTTCCAGGGGGAGTCTTACTTCGCTCATTTCATAACCTCCTGCTTTTCTAAGCTACATATTCACCATATCCCGGAATGTTTCGAGATTGGTTCGAATCTGTTCAAACTGCTTCATCTGACGGTCTACTTCGATTAATGTCACCGGAATGTCCGCCTTTTCGCATGCCTTCTTGATCATCACGTAGTCGAATTCTTCCGGATCGCAGAACTTCGTCATGACCACGATAACGCCTTTGGCGTTTCTCTCTTTTGCTGTGTCCACAATCCACTGCACTCTTGGTTTTTCCACATTGTAGAGAACGGAACAGTTGTCCATATTTCCGAACTTCTCTGCCAGTGCCTGAAGGGCATCATCGCCTTCCGGAACATCGGTCCGATACTGACGGGACTGTGCCGCTACATCGTCGGCCACGATGTGGAATCCCAGCTCATCCATGATGGCATTCAGCTGCGGTGCGTCTGTCAGGATACCGGAGACGATAACCGGAAGCTTTTCCGCTGCCGGTGCGGTGCCTTCCAGTTCCTTAATGAGCTGCTCTACCAGTGCGGTATGCTCTTCTTTCAGCATGAAGAACGCACTCTTGAACAGGTCGCTACGCTGTGCCGCTGTGATTTCAGGATGGTTCGCCAGAACTTCTTCTGCCCGGCGCATTACTTGATTGTGTCTGTTATAGATTCGATTGGATTCTGCCAGTGCGGCTGCGTCGAACTTGCCACCCAGCTTTTCCAGATCGTGAATCACTCTTTCATATCCGGCCTTTGTGTACGCAATGCCGTATGCCGGCTTTCTGTGCTGCGGATAAGTCATCGGAATGAACGGAATATCCTTCACGGCATATTTCCAGTTCTCTCCCAGCGTCTTCAGTGTATCGCACAGAGACGGAATGACGATTGCGCTGGCACCCTTATAGGCTCCGTTGATTCCCAGTTCCAGCATGGACTGCACGATGGAACATAGGAATGCCGGAAAATATTCTTTGGAACGATTCAGTTCAACATCAGCACCCCACGCGCCCATTGGCACGAATCCCATTGAATGGAGTATTTCTTCAGGAGTATAGACAGGGGAAGTCAAAACGACTTTTTTACCCTGTTGGAGATAGGAATCCATCTGAGCACGCGGTGCTGTTGCTATCTTATGAAACTGATCGAAAATTTCGTTTACCATCGTTACTCTCCCTTCGCTTCTTTGTTCGCTTCCATGATTTCCATCAAGCCCTGTACGCGGGTATCGTACTGTGCTTCGGAGAAGTTCCGCGGATCTGCCTGGTCGCCGTCGAAACTGGTTACCGGAATTCCGCAAGCTTCGCCGATCTGACGGCTCATCTCGCTCATGAATCCACTCCACAGTTTGCAGGAACGGTTGGTATGAACCAGAAGTCCTTCCACGTTATTGTCCTTGCAGAGCTTGATTCTCTTATCTCTGGATTTCTCAAGGTTGATGGCGTTCGGTACGCTGCAGTATGCGGCGATCATCTCATCGAAGGAGTGGTAGTCGAAACCGAATGCATCGGCATAAATGGTGGTTACCATGTTAATGCCTCTGTCCCGCAGGCCGTGAGAAGTCGCTCTCAGATATGGCCAGCAAGCGATTCCTTCGAACATCACTCTGTATTTCTCTTCGCCGCGATAAGTGCTGGTGCCGTTCTCGTGGTTTTCTTTGTATTCTTTCAGGAGCTGCTCCATCGCCTCTCCGGCCGCTTCCTTACCTCTTGCGGTTACCATTACCGCCATGTGGTTCAGAAGGTCAAAGCCGTTGAACGGAGATGGTGTGTACTTCGCCTGTGCCGTTGCATCCAGCCATGCTCTGCTGGAGCGGCAGCTGAATCCGGTCACTTCCTTGAACCGCTCGTCGGACCACTTCAGGTCGAACAGGTTCTCCAGGGTGTGTACCGCATCCCAGAACTGAGCGGATACATAATCGATTTCCGCCTGGGACACTTCGTAATCCGGGTTGAACGGAATGTCCAGAAGGATCATCGGGATATTCAGTTCAATGGCCAGGTTTTCGTACCATTTAATCATGCAGTTGCAGATGTTGTTGCAGCAGAGCAGTACATCCGGCATTGCCACGTCCTGCTCCGGACATTCCTTCAGCTTCGCGTACGCCATGCTGATTCGAGCATACGCACAGATGTCGTTGGAATATCCATCCGCCTCTGCCACTTCGCACATTCTTTCGCCGGCACCTCTTGCAGCAATTCCCGCTGCCTGGTTCTCCGGATATGCAGTTGCCAGTCCCAAAGTTTCCGGAATTTCTACCGGGAAGTTACTGGATACCCACGCAACCGGTTTTCCTTCCTTCTTCGCCTCGATGGCATCCGCAAATGCATCGGAAGCGATTTTACCGAGTTTGTACTTCGCCGAATTCGGATCCACCGGACGGCGGGCTTTCTTTTCCTCTGCCATAAGAACCTCCTGCTTTCTTTCGCAATTCAGTAATGTGTTGTAAAAATAATATTCTCTTCAATAGCTCATCCGGCTATTTTATCGCTTGTCGATATGCGTACAACGCTGCGCCGATAGCGCCGAAGTACTGTGCCAGCGGATCCACCGCGATCTCCATGTCCAAGCTTTCGGACAATGCTCTTCGTACAGCACCGTTCTTTGCCACTCCGCCGGACATGCACACCATAGGCGTTACGCCAGCCCTCCTTGCCAGTGCGGACACCCGGGCTGCCACGCTGCTGCAGATTCCTGCAATCAGATCTTCTCGTTTCACCCCATTTGCCAGCTGGCTGATGACTTCCGATTCAGCGAACACCGTGCAAGTGCTTGAGATCGAGGCCGGATTGCTGGATTTTGCTGCACAGGCATCAAAGTCGCCAATGTCCATTTGAAGAATCGTTGCCATCACATCCAGAAAACGTCCTGTGCCTGCCGCACACTTGTCATTCATGACGAAGTTGGACATTCTGCCGCTTTCCGACAAGACGATGACTTTCGCATCCTGTCCTCCGATGTCGATGACGCTTCGAAGTTCCGGAAAAACGAACCGTCCGCCCAGTCCGTGACAGGTCAGTTCGCTGACCTCGCCGTCGCCGAATTCAAAATTTTTTCTTCCGTATCCGGTTACAATCGTTCTTGCAACGTCCTCGGGTGTTATTTCACACTCCTTCAGGACGGTATCCATCGCTTTCTTGGGACTGTCCGTACCCATACCTCCCACAAGGAGACTTTTTCCGATGATTTCTTTTCCATCCCGAAGGAGAATGCATTTCGATGTTGTCGATCCGATATCAATTCCCAGTGTGATCATTTTCCACCCCTGACATTTTGTGTTTTCTTTAATGCAATTCCATTATACCAACCGTTAATTTTTCGTCAATATCAATGGGCGATTTTGTGAGCGTTTTAACAACTGGTTTTACTTTCATTTTGCAAGGAATTCTTTTTATCTAAATTTTCCTTGATTTTAAAGGCTTTTGTCTTGTCAAGTTTTTATCGATATTTTCTATAGACTATCTATCGTTTGATAAATTTTTTTCATATATTGCATTAATATTCATTGAATTCTATAATAAAAATAATTCGTTCTAACATCAGATTGATGGAGTTTGCCTATGGATATTAATAAATTGAAGGCCTTTGTGGCCGTGTGCAACACCGGAAGTTATACCAAGGTTGCCAAATCATTCGGCTATACCCACGCCGGAATTTCTTACATGATTAAAAGCTTGGAAGATGAGGTGGGCTTTTCCCTTCTGGAGAAAAAGGGAACCAGTCGGATTCCAACCGCCAATGCCCGAAAAATTCTTCCGGAAATCCTGAACGTTTTGGATTCCATGGAACGGCTGGAGCATTCCATTGCATTGGGACGCAGCAGCATGGCGGCGGGACTGAACATTGCCGCCATCGAGTCGGCTTCTATCAAATGGATTCCGCTGACCATTTCCCGCTTCTCTGCGGAACACCCGGACGTCCCGGTGAATGTTTTTACCGGAGACCCGTTCCAGATTAACGGATGGCTTCGGGACGACGATGCGGACGTGGGCCTGACGGTTCGCTCCTGGACCGATCCGGATTACAGTTGGACGCCGCTGATTCAGGATCGTTTCTACGGATTGCTTCCGAAAAACGACCCGCATCAGCATTCCGTTTCGGTACAGGATTTCGAGGATAAATATATTTTCATCCCGAACCCATACGGGAACCGGGATATTACCAATCTGCTGGATAAGTACGACATTTCCTATCAGGTGCCGAACGACAACACCATCAGCATGATGTCGGTAAATACTAACGTGGCAGTGGGAAGAGGGTATTCGATTTCCACCGGTCTGATGATTGATTCCAACCGGGTGGTGGCGGAAATTCCGGAATTGCAGCCGAAAATCCTGCCGATTGAGCCGGAGACTTACCGGGAAATCGGACTTTCGAGAAAGAAAAATGCGGGCCGAAGCCCGCTGGTGGATGATTTTATTCGCTGTTTGAAACAGGTGATTCAGGAATACCCGATTAAGCCGATTGAATTGGAAGCTTCGGATTCGGAAGACGAAAAATAAGGTACATGAAAAGGACTTCGCAGAGTGGCTGTGAAGTCCTTTTGATTAGATGACAATGCCGTTGCAGTGGTCCACTTCATGCTGGATAATCTGTGCAGTCCAGCCGGTGAACGCTCTCCGCTGCGGCTTCCAATCCATGTCCCGGAACTCCACCTCGATTTCTTCGTATCGGGTGGTTTTGCGGACACCGGTAAGGGAGAGGCATCCTTCTTCCGTCTCGAATGGTTTCTTTGCCGAGAGGATTCTCGGATTGAACATGACCATATCCATGATGCCCATGTTTACGATAATGATGTTCTTTCGGATGCCGATCATGTTGGCCGCCATGCCCACGCATCCGTCTCGGTGCGCCCGCAGGGTGTCCATCAAATCCCGGCCGATTGTCCGATCTTCTTTCGTTGCCGGCTCCGACTTCTGTCCCAGGAAAAAGGGATCTTTCATAATTTCTCGTACCATCTTTCCTCCTATATTTCCACAATTTCCACTTCGCATCCGTTTTCGCGAAGGAGCGCCACCAGATCGTCTCCCTGCAGCCACACCGTTGCCGTATTCTCATTCGGGTGAATGCCGATGATGCTGTCTTTGAATTCCGCGTCCAGGTACATAGTAATCGGCGCACCTTCCACGTTCAATAGCCCCAAAGGCGTCACGGCTCCCGGCGTCAGGTCCATGTATTTTTTCAAATCCTCCGGCGAGGCAAAAGAAAGTGGCTGCAGCCCGTGGGCTTTCCGGAAATCCTTGAGGTTGACGCGCTTGTCTCCTTTTACCGTGATCAGATAATAATTCTTTTTCTTGTCGTCCCGGACGAAGAGGTTTTTGGCGTCCCCTTCCGGATAGGGAAGATCGATGGAATCCAATTCCTCCATGTTGTACACCGCCCGGTGTTCCGTGATTTCAAACGGGATGTTGTGATCTTTCAGATATTGATAGGTTTCTTGCTTGTTCATAGTGTCACTCCTTGGAATTTCTAATTACTTCTTGAATTTATACTTTCCTTTTCCGTGACCGGATACCGGCTCGATAATATCTGCCTGCATCAGATTGGAAAGAAGTTTGGATGCCCCTGAACTTTTCAAATCAAGGAGTTCCATGACTGCACCTCTTCCGAATACTTCATCAAAACCATATTTGTCGAAAAGCCTATGGATATGAACCGTTGTTTTTATCGAAAAGCTCCCTCCCTTCTCGGCAAGTACGCTTTCAATGTCCACTTTCTTGTTTTCAATGTCCACTTTTTCATCTTGAATGTCCACTTTAGCGGCTCGAATGTCCACTTTTTCTTTATTCAAAGTTTCACCTATATGAAGATCTCGATTATGAAGTTCATTTTCCTCGTTCAAAAGCAGATTCCTGAGAAACGCTTCCAGATACTCTGTTGTTTCGTGAATACCTTTTTGAAGGTTCGTATAGTTTGCACGAACAAGTGCATTTCGGAAATACCACGCATTTTCCGCAAAAATATCATTGGTTGCAGAGAAGCCCAGTGTTCTCAAATACTTGATGAAGAACACGTAGGAAATCGATCATTTCATTTCCGCTTCTTCACGCTCCTGCTGCTGAAGGTAGAACATCGCCTTTTGAGTTTCAATCTCTGCTTTCAATTCTTCTTCCGTCGGCAGGTATAATTTGTACTTGGAAGCAAATAGCTGTTCATTGCCGTGCATAACGGAATATCGGGCGATATCATCATCGGTATCGGAGCAAAGTACAATACCGATTGTTGGATTATCGCCTTCACTGCGCTTCAGTTCATCATACATGCGGATATACATGTCCATCTGCCCTACGTCTTGATGCGTGATTTTCTCTGTTTTCAAGTCGATGAGGACAAAACATTTCAGTATGTAATTGTAAAACACGAGGTCGATGTAATAGTCCTGCTTCTCCGTATGGATATGCTGCTGTCTTGCCACAAAAGCATATCCCTTCCCAAGTTCCATCAAGAATTTCTGCAGATTGGAAAGAATGCTTTTCTCCAGGTCACTCTCGGTAAAATCTGTATTCTGAGCAAATCCTAAAAACTCTGCAACGACCGGATTCTTGATAAACTCCAGCTTATCATTTTGATACGGTGACGTCAGTTCCTTCATTTCACGTTCTACCAGCTCTTTTTTCTGAGTCTCCAGCATGCGGTAATAATACTGAGAAGAAATGTTTCGTTGCAGAGTGCGGACACTCCAAGTCTGCTCTGCGGCTTCCTTCTCATACCAATCACGAGCAGCTTTGTCTTCTACTTGAAGCAATACTCGATAATGACTCCATGAAAGAATCATTCCAGATTGTTGCCCCAGTGTGGCTACAATTTTCGGAAACATTTTGTAAAACTTCAGGCAACGGTAAAGAGTACCTCTGTCAAAGCCCTTGCCATAGCGAGTTGTTAACTCCTTTGACAGCTTCTTGATAACCTGAAGCCCATATTCAGAACGGGCCTGTCCACCAAATTCTTCTTCTGCAATTCGGTATCCTAAGAGCCAGTTCCTCTGAACCAGTGCAACATTGACCGCCTGATGTGCTGCTTTTTGTGAGGACTCGATGATTCCACACATATCTTTTAAGATGTCATCAGTTTTAACAAAACTATCCACAATATTATTCTGATTGATTTTCTCCGTCTTGTTGCCCATACCATCGCTCCTCGGAAGTTCTTATTCCAACGTAAGAAGAAGTGCCATCTTAAATTTCTTCGTTGCTTTTACCGAATGCAGCCCGCCTTTCGCAAAGCGGAAGTTCTCACCGGCTTGAATCGGATGTTCCTCGCCCTCGTAACCGATGACCCCCTCGCCATCCAGCGCGAATATGATTGCCTCCCCGGGAGCGGCATGTTCCGACAGCCCGGTTCCCTCGTCAAATGCCATGACAACGAACTTCATTTTATCGTTGTGCACCACATCCATATTTACAATTTTGCCATCCGCATAAGGTACAAGTTCTGCCAAACGAAAAACCTCTCCGGCTTTAATTAATTCGTTCATAATATCATCCTTTCTTACTGCTACTTCGGTATAAACGGTTCCTTCTGACGTTCGCATGCCCATCGGCGTGTCTGTCAGTGTCACGATGCTGTCCCCGGTTTCCAGGTTTCGGGTAAAACCATTGTTTCCATACACCTCCAGGCTTCCGGCTGCGACAACAATCATCTTATAATAAGGGTAAATCTCGGCGCTGATGTCCGTGTTCTTCGCCAGCGAAAAAACGGTAATATAATTCTCGCCGCTATGAATTTCTTTTGAAATTGTGCATCCGGGAATCGATGGGTTCTCTTTCGCTATTGAAAATTTCCGCCCATAAAGGCTATTTTGTTCAATGAATTCCATGGCCGTCCTTCTTTCAAATACTTCATCCAAGCCTTTGCTCTCAATTATGCTACACTGCCTTTCGCAATACGTATATTGTACCACAGAAAAAAGTAAAAGCAGACCCACGACTTCGAACTTCGAAATCACGGGTCTGCTTGTCTGTCTGTGCTGCGAACCTATTTCATAGACTAGATCATTTACTCCAGCTCGGAATCATCCAGTCCTACGTATGTCGGCATTTTGCTTTCTCGCTTAAATACCACCAAGGACTTCTTTTCGAGATTATAAATGATATCCTCATCAGAATGGTACATTATGTCTTTGGCATTTCCATCCAACGTCAACACGTTTCCTTTTTCGGTATACTTGCCTTTCTGTATAACCGAATCGTTTGGCTTATAGATGCAATAATTACCATCGCTTTCAATAGCTATGATAACATCAACGTCATCTACAACGGCTTGATACGTACCAACCGGCGTATCCTTCGGGGATTCCGGCAACGTTAACAAAACAAAATTAAACGATACCGATGCAATCAACAGGATTACTAAAAGCCACTTTTTGTTCATGCGCCCTCCCCTTTTAGGTTCCTAAAACATCTTCTGTTTGCCGCAACAGTTTATGAATATCACGTCCGCTATACATAATTCGCACTACGTATACCATTTCAGTTTCTTCATCTATCTTGTAAAATACCAGGTAATTGTCCACCGGGAAAAATCGAAGTCCTCTGCTGTGCCACGGTTCTTCTTCATAAAGCCGATTTCGTTTTGGCATAGTATCCAAGCTTCGAATAGCAGCCATAATCCGTTCAGTCTGCCCTGCAGCATTTTGGGGTGCTAGCAATCTCTCTGAAATATATCTGAAAATATTCTTCAAATCCTTCTTTGCCCCTGCTGTATACGTCACTCTATACTTCATATACCAAATTCCTGTTTCATTTCTGCTTCGACTTCATCCGTTGAATACACTCTGCCAGCCTTAATATCTTCCATCCCTTTCTCTATCTCTATACTGAATTGCTCTTTTGTCAAAGAGCCATATGAAACCGGCTCTTCACAGGATGGAAGTTTCATTTCAAAAGGAATTCCTCTTTGAAGTACAATCTGTCTCAGAAACATTCCCACTGCATTGGACATTGGAATACCGAGTTGATCGAGTACCAGCTCCGCCTGTTCTTTCACTTCAGGTTCAACACGTGCGAATACACTTGCAGTTCTTGCCATTGATGTCACCTCCACTTTTTTTCATTATATCTTTTTTGATTGCGAACCGCAATCATTTCGCAATCTTTTTACTCTTCACTTGTTCCGGCAAGGATGTCAATGGTAAGGGCCACAAGAATAAGCCTGAGCTTGTTGGCGTGACCTGGCGGAAGGCAAAGGATTTGCGGGAAGGTCGACGCCAACAATGACGCCGGCCGGCCTGGAAAATCCGGGGCGTGTTGGCGTGACTCGACGAAGGGCAAAGGATTTGCGGGGAGGATAGCGCCAACAATGACGCCGGCAGGCCTTGAAAATTCGGGGCATGTTGGCGTGACTCGACGAAGGGCAAAGGATTTACGGGGAGGTCGACGCCAACATGAACGTTGACCGGCCTGGAAAATCCGGGACATGTTGGCGTGACTCGACGAAGGGCAAAGGATTTGCGGGGAGGTCGACGCCAACAACGACGCCGGCAGGCCTGGAAAATCCGGGGCTTGTTGGCGTGACCTGGCGGAAGGCAAAGGATTTGCGGGGAGGATAGCGCCAACATGCTTATGCCCATCAATCGGTAAACAAAAATACCGACCTCAAAACGAACGTTTGAGGTCGGCATTTTTGTTTTCTATTCGGCTTACGCAAAGCTTACTCGCCTGCGAACGGCTTTCGCGACTCCTGTCGCATTGCTTCTCTTCTATCCAAAGGTGGCAATGCTCCATCCGCTGCATTCGCCTCGTTCGCGGGGCGGCACCCCGGTGCCGCTTTTCCCGCTCCAGAACTATCTTCGCTCCTGCGGAGCTCGCTAGTTCTGACTCGGCTTCATAACCGGGAAGAGCTGTACGTCCCGGATGGTTGTAGAATCTGTGATGAGCATTACCAGGCGGTCAATACCGATTCCGATACCGCCTGTTGGAGGCAGACCGATTTCCAGTGCATTGACGTAGTCAGTGTCCATCGGGTGTGCTTCGTCGTCGATACCCAGGTCCAGTTCTCTCTGCTGCTCCGCAAATCTCTCGTACTGGTCGATTGGGTCATTCAGCTCGGAGAAGGCGTTGGACAGTTCCCAACCGTTGATGTATGCCTCGAAACGACGAGTGATTCTCGGGTCTTTCGGGTCTCTCTTGGACAGCGGGGATACGTCTACCGGATGTCCGGTGAGGAATACCGGTCCGTCCAGCAGGCCCGGCAGGTCCTCGCAGTATTCTTCGAACATCTCGGCGATAATTTTGCCGCGCGTCCAGTTCTTTACATCTTCCTCGTTCATGCCGTACTTGATTGCTGCGGCACGAGCTTCTTCATCATCGTCGATTTTATCGAACGGAATTCCGGTTACCTTGATAACGGTCTCCGTCATATCGATCTTGTTCCATGGCGGAGTAACATCGAAGCTCTTTCCTTCGTAGGTGATAATCGGAGAACCGTTTACCGCCATCGCGCACTTGTACACAACCTGTTCCATCAGATCCATCATATCTTCCAGGTTACCGTATGCCATATACGCTTCCATGGAGGTGAATTCCGGACTGTGGTTCTTGTCCATACCTTCGTTCCGGAATACCTTGCCCAGTTCGTATACTCTGTCCAGTCCGCCGACAATCAGTCTCTTCAGCGGAAGCTCCAGAGAGATTCTCAGCTTCAGGTCGAAGTCCAGGGCGTTGTGGTGGGTGTTGAACGGACGAGCGTTTGCACCGCCGGCGATGGTCTGGAGAACCGGTGTCTCCACTTCCAGGAATCCGTAATCCTCTTCCAGTACTTCCCGAACGGTCTTTACAATCTTCGCACGGTTGTAGAAGGTTTCCCGAACATCTTCGTTCATGATCAGGTCTACATAACGCTGACGATATCTCAGATCGATATCCTGAAGGCCGCTCCACTTATCCGGCAGCACCTGCAGGGATTTTGCCAGAAGGGTCAGCTCCTGTGTATGAACGGAGACCTCGTCAGTACGGGTCTTGAAGACAAAACCGCGCAGGCCCACGATATCACCGATGTCGTAGGTCTTGAAGATTTTGTACTCATCGACGCCGATATCATCTCTCTTGATATAGCACTGAATTCTGCCCTGCTTATCCTGTACATCGAAGAACGCCGCCTTGCCCATGATTCTTTTTCTCATAATACGACCGGCGATGGCAACTTCCTCGCCTTCCATGGCTTCGAAGTTCTCCTTAATGTCCTTGCTGTGTGCAGTTACGTTGTACGTTTCCTGTACAAACGGGTCTCTGCCCATATCACGAAGTTCCTGCAATTTCTCTCTGCGGATTTTTCTCTGTTCGCTGACTTCTTCTGCGGTCAGTTCCACGGTCTCGGGAGCATTGTGATTATCGTTACTCATGTCGTTTCCTTTTTCTTTTCCTTTCTGCAATGTGCTGCGCGTACAAACTTCCTATAAAACTTCCAAAATCTCGTATTTTGCGGTTCCCTCCGGTACGGAGAATTCCACAACGTCGCCCTGTTTTGTGCCAATCAGGTGCTCGCCTACCAGGGATACGTTGGACAGCTTTCCGTTGAACGGATCCGCCTCGGTATTTCCTACAATCTGGTATGTCATCTCTTCATCGTATACCAGATCCTTTACGCGAACCGTAACACCGGTCTGCACGGTTCCCTCGGATTCCAGGTCATCAGCATCCACAACCTTTGCGGTTCTCAGAATTTCCTCGATTTCCTTGATGCGGTCTTCATTCTCTGCCTGCGCTTCCTTCGCTGCATCGTATTCCGAGTTCTCGGAAATATCTCCGTAGGAAATCGCTTCCTTCAGTCTTGCCGCAATCTCCAGCCGCATCGGGCCGGTGCAGTTCTCCAGTTCCTTCACCAGGTTATCGTAACCGACCTTCGTCATTTCATGCATTGCATTCGCCATGTTCTAGTTGCTCCTTTCATATCTTCGAACATTTTCGCTTCCGGTAATTCTCAGAATCGCGGAATACTTCAGTTTAAACGTAATTATATCTCCGATTTCAATCGGCTCTTTAACATCTTCAATATCCAGAATGGTGTGGTCGCCCGAAGCACCGATGACTTCCATGCCCTTTATCGTCGGCACCAGGTCCGAAATTTCTCCGTAGTCGGCGCGGCCCACAGCCACCAGCGCCCGGGTTCGCTCGCCCCGGTCCACATAGGTCTGTTTCTTGCCGAAGGCATCCACGCCCAGCTGCCCGATTGGATGAGAGGCCTTCTTTTTGACTTCAACTACCTGGGCTTCCAGGGTAAAAGCATCATCTCTCAATGCATCCATTTCCGAATATCCGTAGCAAACCCTCATGTCCTCCAGCGATCCCGCCAGAGCGGCCGCGCCAATGCGCAGCATGTTGATTTTCTCCGGCATGTATCCGCCGAACACGCCCATCAGGCTGGATGTGGCTCCGCCGGACACGATTTCCAGCTCCCGGCCGATGGATTTCTCCACCCGAATCGCCAGATCCGCCAGCTCCTGCATTTTATCTTCCGTAGCCATTACCGAGCCATAGCAGCCCAGATTGGTTCCGATTCCCGCCAGGTGGAGGTGCGGCAGTTCCCGTTCCACGGTTTCTGCGGTTTCCACCAGCTCATCGTAGTTGAAGTAGCCTTCCCGCAGGTCTCCCAGATCCGCCATCAGCACCACGTTATGCACCACGCCGTGAGCTTCTGCCGCCTTGTCCAGCGCCCGCAGGGTAACCAGTTCACTGTTCAGGCTGCAATCCGCCACCTGCACCAGCTCGTCCAATTCCGAAAGCATCGGCACCCGAATCATCAGCAGGGGAACACCGATGTTTCCCTCGCGGCAGCGCTTCAGCTGCTCCATGCGAGAGGAGGCAATCATCTTTGCTCCGCCGGCCACGTAATCTTCCGCCACCGACAGAATGCCGTTAGCCCCTTTGATGACGCCGGCCACAAAAATCCCGGTATCATCGCACCAATCGCAAATTGTTTTTACATTATGTCTCAGGCTCTCGTGGTCAATCACAATCGCAGGATATCTTCTCTCTGTCATCCCCGTGCCTCCTATGCCCATTTGTTATCTTCATCTCGGCGCAGGATTTTGTGCGTCGTGGTCTTGTTGAAGTCCCGATCCCGAATGATTACGTGGGTGATTTTCTTGAACAGCGGCAGCTTCTCGTTGGCTTTATCCACCTCTCGGTTGATAAATTCCGTCACCTGCTCTTTGGAGTAATCCGTACCGAACTTATCCTCGATGGCCTCCTTGTTCACCCGGATGGTAGCATATATGCCGCGGCGAGTCGGGTCTGCATTGGTTTCATCGCCCCACACCATGCTTTCGCTGATGTATTCGCTCTTCTGGAGGTAGAACTCCAGCTCCTCCGGGTACACGTTCTTACCGTTTCCGGTGATGATAATGCTCTTCTTCCGGCCGGTGATGTAGACGTACTCCTGTTCATCGATGTATCCCAGGTCACCGGTGTGATACCAGCCGTCGGAATCGATGGCCTGTGCCGATCGCTCCGGATCCTTGTAATATCCCATCATCACCGTCGGACCGCGGAAGCAGATCTCGCCGAAGCCGTCCTCATCCTTATCCACAATCTTGCATTCGCTCAGCGGGAAAAGGTATCCGGCGGACTTGTTGTTGATGAATTTGGCGTTGTCCGGGTTCAGGGCGATAACCGGAGAGCACTCCGTCAGGCCGTATCCCTGCACGCTCCGGAATCCCAGATCGCCGAAGTAATCCAGAATGTCGCCGTCCACCGCCGCACCGCCGCAGATGACCGTGCGAAGCTCTCCGCCAAAGAGTTCCGTAATCTGCTTGGTAGCCTGCTTGGAAATATCCAGGCCGATTTTCTTCGTCACCCGGTTGATTCGGAACAGGGTATTCAGCTGTTTTTCCTTGCCGCTCTTCCGAACGTTTCTCGTAATCTTGTTGTACAGATTTTCGAAGATAACCGGAACGCCCAGCAGCAGGTTCGGCCGGGTTTCTTGCATATCCTTTACGATATATTTCAGACCCTGGCAAATCGCCATGGTGGTTCCGTTGTACACGCACTCCAGGAAGGTGGCCGTACACTCATAGGTGTGGTGCAGCGGCAGGATGGAGAAGAAGGTATCCTCTCCCTGACGCACTTCCAGAAGGGTCTGCGCCAGATAGGTGTCCAGCACCAGATTCTTCTGATTCAGCATTACGCCTTTGGATACGTCGGTGGTGCCGGAGGTAAAAAGAATGACCGACAGGTCCGTATTGACTACCGGGGCATCGATGTATTTTCGATCGCCGTTGTGCACCGCTTTCCGGCCCGTCTCCCGAAGCTTATTCCAGGAGATATATCCATCCTTCGGTGACTCATCTTCTTCCATGGCCACGTTAATCACGTATTCCAGCTGAGATTCTCCGCTTTCCTTGATGGCTTTGAATGTCTCGTAATATTTGTTCTCTACCGTAATAACGGCGCTGAGTTCACCCTTGACGGTAAGCTGCTTCAGTTCCTCTTCGTGGAGTTCCTTGTCCAGCGGAACGATGACGCCCACGCCGCCGGTTACCGCCAAGTATGTTTCACACCACTGATAGCTGTTCTTTCCGATAACGCCGATTTTCTTCTCCCGCAGTCCCAAATCCAGAAATGCGGTTCCCAGCGCATACACATCGTCCAGCACCTGGCGGAATGTGATTTCCCGGAAAGGCTCGTTTCGGTTGAACTTCTGCTTGAAAAGGGTCCGCTCCGGAAAGCGTGCCACCGTGGTTTCCAGCATATCCTTTAGGTCCACCGGAATATGGTGTCCCCGGTACTGTACGCGGGGGTTGGACCAGTTGTCAATCTGTTCCTGAATCCGGTCCATTTCCGCCCGCTCCTGCCGGCGGATTTCCTTATACTCTTCTGCCGGAATGGATCGACCGATCATCAAATTTGTATTCATAGTTCTGTTCCTCAAATCTCTTTATCTTCAGGGTGGTGGTCTTGATGAATTCTTCGTCTCGAACCTCAATCCGCTTTACCCTCTTATACGGCGGCATCTTGTCGTTGGCGTCATCCACGATTTTTCGAAGGACGCGGTAAATCTCTCCATCTTCCTGAACACCCTGTTCCCGAAGAACGCTGTAGTTCGGATAGATGATTGCCGTGCAGATCAGGTCGTCCTTTGTATCGTCATGCTTGCCGTAGACAATGACTTCCTGAATCCGCTCATCCAGCTGCAGGTAGTATTCCACCTCTTCCGGGAAAATATTCTTTCCACCCTTGGTGACGATGACATTCTTCTTCCGTCCAGTAATGAACAGGAAGCCGTCTTCATCGAAGTATCCGTAATCGCCGGTGTACAGCCATCCGTCTCGCAAGGTTTTCGCCGTGTTCTCCGGATCCTTGTAATATCCCTGCATCACCGACGGTCCTTTTGCGATAATCTCGCCGATGCCTTCCTCATTCTCATCCACGATTCGAACTTCGGTACCCGGCAGCGGTTTGCCTGCAGCTGCGGATTTCCGGTACCGATCCGAGTTCATGGCAATGATCGGGGAGCATTCCGTCATTCCGTACCCCTGGAACATCGGGAATCCCATGGCTTCAAAATCATCGATCACCGCCGGATCGATTGCCGCGCCGCCGGCAATGAACATGTAATGGTTCTTGCCGAACAGCTCGTGAATGGTCCGGAACATCTTCCGGGTCGCCCTCGGATGGTTCTGGAACTTCATCTTCTTAGACAGGGCGATTCCTCTCTGCAGTTTGGAAAGAGAACCGCGCTTCTCCGCCTGCTTCCATACCTTCCGATGCATGTTCTCAAAGATCAGGGGAACGCCCAGCATAACGCTGCACTCCGCCTCGGCGAAGTTGGACTGAATGTGCTTCAGGCCTTCGCAGATTACCACCGTGGCACCTTGGTAAAAACTGGTCATCACGGTGCAGCTCATTTCGTAAGCATGGTGAATCGGCAGTACCGACAGCACCCGACCACCATCCGGAATACGGAAGAATTTGGACATGTTGTACACGTTCTGTGCCAGGTTCCGATGGGAAAGCATTACGCCCTTGGCCAGGCCGGTGGTGCCGGAGGTAAACAGAATCGTGGACAAATCGTCCGCGTTTACTTCCGCCTCCTCGTACTCGCAGTGACCTTCCCGGAGTTTTCTTTTACCCACTTTGACCAATTCGGACTGAAGCAGAATTCGGGAATCCTCTCGATACTTGGAATAATCCTTTTCCGGAGAATCCGTAATTACCAGATACCGAAGGGACTCCACCGCATCCAGGCACGGAATCAGAGAGTCCACCATCTTCGGGGAGACGAACAGCAGCTCCACATCGGCACGGCGCAGCAGGTTTTCAATTTCTCCTATCTGGAGGCTCTTGTCAATCGGAACGATGACGCCCACACCCGTCACAACGGTAAAATAAGAGAGCACCCAGCGATGGGAGTTCTCTCCGGTCACCGCAATCTTGCTGTCCTTGAGGCCCATGCCGAGAAGCGCGGTTCCCAGCGCCCGGCGCTGCACGTCAAATTCCTTATAGGTGATGGATTGGAAAGGATCCTTATGCACGTCCTTGTACATGTAGGCCGTGCGGTCCGGATATTTCGCCACCGTGTTCTCAATAACTTCCTTCAGTGTCTCCACATACGGCCATTCATAATAAACGCCGTCATACTTCTTGTTGTTCATATGTTGTCCCTCTACCCTTCGGTTCGCTGTTGAATATCTTTAAGCAGTCAAAGGACGAAGCCCGCAGCAGATTCCCTGCCAAAGGCTTCGTTGTAGCATAATATTTTATCACCAAAACGCCGAAATGTCAATGTTTTAAGGCCTTTCAACCAGTTCGAACCGATCCTTCTCTTCGCCGTCCACGGTCACTTTACTGCAGAACATTTTCTTCGGGCGCGCCCACAGCACCTTGTCCGCATCCATGGATTGGTAAATCACCAGCTCCTCCAGAGTCTCGCTGTGCTTTGCCACGCCCAGAACACGGTACTTCTTTCCCTTGAAGTGGCGGTATACCGCACCTTCAATGACCCGATCCCGATTCTCATCCACGTAATCGATATCGTTGTAGTCGCACCATTCCATCGCCACTTTGCGGAAGGCCGCTTCCCGGTAGTGGTCCCAGTGAACGGAGACGTTCAGATCCTGCACCGTCTCCCGGAACAGGTTCAGGCTGTCATCCCGGGAAATCGCCTGGAGCAGCTTTGCCCGAAGCACCGGATCGTCCGCATGGCGGGCGAAATCCGTCACCATCTTCTTTTCATCCAGTTCATACCGATCCGGCAGGCGGATGTACCGTTCATCATCGGTCAAATCGATATCCCTGTTTCCCAGAATCTCCCCGTCGATGGTCATTTCCAGATCTCCGGTTTCGGTGTCGTAGTAGTATTCTGTATCCTTCGCCGAAGTGGCGATTGCATTGATGATTTCTTCAATTCTAATTTCCATTCTTCCCACTCCTTTGCTTTCATTATTGATTCCGGAATTGCTTCCTTTTCAGACTTCTATTGTAGTCTAGAATCCCCGATTATTCAATACTTCTATGGCGTCAAACCGAAAAGGAAATTGCTTTTTTCTACTTCTGCATGGCCGCCCGAACCAGTTCCCGGAACAGCGGATGTGCGGCATTCGGGCGGGATTTGAATTCCGGATGATACTGCACGCCCACGAAGAACCTCAAGGCCGGAATTTCCACCGCTTCCACCAGACGACCGTCCGGCGATGTGCCTGTCACGTCCATTCCCGCCAGCTGAATCGCCTCCCGATACTCGTTGTTGAATTCGTACCGGTGACGGTGGCGTTCCTGAATTTCTTTTTTCCCGTATGCCTGTTCCAAAATGCTTCCGCTTCGAATGACGCAAGGATATGCCCCCAGCCGCATGGTGCCGCCCTTCGGGATGTTGCCCCGCTGATCCGGCATGAAGTCGATGACCTTGTGGGTGCTCTCCTCGTTGAACTCGGCGGAATCCGCATCCTCATAGCCCAGCACATCCCGGGCAAATTCCATCACTGCGGTCTGCATGCCCAGGCAGATTCCCAGATACGGCACATCGTGCTCCCGGGCATACCGAGCCGCCTGCATTTTGCCTTCCACTCCCCGGACGCCGAAGCCGCCCGGCACCAGAATGCCGTCCACATCCCCCAGAATGGTTTCCGGATCCTGTTCCTCCAGATTCTCCGATTCGATCCAGCGGATGTCCACGTGCACGCCATTCTCGTAGCCTCCGTGATGCAGCGCCTCTGCCACGGACAGGTAAGCGTCGTGGAGCTTGGTGTATTTTCCGATCAGTCCGATGGTCACATGGCCCCGGCGGGATTCAATCCGCTGCAGCATTTCGTTCCATTCGTGCAGATCCAATACCCCCGGATCCAGTCCCAGTTCCCGGCACACGATTTCACTGAAGCGGGATTCCTCCAACATTACCGGTGCGTAGTACAGCTCCGGCACGTCTTTGTTGCAGATGACGCAATCCGGCTTCACGTTGCAGAACATGGCGATTTTCTCCCGGATTTCATCGTCGATATCTCCCTCGGCACGAAGCACCAGCACGTCCGGCGCGATGCCCAGGCCCCGCAGTTCCTTTACCGAATGCTGGGTCGGCTTCGTCTTGTACTCCCCGCTGCTCTTTACATGCAGAAGCGGCGTAACGTGGATGAACATGCTGTTCTCCCGGCCCACCTCGATAGCCACCTGACGGATGGCCTCCAGGAACGGCTGGCTCTCGATATCTCCCACGGTGCCGCCGATTTCCGTGATGATCACATCCGCATCCGTGGTGCGGCCCACCGTGTAGATGAAGGATTTGATTTCATCCGTCACATGCGGAATCACCTGCACGGTGCTGCCCAGATATTCCCCGTTCCGCTCCTTGTTCAGGATGTTCCAGTACACTTTTCCCGTGGTGAGGTTGGAATAGCGATTCAAATTCTCATCGATAAAGCGCTCGTAATGGCCCAGATCCAGGTCCGTCTCCGCGCCGTCCTCCGTGACGAACACTTCGCCGTGCTGATACGGGCTCATGGTTCCCGGATCGATATTGATGTACGGATCCAATTTCTGAGAGGCCACCTTGTACCCCCGGGACTTCAGCAGCCGCCCCAACGCCGCCGCCGTAATGCCCTTGCCCAGTCCGGAAATAACGCCTCCGGTTACAAAAATGTACTTTTTCATCATGCCCTCCCTTTCTTTCCCCGCTCCCCGCGGGTGCTTAAAAAACTTCCAAAAAATAAAAAAGATAAGGTTTTTTCCGTCCGGAGAGTGATGAAAACCTCAGGTCCCGTTTCATCGCCACCTTCTCGAAAATTCCTTATATTCGCGCAAATATATTTAAAAATAATACGCAGTTATTATACCAAAAATCGGCCGTCCTCGCAATTGTTTTCGCTTCGTCATTTTGTTTTTTCAGTAAAACAAAAGGGGCTTCCCCGAAGCAATGTCATTAAGTTAAGGTGACAGAAATAAGAGTTCTATATCATAAGT
>ERZ1034984.488-NODE-488-length-44175-cov-7.449501_pt1 | contig 44175 bp, 40 predicted proteins | sample MGYA00520589_ERZ1034984 | MGnify/ENA primary metagenome ERZ1034984 (study PRJEB33766, sample SAMN09781790) | gut metagenome | biome: gut microbiome | host: Homo sapiens | place: Madagascar | study: EMG produced TPA metagenomics assembly of the PRJNA485056 data set...
GCGCACCCGGCAGACCATGCCGGATGCGCGCCCAACATACCGATGGTACCCGCAGGCCAGCCCGCTCCCCAAACGCTCCGCCCGAGCTCGGTGCCCTGATTTTCAAACCGCTATACAAACGGCGCCGTGCAGGTCGTACCGTTATGATGATGTTGCGATCAATAGGGGAAAGGAAACCGAAAGCCCTGCCTCAGCAGCCCTCGCCCCAGTCATCGACTTCGTAGGGGATGGTCTGGCCCTTGGGGTCCCTCAGGTACCTGCGCCCGACGTAGTACTTCTGCACCCATCTTTCCTGGTCTTCCGGCAAACACCGGCTAGCTTGCCAGACGTCGCACTCGTACAGGTCGATGCTGATGTCGTCGCGTTCAAGCGCATCGACGTACCCATCGATGGAGCGCGCTACGTCCTCCGATACCTCGAACGGCAAGTCTTTCGATCTTAGGATATCCATATGCGATCACCTTCTGTAGGATTGCGGGGGCAACGGGTTCCTGAACGACGAAAAAGCATTCCCGGGGAGAGGCCCCGAATACCCCTTGATGAGATCTTCGTTCTGAACGATGGGGCTCATGTAAGGGTTAGACCTCGTCTCATCGCGTGTTTGGGATGCAGACTTGACCTTTGAAAGCGTCTTGTCCGCCCGATCGTAGGCGGGCAGCAATATGCTGCTGTATCTGCTGCCCACGGTCTTGCAAAGATACTCTCGCTTTACGTCGCTGATGCCTGGAGTTCTTTCTATTACATCGAAGATGTCGTCAAGATTGATTTTCGGCACGAAATCGGCTATTGCCGGCAGGCAGCGCTCTGCTTCCGGCGAGCTGAAGAACTTGTCGTAAGTTGGACGCTTTCCGTTGACGAGAATGCAAGCCGTTGGAAACATGAGTGCGCGAGCTTTCAATTCCTGGGGATCGCTCATTATCCTGGCCATGGCCTTTTCATTTAGCCTAGGGGTCATGCATCCGCCGCAATCATACACTGGAGCGCACTGCGTGAATTTGTTGGTTGGCACATTGAGGATGTATCCCCAGTTACCGGCATGCCTGTCGAAATTTGCGAAGAGGGCATCGCCGATAAACATCTCCCAATAGCGCTCTTCAGCTTCTTGAGCGATATCTTGAAATGCAGGGCTCGTGTCGAACACGCCTAAGATGTTCTCAAGCTGCGGGGTTTTGAGCAATTTGCTAGACCAACCTACGAAAGAACGCTCCTGGCGCTTGAATTCGACGAGCTCGAAAGCCGTACGGTCGGAATGCTGCATGAAATCCTTGCATGCCACGACGGAATGCCCGTTGTATGTTCCTAAAAGAGTCTCTTGGGTTTGGATGCCGAGGGCAGCAAAGCAATGCGATCCCAAAAACTCCGAAACAGGGGAATTGACGTATGAAGTTTGGTCAGGGTTTTGAGGCTTGCTGATTTCCCCGTATTTCAGCATGTAAATTTCCCCATTGTATCTAATCGGATGCTTATAGGCTGCACCATCGTAGTTGTTGACGAGCTGTTCGCATCCGCTGAAATCGATGAGAGAATTTTGCATATCGATCACCTCGAGAAATAACTGGAAATCAATATTTGATTATAACGATTTGCAATTCAGTTTACTAAAGGCGCCAACCAGGAATCAAAACCATGTCGTTGGGCACCGTCCAAGGCCAGATAGCTTGTTGAGGCTTAGTCCCCATCATTTCCCGACCGCCGTGCGTCGGGCCCGTGTATCGGCCGGTAGGCCGCTGCGGCGCGGGGTCCCGATGGTCTCCACGAGGGCGTCGCCCCCGGCGGCGTCGGGCTTCTCTCCGCTACCAGCTGCCGCGCGTTCGTCCCCGACGACCTCGCCGCCGGCAGCCGCGCCCGATTCGTCGCCGGCCGAAGTCCCTTGCGCCTTCTCGGCGCGCAAAAACTCGTCGATGAGCTCGGCGACCGAAAGCTCGACCGTCGGCGATTCCTCGTCGAGCTTGCCCGGCGCGGCCTGGCGCATCAAGTTGAACGCCCACTGGTCGTGCAGCGTGATCGTATAGGCCCCGCAGGCGCGCCGGGTCAGCTTGCGCGGGTGGGCGAAGGTGTATCCCGCATACCTGCTCCCTTCAGGCATGTCGAAGATAAACGACCGCCAGTTGTCGTACGAGCAGTTCGCGAAGCGCACGGGGATGTCGAGCTCGAACCAGGTCTTTCCCATGGCGCGCCTCCTACAGCAGCACGGCGCCGGCACACCATGCCCCGCCGGCGCAGCCGGCCAGCGCGGCCGCGGCGAGCATCGGCCCGAACGGCAGCGTGGCGCCGCGCGAGAGCTCCCCGCGCACGGCCATGTAGATGAACCACAGGATGCATGCGGCCACGAGCGCGCCGAAGCCGAAGTACATTCCCGGGAAGCCGCACGCAAGGCCGACCGGGACGACGAGCTTCAAGTCGCCTTTGCCGAAGATCCACTTGTGGCCCAGAAGAAGCCCGAGCGCGGTCGTGCCGCCGAAAACTGCGAAGCAGCCGGCTGCGACGGCAAGCCCGGCTATCAGCGCTTCCTGCCCGCCGAGGGCGAGCTGCCAGGCGGCGGCGGTCGCCGCGAACGCGACGGTCAGCGGGGTGGGGAGCAGGCGCGCCTGCATGTCGCACGCCGACCACGCAAGGGTCTCGAGCACGATGAGCGCCCAAAGCGCCAGCTGAAGGCTGCTCGTGCAGAACAGCACGCCGGCCGCGCAAAGCGCGGCCCCCAACAGTGCATAAGCGCTGCGGGCGGCGGGCTTGGGGTTGCAGGAATACACGTAGGCTTTCTCGTCCATCTTCGCTAACCCTCCTGGTTTTCATGTCCGACGGTTTTGGCGGCGTCCTGCTGGCCGGGGTGGCTGCCCGCTGAGCTTCCCGAGAAATCCTCTTGGCTCCTGATGGAGGCAGCAAGCTTCTTGAAAGGCGAGGGGACGCAAGCCTGGAGGCTCGCGGCGGCCGTTGCCTTCGCGGTTGCTTTCGCCTGGTCGACCGCCGCCGCTCTCGCGGCGGCAGCGTCCACGCTGGCCACCGCCGCGTCCACGCCGAGCGCGTGGACGCGAGCGGCCCTGCTAGCGTCGAGAGCGCCAAGGGAGATGGTGCGCAGCGCGTCCTCTGCCCAGATGGCTAAAGCGCCCTCCTCGCCGGGCTTGCCGGGTTCGGGGTGCTTGCCGGGGTGCTGGCCGCACCATTTCTCCCAGGCGTCCATGGACCGGTCGTACCAGTCCATCACCTTGTCGTAGGTGCGCTTGAGCAGCTTGTCCGCCACGGCGGGGGCGAACATCCCCCCGACGGCGGCACCGATGCCGCACATGACGAGCGCGGTGCAGATAGTTTCCATTGATATCACCAGTTCCTCATCCGGCGCGCTTGAGCGCCGTCCCGTAAGTTGCAGCCGGCAAGCCGGCCGCCCATACTCATGCCATTCGCTCAGCTTTGATGTCTTGAGAATCAGGGTCGGGACCGAGGTGGCTGTCGAAGCAGCAAAAGCTCCGACGGGCCGCAACGGAATCGCAGATGGCAAGCGGCCGCCTCCGAAGCGCGAAGCAGCTCCGACGTCGCCTGCGCCCACGCACTTCCAGAACGGCCCAGCCAAATGCTTTTCCTTCACTGTATGCCCGACAGTTCCAAAACGCCGCCAGCTCTTCGCCGCGGCGGCTACTGCCGGCCGCGCCAATCAAACTCCCAAACCCGTGACCTGCCCCGAAAAGCCCAACAAACTTCCCGCGCGAAGCGCCCAAACGCCCGACACCCAGCGCCCAGCCCTCACACGCTCTCGAACGCAAGCGCGTCTTTCAGCGCGATTACGAGCCCTATGGCCATAGATCCGCGGATCTCGGCGCAGGTGCGCTCGAAGGGCACGAGCTCCGAGAGCACGCGCGACGCCGCCGGGCATCCTTCGAGCGCCAGCGCGAGCGCGCTCTTGCCGCTCACCGGGTCGGTCGACGCGGCCAGGCCCGCGAACCCTATGGAGCCTTCGGCGGCCAGCGCCTCGGGAAGCCCCGGGATGCGGGGCAGGGCGGTGACGCCGGCCGCCAACGCAATGGCGCCGTCGCCCCACCAGGCCTCCTGCTCGCGGGCCCACCGCGTGGCAGCGAGGTCGAGCCTCGCCTGGACGTCTTCTTCCACGTGAATCACCCCTTTTTTCCTATGCGATGCCTGTCGCCGCGTACATCGAACCCGCGAAGGCGACCGAGCGCGCGTTTTGCGAGAAATCGAACGTCGTGCAGGTCACGAGCGTGACGGCGCGCTGCACGCCGTCGGCCGGCGAAAGCGAGACTCCCGACGCCGTCTGCTCGTCGAGCCACGCGTCCAGCTCGCCCGCGCCGAGAAACTCCGTGCGCTTGGCCCCTTGCCAGCCCGCGACGCTGGACGTGCCCAGCACGCTCCTCCGCTCGTGCAGCGTCCCGCCCAACCCGTCGGGCGCGTACAGGTCCACCGTCGCGTGCGACGCCGCCCAACCCGCGTCGACGTACTGCGCAAGCTCCGAGAACATCGAGCCGTCGGACATGTGGTGCGCGGATACCACGGCGTTTCGCGACCCGAGAAGCCCGTCTTCGGCGCACGCCGCGTCCAAATAGGCCGTCCCGTAGATGTTCCAGTCGCCGTAGACGTCGTGGGTCAGGTAGTACGTGGGCGCGTCGGCGGGCGCCTGCACGACGGGAAGCGACACGCCGGTGCCCTCCACGCGTACCCACCCGACGACGTCCGGGTTGATGCCTTGCCAGTAGCCCCAGTCGATGGCGAACCCGTCATCGGCTACGGCGACGGCGCGCTCGATCCCCGACGTCGGCGCCGGCTCGGGAGTCGCGGCGCGCTCGTGCATGCCGAACGATATGGACAAAAGCGCGGCCGCCCCGGCGAGCGCGAGGACGCCGAAGCAGGCAAGCGCGCGGTTTCCGGCGGCGCGGCTCACGAGCGCGCCGCCTGAGCGGCGTTGGCCGCGGCGGCGGCCGCCGCCGCGGCGTCTGCGGTGTCCATCTCCTGGCGCGACACCTCGCCGGCACGGTTTCCGGCCGCGTCGAGCGCGTAGCAGACCAGGTAGTGCTTCTCGGGCTCGTCCACGACCTTCTTGGTCGTCGGCTCGCCGACCTGCCTCTTGTAGTCGAACGGAACGTTGCGGGTGTACCCGGAATGCCCCGTCGACTTGATGTGCCCGTCCGGGTCTTCGTCGATGATCTGCTTGCAGGTGTTGCAGACCGTGTGCAGCTCGGTGACCACCTCGACGTCTGCAGGGACGGTCTCCTCGTGGCTTTTCTCGGGAGCGGTCTCCGCCTCGTACAGGTAGCTGGTTTTCGGTTCGGTCGGAGATGCGTCCGCATCGGCGACGGCGGAAGACGCGGCGTCGAGTGTTCCGGAGGACGCCTTGTCGGTCATGGCTATCTCGTCGGCGGCCGACCCCTTGCCCGCGTCGCTTGCCGCAGACGCGGTGATAGGCTGTGCCTCTGACGCAGCCGGCACGGGATGCTGCCCTCCGGCCCACGATGCGAGGGCCACGCCTCCCGCGAGCGCGCAGGCGATGGCAGCTGCGGCGGCGAAGGCGATCTTTCGGCTGCGGCCGGGCGAGGTCGCGCCGTTTTCAGGAGATTGCTCCATTTGCTCCTCCTCGGGTTTCGTTTTAGTAAGGTCGGGCGCGCGCGTTGGCGCGCCCCCTCGGCAGGGCCCGCGCCTCTTGCAAGCGAGGGGCGCGGGCCCTGCCGAGGGAGCGCCCCCGGGGGTTCGGACCCCGAGGGCGCCCGCCGTGGGCGTTGGTGCTCTGGAGGCTCAGGTCCTAGAGCTTCGGCGCGCCGTTGTCGGCCAGCTGGGCGCGGCGGCGGCGCCAGGCCGCGATGCCGAGCGATGCCGCGCCGACGATTCCGAGCGCCCCGGCGCCGGCAAGCGCACAGCGTGCGTCAGCGCCGGTCTGGTCGTACGTCTCGTCGATCACGGGCGGCTTGTCGTCGACCGTCACGGTCTGCGACTCGTCGGACAGGTCGGCGTGTACGGCGACCTCCTTGCCGTCCTTGGTCAGGCTCTCGAACGCCACGAGCTGCTTGCCGTATAGCGCCGAGGTGTCGAGCGCGAACGTCACGGTCGCCGTGCCGTCGCTCTTCTCCGGCGTGAAGTCGGCCTCGGCAGTGAGAGGCTGCCCGCCGTTGTCGACCGGCTCGCCGGTCTCCTTGTCGATCAACGTGCCGGTCAGGTGATAGGTCTTGCCTGGGACCAGGCCGGTGTAGGAGACGGTGTCGGTGAGCTCGGCGGTCTCGGAGCGCTGCACGGAATGGTCGCCGTCGGTGGCGTCGACGAGCTCCGTGCCGATTTCGGGCGGGACGACCTTGACCGTCTGGCCCTCGTCGGTGATGTCGGCGTGCACGGCAGCGGCCTGGCCGTCGCGCACGAGCAGCTCGAACGCCACGAGCTCGACGCCGCTGGTCTCGAAGTAGCGCGACCCGTCGAACGAGAAGGTTACGTCCTGCGTCCCGTTCGCCTCGTCGGGCGTGAACGTCGCCCCGGCCACGACGAGATGGCTCGCCAGCTCCGGGTACTCGGCTGCGATCGCCTGCTTGAGGACGTCTACGTCGAGAGCCTTGGTGGAGAGGCTGCGGCCCCAGAGCTGGGCAAGGCTCCCATAGGTGCTGGCGGAGTCGGCGCCGGCGGCTCCGCCATCGGTCGCCTTGTCGCCGTCGGGCTGCGAGGCGTCCTCCCCGAGCAGCGTGGCGGCCAGCTCTGCGGAGAGCTCCTGCGCCTGCTGTTCGAGCGTTGCCGCTGAATCGTCGTCGGCGCCTGCCACGACCGGGGCGAAGGTCGCCTTGTCGAACAGGATGCCGTAAACGTGGTGCTCCACGCCGGGTACGGCGTTCTCATAGGACACCGTGTCAACGATTGTCGTCTCGCTGTCGGCGTCGACCTCGTGGTCGCCGTCGGCCGGGTCGGTGGCAGTGGTGTGGATCTGCGTGGCGGTGACGTCGACGGTCTGGTCGGCGTCGGAGGCGTCCTTGTGCTCAGCCACGACGTCGTCGCCTCGGTAGAGGCGCTCGTTCACGACGATCTTGCAGCCCTCGAGCCCGTTCGCGTCGACGGAGATGCGAACGGCCTGCTCGCAGTCCGTCGCCTCCGGCGTGAAGGTGGTCTCGCCGGTGTACACCTTGCCGGCGGCGTCGGCCATCTCCCCGGCGTCCTCGTAGCCGCTGACGGTGCCATCCTCGGCATAGACCGGCTTGAGCAGCGTCGCGGTCGCGACGAGCTTGTACTCCTTGCCGGGAACGACGTTCTTCAGCTCGACGTGGTCGTCGATGGAGGCCGCCTTGTCGGCCACGGCCGACTGGTCTCCGTCGACCACGTCTGCCGCGCGGGTCGCGATCTCAGGTCGGACGACCTCGACGGTCTGGTCCTCGTCGTCGGCGACCGCGTGCTCGCAGATCTTCACGTCGCCGCGGTAGAGGTGCTCGTAGGCGACGACCTTCTTGCCGGCCAGATCGACGGTCGACGGGTCGAACTGGATGCTCTCGGTGCCGTTGGACGCCTCGGGGATGAACTCCTTGGCAGCCTCCGCCACGACGTCTCCGTCGGCGCCGTCGGCGCCGACGGTTCTCAGCTCGCCGCGAAGCGTGTAGGGCTTGCCGGCGGCGAGGTTGATGTAGGAGATCTCGTCGACGACCTTGGATTCGGGATCGCAAACGACCTGCTTGTCGCCGTCGACCCCGTCGGTGGCCGTGGTGCGGATCTTGGGCTGCGCGACGCTTACGGTCTGGGACTCGTCGTCGATGTCGGCGTGGGAGGCCACCACGGCTCCGACGCGCAGCAGGTCCTCGTAGGCCACGAGCTCGGTGCCGGCCGGAAGGTCGACCCCGCAGAACTCGAACTGGACCTCGACGGTGCCGGACTCTTCTTCGGGCGTGAACGTGGCGGTCGCGGTGACGGGCTCGCCGTCGCGCAGCAACGGCTCGCCCATGGTGGCGCCGTCGTCGAAGGTCGACTTGACCATGAGGGTGCCGGTCACGGTGTGCTCGCGGCCGGGAACGACGCCGGAGTAGTAGACGGTGTCCACGATGCTCGTCTCGGTGTCTGCTGCGACGACCTTGTCTGAATCGATGCCGTCAACGGCCAGCGTGCCTACGATCGGGTGCAGCACGGTCACGGTCTGACCCTCGTCGAGGGGCTCCTTGTGGTCGGCGATCGTCGCATCGCCGCGCAGCAGCGTCTCGAAGCAGACGAGTTTGCCGCCTTCGGGTACCGCGGAGGAGTCGAACGACAAGGGGACGTCGACGGTCATGTTGACCTCCTCGGCGGTGAACTCCACGTCGTTTGAGACCGGGGTGCCGCCAACCTGGAAGGGCACGGCGTTACCGTCGGCGTCGACGGTCATGAGCTCAGCGTGCAGGGTGTACGCGCGGCCCTTGACGAGGCCGGTGAGCTGGACCACGTCCACGATGCCGGACTCGGGGTCTGCGACGACGTTCTTGGAGCCGCTGGCGGCGTCCGTAGCGGTGGTGGCCACGCCGGGCACGTGAACGAGAACGGTCTGGGCCGCGTCGTCGATGTCGGCGTGGGATGCCATCTCGGAACCGGAGCGCAGGAGGCTCTCGAACGCGACGAGCTCCTGTCCCTCGTCGAGGTTCGAGCCGTCGAACTCGAAGGTGACCTCGGCGGTGCCCTCGGGCTCCTCGGGCGTGAACGCGGCCGTCGCCGTTATCTCGTAGCCGGTCGCGTCGAGCGCAGGCTCGCCGGTGGCCTTGTCGTAAAGCTTGCCGGTCACGGCGTACTCGCGGCCGGGGATGCAGTTTTTGTAGGACACGGTGTCGACGATGCTCATCTCGGTGTCGCGCACGGTGTCGTGGGTCGAGGACTCACCGTCCGCCGCGGTCGTTCCGATGGCCGGGCGGGTGCCGGAGAGCGTCTGCTCGGCGTCGGTCAGGTCGTGGTGGTATGCGACCTTCTCGCGGCCCTGGTAGAGGTCCTCGCAGACGACGATCTTCACGCCGTCTTCCAGCGCGGACGTGTCGGAGAGCGTGAACTCGAGCTCGACCTGCCCGAAAGCCTGGTCTGGCGTGAAGGTCTTCTCGGCGGCGACGGGCTTGCCGCCGATCAGCAGCGGCGCACCGGTCGACTTATCGTACACGGCGCCGCGAACGGTGTACGCGGAACCCGGGACGGCGCCGGCGTACGCGACGCGGTCGGTGATGGTCACGGCGTCGGTGTCGGCGACGAAGCTCTTGCTCGTCAGCTCGCCGCAATAGGCGGTGGTGGACAGGGAGGGCTTGGTGTCGTCGATGGTGCCGAGGGACACGGTTGTCTTGTCCTTGGAGATCGAGAGCTTGATTCCGTGCAGCAGCTGCAGTCCGGCATTGCCATCGCAGCGCAGCTCGTCGATGGTGTACGTGTCGTAGGGCAGGGCCCCCATGGAGTCGTTCGCCTCGACCATCTTGCCGTCGGCGCTGCCGAACCAGATACCGGACTCGTCGTCGAGCTTGGAGCTGTCGACGGACTGCTCGCCGTCGACGTCGGTGGAAAGCGCCTTGTCGTTGGCGTTGGTCTTGTCGGAGTGCTTGTTGGCCGCCGTAGAGAACTGACCGTTCGCGTCGGTGACCGCCACGTGGCTCTCGCCGGTCGTGTCGGAGGTGATGAGGAACGCGACGGAGCCGAGGCGGCTTCCGTCCACGGACGAGGCCTTGATGAGCTCGAAGTCCCCGCGCTTGACCTGGTTTTCGATGCCGGACTTGTCGTCGCGAGTCTTCTTGACGACCTTGCCGTCGGTGGTGAATTCGGAAGCGTTGATGGTGCAGACGTCCGCAGAGACGTTGTAGCCTTCGCCCGCGGAAGCTTCGCGGACGGTGTAGGTGCCGAAGGGCAGGGTCCTGTCGGTGCCGTCGCCGTCGGAGTCGGTGGTGGCCACACCGTCCTTCACCGTCAAGGTGGCGACCGTCTGGCCCTTGGCGTAGAGGACGCCGCCTACGCGGACGGGGTTGGCGGACTGGTTCACGACCTCGAACACGGCCCCGTCGATCGAGGCGCCGCCGAGGGGCGCGCCCATGCCCGTCTCGATGTCGGACTTGTCGATGGCGATGCCGCAGCGGATCACGTCCTCGCCGAAGGTCTGCTCGATCTGGCCGGACTCCTTGTCGGCATAGGTCTTGCCGTTGTCCCAGATGATGCTTTTGGAGCCCTTCTTGATGTGGCCCGTCGCCGTGAAGGCGGGGGAGGGGAGCTTGTATCCCTCGGGGGCCTTGGTTTCCTGGACGGTCACGGTTCCCACTGGCAGAACGATCGCCCCGCGCACCTTGTAGAAGTCGTCGCCGGAAACCTTGTAGGCGTATGTGTTGCCGTTGTACTTGAAGCTGCTCTCGCCCTTGGACAGGTCGATCTGGCCGTTGGCGTCGGCGCGAAGCACCCACGTGCGCTTGGGCGTGCCGCTCGCGTCGTTGGCCGCATAGTATTTGATGGTGTACTCCGCGAGCGCTAGCGAGCCGTCGCCCTGCGGCTTGTTGCCGGCGGGCGATAACGCGCCCTCGGAATCGAACTTCGCGAGGGTCGGGCCGCCGGTCAAGCTCGCCACGACATCTTGGACCGTGCCGCCGTTGACGCGCGTGGTCTGCCCGCCGTAGACCTCGACCTCGTAGATGGAGTCGTCGATCATGTAGCCATCAGGTGCAAAGGTCTCACGCACATAGTAGGTGCCCGGCGCGATGCCGTCCTGGTATGCGTAGCCGTCGGAGTCGGTCGTCATCGTCCAGGCCTCTCCGGAGCGGCCGTTGGCGGCGTTCCAGCTCGCGTAGACGCCGTATCGGGCCCCGGACAGGCCGTACATCGCGTTGCCGTCGGAGATGGAGGGCTCGCTGGACCTCTTCGAGAGGTCGATCGCGCCCGTGCCCTTGCCGACCTCGGCGAGCCAGGTGATGCTCTGCTCGCTGCCGGAGTTGGTGAACGCGACCTTGGTCGTCTGGGCGACGGCCCTCAAGCGCGCGCACTCCTCTTGACTGGCGCCGGGAACCGTGCCGCCGGAGGCGATGGTGTAGCATGCGTCCCACATAGCCGAGCTTTGAGCTTCCCAGACCGGTCTATTGGTGCAGCCGCGGAACGGGTCGCACCAACCGGGCCAGGCGCGGTTCGCGCAGTAGGAGAGCATGACGTGGAATCGCACGTAGCGGCTATCCTCGCTGTTGTAAGAATCCAAAATGCCGTCGAGGTAGGTGCCAACTCCGTATTCGACGGGATTGTTGTCCCACGATGTTTTAGTCCATCCGAATGCCGTAGGGTCGTCGCTCCACATCATGGTTGAATCCGCGTAGAGCATCGCTATGCAGTAAGCGGCCGCTCCCGTCGACTCGCTTCCGATGTCGGTAGAATACGAAAACGAGCCGTCGGGCGTGCCGAGGTTGGGTTGGCTGCACCATGCCACCTGGCCGTCCGCTCTGAAGTAGCCCGTCCCATAGCCGTCGTACCACTCGTTGCCGGTGTGGGTGATGCTCGTCCACCCGGTGTCGGCGTACGCCTGCTCCGCGTGCGTGCCCGCGCCTGCAGGGACGAGCCCCAGCGCGAGGATCGCGGCGAAGAAGACGTTGGCGGCTTTTCGAAACTTGCCCGACATCTTGCGTCGGCCCGAGATAGCCCCCATGTCCTGCTCCCTTCTCTCGTTGGGCGAGCGCGGAAGCGCAAGGAAGGGGCGTGCGGCCGTGCAAGCTCTTCGAGAGAAGCTGTCCGCAGCGCTGCTCCAACCCTTGCGACCATTGCGCCCGTCCGGTGTCGGTTTGCTGCGAACCCGCGCGGAGAATAGGTTTGGAAAGGCCGCGCCGCGGTTCGCACTCTTCATTTTATCAATTCTTGCCAGCGTTCTGACCTGGCCTTATATCGATTTCGAACGTTCTTCCCTGTACCTTGGAAAGGATTCGCGAAAGGCATGGCTAACACGGGCGCTGCCGACGAATCTCCAAACCAGATTGAAGCCGTTCAGGCGTCTTTCGTGCGGAGATTCGTCTTAGCACCCCTCGATTTTCGCGACGTGCGGGCGAATTGCCTCGATCACGTCGGGCTCGAAATACAGCCCTAGCTTTAACGGCTTGGTCATAGGCCCGAGCTTGTCGAGAGGGACGACGGCGCCTTCGTGCCAATCTGTGATATACGCCCCCTGAACGTCTCCTGAGAACACAGCAATCTCGTTTTTCACGCTCACGTTGCAAGAGGCAAGGCCAATCGATACGACGTTCATGCCATGAGGGCGCGCATCGTTGCTCATCTTGAACTCGTGCACGAGCCGGCCTCCCTCTATGCGCAGCGATTCGAGCCGCCGCTGCGCCGTGCTTGCGGTGATCTGCCGATAACCGCAGACTGGGAGCAAGAAGGCGAGCGTGAGCGGGCCCGAGGATAGGACGCGCATGGTTGTTCTTCCTTCGTCGATTTCGTACCACAGGTAATTGAGCTGATCGTGTATGAACGCATCCGACGCTGCGAAGGAGGACGCGATGAGGCCGATGCCTGCGGCTAGGCACGCCGCTGCGCAGGCGATAATCGCCTTCCCCGCGGTCGAGCCGAGGAATTGCCTTCGGGCGACCCGCTATTTGAGCTTGGCGTCGACAGCGAACTTCACGGCTTTCGGGGCGTCTCCGGATGGCGAGGGTCGCCCGTCCGGCTGGGTCTGGTCGAGCTTCGGCTTGGCGGTATCCTTTCGTGGAGACGAGGCTGGGGAGAGACTGACGGGGCTGGGGGATGTCTCGGGTGCGGTCGACCGCGATCCGGCCTCGTGGACGCGCGACGCTGCCCAGGCGCACACGACGAAGCAGAGAAGCCCAGAAGATCTTCCTGAGGCAAGGCTCGCGAGCCCCACAATCGCGAACAGGGCCGCGACCACCAGCCAGGCGGTTCTTTTTGCGTTGTTGCTCATAGCTATATCTTTCCTTGCCTTGTTATCCGGATATTGCAGCGGGTGCGGCTTCTCAGTCCAGCGGCCCCCCACGTTCGTTTTTCCTCAAGTCGAGCCTTATTTTCGAAGAGGGCAGGCGAAAGCCCGCTTTGCGCGCGGCCCTCGCGGCCTGAGACCATGACAGCGCGACGAGCGAGATGCTCGTCGCGCGCAAGTCGAGCTCGCCGGCGCATGAGACGGCGTAGCAGACAGTGAGCGCCGCGGCCATGGCGGCGGCTAGGGCAGGAAAAACCGCGCCCTCTAGGAAAAGGTCGTCTTGGTCGAGATAACCGGTTTGCGCAAACGCCGCGGAGGAGAGCGAATCGCAGGCGGCGGGGGAGAGGTCGGATACGATTTCCCAGCAAAGCTGGTCCAAGAAGCCCGGCATATGGTATATCTGCAGGCAGGACACGTGCAGCGAGAGGATGACGATGAGGGCGATCTACATGATGCAGGTGGTTTTGCAGAACCTGAACGAGGTTGCTGAATCTTGATGCGTCTGTTCCACTGTTTTCTGCATGTCGTTTCCTATCGTTTTTTCTCTCTCAAAGCCATCGCCGTCCAAAAGCCTGCTGGCAGGGTCCATACGAGCGAAGATGTTGACCCCTCGAGGGTTCCAAAGACGGAGACGGACAAGAACGCTGCCGACAAGGCCCAGCAGATCCCCGATTTCATGTTTGCCACGTTGGTCCTCCTTGACCGATAGACTCTCTAGATCGCGAACGGATACCTGAAAAGCAGCAGCCCTGAAACGATGAGCATGAGGAATATCGGTATGTTGATTCCGACGACCCTCGCGCCTTTCATCTGCGGCGCGGTCACCATCGGCCGGCGGATCCCATGGGTCGCGTCTCTTCGAGGCGTCTTTCCGCGGCTCATCCATGCGCTAGTCCTTCACGATTTCCTTGAGCCCCGCGGCAAGCCCCGCGATGCCCTGGACCTCGCTCGGGATGATGATCTTCGTCGCCTGTCCATCAGCAGCAGCGGCGAACGCCTCGAGCGCCTTGATGGTCAGCACCGACTCGTCCGCGCCGGCCTCGCGCACCGCCTTGATGCCGTCGGCTGTTGCCTGCTGCACCTTGAGGATGGCCTCGGCCTGGCCTTCTGCTTCCTTGATTTGGCGCACCTTGTCGGCCTCTGCGGCCAAGATGGCCGCTTCCTTGTCGGCCTGCGCCGCCAGGATCTTCGCCTGTTTCTCGCCCTCTGCGCGCATCACCTGGGATTGCTTGTCGGCTTCTGCGAGCAGGATCTGCTCGCGCTTCTCGCGCTCCGCCTTCATCTGCTTTTCCATCGCCTCCTGGATGGGGCGGGGCGGTTGGATGTTCTTCACCTCGACGCGCGTGACCTTGATGCCCCAGGCGTCGGTGGCCTCGTCGAGCACGGTGCGCATCTGCGTGTTGATGGTGTCGCGCGAAGTGAGCGTCGTGTCGAGGTCCATGTCGCCGATGATGTTGCGCAGCGTGGTCGCGGTCAGGTTCTCGATGGCTGCCATGGGGAACTCCACGCCGTACGTGTACAGGCGCGGGTCCAGGATGCGGAAGTACACGACGGTGTCGATGCCCATCGTGACGTTGTCCTTGGTGATGACCGGCTGGGGTGGGAAGTCCGCCACCTGCTCCTTGAGGCTGATTCGCGGCCCGATGCGGTCGATGAACGGCACCTTGACGTGCAGCCCGTTGCTCCACGTGTCAAGATAGCTGCCTAACCGCTCGACCACTCGGGCCTCCGCCTGGGGGACGATCTTCACGCAGGTCATCGAGACCGCTACGGCGATGACGACTAGCACGATCAACAAGCTGAACATGATCGGTTTCCCTTCTATCCTTTTAGCATCTTCTGATGCCTCTTCCCGGTTTTGGACCGCAATGGCGGGGCACAACCTTTAATTCCTGAACCCGCCGCAGGGTTCGATGACGAGCGTGGCGCTTTTCTGCGCGACGACCCGGACACGCTGCCCGAAGGACAGTTCTGCGAGCGCCGGGTCGACGTCGTCGGAGACGGCGATGGCCCAGTCCATGCCGCGCTTGTCCCGCGCGCGCCCGCGAGCGCCGTCGACGGGCAGGAGCGTGACGACGAGCACCTCGCCTTCCATCGTGGGTTCTTTAGTCTCGGGGTCGCGGCGGCCGCGGATGACGAACGGCCTTATCGCAAGCGTGCCGATTCCCGAGGCGACGAGAAAAATCGCAACCTGGGCGAAAAGCCCCGCGCCGAAAGCAGAGGCCAAGCAGGCAGCAAGGGCACCGAGCACGAACCAGGCACTGATGAGGCAGCAGGAAACCGCCTCGAGCGCGCCGGCCGCGGCAGCGACCGAAAGCCAGAACATCTCGTTTGCCCCAAGGATTTCCATAAGAGTTCTCCCGTAGTTTCCGGTAGTCTTTTACGAGGACTGTTTGATATTAAATACGCGTACCGTTAAGTATACGATTATTCACTACTTCGCCGTATCGATTCGCTTGATGAGGTCTTATAAACATCCCATCTGGCTTTTTGCCAATTGAATTTTTAACTATGTGTTATTCAGATAGCCATCAGAACCGCTTCTTGCCTGCCCCTTTGCCGTGTCCTCCGTATCCTAGTGCGGTCTCTCCCTTTTGCCGAGAAGGCGCGCAACAGGCTCAGCATCAACAAAATCGACCATCGCCGATTTCGAGTGCAAAGGCGCGAAATCTTCTAAAGTTCCAGGGAAGAGGCAAACTCCTCCCTTTGACCGCCAGTTCACCAAAACGGCCCACCAATGGCCTTCCTTCCTCACTGCCATTCAAGTACCCCCCCCCCAAAAAAAATTCCACTAACCCCTCGCCGCGGCGCCTTCGGCAGCCGCGCAAAGCAAGCCCCCGAACCCCAATCTGCTCCGCCTGGTTTGCAACCCCCAAACGCCATCGAAACCCCGGTTCGCCCTCGGCCGCAACTTCGCAAACCTAGCGCCCTACGTTTGCTTCGTTGCCTCAGCTTGCATACCTTTTGACGTTTTCAAAGTCGCTGTATTCTCCACATCGTGTTCATATCCCCAGGCCACAGGTTCGCGAACTTCCCAAAAACAACCAGGTCCCTGCGCTACGCGCCCAATCCGTTCCCAATCTGCGTTTTATCTTTTCGCCATGCCGAGCGGGCGGAAAGCTCCGCCGAGGCGAATGCAAACAGACACCGCGAAACGCAACAGGGATATGCAGGAAGGCAGGTTGGTCTACATGGTGGTGATCACGGCAGCGAACGAGAAGGGCGGCGTGTGCAAGACGACGAGCGTGGCGCTTTTGGCGAGGGGGTTGGCCGCGCGCGGCTCCCGCGTGCTCGTCATCGACCTCGACCCCCAGCGCGGCAACGTGAGCCGCGCGCTGGGCGGCAACGTGGACGACTACGCGGGCACCTACGAGCTTCTGTGCCGCCCCAAGGAGTTCACGCTCGACGATTGCGTGCAGCAGATCGGCGAGCGGGTCGGCCTCGTCGCCGCGCGCGCGGTCGTAGAGGCCTACGCAACGGTCTACGACCAGACGGGCAAAGAGCAAAACGTCAAGCGCGCCTTGCGCGGCGCCGACAACAAGTACGACTACGTGCTCATCGACACGCCTCCGAAGATCAAGGCGCTTTCCGATGCGGCGATGATCGCGAGCGACTACGTTCTCGTACCGTCGACGCCTACCCAGGCGAGCGTTGAGGGATGCGCGGGCGTGAACAACAAGGTCGAGGAGATTCAGGACTACTACAACCCCGACCTTAAGATCCTGTGCGTGGCCCCGATGATGGTCGACACCAAGGCGACTAACGTGCAGAAGCGCATGATGCAGCGCACGGAAAGCCTGGCTGAGGCCTTCTCCATCCCGGTGCTCCCCGTCGCCGTCCCGCGAGCGAAGGTCATCCAGGAATGCATCGACTACCGCCAGGATTGGACCGACCTACCGGTCGACGAAGGCCGCAACAAGGCGATCGCACGATGCTGGGACTTCGTCGATGCCTTCACCGAGACGTTAAAGGACGCTGAGAGCGCCCGCTAAGCATCCAAAGCAAACAGAGAAAGGATGGCAGAGCGATATGGCCAAGAAGATAGACCCGAACGATGACAAGAAGGCGATGAACGACCTTATCGGGTTTGGTGGATCCGGTCGCGCGGCGCGCGCCCTCTACGCGGAGGAGATGGCCGTCGCTCCGGCCCCTGCATCCGCGCCGGCCGAGGCACCGACACCTCGCAAGGCGCCGGTGGGCAAGACGTTGAACGTGAAGCTGCCGGGGCAGGTCCACAGCGCGCTCAAGATGGCTTCCGCCAAGGAGCAGCTGACGTACGTCGAGCTGATCGAGAAGCTGCTGCGCGACTCCTACCCGGAGCTTTTCTAACCGGCGATTCGACGATCAATAAGGAGGAGATAAATGCACGAAGACAAGAACAGTGGCGGAAAGCCCGTTGCGACTTCGACGATGCCGCCGCGTCAAGACCCCGAGGACCTCAGGCGTGCGCTGGACCGCGCGATGGAGGCGCGCCGCCGCCGCGCCGACGTGCGCGGGCGCATAGCGGCGGGGGAGCTGTCCGCATCGAGCGTCGTGATGTCGGACGACCCCGCCCTCAAGCGCATGCGCGTTCACGACCTTCTGACCGCGCTTCCCTTCGTGGGGAGCACAAAGGCGGAGGCCACGATGAGAAGCTTCAATATCGCGATGAGCCGCCGCTTGGGCGGCCTCGGGTTCCGCCAGCGCCGCGAGCTCTGCTCCTGGCTGGACTACTACCAGGAGCAGCGCGGACGCGTCGGCAGCGAGGATTGCTAGCTCGCGTTCAGCGCGTCGACCTCCGAAGGCAACCGCAAAACAACAGAAAAAGGCCGGCCGCAGCCGGCCTTTTTCTGTTCCCGGCAGCCGAGCAACCATCTGCGCGCGGCCAAAAAACCGAGGGGACAAGACCGGTGCAAGCCGCGCGCGTCTCTCCCGGACCCAAGGCGCCCCATAGGAAACGCCGAGGCCGACGTTTCCTATATCCACCAGCTCCCCAAACGGCCCAGCCAAAACCCTTTCCTTCATTGCCTTCCCGTAAATCCCAAATCCCCGTCGACCCCCCGCCGCGGCGGCTATGCCGGCCGCGCGGACCAAATTCCCGAAAAGCCCAACCCAAAGCGCCACCTGCTCTGGCGCAGCCGCGCCTCTAAAAAGAACACGACCCGCGCCGAGGGCCCTCGTCGCGGGTCGCTCAGGCTTTCGGCTAGGCCAAAGGCGGCATCACTCGTCTTTCTCGGCGATGCACAGCAAGATGCCGGAGATGATGTTGCACAGGAAGATGGTCAAGACCGCGAACTGCCAGGTGTTGGGCGCCTCTCCCTTGTACACCTTGTAGCAGCGCAGGGACATGTAGCCGAACACCAGGAACATGGCGATGCAGAAGACCAGGCTGATCCCGGTAGATGCCATGGTGGCGCCGAAATACCCTGTTGCTGCGACGCTCCCGAAATCCAAGCCGGTCGAAGGAAGCGCGATCAGCATGGGAATCATGGCGAGGACCGAAAAGACCAGGCTGATCGCGACCGTGGCGAAGCTGATTCCCGCGAAGATCGCGGCGACCAGCTTGAGCGTGTGGTGGCGGTCGGGGTCCTTAGTTGCGATAGAGGGCGCGACGGGGATGCCGCAGTTCGGGCACGCTTGCGCTCCCGCGGGCAACGGCGAGCCGCATTTCCCGCAATACAGTTGTGGTGGCATTTCTTTTCCTTTCCTAGCGGTTTGCTTTTCCGGCCGCTTGCCGGCCTTCCCTCTGAACAAGGAGCCGAAGATCCTGCCGCCCCTCGGCGCGGCGGCCTCCTGGACCGGCTCCGGCGGCTCGGGCTCAGGCTCCTCCGGTACTGTCGCCGGCGCAGGTTCGGCAGGCTTCGCCGCGCGCTCGTCCCAGAGCCAGCGCCGCGCGCCGCCGCGGCCGTTGTTGCCCAAAATGCTGTCCTGCACCTGACCTAAGGCGAAAGACGGGTCGAGCTCATCGACGCCGAGCATAGGCACGAGGCAGACGGAGACGCGGCCGCCCGAGGCCTCGACCGCTATCTGCGTCTCGGTCGCGGTCGCGGAATCGCCGAAGATGACGGCCACCTGGCGCGAAAGGCTCTCGTCCTCGGTTCCGCGCAGGTCGAGGACCGCGTTGACCCTCTTCGCCCCTCCGCAGGCACGCCGTGCCGCTGCTCCCGTCAAGGCCTTCGCGACCTTGTAAAGGCGGGCCGTTCCTTCGACGGCATCGCCGGCCGCGTCGCTGCCGTGAGGCTCCCAGTCGCCGGTGCGCTGCACAGGGGTCCAGAAGAACTTGTCGACGCAGGTCTCCGCCGCGTGCGAGTAGGCGGCCGCCATGTGGCGCGGCCCGACGCCTTCGCAGCCCGCTACGCTGCGGCGGTGGGCAAGCTTGACGCCGCGCAGGGGGTCGGCAGCGTCGACGCGTGATGCGCGCAGAGCTGAGAAGCACGACGGGCAGCACAGCGGACAGGAGTCGCCGAGCTCGTCTTCGGAAAGCTCTTGCGGAAAGCGCATCTGCGAATGCGCCGCCATGCCGAAAGGCAGCGCCACGCCGCGGCCGCGCCGTTTGCCGCCTGTGGAAGTCGCAGATGATTTAGCCGCGTTATCGATGCTGGTCATTCGTTTATCACCTTTCCTTGCCGTCCAGGCCGAAAGCGGGGTCTTGCATGGCGGCGAAGAAGCTGGCCAGGACGGTGTGCTCCTTGCCGTTTTCAAGCGTCACGGACAGCGGGAGCGCGGCAGGGCTGGTCGCCTCGGAGACGACGCGCACCGCGCCCACCGGAAACGTCTGGACGCCTTTCTGGGTGAGACGCTTGTAGACGAGCGGGCGGACACGGCTGATTTTCAACGCGCAGCGAAGCTCCTGCTCGTCCCATTCGGTCGGCTTCTTGTGGGGCATCGATCTCTCTCCCTTCATAGCGCATGGCGTGGCGCATCGAATTCGTATCGCCGGCGAACCCGCAAGCGCGGCGGGAGGGCGGCGCGGAAGCAGCCGGCCTCGAGACGCGACCCGGCCGCTGGCCTAGATCTTGGCGAGCTTGCCCGCCACGCGGCGCGCCGCCTCGAGATAGGGGATGACGACTTTGGCGACGATGTCGTCTCGATAGGCTTTGCAAGACGCGACGTTGTCGCCCTCGAGGCGGCTCTTCGGCGCCGAATCGGGCGCGGCGACGAGCCCGCACGCCATGCAGCACGCCTCAGCCATGACGGGGCTGAGCGCCACGGTCACGGCGCCTTGCTTCGTGTAAATGGACAGCTTCGCTCCTTGCGGGGCGGACAGCCCTTCTTTCAGCTGTGTCTCTGCTTGGATGTTCCTCATCTCGATCGCCTCCGGCTCATGAAGCGCCTTGCCTCTCGTAGCCCGCCGGCAAGGCTCTCGGCTGCCGCTCGAAGGCAACCTGCTTTTTTATCGTATCAATGATTGTGAAATGTGCGTATACCCGCCGACTTGGGCATATGCCGGCATTCTTGTGTTTTGAGCGTTTCTTGCCCGCCCCGTCAGACGCCGCGCCCTGCAAAATAATGCGAGCGGCATCGGTTGCTGTGTCTCCCCATACGACCCCGAATGCGTGCGGGCGACGTAGCTCGCGGCGGGGTGCAGCAAGATTTGTTCTGAGGATTTGTTCTGCCGGCAGCCCCCGAGTCGACCAAACTCCAGCAAGGACAGCCCGCCAAGGGTTTCCTTGCCCAACGAGCTCCCGCAACGGCCCAGACTAAAGCTTTTCCATTCACTGCTAGCCCATACGACCCCGAACGCCGTGCAGCCCCTCGTCGCGGCGGCTTGGCCGGGCGCAACGATTCAAGTCCCGAACGCCGGCCTCACGGTCGCTAGCAAACCGCCCGAGCTCCCTAACTCGAGATCTTTTCAAGATTTCCGAGATTTCTCGTCTTCGTGGCCTGAATATCCCCAATCTGCGTCGTAGGGTCAAGGCAGGGAAGGGCCCCGACCTCCGAATAGGAAATGCGGGCGGCGCCTCGAGAGCCCGAAACGCGTTCGCGCTGCCAGGCCTGCTCGCAACGAGAGCAAAGGTGGTCTTGTCATGAACAGCAAAACCAGCGTCAAAGCCTCTTCTTCCAACACGTCCGCTTCTCGCGGCGCAGACCCCGGCGTCTGGCGCGCGAGCGAGGGGACCAACCGCCCCTCGACAGTCCGCAAGCGCGTCATGGCGATGCAGCGGCTGCTTTCGAACATCCAGATCCAGTGGCTTCGCGAGAAGAACCGCCCCGGCGCGCCGTCGGACGCCGCGCGGCGCGAGTACCTGCTTTCGCTCAACATCGAGCAGTGCGACCGCGAGGCGTACGCCGACGCGATCAAGGCCCTCAACAGGAAGGGGTTGGCTGTCGTACGCAAGCTCCCTTCCGAGGCCAGCGGGCGAGCCGAGCTCTCTTGGCGGCCCGATGACATCCCCGCCATGCGCCGTTTCGGCGGCCTCGACCCGAAGAAAGGCGGTGGCGGGCGCTAGACGCCGGCGACCAGGTCTGTCCGCCGGCAGGCGACACCGCCGGCGGCGGCACCGCGCCGCCCTGGGATCCTCAGCGCTTTACCCAGACCGAGTAAAGGCGGTTCTCGAAGACCTGCTCGAAACCCGCCTCGGGCAAGGCGTCGGCATACCAGCGCATCTCCTCGATGTCGAAGACGCAGGCGGCGTAACGCTTATCGGAAATCCTCGCTACCAGGTCGTCGGGGTAGTGTAGCCGATAGCGCGCCATCTCCGAGGCGAGATCCTGCCCTCCGTTCACTCCGGGAAGGTACATCTCGGCGCGCTCATCGTATTTAGGCTTGTACCCGGCGAGCTCGAGCCAGCCACCGGTCCCGAACGAGTTGCACACGGCCTCGCCGGGCTCCACCCCCGAGTCCTCCAGCGCGTCGATGGCCTCGGCGCGCTGGTTTTCGAGCCAAAGTGAGTCTTCCGGCCACCAGACCGACATCAAGCAGAGTGGGGCGACGACGAGCAGCGCTATGGCTCCGAACCGCGCAAGCGCCTCGCCAACGCTTTGCTCTACCTTGAGGATGGGCGCCAGCGCGCACGACATCGCGATGGACGCGACCGGCCAGAACAGAACCATGTTTCGCACCTGCGAAAAGCCGAGGATTGCGAATCCGAGAAGCAGCAGCTCCCGCATCGTCGGCCTGCTCCAGCCGCGCCTCCTCACGCGAACCGCGAGTAGGATGGCGCAAACGGCCAAAAACGGCAGCCAGAGCGGCATGCTGTACGCGAAGGTCGGCGGCTGGAGCTCGGCGATGGACATGTCGGCGATTCCTCCGCCGAGGGATAAAAACACATAGAACGTCGAAGAGATCCCGTATGGCGATGCGGCGCTTGCGGCGACCACGGCCGCCAGGGCGCACGCTAGGCGCCCGCGACGCCCCTGGGACCTGATATCGAAGAAAGCGCAGGCAAGAGGCATGGCGGCGAGCACCCACATCGTGCAGTGCAGGTTCGCCATCGCGGCGCTGATGGCTACGGGCAGCAGGATCGCCTTGCCTGTGGTCTTGCTTCTCGATTCGAGCCATAATTGAACCGCCCAGACGCTCGCGAGCAGCGCGATGACGTCGAGCGGCCTGGGATTGGTCTTGATGAAAGGCGTAAGCGCCACAAGCGCGATCGCAGCGCCTATGGACGCCGCGCGCGGGCTGCCGCACGCGGAGGCGGCGAGCCTGTACATGAGCGCGGCAGCGCAAACCCACAGCGCGCAGACCATCGCGATTACCGAAGCTTGCCCGAAAGAGTCGTAAAGCCATGCCGCGACGACGCAGAACGCCCATTGCTGCGCGATGCACCGCAAGCCGTCGTTGCAGGTGAGAGGGTCGGTCCAAGGAAGGCCCTCTTCGATGATGGAGCGACCGAGGGCGATGATGTAGTTGATGTCGTTATCCCAGAAAGGCCCCAGAGAGATCATCACGACGACGGAGAACAGCAGAGCTGCTGCCGGAAGGGCCCAGGGCGGTATCTTTGCGGCCGGCCCGCCGGCGTCGGCTGGGCGGCCGAGGTTTCGTACGAATGACTTCACGTTCTGGGTTGGTTTCACGAGGCTTCACGCTCCTTTGCGTTCGCTTGCATATACGGAAAGGCAAGCTACGCGATTCCCAATCTGCGTCTCCGGATTTGCAACTGCGTTTCGCAGATGTCTAATGCACGTTTTCCCACGGATAGAAGGCAAATGGCCTTTTCAAGCAGCATTGCTTGAGCTTCTTGCCGCTGCCGCACGGGCATGGGTTATTCCGCCCGCCGGCCGCCTTGTTCAGTAGCGATATCCTGTTGGAGGCAACTGCGGACTCGAACAGCTCGAGCATCTTCAGATAAGTCTCATGGTCGATATGCCTTTGCGGGTTGTTCATGCTTCTCAGCAGCTGCCCAAAGTCGTCCCAGTCCTTAAGAGACTGCAGGTCGAAATAATCGGGGAAGAATGGGGCGGTGGTGTGCCATTCGATCTCACCCGAACCGACAAGGCCTTGCCAGAACACGCTAGCGTAGAAAGCGCAGAACTTGCCGTAGATGCAGCGCTGCATCGCGAACGGGCTTTCGCGATAATCGCCCAAGATCGCGCCATCGAAAAGCCGCGATGCATAAACGTCGATCGCGTCGAGCAGGTCGGCGAGATGGGCATCTTCGAACGATTCCGCATCCATGCCCATAAACTCGGAAATGTTTTCGCGAACCAACGGCTTTTTCAAGTTGCTCTTGCCGATGACGTATTCGGAGAACCGCTCGTCTTCGCAGACAAGCACGTCGTCGAACGACAGGCTCGGGTCGGAACCCATGATGAGGTTGTTCCAGTTCAGCGAGTCGAACCTGATGAAATCGTCCGTATCCACGATGTAGCAGACCTCGGGCTTGTTCGGAGTCGCGAGGCTGCACCTCAGCGCGAACTCGTCGGCAGAGCGGGCCGGGATGCAGAATATCGGCTCATCGCCGAGCATCTCGGCGAACGGGCGGTAGCGCTCCGCCCGTTCGGTCGCGTGGGCGTCAACCGGCTTAGCAAACGGGTCTTCCGGTTGAAACGTAGCAAGCAGCATGAAACCTCACCTTGTCCTTCTATCGGTATCCAATACGTTATGAAGTGCACGAGACTTCCTTGCCCTCCTCATCCCTCCTCCTTCTTCCCCCTCACGCGCCAGCTCCCGTGCCAGCATCTGAGGGCGAGCTTCTCGCCGCAAAACTCGGCGCTTCTCTTCTCGACGAGCTGCCTGATGGTCTCATCGGGCAGCGTCTTACCCTTGTAGGCCCTCTGCATGCCGAACCCGCAGCCGCTTCGCAGGACCCATTCGCCGCATACCTGCTGCCAATGGTTCGACGAGCACTGGACGGTGCCCCCTTTGCGGCCGACCTTGAGCGCCGCTCCGCAGGCGGGGCAAGCCCCGAGGGCCGAGGCGGCCGCGACGGTCTTGATCCTCAGCGCCGATGCTCGGTCCAGTACCTTCCACCTGCCGTCCTGGCAGATAAGCTCGTAGCGCATGCCCTCCCAGGTCGATTTGCGGTCTGCGGCGAGCTCCTTGATCACCTGCGCTGGAATCGCCTTGCCTTCGATCGCGGCAGGCATGGAGAACCCGCAGCCCGCCGCGAGCGCCCAGCTGCCGCAGCCGTCTTGCGCCCACTTGTTCGACGAGCACTGGACGGTCGTTCCCGTCGACGACGGCTTGAGCGGCGCGCCGCAGGTCGGGCAGCGCCCGAAACGCTCCCCATACCCTTCGAGCTGCCGACGGCGGGCGTTCTCCGTCAGGGCGACCGCCTCGCGCTTGGTGATCGGCAGCAGAGACTGGACCGTCTCAACGCCGAGCAAGCCGCGAAGCATCTCGATCTGCTTTTCGCTCGCGGGCGCGCCTCCCCAGCGGCGCACGAGCTCGGCGTCCCAGAGGTTGCGCGCGCCGGCCGTGGCCGGGTTGGCGGCCAACCAGTTGAACGCGGCGCGGTCGGCCGCCTCGAAGCTCTTGTACTCGACCTCTTTGTCCCCGCTACGGCCGTGGTAGGAGCTGCGGTACCCGCCGAGCAGGTCGGGGCCCTCCACATCGATTCTCACGCCCTCGATGTCGATGGAGAGGCTTCCGTTGCACGGGCGCACCCACGCGACGAGCTCGTCCGAATCGAACAGGGAGACGCGGCGCTCTATGGCCACCCAGCCGGCGGGGCAGTCCTCCGCCGCGAGGATGCGGTCTTCGAGCTCGGTGATCCGGCCGTCGACGACCTCGCGGGCGGCGGCGGACATCTTGCCCTCGTCGAACCCGAAGAGATTCGGCGCGGTGCAGATCGAGTTGTCCCTCGTGTCCCCGACGCAGTCGATGAGCCGCAGGGCATCCTTGCCGGGCGACAGGCGAAGGCCGCGCCCGACCATCTGCGTGTAGAGCCCGATGTTCTTCGTGGGCCGGGCCAGCAAGACGGTCTCGATAAGGGGCAGGTCGGTCCCCTCGGTGAAGACGCCGTAGTTGATGAGCACCGGAAACTCCCGGTTCGTGAACGCGTCGATCAGCGCCCGCCGCTCGGCGGGCGGCGTCTTGCCGTCGACCACGTGCGAGCCGGGGATGTGCTCCGACAGGGCGTGCGCGTGGTCGACGCTGGATGCGAAGACGAGCGTCTGCCCGACGCCGAACTGCCTGAGCGCGGCGGCGACCTGCTCGTTGAAGCCGGGCTGGTTCACCCGCTCGTCGAGCGCCGAGACCTGGAAGTCGCCGCGGTCGGTCTTGCAGCCGCGCGTGTTCCACTTGATGTACACGCGCCTGCAGTCGATGTCGCACAGATACCCGTTGACGATGCCCCATTTGATATCGCGGTCGAAGACGATCTCGTCGAACACGTCGGAAAGCCCGTGGCCGTCGGCGCGGTTCGGCGTGGCCGTGAACCCGATGTGCACCCGAGGCTCGAGGTGGTCGATGATCTTGCGGTACGAAGGGGCCAGCGCGTGGTGCGCCTCGTCGGTCACGATGCACTCGAAATCGCCGGGCTTGAAGCGGGACAGCCGGCCGTCGCGGGAAAGCGTCTGCACGCTTGCCGACACGATGCGCTCGCCGTCGCTTCTCTCTTCGGCCTTCTCGATGCCCACGGGCTCGTCGAAGTACGCGACGGGCTGGTGCACGAGCTCGTCGCGGTGGGAGAGGATGAGCATCCGCCCGGCGATGCGCAGGTTCGCGAACGTGACCGTCTTGCCGAGGCCCGTGGCCATGACGACGAGCCACCGGCCCGGTCCCTTATCGGCGATCACGTCGATGCACTCCCGCTGGTACGGGCGAAGCTCCACCTCCTTCATCCTTACCCTCGCTTCCTCAAGACCCTCGCGACCGCGACCACCCCGGCCGCTGCGACGCCGCAGGCCGCCACCAGAATGCCCCCGCGCTTCCTGGCCCGCTTGCAGGCAGCTTGACCATACGGCACCGCCGCGCCACATCCCGCGCGCTTGTCGTCCGGTATCGCGCTCACCGCCTCTTGCCCTGCACCCGGATTGCCCGCCGCGCGGCGCTCTTCGGCTTTGCCGTCCCTCTTCTCCTCGCCGCCATCCAGCAGCGCCGTGAGCTTTTCCTGTGCGTAGCCCATCAGCATGGCCTCTTGCTCCACGCCTCGCTTGTGATTGACTGCGTCTATGGCGAGTTCATTGAGCGACTCATTTCTGATTGCTTGGTTCTTGACGATGCTTCTGACGTTATCGAGCTGACCTTCGTTCAGCAGGTAGCTGCGATCGGGAAGCATCCTTTCATAGTCCTCAACGTCCATCAGGATGCACGATGATTCGGCGAGCCAGTCGAGCAGATGGCTTGCTCGAGATATGCCGCCGCCATCGATGTCGAACCACAAGTAGATGGGGATAGACCGCTTGCCTGCGTCATTGAAAGCCCTTTGAATCGTCCTCAACGCGGATAGCGGTTCGCCGTTCCATGAGCCGTCTGCGTATGCGAAGGCGCAGACGTGCCCGAAACGTCTGACGCATTCGCGATACGCCGCCTTGTTTTCCACGATGACGAGCGCGCGTATATCTCTTGCTTCGACTTTCGCGCCTTGCGAAAAGTACCCGCTTTCAAGGCAAAAGTGCTCGCCGAAGCCGCCGATGTCAATCGAGCACAATCCTACGGACACGGAGAAATCGCCGCCGAGGAATACGACGGGGTTCGATTCAAGAACTCCCCATCGGCGCAGTGCGGAAGCTGGGTTGGATGGGCTCCCGCTGGGAACAGCGTTGGAGCTTCTGAGGATAAGCGCTATCGCTTTCTCTGTTTTGGAATCGATAGCCTTGGAATCTCCAAAGTCTGCCGCTGCGAGCACCTTCTTCTCGGCTGGTGGGCAAATGGGGTAGGGGTGCAGCTCCAAGAACCTAAGGGCTTTTTCGAGCTGAAAAGGAGGAATGCTTATTTTGAGCCTGGGGGTGCCTTGAGATTGTTCAGCAGGGAGCCAAGACGATGCCTGGTGGCGAGCCCATCCGGACAAAGCATCGTTGCTGCAAGAGTTGGCAAACTCGACGAATAGCTTGAACCTCGGATCAGTAACTGCGCCTTCGTTGGTCCGCGGGCTCGCGTCTAATCGCCTCATTAGCTTCTGCTCGGGAATCGGAACTCGACAAAACGTGGCGACTTTTTCGATGTTGCAGGCCTTTGCGCTGATTCGCAAAGGAATATGAGGGTGCTCGACGGGAGTCCACGCGCATGTAGCTAGCCCTGCGTCGACGAGTGCCTGAGCGGCGCTCGCGTATGCGCTGCGGCTTCTCTTCCGAGAGGTATCGAAACCGACTACATTCTGCGTAGCTTCGTAGTAGCTGTTTGCGCGGCGTCGGACGACAACGATCGAGATGACCGAGTCGGGAGCATAGGCGATGCCGTGGGCATCGAGCGGACCCGATTTACGCTTCCTGGCCTTTTCGGCGATCGCCGCAAAAGGCGGCTTACCGTCGATCACGGGCATGATCATGCGGTTCTCCTTTCTGTTTTCGCGAAGGGTTCTTGGGCTGGCGGCGGGCTAGGTCGTCGCCGCGGCGCGAAGAGATCGCATTCCTCGACAGCCTATCTCATGGAATGAATCTAACTGTCCCAGGCACGGGACTTGAACGGGCTTATCTTTGAAAGCGAAGGGAAAACCGTCGCTAGCAGCCCACCCGCAGGCCCGTCTCTTGCAAGAACTCTTCGACGGCGACGCAGTCTCGGTCGGCGACCTCGAGGTCTATGGAGATGCGCGGAGCGGGGCGGGATCCCTTCTTGTCGAAACCTGCGTACGCGGAGATCGTCGCGTCCGCGGCCTCGAGCCGGAATCGCCCGTCCTTCGCGATTTCGATGGACTCGATGTTCGACGCGTCGAGGCCTATGCACTGGTTGAACGCCACGCCGGCCAGCTCGACGCCGCCGGCCATGACAAGCGTTACATCGTCCCCTTCGAGCCGCAGCGTCGTGTTGACGACCTTCGGCGCTCGCCGAAATGTCCACGCGATGCGTGCGGCCGAGAAGAGCGCGACGAAGCCGAAAAGGGCGACGGCGAAAGCAGGCCATTCAAAAACCTGAGAAATAATCGCGAGGAGTGCGCTGCATGCTGCAACGAGCGCGAGAGAGGCGCGCTCACTGCGCGTCGCTTTCGGGTCGGGGGCCGCGAGGGCGGAGAACTTGACGGATTGCATTCGGCTGATCCTTTCGGGTTTCGTCTTCCTTGACGACGAGGTACGCTACCCGGTTCCCAATCTGCGTTCGAGTAAACGCAATGCCGTGCACGTCTTTTCCTCGCCATCGGCGAAGGCCTCTCAGCCCAAGGGTCGTCGTTTCACCGCCGAGCCGCGGGCGCGCCGGGCGCGCAGGCCGCAGGCCCCGAAAAGGCCGGCCCGCTACGAAAACAAGCCCGCCAACTCCCAAAACGGCCCACCAAAGGCCCTTCGCTTCACTGCCGTCCAGGTAATCCCCAAGCACCGCCAATCCCACGCCGCGGCGGCTTTGCCGGCCGCGCCCAGCAAACCCCCTGAACCTCAGAGCCCCCGAACGCAAAACCGCCCGGGTACCTGGCCCGGGCAGCGACAAGCTTCTAGGCGAGCTTCTCGAGCTCTTCGGCCACGTAGCCGCGCACCAGCAGCGCGCCGCGCGAGAACGTGTCGGGCGCAGCCGACTTGAGGGCGACGACGTAGATGTCTCGCCACTCCGAGCTTTCGGCCAGCTCGCGCGGCTCAAGCCCGCCCGCCCAGCCGTCTATCTCGGCGGCGAGAGCGTTGACGCCGGCGTTGTCGAAGCGCGAGGCAAGATGAAAGGCGTTCAGCAACCCGTTCGCCGTCGGCTCGCCGAAGGCTTCGCAGGCCCCGAACCCGCCGGTGACGATCCCGTGCCCGGCGCTCTTCCAAAACGGGTCCTCCATCGCCTCGACGCGCGCAAGGATGCGGCGGTAGAGGTCGTCCATATCGATGTTCTCGGTTTCTTCCATGATCGTCCTTTCGCGGTGGGTCTTCGTCGATGCGCACGTCGGTTTTGACGGCAAGGATGCCCTCGCCGTGCGCCGCGAGTGCAGGCGTTGCGCCGGGCTTGTGCCGCCGGGCGTCGCGCTTCGGGACATGGCCGGTCCCTCCGCGCGGGCGCCGCCGTGGAAAGCCCGCTTAAAGCAGGGCAGGGGCCGGCAAGCCGGCCCCTGCCCAAAAACCAGCTAGCCCAGCTTGGCGAGCTCGGCGGCCGCTGCCTGGCGCAGGTCGGCTGCGATGGTGGTCACCGTCTCGGGAGCCGCCTTCAGGGCATCCTCGTAGGCGCCGCGCCACTCGGAGCTCGCCGCGAGCGCGGCCTCGTCGGCCTCGGCCGCCCAGGCGGCGATGTCGGCGCCGAGCTCGTTCGCACCTTCCTCGTCGAATCGGCCTGCCAGATCGAGAAACGCCAGGACGTCGGCGGCGGCGGGCTGGCCGAACGCCTCCAGGGCGCCGAAGACGCCCACGGTCATGCGAGACGCGGCGGTCTTCCAGAACGGGCCGTCGGACGACTGCTCGGTCTTGTCGAGCAGGGCGCTGCGTAGCTTCTCCAAATCGATGGTCTTGCTGTCTTCCATGCTGCTCTCCTTTCAGAAAAGCGTATCGTGCCGGCGATCCGGGCCAGGAATCCGGCCCGCGTCGGCGGCAAATTTGTACGCCGCGGCTTCGAATAGCTGCGGCGGGCCGGGCGCTAACCCTTGGCAGCTTCTGCCGCCGAGGCCGCCTCGACGACGGCTGGCAAAATCGCCCCCACCAGGTAGTCGTCGGAAAACGGCGCGTCTGCCGAAAGTCCCAGCAGGGCGTCAACGACGGCGAACTGCACCGGCGTGAGCTCCACTTCTTCGTGAACGCCATTGATGAACGTGCAGAGCTCGGCCCAATCGCCTTGCTCGTCGAGCTCTCGAACCAAAAGAGGCCCTCCTTACGTGTTGAGCGGCGCGCGTGCGCGCGGCCGCGAATGAAAACGATTGCGAAAAGAAACGCTAAAAGCCTCTCGGCTAAGGTGCGGAAAACCACGGGCGCGATGGACGAGCCCTCGACGCACAAGATGTTACCCGCTCGAGCGCGCATACGCGAAACGCTGCGCGCTAGCTCAGAGGCCGATTTGCTTGCAAAAAGCGCATACGCCGGTTTCCAGCGCGGCGCGCGTGCTCAAAGAAAGCGCGCGAAGTCAGGCGGTGCGCCGAGAAAAGCAGGCGCCGACAAGGCACCGCAGGCGTGGCGGACCGCCGCTCCAGCACCCTCCGCCGCATCGAAAGCCGCCAAGACCCGAGGATCTCCCGTAAGGAAACGTCGCTCCCGACGTTTCCTACGTCCACCAGCCCACAAACGACCCACCAAAGGCCCTTCATTTCACTGCTTGCCTAGCAACTCCCAAACGCAACCAACCCCACGCCGCGGCGGCTTAAGCCGGCCGCGCCCAATCAACTCCCTCCGAACAGTCCTGCCGTCAGCGCCTAGCAAACCCCCAAACGCCATGCCAAACCTGTCCAGCAAACCCCCCAAACGCCAGAGCAAAACGCTACAACAGCCCCGCCGTCCTTCCCACAACGTCCGAGGCGCTTCGGGATGGGTGTGGTCCCTCCGCTGCCCCGGGCGCCGTGGAAAGCCCGGCTACTTGCGCCAGCCCTTCGTAGACTTCGCCCACTCGAGCCCAGGTCGGCACATCTTGTCCTCGCCGTCGTCTTTCGGCAGGAACGCCGCGGCCTCGGCCTTCTTGCCGGCCTTGGTCGGGATCCCCGTCACCTTGGCCTTCTTCCCAGCCAGTATCGCCTCGCACTGCCGATCGGTGAGCTTCTTGCCGGGCTTCGCCCCGACGGTGCGCGAGCAGCGCCAGCCGCAGCCTTCCACGCGGCTAAACGACTCGCCTTCCTTCTTGTACCGGTTCGACGAGCAGATCATGGCCTTCTCCCCGAGCTTCACGGGCGCGCCGCATCGCGGGCACTTCCCGATAAGCTTCGCGGGAGGCTTGCCGCCGCGCGAGCTGCGAAGCTCGGGCGGCAGCTCCATGTCGGCGTAGGCGGTGTCGCGGTGGCGGCGGAACTCTTCGCACACCATGTGCATGACCGAGTTGCGGTCGGCCGCGCCCGCGCGCACCTCCTCCTGTTTGAGCCACCAGCGCGCCGTCATGTCGGCGCTCTTGATGTCTGCCGGCACGATCTTCCAGATGGCGCGCCCGAGCGGCGTGGAACGCACCTTGCCCTTCTTCTCGACGATGTAGCCGCGCTTCTTGAGCGCCGCGATGGCCGCCGGCCGCGTCGCAGAGGTGCCGATGCCGCCGGAGTCGCCGACGCGGTCGGCGTCCTTCTCCTTGAGGATGCGCCGCACCTCGGGGTCGCGGCAGTATTTGGAGATAGACGCCATGTCGGCCACGAGCGTGCCGGGGGTGTAGGGCTTCGGCGGCGCGGTCTCGTGCTCGGCGGCCTCGCACTCGTCTATCGCGACCTTGGTGCTCCCGGGCGCCATCGGCTCGCCTTCGGCGTCTTCGCCGTCTTTCATCTCGGGCGAGAGGTATTCCGTCCAGCCGGGCGCGACGGTGACGCGGTGCGAATGCTTGAGAGTCCCGGCACCCTCCACGGGCAGTTCCACCGTCACCTGGTCGTATTCCTCTACAGGCAGAAACTGCGCAGCGTAGCGCTCGACGATGGCGGTGTACACGTTGCGCTCCTGCTCGCTCATCCTCGACACGTCGACGTCGGTCTCGGTGGGGATGATGCCGTGGTGGTCGATGACCTTGGAGTCGTCGAACGCGGGGGATTTGAGCGAGAAGTCGAGCGGCCAGCCGATCGAGGCGTTTTTGCAGGCGCGCCCGAGCACGGCCTCGGCCTCTGCCCAGTGCTCCTCCTTCAGATACGAGGAGTCCGTGCGGTTGTAGGTGATCGCCTTGTATTCGGTGCGCAGGCGCTGCGTGATGGCGAGCGTGTCCTCCACCGAGTAGGAGTGTCGCCGCGACATGTCGGTCTCGAGCTGCGTGATGTCGTACGGCAGCGGGGCGCGGCGCGTCTTGCGCTTCACGTCGACCTTGCCGTAAAGCGGGCTCGCCGCCCGCACCGCGTCCGCGCACTGCTCGGCATACGCCTTGTCGAAGCAGTGGTTGCCGTCCTCCAGGTGCTCTTTGCCCATGGCGAGCTTGAAGTCGAGCGCCCGCCCGCCGGCATCCGTGCCGATCGCCTCGACGACCCAGTATTTGCGCTTCTCGTGCGCCTCGATGGCCGCGTCGCGGTCCACGACGAGCCCCAGCGTCGGCGTCTGCACGCGCCCGAGAGTGAGCCCGCCGACGCGCAGCTTGCGCGCCAGGAGCCTCGATTCGCTGATGCCGAACGCGAAGTCGGCCATCTCGCGGGCGTACTCGGAATCGTGCGACCCGCGGCAGCGGGGGCTGGCGTTGTCCACCTTTTCTTCGAACGCGCGGCGGATGTTCTTGGCGATCGAGTCGTTGACGTACACGCGCCACACAGGCCCGGTGTACCCGAAACGCTCCAAGATCTCGTCGACGATGACCTGGCCCGCGTCGTCGGGGTCGCCGGCGTGGTAGACCTCGTCGGCGTCGTCGAGCAACGATTCGACGAGCTCGAGCTTGCGGCTCGCGAACTCGTCGGGGACGGGGCGCCCGTCGGCTCCGCGCTCGCGCGCGGGCTTGACGTCCTTCTTCCAGTCGTCGAACGCGATGGGCAGGTCATCGACCGTCCACTCGCCGCGCTGGGCAAGGCGCGCGTCGTACGCCCCGGGTTCCACCAGCGATAGAAGATGTCCGGACGCGGCGCAGATGCACCATCCCGAGCCGCGCGCGGGCAGCTTGCAGCTCGCCCCCGGGTCCGGCTCTATGAGCGCACGCGCGATGTCCCGCGCGAGCACGTCTTTCTCGGCTATGACCAGCTTGTATCCCATGGTTGCTTCCTCCAAAGGTCTGGGTGTGGGCTACCTGCGGCAAAAGCCGCGAGCAGCCCCGGTTCAAGTCGTTTCGCGGCTGCAGCCGCGAACCTGCGGCAGGGCCGTATCCTCTTGCGCGGCGGAGAGAACCCCGTCTATCGCACAGGCGGCTTCCGCCTGTCGTCCCTTGTGTTCCAAAGCCCGCTCTGCGGGGCCTCGACGCACCTGGTCGTGCCGGAAACGTGCTTCGCGCCGTCGCGAGCTACGCCCGCGCTGCGCCCGCCGTGTCGCGGATGGGCTTCGTCCCAAGCCCTCTGCGCAGCGAGGTAGGGGTCGTCCTCGTACGGGGTGAACCGCCCTTTGAGCGTCGCATGGAGAAGCGGCCCGCTTTTCGAACAGGGGACGATGGGCCGGGCGGACAGGGGGAGCGCATCGGCAGCGGCCCGGTCAGCGTAAAGCAGCCGACCCGTCGCGGCGGCCTCCTCGATGAGCGAATCGACGTCGGGGTGTCCCCAGGCGGAAAGCACTATGTGGCTCCTCTCCCCGGTGTTACGGTCGATCGCGGCGGGAGCGACCTTGGCGACGAGCACGCTTCCGGCCTCGTCCGTCGCCGCCAATGCCACGTAGATGTGGCATTGGCCGGGGCGCGCGTCCCATGCCGCGATGGGGGCGGCAAGAAGGGAAGGAAGCCGGCGCAGCGCCTCCATCGGCAAAGCCTGCTGTGATTGGTAACGGCCCGCGGGTTCGAGATGGTTCCGAAGCGCGCTGCGCGGAAAGGTCACAGGGAGCGTCGGCAGGCCTATCGAATCGAACGTCCCGAAGGAGTCCTCGCTGACGCGCAGGCGGCCTGGGGCGAGCCTGCGTTCCTGCCAGGCGTCGATTTGCTGTTCGTACGAAGCGTGGGCGGGGCTGACGGGACGGCGGTGCGCCTCGTCCCAAGCTTGCTGAGCGGCGAGGTACGGGTCGTCTGCCGCTGCAACGCTGTGCAGCTTGAGGGACGGATGGATGACGAACCGCCCTGCCGGGCGGTCGCCCGTTGGCTTCTGTGTTGGGTCGGTGGACGGACGGCTCGACATCTGGACGCTATCGACGCCGTCGGCTACAATGGGTTTGCTCGGATACGCCTGGACGCAATGTGCCTCCACACACGGTCCGAGCTTTTCTTTTACCCACGGGCTCATAAGCCCGCACCGCGAAAACTTCTCGAACTCGTCCAAATCGAAGGATAGGGCCCTTCCGGTCCCGACGGCCTCCTCGATCTTCGAGGCGATGTTCATGCGGCCGTAGACCGTCTTGATGAAGTTGTTCGCCTTCTTGTCGTCGAAGCAGCTGCCGTTGGGGTTCACCACCGCGACGATCGGAGCGCCTTTCGAATCAACCGCGGAGAGCGCCACTGACACCCCTTCTTTGCCCGGCCTGGCGTCCCATATGGCCCAGGGATGTTCCAGAAGCTCCGGAAGGCGCCGGACGGTCTCCATGGAAAGCCCGTGGTAATGGTTGTGGCTGCCCTGCTCATCGGAAGCGTCGACCTCGGGATGAAGCTCGTCGCGCAGGTGCTTTTGCGTGTGGTTCATCGGCAGGTTGTCGAATCCCAGCTCGAGCAAGCTCGCCGGCGTCCAATTCCTTACGCGGACCGACTCGAAGCGCCCCATCTTCCATTGCAGGCATTCGTCGATCTCCCGCACGTAGCGGTTCCAGTCGACGCACGAGCGCCCTGCGGAAACGAGCTTCTCGATCGAGCTCGGAGCTGCGGTTCCTGCACCGGGTCGATCGGAAGCGCGTGCGGCGACGATCTCGTTGATGGCGCTTTCCTCGGCAGCTATCCGGCAAGAATCCTCGTATCTGCGGATCTCGTCGAACAGCTCGCGCACGGCGCCGTCCTCGAGAGGCCCCGAGTCTCCCGGCGCTTCAAACCAAGTTTCGTCCATGACCAAAACCACCTCCCGTTCGTCTCTCGTGCAAGCTTGGCAGCCGCTCGATGCTTCTGCGTCGTATATGGCTTTTCCGCCTTGCTGGTGCCAACATGTCTCATCGCCCGAAGACGCCCATGCAGAAGGCCTGCGCGGAGACGCTTCGGGCTTTTAATTTCGCCGCCGAAACCAGCCCGCAAGCTCAAACCCACGTGCTGAGAAGCATCTGTGCGCTTGCCAAATCGCGAAGCCCCGGAGCTCCCCGTAGGAAACGTCGCGCCCGGCGTTTCCTACGCTTGCCAGCTCCCCAAACGGCCCAGCCAAACCGCCTTTTTCACTGCCATCCGGCAAACCCCAAATACCACCAGCTTCATGCCGCGTCGGCTCCTGCCGGCCGCGCCGACCAAGCTTCCCAAATGCCAGGCCTCGGATAGCAAGCTCCCAGAGGTTCAGGCTCATTCCCAAAAGCCCAGCATCCTCTCTCGATCGTCGCTGCCCGAGGGAGCCCAGTCGCCCAGGCCTTTATCCTCCGAAGATGTCGCGAGCCCAAGAGCCCGACTTCGCCATAGCGAAGATGAAGATGAACATGACCGCGATCGACGGCACGATTCCGTCTACTCCCGCACCGGAATGCTGCAAGCATGAGGATACGACGCTTGGAAACAGTTTGAGCAGCACGACGATGATCAAGCCGGCGAAGCAGACTGCTAGGAAGTTTTTGATGAAGCCCATGGCTTGCTGCCGTGTCTCGTCGCACATGAGGAGTGCCAAAGGAATGGGAGCTACGATGGTGTACAGGTAGATCTGGATAGCTCGAGAGAAGATAACGACATAGGTGACTACAGCCATGACCGCGCAGGCGATGATGTAGCCGAATCCGACTAGTACGCCGGCGAACCCCTTAAGTCCTTCCTGAATCGGCTGAAGGTTGGCGTCTCCGATGTAGTTACCGTAATCGTCGTACATCGGTTGGCCGGTCGTCCAATCGAGGCTGCTCTTAAGGTCGATGTTGGTGTAGGTTCCGCCGCTGGTGTCGACCTGGCTGATAAGGTACACCACTGCGTTGTATATCGCCTCGCAGAACTGCTGCGAATTGTCGATGATGTACTTGCCGATGATGAAGAACAGCAGCAAAAAGATCATCTCTTTGACCCCCGGGACCGCCTGGTTGCCGTCCATCTTGTTAGCGATGCGCACGGTCTGCACAAGGAACACGATGGCGAGCACCGAGTAGGCGAGCGTGTTCACCACGGTCCCGTGGATTGTCGAGATCATATCGTAGGCGTTGGAGTTCTTAAACAGCTCGTTGAACGCGTTTCCGAGCTGCGCCGCGCCCATGCCTTCCAGAAAGCTGCTGCCGAGCTCTAGCTCTCCCTGGATGATTGTCGACCAAAAATTGGAGATGAGGTTGTCCCACAAGTCCCCAAGGAACTTCATCGGGTCGGCGAGAAAGTCGGTGATACCTGCGGCATGGGCCGGGGTCGGCGTGAAAGCCGCCCAGGTCGACGCGATAAGAAGGGCCGCTATCATTGCAAGCGCCGCTCTGTTCAGCAAGGGGTGCGCATACCAAGCGCGCCAAAAACGATATGATATGCGGCCTCGACACGAAGGCGCCGCCGCTGCCGTGTTGATAGTGCCTTCCATTTGCTGCGCGCTCCTTTCTTTAGGCGCCCATAGCAAGGCGCGTGATCCAGTCGAGGATTTCCACGATGATGAGGGCTGCAACGACTCCGATAGCTGCGGTCTTGTAAACCTTTTTCTTGTTCTGGTTCAGCATCTATCCCTCCTACTTGCCGTTGTTGGGCTTGACCGCTACCGGTCCGCCGAGCAAGTCTGTGACGACTTTCACCTTTACTTTGTCGCGCGTTGAAAGGGTGAAGGTCGTTGTGGCGGTCTGCGTGTCGTAGTCGACGGTCACGGTTCCGTCCCAGGTGGCGTTGGTCGCGGAAGGATAGCGTTGCGAGCAGAAAACGCTCATAGCTGCCTGGATTGCGTCAAGGTCCGTGTTCAGGGTCGACAGTGCCTCCGTCGTCAGTCCGGAAACGGTCAACGTCTCGCTTGGCTGGGTGGCGAAGAGCTCCGAATCGGAGCCGAAGATGTTTTTCGATTTGATAGAGGCCGGAGAGGAGCCGCTGGTGGGTCGCTTCAGCGTCATGATTTCATAGTCGTCGTCGATCGAAACTGCGACGGCTTGGGTCGTGTAGGCATCGTTCTGGGCTGGTGTCGTCGTCTCAGATGCACCTACGGCTTTGATCAAGAATGATTGCGTCTTCTCTTGGCCGTCTTTCGAGATGGTCATCGACCCGTCTTGGAAATTGACGAATCTGCCAGAATCGCTGGCTGCCCAAAGCGAGGCGTTCAGCAGGTCTTGAACAAGCCTTTCGTCGTCGTTGTATGAGCCGGCGTCGGATTTGGCTTGCATTACGAGGTCGTCGTCTGTTTTCGGATCAGTGCCCTTTTCGCCGCCTTGAGCCTCTCCCGATATGTCGGGGCTCGCTTGTCCGGTTGCTTGATCGTTGCCGTCCGCATCGTCCACCTGTCCACGCATAGTGAAGCATGCGGTGCAGCCAGCCGAGGCGATCAAGGCGCAGATGATTACGCAGACGATGCCTTTGTGGCGCTTAGCTGCTCTTGAAAGCTTCATTTAAGTCTCCTGTTCCCGATTTGAAATCGCTACTTATTAGCGAAGATCGTCGCCGTTCATCCAGCCCCATCCCGAGTACCCGTAGATAGAGATCCATTCGTCGAGGCTTCTTACGATAGGGCCGCCGGTCTCGAGCCCGATAGTGTTTCCGTTTCCGATGTAGATTGCGACATGCCCCGCATCGTGGCCCCCGTCATATACCGGACCGGTGGAATGGCCGAACACGGCAGCTCCCACAGGAACCGAACCGCTGTCGGACACTTTCCATGCCCAGCATGCTTCGGTGGCGCAACCTTTATAATCGCAAGGGCCGATGGCTCGGCGATAGCAGGTCTCCGCCCATGCCTCGCAATAGCCTCCCGAATATCCGAATCCATCTCCTGCTGCGGCTTTGTCGGCCAAGAGCTTTTGCCTCGCAGAAGCGCTGTCGTAGTCCTCTCCGCCGGCGGCGGTTCCGCTTCCTTGTAGCGCGGCGTATATCCTTTTCGCCTCTTTGACGCGGTTCTGGATGCGCTCTTCGTCATCGTTGCTCATCTCGAACACCTCGTGAAAGTAGCGAGTCGCGGACTCGATGTCGTCGCGAGCCTTGAACGAATCGAGGTAAGGGCCGAACTCCTCCGACTCGCCGTACCCTTCGAAGAGATACTTCACTTGCACGTCCATGTCGCCGGAGTGCTTGCCGAGGGCTTTTGCCAAGTTCACGAGTCCCCAGGAGCGGCTGGGGTAGGTCCATTGCGCGAGCCCGTAGCCGCACTGCCCGTTGTCGATGAGCTCGGGCGGGTAGTCGTCCTGGTCGATGCCGTCGTAGCCGAACCCGTACTGGACGATCTTCGGGTTGCAGTGCGATTCGCAGGCGAAGTTGCCCATGATTGCGGCGATATGCACGTCGTCTAGGTCGTACGATTTGAGAAGCTGGGCGAGCTCCTTTTCGTTTCCCTGGAGTTCGCCCGTGTTCTGCTTGCTGGCCTCATCTCCGAAAAATGCCGATGTTCCCGCAACGAGGGCGAACAGCAGGACGAGGATGCCGAAGACCATGAGGAACGGAACCCCTATGGAAACTCCCGCTCCCGCGCCGATGCCTATCTTGCTGGCGATCGTCGACAGCGGCGGCAGCGGCTTGAACAGCGATTTGGCCTTCGCGGCGATTGACGCACCGGTGCGCCGCGCGAGCGACTTGGCTCCGACGCCGGCCGCAGGGGCGGCCGTGGCTGCCGCGGCGGGCTCGCAGGCCGCGGCAGCAGCCGACCCCTTCGCAGTCGCGGCCCCAGCCTTGCCGGCGGCCTTGGCCGCCTTTCGCGCGGCGCGTTCTGCGCGCGCCTTGCCTATCTTGCTGGCAGCGAGCCGGGTGGCCCTGCGCTGGACGTACCCCTTGGCCTCGCCAGTGGCCGCGTTGTACATCCCTTCGCCGACGTCGTTGCCGCTGGCGAGCTCTGCGGCCGCGCCAGCCGCCTGGAGCGCGCCTCCGCGCAGCTTGCTGGCGGTCTTAGCGCGCATCCCGCTTTGCAGGGCATTGAGGTTCACGGTGATGACGGCGCCGTGGATTGCCGCTGTCGAGGTCTCGGCAGCGGCGCACGCTGAACAGGTTTCGTGTGCGGCCTGGGCCGCTGCCATGTCCGCCGCCGTCGTCGCACTCGCAGCTTGGGCGCTTCCTAGATCCGACGCCTTTTTGAACTGGGCGCGCGCCGTCCGCGCAGCGTCCACGGCATGGACGGCGGCCAAGGCCGAGGAGACCTCGCGTACCGCAGCCGCCGAGCTGGCGGCCTGGTAAGCGGCATCGGCAGCCGACGCCGCATCGGCGCGCGCCTCGGCGACGCCGCGCTCGGCGTGCAGGTCGCTCGACCAGTCCACTGCGCGCGCGGCGCCCTGCCCGGCGTAGTCCCAGCTGCCGACGCGCAGGTCGCCGGAGAAGTCGTAGCTTCCCGTCTCCTGCGCCCCTGCGCGCGCTCCCTCGTCTATCTCGCGAAGTCCCACGGCCCGCTCCTTAGGCCTTGGAGGTCAACGTGATGGTGTGCGGTTTGCTCGTGCGGTCGACGCTGATCTCGATGCCGATCGCGGCGAGCTTCTGCTCATGGACGTTCAGCAGTCGAGCCGTCGCTGTACCGGTGATCCCTGCGCCCGACGCCTCGGAGAGCTGGGAGGCCGATCCGGTCGCCTGGCCGTTGTGAATCGCCCAGGCCGCCAGCTTGCGGACCGCCTCCGGGCATTCGAGCTGCGAGCAGATGGCCAGAGCCTCGGGCATGCTCGGACGTTCGCCCGCCTTGTGGTCTCCGCGGTCCAAGTTCTCCGCCAAGCCGCCTTCCGGTCGCGCCGAGGAGTCGGGTCGTTCTTCATTATCGGGCTCGAGCAAAGCGGCGTTTTGGGCTTCCGCGCCGGCATCGTCGGCGGCGCCTGCCGGTTTATCGACGGGCGCCGTGACAGGAACGGTCGGGACCGAACTTCCGGCGTCGGCATCCTGCTTCTTCGCGTCCTCTTCCATCGCGCGTGCGCGCAGCTTGCGCTCCCACGCCTCGCGCTTGGCGTCGGCGACCTCGTCGGGCTTGGTGTTCCAAAGGTCGTACAGGATGCCCTTCGGGAAGTTGTCGGTGAAGCCGACGGTCGCGTTGCCTGCGATGAGCAGGCCCTCGCCGTCGCCGATGGAGCGCTCGATGTCGCTTTGCTGCTGCGGGGACAGCTGCAGGATCTGCGTGAGCTGCTGCTTGTCCAGGTCGGACTGGCGCATCAGCGCCAGGAAGCCCGACGTGCGCAGCAGGTTCTGCGCCGTCTCGTTGCGCACGAGGCGGCCGACCGTCTGCGTGATGCCGGTGGGGATCATGCCCCACGCGCGGCCCTCGGACCAGAATTTGTCGAAGTAGCGCACGACGGCGTCGTTGGAGAACAGCGATTGCACCTCGTCGATGTACAGCCACGTGCGGATGCCGCGCTCGTGGTTGAACAGCGTGCGGTTGTACACCCAGTCGAGCACGACGAGCATCGCGAAGACCTTCATGTCCTCGGAGAGGCCCTTGAAGGAGAACGAGGTGATGCGCGAGTCGATCTTGAAGGTTGTCTGGCGGTTGAAGTAGCTCATGCCGCCCTCGACGTACAGCTCGTACGCGGTGACGAGCGGCGCGGCCACCGGCTCGTCTTGCTCCTTGAGGACCTCGTAGAAGTCGGAAAGGGTCGGCGGGACGTCGGAGTCCTTGAAGCGGTCGAACGTGATGCGCACGCAGCGGTCGATGATCGACTTGGCTTCCGGCGCGAGCTGGCTCGTGCCGGTGGAGAGGATCTGGCTGGAGACGGCGAGCATGGTCTCGGCCTTGAACGACACGGGGGACGCGCCAGACGCCTCCTCGATGCCCTCGTACACGTCGAAGATGTTCACGCAGTCGAGCGGCAGCGTGAACACCGTTCCGCCGAGGGCGCGCACGATGGGCGGGTACTCGTTTTTCGGGTCGATGATGATGAACTCGTCCTCGGGGTTCTGCAAGAAGGAGTTCGTGATCTCGCGCTTGACGAAGAACGACTTGCCGGAGCCCGGCATGCCGAGCACGAATCCCATGGGCGTCGAGAGCTTCTTGCGGTTGAGCAAGATCAGGTTGTTCGACAGCTTGTTCTGGCCGTAGTAGCCGCCGCCAGGCTCGTTGATCTCCTGCGTGGCGAACGGCATCATGATGGCGATGTTGGCCGTCGTCATGTAGCGGCGCATGTGCAGGTGGTTGTTCGCCATCGGGATGACGGTGTTGAGCCCCTGCAGCTGTTGCATGGGCAGCACGTCGAGCTCGATGCCCTCCACGTGCGCGGCGCGGGCGATCGACAGCGCCTGCTGCTGCAGCTTGTCGGGGTCCGCGGCGTACGTCATGACGCAGCCGGTGAACAGGAACAGGCGCTGGCCCTTGTAAAGAAGCTCGTCGAGCAGCTCCTCGCCCTCGTTCTTGGAGTAGGAGAGGTCCTGCGGCACGGCGAGCGCCGGGTCGTAGCCCTTCTGCGCCGCCTTCTGCTGGCGGGTGATCATCTCCATGTCGATCATGCCCATGGAGGTCTTGACCTTGTCCACCGAAGCGCCCTTGTCCAGGGCCTGGATCTGCAAGGAGATGACCAACGGGATGGGCAAGTCGATGAGCGAGGACATCGCGCGGTCGGAAAGCTGGCTGCCGAACTTCTTGAACACGAGCACCTGGGCGTAGTCGCGACCGAGGCGCATCATCGCGTTGTCGCCGTCGGGCTTGCGGTCGATGGCGGTGGGGCAGACGGCCTCTTTGACCGTGGTGTCCCAGGCCAGGAGGGCGTCGTAGTCGATCTTGGGCCCGTGCCCGCAGTTCAGGATGTTGCCCACGAGCTCCGCGCGCTCCACGCCCTCGAGCTTGCGCACCGAGCAGCCGAGCTTGTTGAGGTTCTGGGCGAACGTGTTGCGGATCGGCGCCAGGCGCGGCAGGGCGTCGCGGTAGCTCTCGGCAGCCACAGCGTAGGTGAGGTAGCGGTCGCGGCGGATATTGGAGACGCCCTCGCGCATCTTGTTGTTCAGCACCTCGTTGTAGGCGCGGGCGTAGTCGGCCTGCATGGGGCGGCTCTTCGCCTCGGCGAGCGCTTCGGAGACGTCCTCGCCTTCGGCGGCCAGCGCCTCCAGGCGGGCGACCTCTTTCTCGCGCAGTGCGGCGTCGGAGGTCGCAAGGCCGTCCTCGTCGAAGAACTTCATGGAGCCGATCTCGGTATCGGGGATGGGCGCGTTCACGACGGTGAGCTGCACGGAGGTGTCGGGGCCGCAGTAGTTGAACACGTCTGAGTAGAGGTTGAAGTCCATCTTCTGCTCTTCGATGCGCGCGGCCTGGTAGCTGATGTCGGAGAAGTGCAGCGTCTGGCTGAACAGGCCCTCCTCGACCTGGGCGGTGCCGTCCTTGTAGATGAGGTCGAACCCGACGGCCGACAGCACGTCGCGCGCCGCCGCGCGGCGGCGGCGCTGCTTGCGCGTCTTGTCGACGAGCAGCTTGTCGGACTCCTTCATGGCGGCCGACAAGCTCTTGCGCGTCTTCTTCGTTTCTGCTTTGATGCGCTTCTTCTCCTGAGCGAGCTCGCGCGCAAGCTCCTTCTCCTTGCGAGCGCGCTCGCGGCCTGTCAAGCCGGACAGCGCGGCGAAGCTCTCGTCGGTGGGCACGTCAGATTTCGTAGCCGTAAAGCTCGGCACGGCGCTGTTCGACGAGGGCTCGGTAGCGCTCGGGGCAGAGCCCGTCGTCTGCGAGGTCTTCGATTTCTTCTTTTTCCGTCCGAAGAGCATTGGCATGTCGCTTGGCCTCCTTCTTGTCCTGTTTGCTTTTCTTTGCTTGCCTCTCGTCTCGCTCGATCTGCTCGAGCGCGAGCTCCGTGCCGGATTTCATGGTGATGACGCTCGGGTAGAGCAGGTCGCGGACGGCGAGGGGGGCGGCCTCCTCGAAGGGGAGGCCCCACGGCTCGGTGTAGCTCGCCAAAAAGCACGCGCCGACGATCATCATGACGGGCGTGCTGAGCTGAGTCGCAGACAGCCCGAACGCGAAGAAGCCGACGGCGATGACGAGCGCGGCGAGGCCGATCCCGAGTCCAAGCCCCACGGTCGTGCGCACGGTGAGGCCGGCGAACAGCTTCGCCTTGTACTCCCCGATGTCTTTTTGGATTGCAGTCGATAGCATGGATGGCTCCTTATGCCCTTAGGCAAGGCCGCCTGTGTCTATCGTGCCGAAGTAGGCGCCAGCTGCGATGACGACGGCTCCGCCGCCAACCGTCGCGAGTGCCTCGGCCATGGCCTGGCCTCCCTGCTGGTCCTTGATGGCCAGGCCGAAGCGGACGCCGCCCCAGACGACCAGGCCGCCGCCGAACAGCTGGACGGCGCTGACCGCCATGCCGAGGATGGTGCTGAGCATTCCTGTGTTTCCAGAAGCCATATTCGGTTCCCTTTCTCTTCCGGGCCTCTCCGGGCCCGAGTCGGTGTGAGTGCAGGCGGGTTCGCCTGCGCTGTCTGCGTAGCCTTGCCCCCGCATCGGCGCGCGCCCCCAGAGAGTTTGGAAAGGAGGGGCGTGCCGCCCGCGCAGGAAGGGCCCACATCGGGCCTAGGGCAAGGGTTTAACGGGATTGGCCCCCGCGAGCATCTGCATCCTGTCGGGAAGAAGCGGGCGGGCGGCGCCTGCGGCATCGGGGGCGCGGGCCCTGGCGGAATCCGCCAGCGTCAGGGCCAGCGCCGAGCACATCGCGGCGGCAATGCAGCGGGATAGCTCGCCTTCGCCGGCGGACTCGATGCGTGAAAGCGCCTCCTCGGCGCGGCGCTCCTCTCCCGCGCGGGCCCGCAGGACCCACTCGTGGGCAAGGGAGGCCGCCTCGGCATCGGCGGCGGCGCGCGCCGCTTCGGCATCGAAGCGGCCGGACCCCCAGGCTTTGCACTGCGCCTCTCCCCACGACTTCGCGCCGGCCGCCCACACGGGCGCCCACGGGTCGCCGAGCACGTTGCCCGCTGCGTCGTCCGCAGCCTTGCGGAAGCGCGCGGCCGCGGCGTCGGGGGCGGCGACGTCTCCCTCATGCCCGGCCCCGCGCCGACCGGGGCGCTGCCTGCG
>ERZ1034984.489-NODE-489-length-44067-cov-2353.015359_pt1 | contig 44067 bp, 42 predicted proteins | sample MGYA00520589_ERZ1034984 | MGnify/ENA primary metagenome ERZ1034984 (study PRJEB33766, sample SAMN09781790) | gut metagenome | biome: gut microbiome | host: Homo sapiens | place: Madagascar | study: EMG produced TPA metagenomics assembly of the PRJNA485056 data...
GTGCTTAATTTTAAAAATATCATTTTGTTTGCTTGCTTCTCGAAAATTATTATTACCTTTGTACCGCTTAATTTTAAAAATATAAACGAAATGAAAAATTTTATTGAAGTAAATGACAAGGCAAATGGTCTTACCTTGGTCAATGTCAATCACATTACATTCATTGAAAGAACTCCAGATAAAGGTGTTCTCATTTATACCTTGCTAGGTATTGAAATCAATCCAACGGAGAACTATCTATAAGTGAAACATCTTATAGAAGAAAGTTACGAGTAAAAATACTCTAGGTATTCGTTACATGAATCGTTGCCAATACAACGGCAATGATTGACAATCCAAATTCTGTCTCTCCACTCATGAAGAGGAGAATTGTAAACCCACTTAAAGTTTTCTACGTTACTGGCTAATGAAATACTCTTGTTATGGAGTCTTTTCTTTAGCCACTTACGTAGCACCTTTTTTATTATGTTCTGTATCATATAACTACTATTTATGCCCGAAGGCGGTTAAACATTAAATCTTTCTGTCTTGATGAGTTATTATCTCACGTTCATTTCCTATACGATTCCAATAACCGCATTGGTAACATTTTCTTCCATAGAAAGGGCAATGGTGGTTTACTTGTGTTGCTACGCTCATACCTACACCTCCATTTCTGAGTTTAGTCCTAGACCGAAGAGAAGGTGCTGGAGTTGATGAACCCACTTAACATCGGGCAAAGTTTCTTCTCCACAAATGAAGACAGAGAAATCTTCTTCAGCAGGATAATAGTACAAGTCAGGAAATACATCATCTTAGCTATATACATGCCATTCAAATCCATCTTCATCCTTGTGGCATTCTGCAAACTCCCATCCGTTCTTCTCTAGGATGGCTGGTGTGAGGGCAATCGGTTCTAGGTCACTATTCTTACAAGCAACATCAACACCATCAATCTCTACTCTTGGATAGGATGCTCCAATCCATGTTACCTTTCTTGGTTGATTATCAACCATAAAGATGTCACCAACTAAATATTTCTGTGCCATACGCTTTACTTTTTACGATGATTATACTTATCCTCATCTTCATCATAAGGACACTTAAACATTAAAGGACAAATTCCACAAGGTGTTATCTGTCTTTCCTTACATCTACTTCTTGATTCGTAGCTCATACGCTTTCACCTCCTTCTTTTGGGAACAAATCATCAATATAGAGCCACTTTTCTATAGGTGCTCTCTCAACAAATCCTTTCCAAGACTTGAAGTCTTTTACTTGGGCTAATGAATAATAGTTGCCTACATTATAGTGTAGCAATATCCATTCATCATATCCTTCTGGCTCTTCGCTAGCAGGATGCCACAAGTTCTTCAAGAACTCTTTTTGCATCCACTTGGCACTATATATAAAAGCTGCTCTAATGAGCTTATCATTAGTAAGCTCACCATCATTAAAGTCAAATGCAGCTTCTACTATTCTTCTTTCGTCTATCATACGCTTTAATTTCTCATGATGTGACACTTTACAACCTTGTTTACTAGATGAGGTTGCGAATTATTGAAATTCTCTATAAACTGACGTTCCATCTGCTCAGGGAAGATGGGCTTGGTGGGCTTTGGGATGGTGATGGTAGCTTGGATTTTGCTACCATCACTCAACGTCATTAAGCATCTTCTTTGAATCTGTTCTATTCCAAACATATTGCTGTCCTCCTAATATAAGCATCCGTGAAGGTACGGACGGGATTCGTTATACTGCATTTTCAACTTGATGTGCTCCACAAGGTCTATGCCTTCTATATGGACTAGGGCGAAGACCATAACCAGAATTTCCTGCAAGCGCAAGGTGTTCATCCATGCTGGCGAGCATGAGAAAGGGAAGTAGGTCATGCGAGTGATAATGAGGTACATGGCATCAGGAAGGGAATAGGTTCCGTGCTCAAACTCTACCTTGTGATATTCTTCAGTCTTTCTGATTTCTGTGTCATTCATAAGGCAGATTACTTTCTGAGAGTCATACCATCCCAAAAGCGACATGATGCGGATAGCGATGTCCGCAAACTCGGACTCTACGGTTCCTTCCAAGGATTCCTCGTAGGCTTGTTCCTCTGATACACCTAGCCACTTGTTGTAGTCTTCAATACTACCATGGCGGTCGTGACGGCTGGCTTGAATGGCTTCGCCCATTTCTGTGATGATGAGCATTAACTCTTGATTGATGTCTACATCTGACTTTAAAAAGCCTTTGGCTTTGGCATTTTCGTATGCCTTGGTCATAAACTGCTTTAGCAGTTGCTGTGTGAGTGGTGTTTGTTCCATATTGTTCTTGATTTATTATTTTCTGATAGTGTTTCAATCCACATAGTTAAGCTATGACTTGATAGTGAATGCCATATCGTTGAGGGTTCTGCACCAGTTTATCTTGCCTTCTGCGCATAACTCGTTGATGGCTTGATAAGGCTGATGGCATCCTCGGTTGATGATTTCAGATGTGAGTACGTGGGGCGGCACGATGTGAGCAGCTTCACGCTCTGCCTGAATCTCAGCGATGATGGCTAGGATTTTTTCTTTCCCTGTCTTCATGAGGTGAAGGTAAGAATGAAACTTGGGTGACTAAAGACTGATACATAAGAATTTCCTTATTTCCGTTTATGTCCATGCAGCACCATTTTCCGTCTATCATGGTTCCGATGATAGGCTTGTCTTTGTACCACATGATAAGGGTCTTGCCTTCAAAGAGAAGGCGGTGGGCTTTGCTTACTCGCTTGCCTACCTTGATATATCCGAATATGTTCATATTAGAAGAGGGATAGCTGACCAGTCTTGTCATGGTAGTGATTCCCAGAAGGGAATATCAGTTCCTCGAACATGGCGGTCAGGCAGTTGGTTACTATTGAGTTTCCTGCTAGAGCATATAGCTTGCTCTTGCAGATGATGAGTTGACCAGTCTTCTCCTTACTCAGGAGTTTGTCTATGTCAGCTTCGTGTACTCCCATCAGTCGGAAACAATCTCTTGGAGTGTACTTCCTGATTTGGATGGAGTATCGCTTTCCGTTGGGAGCGGTATGGATGATTTCTTTGTTCATGATGGTTACGAATGTCATGTTTGATTTATCAATGGTGGTCTTGATGGTAGGGGAGATACCTTGCATTACTGCTTGGTTGTAGATGTCGAGAACCTGACCACCTACATCAGGTTTCACCTTCCCCGATAGGAGCAGGGATTTCATTCTCTTACCACCTGTTATCATATCTCCTTTACGATTAAGAATAGTGGAATGCAGTTACCTCCGTGACCCATGGCTGAATTGAGAGTAGGAGAGATTCCCTTGGTGGAGTAGACTCTGGTCTGCTGCTCTATTCTGCCTTTTATTTGGAGGTTTGCTAGCTTTATAATTTTGTCGCACATTATAATTTCTTGATGATTAAAACTGCGTTGGCTGCTCTGCCATCGTTATGTATATAGTTGGCAAAACCAGCCTTATAATAACTTGTACGGATGGTTCTACTTAAACCATCTACGTCTGAGTTGATGAGCAGTTTTCTGCTTGTAACTTTTTGATTATCAATACCCCCCCCCTTAGGGAAATGGTCAACACCAAGAAGATTGGCTATGCTGATTCCTGCACCAAATGATGATGTGATGGTCGGTGAGCATCCATCAGCAGTTTTCGGTATTGCTATCTTCGGGGTAGAGTTTTTCGATTGATTCATTGATGTCTGCTTTACAGAGATACTTTTCTAGGAGTGGCTGAGACATGAAATATTCAGGAGAAACATCGTCTTCCAAGATGTCCTCAACCGTAGTCTCTAGCTTGATAGGAGAAGGGAAGTGATACTCTGGGTTCGGCTCGTCTTCTGTTCTTAGGATGGAGATAACAAAGATACGTTCACGATTCTGAGGGATTCCGTAATCTTTTGCATTCAGTACTTTGTAGAAGGAAGTGTAACCGTAGGAGTCGAGGTCTCGGATATACTGGAAGAAGTACTTTCTCATTGTCTTTGAGAGAAGACCTTTCACGTTTTCTAGCATCACATATTTAGGATGCTTTGCTTCCAGCATTCTTCTTTCTTGGAAAATCAGAGAAGAGCGTGTGCCGCTACCTTCCTCTGCTCCCTTGCGAAGTCCTGCATTTGAGAAGTCTTGGCAAGGAGAAGACCAACTGATGAAATCGAAGTCTGGAACCTCATTCCAATCAATGAGGGCGATGTTGCCGAAGTTCGGGATTTCCCTGCCATGAAGAAGTCTGTAGGCTTGTATGGCAGAAGGTTCTATCTCGGAAAAGCCAACAACCTCGAAGTCGAACTCAGGATGCTTTTCTTTGAGGTATTTGAAGGCTAGGCTTTGACTGCCATACCCAGCGAATGCCTCAAAGACTCTGAGGGGATGCTGCTTGTTGTACTTACTGATTTGTATCATTGTGGTAAATGGTTTCGTAGATGTTACGGATTCCACTGGATGCCCAAGCGTTCCATTGTTCCGTTGTCACGATATATCTCCAATGGGATTCTACATGAACTTTGTGGGTTATTCTTTAGAACTTCAATCATTCCGTAGATTCGCTGACGTAGTGCATGGTTCTTGTCTTCCTCTGTTATCTGCTGCTCTACCTTGGTCTTGGCGATGAGTTGGCTGATTTCGGAAGGGTTCTCATTGACGGCTGCTGGCGGTGGTGTTGCTCCGATGAGTTCGTCTTCCCATCCTCGCTGGTTAAGGAAAGTTTGGAAGTTCTTTCTGTACTGCTTGTCGGGTTGGGAGATTACATAGAGAGGAATATACTCTATAGCTGCCTTGCGGTCTTTCAGGCTCATGGAGTTCCATTTCTTTTCGAGTTTGGCTTTGCAGCCAACCTTCTTTTCGTAAAGGTTCCATGCTCGTTCAAAGGTATATTCGTCTTTGACTTGCTTTGGAGGTGGTGTTACCTTGTAACCTTTGGATTCCAAGATAGAGATTATTTTTTCCGTTAACTCTTCTTCTTGGTTTTCTTTGAACTCTTCAATAAATCTATCTATTAAGTTCTCACCATGAACAAGTGGTGGCATTAATTGCATTTGAAATTGTTTCATAGTTCACCATTTAAATAATTGTCGATTGCTTGGATAAATTCATCTAAAGAACGAATGATGATGTACTTGCCACCATGTCGTTCTACTTCATACTGGAATACCTTCTGTTCGGGTTCCTGTCTGCCTTTTGTTGTCTTGTTTTCGATGCAGAGGAAACCGTACTGGGAGGTGCGCTTCAGGAGCAGCATATCAGATACTCCTGCCTTCATGCCTTCTTCTTTTAACCATGCGGCTTGTCGGGAAGTTCGCTTGCCACCATTAGGAACGGCAAAGAAGACTCCTTCAAGGTCAGGATATACCCCACGGATATACCTGACCTCTGCGGCTTGCAAGTTGTGCTCATCATAGGATGAACGCTTGCGTATCTTCTTGCCTTCCTGCTCTAACTTTGCCTTGATTTCAGCGTAGCTTGCCATTACCAGTCGGTTGAGAAAAGGTCGTCCAAAGATTCTCTGCCCATCAAACGGAAGGCTTCCCATGCAAGTTCTTCTGTTTTGAAGTAAACTGAACCACTATTGAATATGTCTGACCAGAATATTTTATAATTATCAACGCCTTCTCTATTGATGTACCAATTTTTATTTCCGTACTCAAAGTTAGGTTTCCATCCGTCATTGAGATATTTGGCGATATTCTGCAACTTGTTGAATGCAATCATGCGCTTTGCCTGAGCAATAGATGTGCAGTTGTCGAAGTCGTTGTAATTTGAAGAAGTCATTACCCATGATGAAACCTTGTTACTTTTATCAAGGTAGTACGCATCCTTGTTGTAGAACAAATCCTTGCAAATATCATCATAAGTGATAGGCTTGCCTTCCTTATCATCAGGAGTCTTCTTCTCGTCTCCTTCAATCTTCTTGCGAATCATCGGCTTGCCATCCTCGCTGATGAAGACTTGAAGGTTGTCGGGAATAGGAAGTTCTACGGCTGTACCATCCGTTGGGATAGTGCATTTGGTGAGACTCGCCTTTCCGTTATTGATGTTGGTAACGTCTTGATTGCTGATGCCTTCTGCATGAATATCAGGAGTCTCTTCCTCGGCATTCTCTGCCATCTTTTTTGCAATCATATCTACTCCTTTGCCAAGGAGTGCTCCGAAAAGCATTGATGCAAACTCTGGTAACTCTGGGTTGTTGTTGCGCTGACGATTACGTCTGCTGTTGCGCTTGTCGTTTCTACGTGTCATACTAGCTGTAATTTTGTAATATGTTATTAAACTCGTCTTCTGTAATACCATTAGCCATGAGAATGGTTAGGATGGTATCAAGACATCTACTATATACTTCATTGAAGGCTGGCTCATCCATCTTGGCGAAGGAGATAGACTTGGCTCTCTCCAAGAACTTCTGCCCGTTGAGGTCGTAGAGCGGTTCACTGAATCCTGACGTTATCAGAAGCTCTTCACGGAATGTGTCTATCGAGCGTAGGTTTGTGCGCTGCTGCTCTGTAAGACAATCCCATGCTGCTCTGATAAGGGCGAAGAACTTGCGATGGAACTTCACATTGCGTGGTCGGACGATATTCGCCTTGACGATGGAACCAACCTTTATCTTTTTCATTTCCTCGTAATCATCATCCGTGTAGGGGCGAAGACCAGTGGAGGTTCTTACTAGATGGATTTCCATACCTTATATATTATTGGTTAAAATGGGAGACCACTTTTCTGCTGACCACCTGCATATTGAGCGTTCTGCTGAATAGGTTGACCGCTTGCATTAACCTGAGGGGGGAAAGTCTGCATCTGCTGCTGGATAGGTGCTGGCTGCGGTGGATAGTTGGCTGCTTGCTGCTGAGGAACCTGACCTATCTGACTCTGTACCATCTGTCCCTGCTGCTGGGCATTTGGTCGTTCTACCTTCCAACAATCCAACTGATTGAACCATCGTCCGTCTCTAGACTGATGTGCCTTCAATCCGATATTGGCGGTGATGATTTCACCTACTTGGATGCCGAACTGCTGAATCTTATCTGAACCGTAAACTTGGATAACGGCTCTTGAAGGGTACTGCTGATTCAGTTCCTCAATCACATACTCTTGGGAACTCCATTGGGTTCCGTTTTGGCTCGTTCCCATTTGAACTTGCCCTGCTGCAATAATCTTGCCTGTAAACTTTACGTTCATATCTATACTTAATTAAGTTTGATTCTTATTGATGGCTTGGAGATACTGACTTTTGTTAATTTCTCGTAAGCATTTGGATATTTCTCTTTGAAGAGTTTCATGTCGAGCGTTCTCTTAGTGGTGCTATCAACATAAGAGTAAGAACCGATATTGGTCTTGATGGATTTCTGCTTGTTGGCTTCCATCATCTTCATCATCTGCTCCTTCAAATCATCCTGCTTGATTTTCAGGGCATCCATACGAGCGGTGATAAGTCTGTACTCCTGCTCTAGTGCCGAGAACTGCTCAGGAACCTCTACCTTATATTGATACTCTGCATCATCAGCGAGATAAGCGTTGATTAAATCGTCTATTTGCCAATCTGCTACCCTAGGTAGCGGCTGGAACTTGCTCTGTCCGTTCTTAAACCACATGCAGACAATCTCCTTCACCTTCAAGTCGGGATTCTGTTCCTCGAACCATTTTGCATAGATGGAAAGTTGGAGAGATACATTGTCGTAGTGTAGGGTGGCGGTGGTCTTGTAATCTACCAGATAGATGTTTCCTTCGCTATCTGAGAAAATTCCATCAATGGCAGATGCGAAGTTCTCGCCATCTGTAACTAGATACTCGGATGCCACATAGTGCAAATCGTATGCGACTAACATACTATGGAAAGCAAGAAGCTCTTCCGTAGGGTTCGGGTATTGTTTGAGGTCTGCATCGAAGATGGAACAGAAGGTTTCAAACGTATTGTGGATAAGACCTCCTCGTTCTGCTGCCTTCATCAATACCGATTCAGGGATATTCTTGTAGGTGTCGGGGAATGCTTTCTTGATGAGCGTTCCAGTTACACCTTTCAGTTCCTTCTTGCCGATGAAGTACTGATGAGATTCCTCAATGAATGTTACTCTTGGCACATTCAGGGTTATTTTCTTTGTTTCTGCTGTCATATTATTGTAATCCTAATTCTTTCTTCTTAGCTGATACTGCTTGCATGAACTGAGGGCTGGCGGTGAGCGGCTTGTATGTCTGAACTACCCATACTAGATTGTCCTTGTTGACACATCTGCTAAGGTATGCCAATCCTTCGTTCAAGTCATTGGTGTGATACTGGGGTGTTGCTGTCTGCTGGGCGGCTTGTGTTGCCTGAGCAGTTGGATGCTGTGTCTGTGTTTGCTGCTGCGCTGCCTGATGTTGCACATCGTTGGTTGCATCTGAATCAGCATTATCATCAATGGCAAAGAGACCGTTGAGGGCATACTTTCGAGCGTAAGAGGAGGATGCTCCAGTAATCTGACTGCCATCCATACCTTTCTTGGATTCCTCTTCTCTAGCCCAACCAGTTGTTGTTTCACACTCGCCCTTCTCGTTCTTGATGGTAGCAGTTGCCTTCACGTAGATGCGGTTGCCTATCAAGACTACATCATCGGTGATGGTGAGCGTACATTTCTGCTTGGCGAGTAAAGGCTTGACAGCTTCAAGGATGTCTTCTGCCTTGCGATACTTGTAGCCACCGAATTTGTTGAACTGACTCTTCGGGGCTTTCAGTTCCGACTGAATTGCGATAAGTTCTTTCATATCTTATATGTATTTAAGTTGTTATTGATACTTCCATTCATAGTGGCTGCATCTGTAGCCGCCATCAGGGTTCTTTTGAGGATTGTCACACATGGTCGAGAACAGACAATCGTGACAACTATTTGCTTTATATCTCATATTGTATGGTTTGAAATATTCAAATTAAAAACCCCACGGTTCTCACGAATGGTGGGGGAGAGTGTTCGTTATTTTAATATTAACCTGAGCGGTCGCTACCGCATCGCAAATGTAATCTGTATGGTAAATTCAACATGTCAATATTTGCAATTTCCTTTAGAAAAGGAGGGGCAGTAAAATGAATATGATTAAAACTGCCACCTCCGTGGAGCGACATCTATACAATCTTGCCGGATGCTGAATCGCTCCTTGGTTCTCTTCTGCATTTATGGAGGCTTAGAACTCCCAGCACTAGTAATCGCACATATTGTGATATATCTAAAATTTTACGAACCATTAACCTATTTACTAAACTGGAACAAAATAAAGTATTCGTGCTGGCTGCATTAGAACCGATTTGTAGTTGTGCGCTTCTACCTTTCTGCTACCTTATCTTTAAGGGTCACGGCATGAGGTCTGCATCTTCACAAGTGAACTCCAAGCGTTCCAAATTTCACCCAGTGGGTGTATGTATTAACTTGCCACTTCCACGTCTAAGCATCATCTGTGGTTAATGATGCTCCTTTTGGGTACGTGTACCTCTCTAGGAAGGTTTATCCTATCCGATATAAAGCCTTGGAATCGGGCTATGTGGGGCGCAAGGTGGGACTCGAACCCACGACATCGAAGGGGATGAACCTTCATACTCTACCAACTGAGTTACTTGCGCTGGCTAATCAACAATTTAACTAACTTAAAAACATGAGTAAAAAATGACTATATTTATCACTTGTGGAGACTGGGAGTAGCAAACTCCAAAAAACCTCTGCTATTTACCGAATGAAAATTCGATGGCTGAAACATTACAAGACTTAACAAATTAATAATTTAATACTAAATTCAACTTGTGAGGTTCAATCTCCATATATTTTACTTGCCTACCTCCTTGAAGTAGGAGCGGATTTCCTTGATTACGAGGACAAACATGGCAATAGATGCCACGAACATAATATCTGCGAACATAAGTTTATCTGTTTAATGGGTTACACAATAGGCTGCTGCCTCTGATTCTATCTCTGCCATGCTCTTGCTGCGGTTCTGCATCATCCAGTCTTCCAACTCGCTCTTCTTGAAGTAGAGCAGGTTGATATTTGGCTTGTAGCAGGGGAGTATGTGCTTTCTGACGTTCTCCCTCACTCCTCGAACCGTCATGCCTAGTATGATTGCAGCTTCCTTAATGTTGAGCACATTCTTTGCAGCTATCAGCGAATACTGCTCGATGCGGTCTAGCTGCTCCTTAATCTCTGGGTCTATCATATCAGCTGAATTTGAGGGTTTGTTGACTGGCACTAGCTGCCTTGGCTGGCTCTGTTCCACCAGTGCCCTTATCGCTGGGAGTGTTCTCCTGCTCTATTAAGGGGAGAATGCCCTTCGCTTTGAGTGATTCATATAGGAAGATTCTTCCCTTGGTTGTCCACTCGGTGTTGTACTTCACATCGTGCCGACCATCACTTCTCAGTATATCTACCGCTCTGCTGTGAACGTAGCCGCCAGTGAGGAACTTCCCGTACAATATCCACTGACCTCGAACCTTATGCTGAATCTTCATTGCTTCCAGTTCTTTATTCAGCTTCATGGCACTCATTCCGTAATCCTGAGCAATCTGGGTGACGGTCATGGTGGCTGTACTCTGCAAGATTTGGTCGTAGTAGCTGACCTTTGGCAGCATTTCGGTAATCTTGTTACCCAGTTCCATGTTCTCCTTGCTGATAGTGAGGATTGTTGCTTGCTGCTGCTTGTTCTCCAAAGCTAGTTGTTGTTTCTCCTCCTCAGCCTTGACAAGAGATTTGAGAGCTTCGAGATAGGTCTGTGGAACGGATGGCTTTTGATGTTGCTCCTCCAGTTCCTTCCATCGTTTAATCAACTTGGCTCTCGCTTCATCGTTGAACTTGGTGGCGATGTAAAGACACTCTTCCTTGTTGAGGGAGTAGTAAGGTCTCATCTTGTGACCACCATTACTAATTTCAATCTCTTCTTGCATCAGCGCAAATTTGCGCTCTTGCACCTTTTCCCAAGCTGGCTCCATATTTCGGATGGCTCTCATTATATCTTTGTGAGCCTTGCCAGTAATCTCTGCAATCTGTAGTGATGTCATTCTGTCACCATCTACAATAGTTGAAATTTCATTCATAGGATTCCTCCTTCTTTATTATTAGTAGAACACGACCTTGTCCGTCTCAACTCCTCCGAACTCATTCAAAGCAACCTGCCTGATGTCTTCGGATTGCTTGCTCTGACTCCTAAAACTTAGAGCGTTGTAGATTGTTTCCCTTCGGCAACCATACCGCTCAGCAAGTTTTTTACCCATTTTTGGTGGAATCTTGATAATTTTTATCTTTTTTACTTGCATAACTTAATTTTTTGTTGTACTTTTGCTTTTAAATATATAGCAACTTGTTATTAACGAGTGCAAAGGTATGCAAATATGTTTAGACTACCAAACATTTCTGCATATTTCTTTAGTCGATTATGTTTATTTAAGTATCGTTTAAAAATGTAAAATGTATGGAAAGTGTTGTGGCACAGAGAATTAAGTCTGTTTTAGAGTCTAAACAGATAAGTATATCTGCATTCTCGAAAATGATAGGAATGCAGCAAGTAACTTGTAATCGCCAAATTCGTGGCGACCAAGCGGTATCACTTGGACTCATTGAAGGATTCCTGAAAGAGTTTGATGAGATTTCAGCCGAGTGGCTTCTTCGTGGCAAGGGAAATCAGGTGAATGAGGAACCATCGTTCTTGGTGGCAGAAACAACTCCTGAGTATCGTGAAGACAAAAACGACATACTAGTCGATTCTGTATGGAAGGCGAAGTACGAAGAGTTAGAAAAACGCTACGACCAGCTATTGTCTATCTTAGGCGGGGGCATGAGAAAAGCAAATGTAGGATAATTAAAATGTGGTAGATATGAAACTGATTATAACAAATTTATATACGTTGTTCATTTTAGCGGTGTGTGATGCGATAGTCCTCTTGTCTGTGAAGTGGGCTATTAACATTGATGTTATTTATATAGTGTTGTTGATGATAGGAACATTACCATTTATGGTGGTATCTAACTTATTTGATAAGTCGATAACGTTCTTCCCATATTATTTCATCAGATTAAGACAGGTTGATGTTTATAGTTCCTTTTTCCTATATATGCTTGGCTTTGCTTTCGGAACGTTCTATTTATGGCATACGTTTTGGCAGCATGATGGTCATTGGATATTAGGATGTATCTTTGGTACAATACTGAACTGGATATTGGTGGCTATGAAAGGAAATGATTTGGTGTTGGTTCATAAAAGAATGGGGGTGATGTGATGGAAGTATTTATAGGTATAATGTTGCTTTTGGCTATTATTGCTGTAATATTTATCCAGAGAATAATAAGTGTGAATCGTGAGTTAAGCGATAAGAAAGCAAAGGAAATGATGGAAAGGCTGAGGAAAGATTGCTCTGAGCACCATTCAATATGTGTTACTATTGATGGGTGTAAAATTATGCTAAGAGAAGACTTCATAAAGAAGGAGTGGAATAAGACTGGAGAAGGAGGAATACCTATCCGTGGTCAATATGAATCAGCAACGCATTTCCTGAAACGTGTTGACGAATATCGCAAAATGAAGGCTGAGCAGAAAAGGCGTTATGATGAGTTAACTCGTAAGCAGCAGTCAATACTGGATAAAAACAAGCGAACTCCATTACCGAAGTCCGAGTATGAAGCTGATGAAATAAAGAAGAACTACAATGGAGAAAAATAATTTTCCCAACTAGGAAAAAATATTTTCCCAACTATAAAAATAAAATTATGCCAAAAGAAATTATTTATGTGTTTGTGGCATTCATAGTAATAGCTGCAATTTATTTTATGTATTCCTCATTGAGGGTTAACCGAAAAGAAGGTGATTCTTCAAGTGTTAAGGATGATAGCAAGAAGGTTGCTAAGATGGTATTTAGATATGTTGCCATTGCGATTGCCTTTGTTGTCTGTATGGTTGTGTTGATTGCTATTGAATCCCAGTTCGTAGAGCCAAATAAAGGGTTTATCTGTGGTGATTTTGTTGTGTCTGCCATCGCTGCTAGCTTTGTTGGTAGCTTTCTGAAAAAGAAACTTGGTTTATAATGGCAGAAATAACTAACGAACAGAAGTTGTATGTGCTGCTGGACAACATTCGAGACAAGTCCGAGTATGAGCAGGAGATATGGGGTATCATTTACGACCACGTATCTCCTGATGATGCTTGGAAAGAGAGTGTTGCGGAATTGCTAGTAAAGAGCGCATACCTTGACCGTGGGTATGCCTATAGCAATCAAGAATCTAGGGTGGTGTATAGCATCACCAAGCAGGGAAGGAGGCAGATACCAATCCTTTGGAATGGTAGTGTGTTAAAGAAGGAGTTTGAGGAGGAAGTTGATAAATTCAAAGAAGAATCTAAGTTTAGGAATAGACACAAAAATATAGCCGAGATTATCAAGCTAATCTTGGCAGCTTGTGTAGGTGCTTTAGCTGAAAAGATTGCCGACTTTCTGTTTTAAAACAATTCAGCAATTATTATCCCAAGCAGAAAGCATACAACAAGCTCAAAAGGGTCTGTATCTTTGAATATGTTGAATATCTTCATGGAGGCAAAGTTACGCTTTTCTCCTGAGAATCAGAAGTAAATTACATAGTTTAACTTTTAATCTTTGCAAAGTTTGCAGCAAACGTTGCAAACTTTGCAGAGACTAAGAGTTGGTACGGAGCGGGTCTAGTCCTTGTCGAAGAACTTATCAATGAGTCCCATTGCATCATTCTTCTTCTTGTCTATAATCTTGGCATAAATCTCGGTTGTGGCGATTCTAGTGTGCCCCATTAACTTGCTTGTGGTGTAGATGTCTGCTCCCAGTGTAAGCATCATGGTTCCAAAGGTATGCCTTGCAGTATGGAAGGTGATGTCTTTTTTGATGCCAGCGTTTGCTGCCCATACCTTGATATGAGTGAGAACCGTCTGTTCGCATCCCATACCATTGAAGATGAACTCGTTTCCGTCCTGCTCAGGCAACCATTCTATAGCCTTGCCCGACAGATTGTAGGAAACCATCTTGTTGGTCTTCTTCTGTATGATAGACAGATGCCATGACTTGGTTCCATCCTCGTTGGTCACTTCCCTGATGTCTGACCATTTCAGTCTCCTGATGTCGGAGATACGCAAACCGCAAAAGCAGGAGAACATGAATGCCTGCTTGATAACTGGAACCTTGCATTCTGTTTCTGCCAGTTTCTTCACCTCCTCAATATCCAAGAAAACCCTGCTGGTTTCAGGTTTCTTTGGCTTCTCTCGCTTATCCACCTCGCTGAATGGATTCTTGTATATTATCCCACCTTTCACGGCTCTGCTGAGCATTTCATTGAGGTGGTTGCAATACATAATCTTGGTGTAGCTGGAAAGCGGCTCTCCATTGCTCTTCTTGGTGTTGTTCAGGAACTCAATGAATCCCACACAATACTTCTTGTCAATACTGGATAGCTTGATGTTATCTCCCTTGTAGGCGATGAGTTGCTTTCGGGTGCATTCTATCTGCGCTGCGATTCTGCTTGGAGACTGCGATGTCTTAATCTTATAAGTCTTGAAGTTGTCTATCCAATCCATGAGCTTCATCTTGCTCTTGACTGATATGATACCCGAAATGCTGTTCTTGATGTCCAGTACTCTCTGAGCCTTGATAACATTGGCGGTAGCCATAGTTTCAGCATTCTTTCTTCTTGCCTCTGCCTTACCTCTACCCATTTCTGGTACGATGTAGAGTTTCAGAAACTCATAGGTTCTCTTGCCATCCTTGTAGATGTCCAGATATACACTCTTGTTTCCGTTGGCAAGTTCCTTGAATCTGATAGTGACAGGTTCCTTTTCGATTGTTTTCTTCCTTCCCATAAGCCTTTGTTTTATAAATCTGCTGCAAAGATAAGCATTTTTTTTGTTACTCGCAAGTTTTGGGTAACAAAATAGTAACAAAACTAACACGTATCTGATGTATAGGTAATGTATATCTGTCTTACGGAAAATTAATTTTTCAAAAAGATAATGCGCTGGTATTTAACAGATTAGATATACATTACCTATACATTAGGTTACAGATGGCTGAAAATGTGCTATTTACTATCTTTATTATTCCAATATGATTTATTTTGTTAGTTAAATACCTGATTTTTAAATAGTTATATGTTTCTTTGTTTTTAACGAGTAACAAAATGGCAACAAAGAAGTGTTAATCTTTGCAAAGTAACTAACTTGCCCACAACAAAGATACGAATTAAATCTTATTCACAATTAATTTTCAAAAAGACTTTAACTTAGATTAACATTGCATCGTTTCGTATATCTAATGTATATCCATTTCCCTAAAAATCCAATTTCATTTACATTCAACACTTTTTAGCATTTGGCGGTTCCAAAAAAAGCTTCTATCTTTGCATCGTCAAAGTTGCGATTGACACATACAGATTTGTCCTCCTTTCAGGCTTTAAGCCTACGAGATATGGAATCCCTTGGTTAGCGCAACATGACCTTGGGATTCCTCTTTTTTATCCCAGAGTTTTTGACAAGACATACGAGGTTCAATCCGTGCAGTCCTCTTCGGAGTTATCGACCGATATATAAAACTGCTCAGTCTAGTAGAATATATCCATGTAGGTAAACCCTGCTCTGTCCCATCCATTGACAACAGGTGCCCATCTGCCGAAAGGCACTCCCCCTACATAGATGAATCAAACAAAGTGGGTAACTTTGTTCTATGTAGGCTTTGGTAGGGAATAATCTACTGCTTATAGTAGTTGATAATTAAATAAAGATTTTCCTTGCTGCTGCCCTCTCCCTTAGGGGATGGGTAAAGAATGGATAGTATATATTGTTGAACTAGTAAAATTTTGGCTTATGGAAAAGGAAGAAAAAGCAAAGGTCATTCTTGACTACGACAAGTATCAGGAGTTACTCAAAAGAGTAAATGAGGCTGAATCAAACACTTTTGAAGTAGCACACAAGGCATATTATAGAGCTGTGCAAGAAAACCAAAAACATATAAATGTGTTGAAAGAAAGAATTGCACATTTAGAAATAGAAAAAGGCGAATATCTTAGAGACTTATCAGAACTCCAAATAAAATACTCATCATTAAAACATGATTGTGTTGATATAATGAATGGATGTCGCAAAGAGGGTTACATTGATTTCACGTCTATATATGGTAATCGTATATATCGTGAAGTGATGGGTTCTTTGGATGAGAGTCTTAAAACAATTCCTGCATTATCTTTCTGGAACTACTTTACTGGTAAGGCTGATAGAGTCTTCTGTGATAAGATTAGAACTTGTGTAGGTAGTAGTATTACAGACGCATTCTTTAGAATATTGGAACAGATTAAATCATAGATTTTAGCAGAGTGATTAAGATATTGAATGAAGTTAATAATTAAAATTTTGGCTTATGGAACTTGATGTGGATATATTGATTAGAAGTGCCCTGAGTGATGCAAGGTGGTTAATCGCTAAGGGTGGCACGGATAGGGCAGAAGTCCTGAATCGTGTGATGGGCAAGATTGATAATGCCCTGAAGGAACTGGATGGGGCTGACCTCATTGACCTCAACAAGGTATGGCATCAGGCGAAAGATGTTATGCCGCCAAGCATTTATGGTGGCAATCATGCAGACTTGCTGTGTGTTCACCAGTTCAAGCCTAATTCCCATCCTCAGCTTACTAACGAAGAGAACTGCCCAATTTTTGAAGAGTATCTTAAAATGAGTCCGAATGACTGGTGGTGCAGAACTGGGGAATTGTTGAAGAAGGAACATCGTGAACTTTATTGGAGATAAATATATTAATTAAAATTTAAGATTATGAGTGAATTATATTGGTTAAATGTTTTAGGTTACTTACATGATGTTGGTGCGGCTATTGCGGTTCTTTCACTTTCAGTAAGTTTCTCTTTGGGTTTATGGCTTTTTATGTGTGCTTCGGATGGTGAAGAGACATTGCCTATTATAAAAAAAGTGTTTAAGGGTTCTATGTTTGCTATTGCGTTTGGGGTAGTTATGGCGATATTTATTCCTTCCCAAAAGAATCTGCTTATCATCTATGGAGTAGGTGGCACTATTGATTATCTCAAAGAAAACAAGGATGCTAATAAGATTCCTGATAAGTGTATTAAGGCTCTTGACAAGTATCTTGATGATGCATTGAAGGAAGATAAAGATAAGGAGTAACTATGGTATCAGAATCAGCTAGATATTATCAGAATCACCCAGCAGCTAGGGAGCGGAAAAAGCGTTATGATACTCGCTTTGAGTCTTCTCCTGCTCAGAAGGCTAAGCGTAGGGAACTCGCCCGACACAACGCTGCTCACGATAAGAAGTATGGGGCAACTTCACGCAAGGGTATGGATGCTTCACATACGAAATCAGGAATCAGGTATAAACCATCATCGGTGAATCGTGGTTCCAAGACGGATATGGCTGGGGATAGAAGAGCTAGAGGCGGTCGTTGATAGTGAATAAAAAAGAATAGGGAGTGCTCACGCATTCCCTATTTTGTTATCCTAACAATCTTAAAACCTATAAACCAAAAACCTATGAAAAAAATCGTCTTTTTTATAATTACATGAACAATTCAACCTTCTTCTTCTGACATCTGTCTTAACTTCTCGGTGAGGGCATTGTGAACCTCACGCTTATCGTCAAGAGTGACGGTCTGTAGCTTAGGGCAGTTGAACTCCAGTATCTTGATAAAGGTTGATACCTTATCCTTAGGCTCGCACTTATACCAAGCAGCCATGAAGTCTTCCCAAGCCTCTCTAGAAAAGTCGGCACACAGCTCACGAAACTCCTTTGTGATAGGAGACTCGTACCCTTTCTGCTTTCCTCCAGTTTTCGGTCTGCCTTTCTCGAACTGACCTTTTGAATTTCTGTCTGCTGCCATTGTCTTAACTATTTTGGTGCAAAGATAGCAATTATTCTACAAACGGAAACTTTATCCGTTAACTTACCTACCCAAATAAACGGATAAAATACGATTCTCGGATGGTATTTGTATCTTTGCCACATTATTAATAATTAAAATACATATATATGTTAGGAGCATTAATTGGGGCAGGTCTTGGACTTGCAAGCAGTATCGCTGGCGGTATAGCTAACCGTAAGGCGAGACGTAAGCAGGAGCAGATGATTGCCCAGCAGCAGAGAGAAAATCAGGCATGGTATGATAGAAAGTATAATGAAGACCCTACCAAACGTGCCGATACCGTTCGTTTGCTCACTCAGATGCAGGAGCAGATTAAGAACAGAAACAAGGCAGCTAAGGGTAGACAAGCGGTAATGGGCGGTACGGAAGATTCCACTACTGCGGTGAAGGAGGCGAACAACAAGACTCTTGCTGATACTACCTCACAGATTGTAGCTGCAAATGATGCCCGAAAGGATAACATCGAGCAGCAGTATATGAACAGAAAGAACCAGTTGCAGACTCAACAGATGAGTATTGATGCTGAGAAGGCTGCTGATACTGCCAATGCGGTTGCAGGTGTGGCTGGTACTGCTGCAAACATCGCTGCATCGCTTGATAGTGGTGCTGGTAAGAGTAAGGTGGCTCGTCCTGATGTGGCACTGCCTACCGATGCAGATATGGCTAAGTTGGATGCCAAGGTGGGTGCGGTTCCTACTCAGCAGCAAGTAGCGAATGACTTGAATAATATGATTGGTGGTAATGCACCAAAGATTAAAGCATAAGCCTATGAAAGCATCAGATATGTTACGAAACAATAATGGCTTGAAGACTACACAGAGTGTTCTCAACAAGCAGCAGAGTGGGGTGGATGCCGCTCAGAAGGTGGCACAGACTCAGGCTCCAGTCTTCACCCAGCAGCAACTGGATGCGGCTGGCAAGAAGGTTGACCAGATGAATGCTGCTACTCCTCAGAATGAAACACCTACGATGAAGGCGGCTAGAGAGAAGACTATCGCTACACAACAAGCCATCGCCAATGGGGTAGATGTAAATCAGAGTGCTCCTAATGATGAGGAGGATAAACCTTCCGTACCCATCGTGAAGAAGGAGGAGGCGAAACCTCAGCCTAAGCAGTTGTCTTATGCTGACATGTATAAGATACTGAATCCTGAACTGAATGAGACTGCCGAGCAGAGGGCAAACCGAGAGAAGAAGGAGCGTACCAAGGCTCGTATCGCTGCTCTGGGTGATGGTCTCCGTGCGCTATCCAATATCTACTTCGCTACCAATGGTGCAAAGGTGGTACACAATTCTGAGTCGGATATGACTAAGACGGTGAATAAACGCAAGGCTTATATGGATGCTCAGAGAGAAAAGAATCGGGCATCATGGCTGGCTGGTTATCAGAGGGCACTCGCTCTTGATGAGGAAGCTCGCAAGAACAACCTGACTCTCGCTGAGCAGATGAGGTATCACGATATGCAGAACGACATCAACAAGGTGAAGAATGACCAAGGACAGCAGAGAATTGACCAAGGTAACAGAAGACTTGACCTGAGTGAGTTGAAATATACCAATGACGCTGAGTATAAAGATAATCAGTTGAAGATTAAGAAAATGCTTGCTGATGGTCAGATTAGTCATTGGGCTGCTCAGGATGCACTTGCTAGACTGCGAGAAGGACGAATTGCTAATAAGGCTCAGAAATCTTCTGGCGGTAACCAAACTACTGCTGGATATTGGTATGAGTACTACGACCTGATGGACACTCCTGAGGGGCAGAAGAAGATTAATGAACTTAAAAGAAGGTTGAGAATCAAGAATGTTACTCAGACTAATGTGAGATACATCATGGATAGATTGAAAGGTAGAAGTAGTTCTGCTGGAGGTGCTACCTCATCTGGTGGCGGTAAGCATACAACACATAAGGCAGGCGGTTCTTCGGCTGGTGGCAAGAAGAAGACTGGCGTAAAGTGGTAACAGAATTGATAACAAACAAATATATATATTATGGCAGAAAGACCATTATACACTTTATATAAGAATCTGAAAGCACAGAACTATGATGTGCCTGATGATTACAATAAGTTTGAGAGTGCTCTGACAAGAGACGGAAAGGGCGGTGCTGACAACAGACACGCTATCTATGAGAACTTGAAGGCTCAGAACTTTGATGTTCCATCTACTTATGAGCGTTTTTACTCTGCACTCTTTGAACCACGTAGTAAGACTTCATCTAGAGCGAAGGGCGGTAGTGTTCCTATGAGTACTGCTGACCGTGCTCGTTTCTTGGCTGGGGCACAATCTGTCCAGAATACTGCTAGACAAGTTAAGCGTGCATCTGGCAATATCCGTAAGACGATTGAGCGAGCAAAGAAGTTTAATGCAAATGATGGTAATGTGACTATCGGTTTCAAGAACCCTTTGCAGAATCAGAATGTACAGAAGAATGAGTTCAACTATAATGACACAACTGGCAAGACTGGAACCTATACTGCAACAGATGGTGTAGAGTTCGACAACGAGTATGATGCTTCCCAGTATCAGAACCAGTTGGATAAGCAGGGGCAGCAGTATATAAATGCTGTAAACGCTGGCGAGATTCCATCTGTCTTTGATGTTCGTGACAAGAAAGGTAACTATGACTTGCAGGAGAACATCGGCAAGAATGGAACCTACCTTACTGAGGAGGGTGCTCAAAAGCAGTTTGACAAGAAACTGGCTGATGCCTATGCCCGAAAGAAGGAGATTGAGGCTCTTATCGCTGAGGATAATCGCCAACACGGAAATCCTTTGCTTTCTTATGGTGCTAGTATTGGTGCAAGTAACGGAAGAACTGCTGAGCAGAGTGACTATAGAAATAAGTTGGCAACCTCTCTTTCTCTGGTTACTGAGCAGATTGGTGCGCTTGAAGCGGTGAAACAATATCCTACAAGTAGCTGGGGTGAGGATGCCTTGAAGGCTCTTGACAATACTGCATTTACTGCAAAAACATGGGATTTCGGTCTGACTGACTTCGCTATCATGGGGCAGATGGAACGTATCAAGACAAAGATGGATAACAATATTCCTCTCTCTGGTTCTGATAAGATGCTCCTGAAGAGTAAACTTGGTGCGGATGCTGCTACGGCTCTCGAAGATGAGAAGATGGGTAACGTATATCGTTGGACGAAAATTGCAGGGCAGAGTCTCCCATTTATGGCTGACTTCTTCCTGACTGGCGGTTATGGTGGTATTACCAAGGGCATCAGTCGTGGAGCCTTGAAATTTGCTGCTAAACGTGGCATGGGAAAGGTGGGTGCTGCCATCTTGAAGAATACTGGTATCGTGGCTGGCGATGTTATCGGCTCGTATGCGATGGCTGGAACAGAACAAGCATTGAAGACTGGTGCTGACATCATGCAGCGACATCTGGGTAATCTGTATCAGGATGAGAAGGGTGATTATAAGTTTGGCACTTTCGATGAAAATGGAAATCTTCTGCATGAGGGTGGTGAGTCTATTGGTACTGCTCTCTATAAGGGTATGACCTCTGCTATGGTAGAGAACTATACTGAAAAACTCTTCGGTCACAACTATGGTATCAAGAAGGGTGCTGTCAACTTCATGGAGAAACATGGTATGAATGCTTCTGCTGAGTTCTTCAAGAATATCGGCAAGAGTGGATGGTACACCAATTCCAAGAAGTGGATGGAGAAGTTCGGTATCAATGGTTTCGCTGAGGAAGTTATGGAGGAGGAAATTGGTATTCCTCTTCATGCCCTGCTGGATGGTGAAGGTAAGGTGAGTGACCTTCTTGATGCTAGACAACAACTCGATATTATCGGTGGTATGGCTATCTCTGTTGGTTCTATGTATGCGATGGGTGCTGGCTCCCGACCAGTAAAAGGTATCTACAATCGTGCTCAGTACTACCGATTCCGCAACAAGGTGAACGTGGCTGATAGTGATGCACAGAACCTTATGGGCGATAACTGGGCAGACATCAAGGATAAGATTGACAATGCAACCAACGAGCAGATGGGCGGTGTGCTGGCTGATATTCTCAGACAAAGAGATACCATGACCAAGGAGCAGATTAATGCTGCTGTTAACTATGGTGTGAACCTGATGAAGATGCGTGGCTATAATGTTGCCAAGACTGCTGAAATGAATGCCAAGGAGATTACAAACGAGCCAACAACTCCTGAGGAGCAGCATCAGACAGATATTGACAACGCCTACTCTGAGGGTCATGATGCTGATGATGCAGACAAGCATGATATTCAGATTCAGCAGGAAGACCAGATGAAAACTCTTGCGGCTGCATTGGGTATCTCTGAACAGCAGTTGTCTGCTATGAGCGATGATGAACTTCAATCCCTGACTGGGCAGAATGACAAACTTGACCAAGCTATCTATGACTACCAGTTGTCTTCTGCTCGTTATCAGGGTGTTGTTGATGATGCACAAGACAAGGTTGACCTCGCTGCTCATCAGGCAGAACAGAGAGTGGATATGTACACAGACCAGAGTCGTGGTTCTGTCCGTAACGCTACCATCAAGGCTAGTGGTGGCTTGGAAGACTATGGTGTGTATATTATCAGTGGTAATATTGCTACTCATGATGATGGCTCCATTGATGTAAGCAATAGCGATGATATGATTCTATACTATGACCCGACAACGAATAGTGTAGAACACGCTGATGCGTTGATGTTCGCTGAACTGGGTGAAGAACTCCCTGCTGATGATGTGAAGGCTCAGGCGGTAGCTGATGCAAAAGAGATTGCTATCAAGGAAGTGGCTGGCATCATTGATGGAACCGTTGAAGTAGGCTCCCAGTTCAATGTGACTGATGGTACTGAACATACCTATGAGGTGTTGGCAGACTATGGTGATGGTACTGCTGCTATCTCTATTGATGGTAACGTGGTGGAGAATCCTTATTCGTTTGAAGACTTGCAGAACTTGAAAGACTTGGAAGACCAGAAGAGACTGGAAGCTGCCAAGGCTGAGCGTGAGCAGATAGAAAAGGAGCGTGCTGAGCAGCAGACTCAGGAGACAGAACAGACAGAGGAGACTCAACCTTCATTTGATTTTAATCAGATTCTCAATGATGATGGCAACGTTGTGCTCGTTGATGTGCTCGACAAGGATGGCAACACCAAATATCCTGACTCTAAGTTGTTCCTGATTCGTGATACTGGTGCAAAGGCTAAGGTTGTGGAGTTGAAGAGTGATGGCACAATCGTTCCTCATGCTGTGAACAAAGAAGATGTGGCAACTATCTCTTCTATGTCGCTCGATGAATACAAGCAAGCTATGCCTGAAACCTCAATGATAGAGGATAATAGTGGAGTGGATAGAGGTGGAATAGAGGTAGAATCTCCTACAATAGAGGGCGAGACTGCTGCTCCTACTGAGGAGACTGCTGCTACTGAATCTGCTGAGACTCCTGCAACAGAACAGGCTCCTGCTGCTCCTGCCATTGCCCTTGAAGATGGAACCATCGTGCCAATGCTGGAGGATGGCAATCCTGACTTCTCGAAGCTGACTGCCGCACAGACTGCTGAGTTGTATGACTCCCAGTTTGGTGAGGATGCAGATAGTATCGTATCTGGATATGTATCTGATGCGAAGAAGGCACTCGACAAGGCTAGCAACATGACCGTGAAGGGTAAGACTTTCGTGGAACAGAAGGCGGCTAAGGATGCCAAGGAGAAGGCTATTGCTGATGCTCAGTCGGCTTATGACTCTGCTATCGCTATCCGTGATGCCTATAATGAGCGACAACTTGCCAAGGTGGAAGATACTGCTGAGGGTAGAAAGGAACTCATTGAGAAGGCAAGAAGAAAGTTCGCTCGCTTGAAGAGTGCGGTGAAGGATGATGCTGAGGCGGTGGCTCAAATCTATAAGGAGACGGTTGGAACTTTGCTACATCGTCTGTATGATGGTACTGGTATTGACGTGACTGACACTATTCCGCTTACTGCTGAGGAGTATGTGGCTAGCAATCTCGGTGCTCACTCTCTCAACTATGAGGGAACAGAAACAAGCAAGGGTGTTAAGCAGGAGACTGGATTGAGCAGAGAAGACTTTGCCAAGACTCAGTTGCTGGCTGCTGATGGCAAGGGTACTACCATTGACAACCTTGTTCATAACTTGTGGGAGAATCGTCCATCTAACCTTGATTCGCTCGACACTCAGGATATTCGCAATGCCATGCTCAGCATAATCACAAGCGGTTTCAAGGCATCGGAAGCAAGAAATTACATTGAAAATCTCCGTATCGCTCAGGCTGAGAACTTCCTTGAAGAGCAGAAGAAGGCTGCTGACAACGCTGCATTCGCTGAGGAGAATAAGGCAGAATCAGAACAACAGACAGAAACGGCTCCTGAATCTGAGGAGAAGACTGGGGAAGAGAACTCTGATGAGATTAATGATGAGGAGAATGAGAAGATAAATGAGCAGACAAATGAGAATATAAATGCTCCTGAGGATGCAACGGATGAGAATCCGCTTGGTGAACAGAGACCTGAGGAAGACCTTCCTTTCTCTGCTAGAGACAATGGCACACAGCAGACAACATCTGAGCGTGCTGCTGACGTAGAGAAGAACAAGGTGGATGATATGAAGGTCGTTGATAACATCGTGGGCGAGAAGACTCGCAAGGCTTTCGAGAGACTGGCTAAGATGATGGGGGCAAACATTCAGTGGCAGTACTCTGACAAGTTGGGTAACGGCTGGATTCAGGAGACTACGGATGCCGATGGCAACGTTCATCGTACAATCTTCATCACTCTTGACTCATCTATCACGGAAGGTGCTCAGTTTATCTTCGGTCACGAAATGACTCACCAAATCAAGAATCTGAACCCTGCTGCATACAATGAGTTGACTCAGCTTGTGCTTGATACCTATGGCTCTGATGCCTTCGACAAGGCGGTAGATGAGACCATGCAGAGATATTCTGATGCAGGATTCTCTGGACGTGTTAGAGATTACTATGCTGAGGAGGTTGTGGCTGATGCTGTAGGTGAAATGATTCGTGACCTCAACTTGGCTCACACTCTCGCCATGAAGATGTCTCATCCTCTGCTCGCTGCTATCCATGAGATATTGCAGAAGATTAAGTTGGCATTCTTTGGTACTGAGTATAGCGATGTAACAAAGAATATCATCCGCTCCATCGAACAAGCCTACGTGAAGACTGCCAAGGGTCAGGTGACAAACTCTGAGACTGGCGAAGATGTTTCATTCTCTCTCCGTCAGAAACCTGAACCTAAGAAGAAGGGTATCGGCTACAAGGTGTTCGTGTTGAAGGATGGCAAACTCTATCCTCCTATGGTAGCGAACCCTGATGGTGCTGCTACTCCAGTTGGTGTATGGCTCGATGCTGATGCTGCTCCTATTGCAGGAGAAAGCAAGACTGGCAGACCTCAGGTTAAGCAGGGCGGTAAGGGAACACAAGGAGGTAGCGGTAAGTTAGCATATAGACCAGGCTGGCATCTTGGTGTAGTGCCTTACGCTATCCAGTTTAACCGCAAGGATGCTGAGGGAAACAAGACTCTCTTCCCTAAGAACTTCGTCTTCGCTGAGGTGGAGTATGCTGCTGACGTTGATTATCAGGAAGAAGCTCGCCAAGAGGGTATCAATCCATCGGGCAAGTATCAGCATTCACTCGCTGGCTTGAAACATCTGCCTACTGATGGCTATTATATGTATCGTACCAATCCGAATCCTGAGACAGACCCTTGGGTGATTACTGGTGCGATGAAGGTGAACCGTATCTTGACCAGAGCAGAGCAAGCGGAACTTGTGAAGAATGCTGGTCGTGAACCTCAGCAGATTCAGGAGGGCGATATTGTTACTGATGATGTTGTGAATAGCATCAATCAGGAGATAGCTGCTGCTCCTAAGTTCTCCATCAAGACCTATCATGGCTCCCAAGCATCGTTTGACAAGTTCGACCACTCCTTCATGGGTAGTGGTGAGGGTGCTCAGGCTTATGGCTGGGGAACTTATGTGAGCGAGGTTGAAGGTATCGCCAAGGCTTATGCCAAGGCAAATGCAAAAAAGAATGCGCCTTCAAGACTGATGTATCAAGGTAAGCCTATGACGTATAAAACTCCATCAATTATCTATCAAGTTGCCTTTGATATGGATAAGTTTAATATTTCCGCAAAAGAGGCTATATCAAAGATGATAGATGCTGATGAGAAGAAACTTGCATCCGTTGGCGACACCCCATTTGCGAAGATGAAAGCCAAACAAGTTCAAGATGAGTTGAAAGTTTTGAAAGATTTGAATCCTTCTGACTTCAAGATTAATGAGGACTATGATACTGTCGCACAGGATTTGGTAGATACCAAGTCTGGTCTTGATTTATTGGAGGATGAGTTGAAAGATGCAAAATCCTATGTAGATTTGTACCAATCAAGACTTGATGAGGCTAAGGAAGAACTTTCAAAGGCAAAGGAAAGTGGCACTGGTCTTGGTATTGACATGTATGAATCTGATATTGAGTATTATAGTAAGCAGGTTGAAAGGTATAAGCAGAGTATAAAAACTAAGGAAAGTGACATCAAAGATGTAAAAACTAAGGTTGCCGCTTTGCAGAAGAAGTTGGATTCCATGGAGAAACCACGTAACCTCTACTCTGTTGATATTCCTGATGATACTGGTGACAACTATCTTGGATGGGATGAGCCTTTAGGTGCTGCCAAGATTATGCGTCTGCCAAAGGTTTTCAAGGCTGATGGCTGGAAATACAAGAAGGTTGGGCAGTATGATACTTACAAGATTGATGGTAACGAACATGAAGTTTGGCTTGAACCATCTTTGACTACTGGCAAGGAACTTTATAGAGATTTGACGAATGCCCTAGGTAGCGACAAGGCTGCAAGCGAATTTCTCTCAAAGGCTGGCTTTGTCGGTGTGAAGGTTATCGCTCAGCGTAATACTGGCGGCAACAAGGAAGGCAAGATGAACTATGTTATCTTTGATGAGAACAATGCCCAGATTACTAGTCATACTAAGTTCTCGTTGAAGAAAGATGGCTTGACTCCTGAGATAGCAAATACTCCAGTAAATATTGTGGATGCTGATGAGGAACATGGCTTTAAGAACTATGCTGAGGCAAGAGAATGGGCTAAGAAGAATATTGTTAGAACTTACAATGATGAAGAAACTGGCGGCAAGGGTGAGATTAATATCAGTAATACTGCTGTTGGTAAGTATTTGTCGGAGAAGGCTATTGATAAAAGCATAAGCAAAGATGTACACATGAGTGTATTGAAGGTGCTTCCTTCTGTGCTTCGTGAAAGCGTTGATGCCTATCAGCATGGAGACCGTAAGAAGGTGAACAATGTCCGTAGTGAAAAATTCGGTATCAATCCAGATGTTATGATTCACAGATGTTTTGGTGCTGTAAACATAGGTGGTAAGGTTTATGGAGTAAAGATTACGCTGAAAGAAAACGTTAAAACTAGAGAAAACAAGAAGCTCTATAGCTATGAAGCAACAAAAATAGAGCTGCTGGACGGTAAAAATGAAGGCGTAACCATGACCCCTTCCCTCAATTCCAACAACTCTATTACGGTTGCAAAGATAGCAAAAGTATTTGAAACTACCAAGAAAAATGGCGAAAAAGTTGAGGTTGAGGAGCCAAAAACTTTCGAGGAGTTCCTGAATCATCCTTCTTTGAAGTTCTCAATCAAGAATGAGGAGCAGAGAAAAGCAGCTGAGGATGCTTATGAATATGCTTCCAAACTCCGTCCTAACAAGTATGCTCAGTATGCTCTGGTGGATATGAGCAATCCTTTAAAATCTCCTGAGTATTACGAAAAGAAAGTGTTGGCTGACCGATGGAGACGATTCTATAATAAGGCAGTCCATAATGAATTGGATGATGTATATAAGGATGCTTGGGGTAACTACAAACTCTTTGACCTTGACCGACCTTTTGCTGACCAAGTGAATGAGGTGAAGGGTGATGTTCCTAGCGAGTTCAATGCTCCTGATGTGACGGCAAACAAGAATGCTGACAACGAAAGTGGTGCTGAGTATCACGAATACAAGCAGGGTGGACTATCGTCTGTTACTTATGAGGATAGATACAAGGCTTTCAAGCAACGTGAGGCTAACAGAGAAAAGGTTGCTGGATTGAAGAAGGAATTGAAGGAAACTGAGGATTCATACAACTTGAAGGGCAAAGAGCGTGCTGAATACCACAAGCAACTGATGAAGGAGTATATGGATAAGCACAAAATGACTGAGGAATATGAGATTCCTGATGATGATTGGGAAGATTTGAGAAGTAAATCTTTCGAGAAGTATCAGGATGAGTTGGATAGTCTGTTTAATAAGTACAAAGACTTGGATAGACAGATTAAGGCGGTAGCAGAACCTCGTTTCTCTTTGAAGGATGAGAAAACTCTTGCAGGAGTGCATAACATTACTGAGGAGAAGCTGAGAAAGGCTTTGAAACTGGGTGGCTTTGCCAATCCTTCTTTGGCTGTGATTGATACCAATAAGAGTGGTCACGACAATTTTGGAGAGATTTCCTTCATCGCTCCTTCTGCCCTTTTGGATAAGCGTACTGGCAATACTGGTGGTACTTGGATAACTGATGCCTACACTCAGCGTTATCCTTCAGTAGAGCGAGAAATGAGTGAGAAGGGGTATCGGAAGTTTGAAGACTGGGTTGATGGTCTTGATTACCCAAGTGGAGCTAAGGCTGAGATTGAGAGGCAGGCAAAGGATGCCCTGAGTGACAATAATACTCCTGCTTGGGAGTTGATGTATTTGAAGGAAAAGGGTATTGATATTAAGGAGTATGATTCAAGAATTGATTATCGCTGGAAAGAAATTATCAGTGACCATCCTACTGCCGAGGATATTCTGAATAGTATGCAGACTGACCCTGAACTGAACGAAAAGGTTAGGAGTCTGGCTAAGCATGCCATCATTCACCCTACATGGGAAAAGGTTTCTTTGGAGGTGAGAAGAAAGATGTATAAGGAGACTGGTGTTAAGGCTATCCCTATCAATCCACAAGTAAGAAAACAGACTAAGGAAATCTTTGAGCGTGACTATGCGCCAAGTCTTCTTAACAAGAATGGTACACCAAAGAAATCCGATGTAAAGAAGGTTGTTGAACAGATGGTGAAGGAGCACAACGACACAAAGAAGTATGACTTCTATCTGTCTAAGGTGAAGGCAAGTAATTACGTCAACAAGAATGGTCTTTATGATGATTACATCAGATGGCAGGAGAACAAACTGGATGAGTTTGGAACGAAGAACCGTATCTTCCGTGGCTATACTAAGGATGGTTCCCGAAAGTATGTGCCTGAGACTCTTGAAAATGTTTCAAAGGTTATGAGGGAAGAAGCAGATGGGCAGACCAATGGAAGTGAATATACCTCGTTTGGTAGCTTTATCGCAAAGTTGGCTAGTCGTGTTGATTCTACAGACGAAATGCGTGCCAACAAGGATAAGTTGTCTTCTAATAAGGATAAGGAAGAATTTTACGAGAAATGGAGTGAGGTTTATTATGACCTTGCCAAGTTCTTGTATAATGATGTGTTCTATGGCGAGCAGAGACTTCACGATATTGTATTGCAGTCTGACCCTAAGAAGTATGCCAAGAAAGAATATGGCATTACCCTTACTCCTGCCTTCATGAAGAAACTGGATGCCTTGAAGAATGCAGTACAGACAGAGTTGAAGAGTGCGTACTTTGAGACTAAGTACAACAGACCTCTCCGTCTAAACGAGTTTGCTGCTGCCGTGGTTCCTGATAACTTGGGCGAAGATGTACGCAAGGGCATAGAGAATGCTGGCTTACCAATGTATGACTACGACCCGAATAAGGAAGGTGACCGCAGTCGTGCCTTCAATGAAGCTATCAATAGTAGCGACAATATTCTTTTCTCTCTGAAATCTATGATGTCGAAACCTGAGGGATGGAAACAAGCCAACAAGAAGGCTATACATATTGCAGAAGCTATAGAGCGTGCCCCTAAGTTCTCCTTGAAGAACCTTGATGGCACTCTCATTAAGGCTGGAACCTACTTTAGCGGTGGCGGTCTTGTTGAGGAAGGCTTGAAGGGTATTATCGACCCAGTTGTGGCAGTGGAGTATGACGAGAAGATAAGCGGTGTTTATCGCAACAACTTCGGGCAGCACATCGTTACTGCTGATGTTCGTGATGTTGACCCAAGAGAGTTGGTTAAGCAGATAGATGGAGAGGTGGAGTACTTCCATGCCAGCCCAGTCTGCAAGAACTACTCTCAGGCGAAGAGTAATCACGCTGAGGTGGAACTTGACAAGGAGACTGCTGCTAGTACTGCCGAGTTTATCAATGCCGTGAAACCAAAGGTGGTGACTATTGAGAACGTGAAGGGATATAAGGATTCCGAAGCGATGAAGACTATCACCGATGCACTTGATGCCAACGGCTACACTTGGGATGCAGATGTGTATAATGCTGCTGACTATGGCGGCTACACAAACCGAGAGAGACTGATTGTCCGTGCGGTTCGTGATGGCAAACTCCCTGAAAAGCCAAAGAAGATGGCACGGAAGAGTGGATGGTATGAAGCTGTGGCTGATATTATCCCGACCCTGACCGAGAAGAAGAATGGTGTGGCTCCTTGGATGGACGTTCGCTTGAAGGCTGATGGCATTGACTGGAGAAACATAGACAAGCCATTGTACGTGATGGGTAGTGCCTATGCTGACGGAAAGGTTCCTCATGCCTTCGCTGACGAACTCCTGCCAACACTAAGAACGAAGAGTGGTGACGTGATTGTGATGCCTGACGGCAAGGTATATCGTGCCATGGGCAGAGTGCTCGCAAGAGTATCAGGAGTGAGCGATGATTACAAGATGCCATTCTCCGAGAACCTGAGTCATACCATCATCGGCAACGGAATCCCTACCCAGTTGACCGAGCATGTTATTGCTCCTCTGCTTACTGGCTCTGACCCTAAGTTTAGCATCCGTACCTACCATGGTACTGGTGCTAGCTTTGACAAGTTCGATTTGTCTCATGCCTTGGAAGGCGAGGGAAGTGAGAGCTTCGGTCATGGTGTTTATGTTACGAACTCTAGCAAGATTGGACGTGAGTATGCCCAGAGAGCCAAGAATAGAAAAATGGAAGACCTCTATAAGAATATGCGCTACCCTGATGGGGTGAAGGGCGATATTTTCAAGAGAAGACTCTTCGGTGAAATGGTGAATGACGTGGCAACTGGCGGTAGTGTGGCAAGTGCCAAGGAGTTTGCCAAGAAACGTGTCGGTGCTGATGCCAACGATATTCAGCGTACCCTTGAAAACTTGAAGGATAGAGAGAAGGGAACAGAATATGAGCAGAACTTGAAGAATAGACTTGCAGAGTATAAGAAAGGCTTGAAGTGGATTGATTCCCTTGATGAAGACTATCTGACTCAGGGAAATGCCAACCGATATGATGTGGATATTCCTGACGATAACGGTAGCAACTATCTGGATTGGGAAGGAACGATTCCTGATTCCTTGGATAAGCAAAAGGTGGCAGAAGATGCCTATAAGGTAGTATCAGATAATCAGGGTTTCAATGATTTCAAGGCTACTCCTCTTAATGATTTCATTGCTCATACATTGAAGACTTATGTTAACACAACAGATGTGGCTGGAAGAGTTGAGAAACTGAAATCAGATATTAAGGACGTGATTGAGAATTATGTGGCAGATGATGATGTACTTGCTCTAAACGAGTATTTGAAGGATGCTACTCCTGATGATGTTCTCGCTACCATTTGGTACAATGACCTAGTTAGAGATATTAAGGATTCTGACCTTGGCGATGAACTTTACAGAAAGTTGAGTACCTATGTAGGCGATAATGCCGCTAGTCAGATACTTTCGGATAATGGTCTTGTTGGTATTAAATACCCTGCTGGAATGATTCATGGAGGTGCTGAGAAAGGCGATTACAACTACGTGATATTCGATGAGAACAATGCCAATATCGTGGGGAATACCCGATTCTCCTTGCGCTATGACAAGTTTGAGCATGACCTGAACCAGTGGAAGAAGGATAATAATCTGCCAAAGGATGCTCAGAGACCAACCATCCCACAACGCAACGCTGGCGAGAGTGCCGTTGACTTCCTGAGGAGAGTGGACGAGTACCGCAAACAGATGGCTCTGTGGAAGACGGCTCCAACCTACGAGCAGCATCTTCTGAGTGATGATACTGCCCTTGGTGAGTTCAACCGAGAGTTGCAGCGTGGTTCTGTGCTCAAAAGAATCGCCTTCCAAGATAGTATGCTGGCTATCCGCAAGGCTCAGGAAGCTATCATGAAGGAAGTGGGTGTTGACCGCCTGAATATGGCTGAGGATGCCTATACTGCCGAGAACCGAAGTCACGGCAAGGGAAAGAACGAGTTTGAGGAGTACAATAATGAGTTCTTGCAGCCATTGAGAAAGGCTTATCACCAGATGAAGAAGATACTGGGTGACAGCTATGATAATGTACGTATCTACATGATGGCTAAGCATGGTTTGGAGCGTGATGCCCAGATGGCTTTCAAGAAGTCACTGGATGCTGACTTTGAGGACGTGGCTCAGAGAAGTGCGGCATACAGGGCTTACAAGGGCGATATGAACCGTATTACCAATGATAGCGATTTAGAGTTTGGCAGAGTAGATTTCAATACTTGGAGACAGAGAGATAACGCTCTCAGAACGAAATACTCTCCTTCCTATATGGACTATCGCTATGATGAGAATGGTATCGCCTACGATTACTCAGGCTTGTCTGCACTCTTTGAAGGCTCTGACTTTGAGGAATCTGCCCACAAACTGGTAAGGGATATTGAGAGTAAGCACGTGGCTGAGGTGCAAGACCTCTGGAATGCTACGAATGCGGCTACCAAGAAGATTCTCCGTGATGGCTATAAGGCTGGCATGATGAGCAAAGATACTTATCTGTATGTGCGTGATATGTATAGCCATTATATTCCTCTCCGTGGCTGGGATGGCACTACTGCCGACCAAGTATGGGACTATGTTGGTGGTGGCAAGGGTGCGTTCAATCAGACCTTGAAGACGGCACACGGACGAACCTCTATCGCTGATGACCCTATCGCCTACATCGAGAATATGGCAGAGAGCGGAATCCTGCTGAACAACAAGAACTGGGTGAAGCAGCACCTGATGCTCTTGGCTCAGAATCATCCTACTTCCCTGCTGACCCTGAGCAAGGCTTGGTACGTGAAGAGTACGGATGCCAACGGCAACGAGGAGTGGATTCCTGCTACACCTCAGATTACTTCTCAGATGAATAGTAATCAGGTGAAGGCTGCTATTGATGCTTTCGAGAAGAAGATGGAACAGATGGCTCAGACTGGTGATGCTACCCAGCAGAGAGACGGCTTGAACATTGCCTATCCTCAGACTCACAGCGAGGAGAGAGAACATGAGGTAAGAGTGATGAAGGATGGCGAGGAGTATGTTATCTATGTGAATGGAGACCCTCAGTTGGCTCAGGCGATGAACAATACCAGAGCACACCGAGTAAGAGAGATTCAGAGCGGCAAACTGGATAGGGCTGCTGCTTGGTTGGGTAGAAAGATGGCTGCTGCCTACACCAGTCTTTCACCTCTCTTCATTCCTTCCAACTACTTCCGAGACCTGACCATGACGCTGGCATCTACCGCTATTCGTGAGGATGGCAGATACAACTATCTGCTCAGAAAGAATCTCGCTACCTCTTGGAATCTCGGATTCATGCTGAGAGACTATCAGAACGGAAAGTTGAGAGAGAAGGTAAGCAACGGAAATGCTACACCAAATGAACAGATGTTCTATGACTTCATGATGAATGGTGGCGAGACTGGCTTTGTTTCTTCGCTTGACGTGGAAGACTTGAAGAAGAAATTCAAGAACGACTTGAAGGATTTGGATAGATGGAAGGCGAACCCAGTAAAGGTAGGGCACACCATTATGGATGGCATTGAGTTCCTGAACAGAATGATTGAGGATAGTAACCGATTTGCAGTTTACATGACCTCTATTCAGTATGGACGTTCCATTGATGAGGCTGTGAATGATGCCAAGGACGTTACCCTGAACTTCAACCGCAAGGGTACTGGCGAATATGGCTGGCAGATGATTAGAAATCTCTATCTCTTCATCAACCCAGCGGTACAGAGTTTGCAGACTTTGGGTGCGCTTGCCAAGCATCATCCTTTCAAGTTCACGGCTGTTACTGCATCATGGTTGGTGAGTGGTGTGCTGGTTCCTATCGTTAACGCTGCCCTGATGAATCTGTTGGGCGGTGATGATGATAAGGATAAGTACTGGCAGTTCACCAAGTGGGATAGACGAAACAACCTGATTATGTGGGTTCCGCTCACTCATGAGTATGTGAAGATTCCGCTTGCTCAGGAGTTCCGTGCCTTCTATGGAGTAGGAGATATGATTGCATCCAAGATGATGGGTGGCGAGTTGGCTGAGGAGAGTTGGAGTCAGTATGCAGAAGACTTGCTCGGTCAGGTGGTGGATATGCTTCCGCTCGACCCAACTGGATATGACGGAAATATTGCGGTCAGTCTGATGCCGAATGCTATCCGTCCAGTCTTTGAGTTGGCTTTCAATGTTGACTTCACTGGCAAACCATTATTTAAGGACACAGAGTATAATAAGTATGACCCTAACTTTACCAAGGCATACGTGGGCACTCCTGATTGGTTGGTACGTGCATCAAGGATGGTTAACTCAATCGGAAACGACTATCCTGATGTGCAGCAGAATAGTATTGATGCTTTCGGTGACCCAAGATACAATCTGAATAACCCTGCTGTAGTTGACCATGTGTTGTCCTCTTATCTCGGTGGTGCTTACACCATGGGCAGTCAGGTGCTCGGTTTGCTTACCAAGTCACTCAACGACCTGAAGGAAATCAAGGTGGCTGATATTCCATTATTCAGCAAGTTCGTAAGCAATCCTGATGATAGACCAGTAAGTAAAAAGCAGGGCGATGAGTTCTGGGATAAGAAGGAATACTACGACCGTGCTTCCAACACAATTAGCAAGTTGAAGAAACAAGCTAAGATTGATGGCGATTATTCCCTGCTTGAACGTTTCTATGGCTCTGAGGAATACAAGACTTACAAGTTGTATGAGAAAGATGTAAAAGATTACAATGAGGCAAGAAAGAAGGAACGTGCGGAGGAGAGCGGTGATGAGTACAGACCGCACCAACTTAATGCTGAGGACATCTATAATAATCATGCTACCCCTTTGGATGAGTTTGAGGATATGAAACTGAAACAACTCTTTGAAAAGTTAAACTCATTCAAGACTAGATATGATGCTATTGTAGATAATGCCCCAAATGAGAGCGATGGCTACTATAACACCAACAAGGCTGCCATTGATGCCATTGACGAGATTTCCCTTGATAAGCAGGAGATTTCCGAGTTGAAGAAAGGTTTCTTGGATGATGGTAAGGATGCCTACAACGCTGAGGACATGAAACAGATTCGTGACCTAAGAAAGAAGATTCTTGCCGTGCTGGAAAAGGCTAACAAGGTGGTTGTGGCTAACCAGAAGGCGAAGGCTGGGAAATAATACATATATGACTATCCCCTGAAAGCGCTAGGCTTTTGGGGGATAATTGCTTTCAATCTGAAACTTTTTACCTCTAATTCTTGTGTAAATCTGCTAATCTGTAAGTATTTATAAAGTTTAACTATTAAAAATATCCTAAATTATTATGTTTCCATTATTTCTTTTTATATTTGCAGCATCTAAGAATATCTGAATCTCAGGTGATTACATCAGCAAAAGATTATCCAATCATTATAAACTTAAAAATGAAGGCTTATGAAAAAATATGAAGATGAAGACCTACGAGTCAAGAAGCTAATTGGAGAGATTACAAAACTTCTCCCCGAACGCAGCAAGATTAAGACTGACTTACTCTATTTCAAGTATGCGCCTATATTGGTCATGCTTTTCAGATGGTATGGTGTATCTCAGTTCTATGACAACAAAATGGAGATTACTCTTTGGTATGAAGAGAATGAGGAACCTATCTGGTTCTTCTACTTCATCACTTATATCCTCTACCCGATTTCCCTTTGGAAAGGTCAGGTATTGCACAGATTGTGTGTAGAGTGGCGCATCCCGATACTCTATATTGCAGGAGTAAATGTGATACATATCATGTACGACTCTGTTGTTATCACAAATCAGATGTACTATTGTGATATGTTCCTGATTACACTCATTTTAATTATATATGCTTATGTCGCAATTAGTAAATTACAGCATCATCGAAGCTGGACTTCGTGCTCTCGCTGATAAGGCTCACGAATCAGCAGTAGCCCAAGTGGAAGGCAAGCCTATCCCTTGCGGTTTATCAGAGAATGATATGGAACTGGTGGCACTCCTTACTGCCATGATGAATGACACCCAAGCCAACAAGGGCTGGTGTGCCAACGAAATGGGGAAGTCTATATCTTCCTTTGAAAAGTATGTTCATGATGGAAAGATACCCGAAGGCATCCACGACCAGTTCGGGCATGAAAAGAAGTGGAATAAGTCGCTTATCCGATACTTTGCCAACAAGAAGGCATTCTTCCGCAAGCTATCACGAAAGTATGGCATAAACCTCTAGCAACAGCAACACCTTATTATATATAGGAGAGACCCAATCGCCCCTCCTGTATATTTACGACCTTTTCCGTAACCATAAATCTTTGCTAATTACACACTTATATAATCTTTTACGAGTTTATCAATCTCTATACATATTATTCGTATCTTTGTACTCGTAACGTTACGTAGTATTAATCAATTAATGTTTAACAAAAGATTCAGGATAATATGGAAAGTAAAACGTATGTATTCGGAAATGAAGGCTCAACATCTAACAATGGGATGCTCGGTCTTCTTGCACCTCTGCTCCAGAAACAGGGTGTTGACCCTAATGTCCTCCTTGCCATGAAGGGAAACAACGGTTTCGGTGGCGAAGGTGGATGGTTCATGTGGGTAATCTTCCTTTTCTTCCTCATGGGTTGGGGAGGTAACGGCTGGGGAGGTTTCGGCAATAATGGTCGTGGTGGTCTCGCCAACGAGATTAACAATGACTATGGTCGTGGTCTCCTGATGGATGCCATCGGTGGTAACCGCAATGCACTCAGCAATTTGGCTACCCAGTTGAACTGCACCGAAGGTCAGATTCAGAGTGCTATTTCTGCCTTGACCTCTCAGGTACAGAGTGTAGGTAATCAGGTTGGTATGAGCGGTATGCAGACCATCAATGCTTTGCAGCAGGGTAATATGCAGATTGCTCAGCAGATTGCAAACTGCTGCTGCCAGACTAATAACAACATCACTACTCAGGGTTATGAGAGCAAGTTGGCTATCTGTCAGCAGACTCATGCCATCAACGACAATGCCAATGCAAATGCATTGATGTTGCGTGACACCAACCAGTCTAACCATCTTGCCTTGATGGGTAAACTCGACCAGATGCAGACTCAGGCAATGCAGGACAAACTTGATGCACTTCGTGAGAAGAATAGTGCTCTTGTAGCACAGATTTCCAACGAGCATCAGACTCAGGCTTTGCAGGCATACCAAGCACAGATTATCACTCCAGTGAATGCTGCCCTTGCAGCCTTGCAAGCAGAGGTAGCTGGCATCAAGTGCAAGTTGCCTAATACCGTATCTGTACCATATCCTCAGTTGAAGACCTACAATCCAGAGGTGTTCCAAGCAGCAGCTATGGGAGCATACGCTGGTGATGTAGCAGCAGCTAACGCAGCATCAACCGTAGGTTGTGGTTGTTAAAGGAAAGGAGGTAACTATGTTCCCTTTAAACTATCCTTTCAGCCCATTATTCCCAATGGTCAGGAGACGGAATCCTATCAAGAGAGTTGATATTGGCGGTATCTATGAATTGAAGACCAATGCACTTCAAGTAACCAACGAGAGTGTAGACTTCGGTGTCAATCCTAGCTGCTACAAGGCTTTACCTTGTGAGAGTATCGTACTGCTAAAGATTCATCAGGGAGTGCCTACTGCTGGCGAAGACCTTCCAGTCAAGATTGTAGTGCCACACAATGGTGCAACAACCATCAGCACTACTAGCGGAACTACAAGTGGAACAACAACGGCTGGCACAACTAAGTCTTCCGTGGTAGACCATACTGGTTCTGCTGTAACTGGAGCGGGTCTTTCAAGCACTACGGAAGCTCTAGCCTATATCAACAAGAAGAGCGGAACAATCCGACTGCTTGGGTTTCAGCAACCAACTGGTGGCTAACAGAGTATTAACAATGGGGCAGATAGCAATGTCTGCCCCTATAAAAGAGAAAGAAAATGTTTCAAGGTTTAAGACAAAATTCCCTTTTTTACATATTAGACAAGGGAGGAGAAAAGCCGACTCTCAGAATCGGTCAGGTTATATCGGTAAGTGACCCTCAGCAGAAGTTCCCGACAACTTACATCCCGAATCAAGTGCCGAACTTCGACACAACGGTTGATGTAAAGGTGAAGGTTGGAGAACAGCAACTCAACTTCGAGAAACTGCCATCCACCGCTCAGATAGCCAACTCAGGAACTAATGGTGTAGTTGTCAGCGATAGCCGTGATGCCATGTGCGCAGAGGTTGATTCCATGCTCAGGCAAGCCAAGGGTATCTTGGAGAGTGTTGACTACAATAAGGCAGTAGTGGAATCATGTGATGAAATACTAGCCAAACTCAATCCTCAGATTGCCAAGGATAAGCAGCAAGAGCAGGACATCAGTAACCTGAAATCTGACATGAACGGAGTGAAGGGTACGCTATCCGAAATCAAATCTCTTCTGTCTGATGCCTTGAAGCTCAGTAAGAACTAATAAAGGTAAGAAGATTATGGTAATGATTGAGATTACAGAAGATAAGTTCGATGATTTGTATGACAACATCGAGTCTATGCTTGGTTTTGGCACCAAGGCTATGTCTTGTCTGAAAAAGATGAAGCAGGAGCGTATGGGTGAGCGTATGCCTGATTATCGTGACGATTGGAGAAGAGAGCGTGAGGAACGTGAAGAGCGTGAGAACAGACGTAGATTCAACAACGTGAACGATGATTGGAACTACCCGAACCGCTATGGTGAAAGAGGTGGTGGCGGCTACAATGTTGGCGGTCGCTAGTGTTTAACTTGGGAGTTTTGGCACCGACATTTATGTCGTGACCAGACTCCCTTTAATATTCAGCAATATGGGAAAATGCAGAATGCCATTGGATATGTATGACCTCAAACCTGAGGGAATGGTTTCTTATCTCAGATACAATGGCTATCATTTCAGTAAGAAGATGTGCGAGTGGGCGGTGAGCCTGATGTACAAGTATGACCCTACATCCAAGCGTGATGTAAGTGTCTCGTTTTGGGATAAGGATAAGGTGGATTCCCTTCTGCTTGGTCAGGGAGTAGAGGTGAAGAATAAGATAGGCTACGACCATGTATATGTGGCGAATATGGCGAGGGCAGACTTCTACAAGTCTTCCATCAAGGATGAGGAGCAGCTAGCCCAGTTTATTAAGGATATGGTGGATGATGCCGACCAGAAGGATGGCTTTATCTTCAACCGATTCTATGCCGACTGCTGCCATAATGGTGTTCCTATTCCTTGGGAAGATGTGTTATGATGAGAAGAGTAATACAACTCCCGAAGTACGATTGGAGCATAGTGTGTTTTATAGGTTATCAGCCACCTGATGCCGATGAGATATGCCATGCTCTTTCGGATATTGGCTGCAACGGAAATCAGTTATCGGAAGCATATAAACATCTGTCTTTATCGAGTGGAGATAGGGGACTTACCTATTCCAACCTAGCTGAAAGAAGGAGTGTGCTTGCCATTGGGGAGTGTGAATCTGATGGCAGCATCATTAATACTATAGGTCATGAGCTTCTTCATGTGGTAGCGCATATCTGTGAGCAGGATGGGATAGATATGCTGAGCGAGGAACCATGTTATATGATTGGGAGCTTGTGTGAGAAGTTCTTTGATGTTTACTATTAATATTTGATACATTGAAGTTACCTTTTCTATACAAGAATAGGGTGAGTTTATCCTCACCCTATTTAATGTTTGCATATTAATCTAAGTCATCAAATCCAATAAACAATTCTTCATTAACTCTGGGATATACTTTATTTAAAGTATTTTTAAATTTAACCCAATCATAATCTGATGCAACAACTAAAGCATGAATCGAGAAAAGATATTCTTTAAGTTTTGGAAGACCTTCATCACGGCTAAGAAATTGATGGAATTTCTTAGAACGATTACCATTGGCATTTTTTGGATTTAACCTTTCCAATTCTGGCATGATAGGAGCAATTCTGTCATAAACAATATCTCTTATCCATTGACCTATTACTCCAGGTCTTTTTGAAGTATCTTGCCAACTCCATCCTCTCATTTTGTAGATGTCCTCAAAGAATCTATCGTCAAAGGTTTTTACCCATTTCGCAGCTTCCTGCTGCAAGAAATTATTCAAGAACTTTTGAAGTTCATCCTTTGCTCTATCCTTTGCTTTATCATATCCTGTTGCTGCATCAACCAAAGCTATAATACCAACTCTAGCAAATGCACGCATAAGAATTTCACATTGTGCAGCAATAATCTCTTGTCTTGAAGATAAAGTTATATGCTTACGAGCTTCAAGAAAAGCATCACAAATATCAGCCAAAGCATCTGCCTTATAACCATTAATTACAGCATTTCCATCTGTACATTTTATAGGGTCTAGTTGGCCTCCATCTAAATACCTGTCAATGAATGGTTTAAGTGTTTTTTGAGTAAGGTATCTGGTCAGTCTTGTTCCTGATGGATTAACTTCGTTTTCATCAATCATCTTTAATGACCTTTGCATTTCAGAACCAGAAATTACTCTAGTTCCATCTTCTAAAACATAACATGGTATTTTGAGACCATTCAAATCTAATTCACCACGATATTTTACAGTTCTATCCTTATAGTAAAGGTCACAAACCTGAACATCTAATATCTTCGCTATTTTTTGCATTGTTGTTTTTGATGTCGTTCCATTTACTATTTTACTAACTGCAACGTCAGTCATACCAAGTTTATCAGCCAATTCTTTTTGACTCATACCCTTCTCCTTTAATAATTCTTTAATTCTATTCATATTATAGATAATTTAATTTTTGATGCAAATATACTGCAAATATTTTAATTTTCATACTTTATATTAAAATTTTAAATTAAATTAACTATAAACAAATAAAGGGTGAATCATTTGACTCACCCTTCTTCTTCATCAGTAAACTCAGCGACTTAGAGTTCTAGCTTATGCTTTATACATTTATAGTCTCATCATTGAAAGTGATGGTTGAGTTTGTCCATGACAGCGTGTTGTCATGGACATTATTTATTGCAATGCCATTGAACTTAATCAAACCATTTCCTATCCAGTTAAATGTGACAGTGCCACTATTGATGCCATTCTCTCGCTTTGCCTTCACGAAATCCTCTAGGTTTCCTGATACTTTCGTTCCTGTTATGGAGATTCCAAAGTTTGTCTTGTCAAGATAAGCCAGTTCCTTGATGTCTCCAGAAATTTCTGAACAGTTATACAGCTGCCAAGTTTCAAGGTTTGTCATCTTCTTTAGGACGGCTATGTCGCCTGTTACATTTGGGCAAGACATTGTAAGTTTAGATAGTTTTGGTACGCTCAATAAGTCTGACAAGTCACCATAAACCAAATTGCCCGATAGGTCTGAAATTGTTGTGAGCAATGGTAACTTCGAGAAAACTGACAGACTGCCATTTGGGGTTGAGTCTGTCAGCTGTATTAAAGTTATGTTCTTACTGTATTCCAATGCGTCTAGTTCAAATTCTCCATGTTGGATTCCTACAAAAGAAGGAAAATCGTACTTTTTGAACAAACTAGCCTTTACTACATCTGTACTTACAGCTTTTATGTTTTCTGTAAGTTGTGTCATGGCATTTGCGCCAATTACACCACTATCCGTTTTTACCTGATGGTCAAATGTTGCCGTTGTCTTTGAAAAGTCAGAAAGAACAAGCAGAACATCATTTTCTTTTGTTGGCTTGAATGTCACGCGAAATTCACCAATTTTCAACAAGTCGTCATTTGCGACCGTTCCATTTAACTTTGTTACTAATGATTTCATATTATATATTTTTTTAATTATTATAATTCCATAATTTATCACAAAACTCGATTCTTTTCTCTAACCAAGTCTTGATTCTCTCAGGGCTATCATACATACCATTGGCATAATATTGTCCGTTGGTGATTGGTGGAGTCCCCACACATGCTTCCGTACATTTATAATAGAAGTCATTGTAGCCACCATTCCCATATTTAACTAAGTCATTGATGCCGTATGATGTCTCAGCGTCATATTGTGATATATCATTGGCTTCATCGGTGGAAGTTGGAATGTATGGTGTCCAATGTGAATCCAAGTTTGTAGGTGCTTTGTATGATGGTGAAGTGTTCCATTTCTTGATACTCCTACTGAAAGCCTCATACCCAATTCTTTTACACCATTCATCGACGACACTATTGCAGTTCTCCTTACTGATGATGTCTTTATCCCTGAGTGTCTTATAAGCCTCTTTTACTCTGTCCGAGAAAATGTTTTTGACTATTCCCAATGGCAAGTCACCACTTATTATCTCTCTGGACAAGGAAGAAGTCCAAAGCCATCCAGCCCAAGACTTGCCAAGGCATGAGTCACAGTCATAAATGTTATAACCCACTTTGTTATCAAAGATAGTTATCTGTGCATTGTTTATCCAGCCATCTTGGTTGTATGTAAGCTCTGTGAAGATAATGTATGCAATGAGATTTGGAATATCAAAGTACTTTTCCGCAAGTTCCTTCTTTATCTCGGTAGTGGATGCTTTGTTTACCTCTGATAGGTACTTTTGGCACTTCTTGATAATATCCTTGGTCTTGGCAGTATTAACCATGTCCTTGTTAGATGGGTCATAGTCTATTGATGTAACCTCGAAAGTGTCACTTCCCGTGGTAGCCTCATTCATCCTTGAGAAAGTATATTGCTTTCCTGCCACTGTGTCTGTTCCGATAAGTTCTCCAAGATGAGTGTCAGCATCATATTTCTTGCCATCAACACATATAAGCGTCTTTGGGTTTCTTATCTCACCCCATTGCCAGTTGAAGCCAGTTTGGTCTGTTGTCCTAAATATTGAGCCTACATTGTCTATGAGAATACTTTTGTAGTCTTTCTTGTCCATCGAGTAATTGGCTCTGTTCTTCTTCAATGACCAAAGGAAGAGACCATAATATTCTCCGTTGAGATATACTTCTACAGGAAATTGTGAAGGCATGCACAAGGCTTGGTCAAAGTCCTTCTTCATGTCACCAGTTCCACCAAGTAAAGACTCGCTTGCTCTAACATGGAATCTGTTAGACCTTGCATCCAGAGCCTTTGTGATTTGATTTCCCAACTCATAGCATACAGGCTGTATGGATTTCAGTGCATCTTTCCATAAAGCTTTAAGGTGGAATCCATCCTGCGCAACCCAAGAGCCGAACTTTATTTCAAAGGCATTTCCATCCCATTCATCTGAGAACAAATCTATGGCACAGGACTTCATGGGGTCAGCCATTGTGCTTGCTCCTTGTGCGTTTAGGTATGCCTTAATCTTGAAATAGTTTCCGTTGAAGTCAAAATACTCAATATAAGCTTTATCGTTGACAAGTTTCTTCTCTGGCATTTTATCCACACCAGTGATGTTTAAGATAGCCTTTCTAGGAATTGGTAATTCCAAGGCACAATCATGTGTCTCATACCAGTTGCTCCAATCTGTTTTTCCCTTGACATCAAATCCATTTGCTTTCAAGGCATCTTGAATGTCATTTACACTGTTGTCTTGCAGATTGAGGTTTGAGACTTTGAGGTTGTCGATATCCATCTTCACCTCATGCTTCTCACCATCCTCTCTGCGCTCACCCAGCACCCTGCCGTCTGCATCTGTAGTTATCTCCGTTCTACCCTCTGGGTCTTCAAAGTGTCCTATCTCTGTTGGGATAGTCTCAGACTTCATGTTGTGTGCATAGTGGCTACCATCGGGATAAGTAGCAGCCAGCACCCTGCCGTCTGCATCTGTAGTTATCTCCGTTCTACCCTCTGGGTCTTC
>ERZ1034984.490-NODE-490-length-43941-cov-296.426309_pt1 | contig 43941 bp, 80 predicted proteins | sample MGYA00520589_ERZ1034984 | MGnify/ENA primary metagenome ERZ1034984 (study PRJEB33766, sample SAMN09781790) | gut metagenome | biome: gut microbiome | host: Homo sapiens | place: Madagascar | study: EMG produced TPA metagenomics assembly of the PRJNA485056 data...
CGGCGGGGAAATCTTCAAGCTCATTTGCCAAATCTTCAAAGGCTTCGGCAATTATTCCGCTTTCGCCGCCCAGCTCATCAAAAGCGTTCTGGCACTCTTCCGCTTCTTTGCGGATATAGGCAATAACGTCTTTTTTGCTCATGTATTCAGCCATTGTCAGCCCTCCACAAACAGCGATTTATACGCTGCCATCAAGTTTTCATCGTCTGTCTGAAATTCCGTGCAGCAGTTCCAGACCTTGGTTTTTCCGTTCTTATCTACCAGACGGACAATTTTTTCAGACGGGAACGGTTTACCAAATCGTGCATATTCCATCGCATCCCAAATCGGACAGCCGCCATTTTCCGGGAACTCCGGGAATCCGTCGTCCTCTCGGATTTTCCCTTTGCTGCAGCGTTGACAGAAATTGTAAAGAAAGATTTCGTATTCTGTGCCGCTGCTAAACCGCGTAGATGGTTCTATTGTCATAATTCATTCTCCCTTCTATACCGGGCGGCTGTTCTTCCATTTGCGCCAGCGGATAAACCGCCACCGGGGCGGCTCGCTGTCCAGCCACTTGTTAAAATGCGCGATGTACTCAAAGCGCAGATTGTACCGGCGCTTCTTTTCCTGTTTTTCGTTCACGAGATCAGCTCCTTTTCGTATTTGCAGCTCGTCATGTCGCAGTCCTTTTTGTCTGCACACACGCTGCATCCGTGGCGGCGGGCAAAGTCGGCGGCGAAGTTGGCTGGTGTCTTTTTGTCGCAGCCGCATTGGCAGAGCCATCGGGCGTCGTTGTTGTGGTCGGTGCAATCGTATTCAATGACCGTCAGGCGCCCGAAGCGCTGACCGGTCAGGTCAATTCGTTTCATCGCAGCCTCCGCTTGGCGTAGAGTGCCATCAAAAGCGCTTCTGCACAGCCGTCATGCTCCTTGCGGCAGCCCGGCGGGATGAGATTCACGCCGGGGAAGAGCCGCTTGCAGACTTCTATGGACGTGTTCTTGTCGGCGGTGACGGAAAATTCCTTCTTCCACTTCTGCGGTTTTACCAGCTCGTAAGGGACGCCGAACGCCTCCAATGTCCCCTGTAGCCAGCCGAAGTTTTCCCCGAAGTGGAACATAGACATAACCCCCTGCCCCGGCATGGCGCTGACGTGCTCCAGGCAGCACACCGCCTTTTCCCCGCGAAGATCGGATAGGACACAGCGGTAGGTGTCGCGGTCATACCGGAACGTCTGGACTTCTTCCCCGTTCAGAATGGCAAGTCCGCCGTTTTTGCCGGGGTCTATATTCCGATGTAAATCATCGGATATCACCTCCCCAGATGACAACCATGCTCGGAAACGGTGCGCTGTTTGTTGCATTCCCGAATTTCAGACGCCCGCGAACAAAGCGAATTTCGGCTTTGCCGTAAATGAACTCGTGGAACCATCGTGTATCCGTCCGAGCCGGAAGCAGCATAACGACGGTGTTTCCGTTCGTCTTGTGTTCCTCCCACGCTTTCTGCACCCACCGGCCAATCTCGCGCCCGTAAGGGGGATTGCAGAACACCGTGTGTCCCCACCACGAACAGGCGAGGCCATTTTGTTCTTTTGTGAAGAACGTTTCACATTTGTGGTTCTCTTCGCTCGCCGCCGGGTCGAGCGTAAAATGAAATTCTTCGTTCAGCGCGTCGAAAAACTCCTGCGGCGTCGCCCACTCATCCGTGGCGGAACTGAACATTACTTCTCGGTTCATTCTTCCGCCTCTGCGATCTCGCCGTTTCTGGCGGCAAATGCCTTTTCCGTCTGGCGGATGATGCTGCCGCCGTAAGAATCGCGCGTCAGCGCGAAGAACTCTTCGGGCGTCAACGTATCGCTGTCGATGTCAATGTCATGCTGCCGGGCAAACTCTCGCCGCCCCTGCTCACAGCTCCCGGTCAGCCGGTGATGCCACGAGAAGAAATCCGCGGCAGGGCGCTTAACGCCGGGCTTGAACTCCGCGCAGAACGCCTCAATGCGCTCCTCTGTCGGCATGTCGTCGAACAGCTTTTCAAGCATCGCTTCCCGCGCCTTGTGCAGCGTCTCGCCGTGGGCGAACATGTTGCCCTGTTTGCACACAAACGTCGGCGCAAGCGAGAGATCTGCGCGGACGATGAAGCCCTTCGCCGCGTTGCCGATGATTCTGGTGAGGATCGTCGGTACGTCATCGATCATATCGACCGGTTGACCGTTCAGTGACTTTAAGCCGGAGCCGAAGCCGAAGCCGTCGCCGGAGCCGTCGCCGTAGCCGGAGCCGTCGCCGTAGCCGGAGCCGAAGCCGAAGCCGGAGCCGGAGCCGGAGCCGTCGCCGTAGCCGGAGCCGAAGCCGGAGCCGGAGCCGTAGCCGGAGCCGAAGCCGGAGCCGTCGCCGTCGCCGTAGCCGTAGCCGGTAAAATCCGTATGGAGAAAAGCCTCCCGCGTCAGCACTTCCATTCGCGCACCGCCTTGATGCTCGCTTCGGCCTTTTTCGTGCAGGGGATGATCTCGATAGCGTCGAGAATTGTGATCTCCGCCACCGGTGCAGGGAATTTACAACCGCCCGGTTTGCTCGTGCCGTCAATGGCGAGCTGGGAGAGGCTTGCCGCGCCGTCCCAGCGCCAAATGCGGCGGCAGTCCGTGAGCTGGACTTCGCGCCCATCACGGGCGGCAAGGGTTCCTGCGAATACGCCGGAGCGGTCTCCGCGGATGATGACATACTTTCCGATGTTGGGTTCTTTCATGTTGTTTTCCTTCTTTCAAAAAATTTTTAGGATTTCAGAATTTCGTTTGCAAGCTGCCGTTTTTCCTTTCCTCGGTCGGCTCGCATATCGCCGCCCTTGCAGCGGAACTGCGGCGCTTCCCCGTTCAGGCGGGAGAAAATGCGCTGATATGTCAGATTGTCCGTCGGCTGGGTGATGTCGATGTTCGTCGTGACGATCGTCGGCAGGCGCGATCTCATGCGGTCGTCGATGATCTGGAACATCTTCTCGGCGGCGTATTCTGTGTTGCGTTCTGCGCCGAAATCGTCCAGCACAACAAGCTCAAACGTTGCCAGCCGGTTTCGGATGATGTCGGCCTCGTCAAACATCCGGTCGAGCAGATTGACCGTTGAGACCATCCAGACGCGATAGCCCCGGTCTAAAAGCTCATTGGCGATGCTCGCCGCCGCGTAGGTCTTGCCGCAGCCGACGCCTCCGGAGAGCGTGAACGACAGACCGTTTTCCAGAATGTCCGTCCAGCGGTGGATGAATTTCTCGGCGAAGAACATGGACGGGTTGCCCGTGGAGTTGTCGAAGGTCATTCCCTCGTATCCGCGCAGCCAATCTGCCCGGCGTTTCTCGTTGAGCCGCCGGAAAGCGTCCTCGGCGGTCTGTTTCCGTGCCTCCGCTCCGCACCGGCAGAGGCAGCGGACGATGATCTCTTTTCCTCCAACGTCAATGGCGCATTCTTTCTGCTCGCCGCATTTGCCGCAATGGAGGAGGCCGTCGGAGGCAATGTAATCCTCCGGCATGGCGGGGTTGTTTCGTTTCGCGCGTTCGGCAATGCTGCCGATAACGTCTTCTGTCAGCATGGCAAGTCCTCCATCGCGTCATAGTCTGGTGTCGCAAAGCGACCGGTTTGTTTTGGTTTGTCCTCCCGCCTTTCCCATGTTCGGACGCAGGCTTTCCAGTCCTTCATGGGCTGATTGCCTACCTTCCAGCCCTTGGAGGCGTAGAAGTCAACAAAGCGTTCGGCGTCAACGCTGTTCCCGCGCTCCCGGCAATAGGCAGCAACCTCTTCCACGGTGGGGCGGTGCGCGTGCGCACTATCTTTCACACCGTCAGGTGGGAAAGATATGTCTTTGTCTTTGTCTTTGTCTTTGTCCTTGTCCTTGTTATTGGCTTTTTTGGGTTTTTCAAAAAAGGCTTGGGTTTTTTGGGTTTCTGAATTAACCGGCGGCTTTTTCGGTCTGCCGCCCTTTTTCCCGTTCTCGGCTTGCCGCGCACAGAAGTCGTTATAGCTGCCCTTATCCCTATCTATCTGCCACTTCATCTGCGGAAAGACAAAGCGCTCGTTCCCGCGGAGGTCGGGGACTTCGCCCGTGCTGCTATAAATAAGCAGCGCCGTGAAAAGCCGCCCGCGCTCCGCGTCGTTGAGTGGTTCAATTGCAGTAAGGTAGCTGTAATAGGCATTGAAGCTCTCTAATGCCATTGTGCGCCTCCGTCAGAACGGAAGTTGTCCGTCATCCTCGACCGGTGCGAGCTGTGCGCCGGTGGCCGCGTCCTTGGTCTTGCCCTTACCGCCGCAGAACCAGACGTTATCCGTCATGACCTCTGCCGCCGTGCGGTTGGAGCCGTCCTTGGCGGTGTACTGCTGCATCTGCAAGCGACCGGCGAGAATCACCATGTCGCCCTTGCCGAAATAGCTTTCGATGAACGCCGCCGTATTTTTGAACGCCACGCAGTTGATGAAGTCCGTCTCCTCGCGGTTGAAGTCACGATCTACGGCAAGCGTGAAACGAGCTACCTTGTCGTTCTTCGTAGTGAGCCGTATCTCCGGCTCCTTCGTAAGTCTCCCCTGCAGGAGGATTTTGTTCATTGCCATCTTGGATCATCCTTTCGGTAGATTAAAATTTTTTCATCCCAGCATCGGTAGTGGGCTTTGAGATAGTCACGGCAGTAGTGTCCGATCTCCTGCCGCATCGTCGCCGTGCCGTTGTCAAAGGCGTCATGGCAGAGGCGGCAGAGGGTGAGCACGTTTTCCTCTATCCCCAGCCCCCCGCGGGAACGGGGGATGTAATGGGCTTCGGGGAATGCGTAAATGGATTTGCAGTAGACGCAGCAATGGTGGTCTCTCTCCCAGACGCGCTTTTTGACGGCCTTGGGAATGGCGCACGCCTTAGCGCGTTTGCTTGAGATTTTTTTCACGCTTTCCCTCCCATTCCCCGAGCAGGGCGGCGAGCTTGTCCGGCGGCATGGTCTCGATGCCTACGGCTTTCGCGTCCTGTATCAAATTGTCGATCATGCGGCTCATGGTTTTGGAATCAAATTCCGAAGAGCCGTGGTAAAAAATGATGTTGACGCATCCGGGGATTTTGGAAGCGATCACCTGAATCTGTCGGCCTAAATGACCAGCCTCCCAATCTCGGCGGACGTTCTCAATGTCCTTTGTTTCGTAGCAGCCGATGTAAGAGTTGCCGCCAACATCCCGAACGGCGTCTCGGTAGATTTCAATTTTCGGAATGCCTACCGCCGCAGAGAGCATATCAATGAGCTTCCACGCGTAGGAATTGGCGTCTAAACTGCGTATGTTTTGGGGCTTAATCTCGTATTCCCCCGGCGTGAACGCGTAGGCAAAGTGCCTCGCGTCCACGTCCGCGGTGTGGAGCTTCAAATAGCCGCCATTCCATACGGCGGAATCAATCTTCATTTCTTGAGCCTCGGATTCTTTCTCTGACAGTCGCGGCAGAGCGGTTTTCCATAAAACTTCACGCTCCAATCGTGCTCATCGTCCTTGATCTGCTTGCCGCAGTCTGTGCAGACCATCGGGAGATCGGCATTCCCACCAATGACAACGTTGGCGACTTTTGCAGTTGCCGGAGGCGGCGCGGGGGTGTAATCTGCCGCTTCACCCGGCGCGGTGTACTTGCTTCGGTCTTTGGCGTAATAAATGTCTGCCGCGAGGCCGAGTGCTTTAGAAGCAACGGAGATAGCATCCGTAAGCGCCATTTTGAAGCACTCGTCGGAAAGGTACGGCCCGTTCTTTTCCTGCGCGACAAGGGAGCTGCCGCCAGTTCCGGGGATGCCGTGAGACGCAACGCCGGTTTCTGGATCGACGTAAAATAAAAGAATGTCAAGGAAAACCGCACGCTGTTGTGTGATGTTGTCATCAACGATTCGCTTGTCGGTGATCTCATACCACCAGCCAACGCCGCAGGGACCGAACATTTCTGTCAGCTTCTTAATGCGCCACATCGGGTTAATGTCGCTGAATCCTTTCAAGCGTCCCGCACTAATGGGCTTGATCGCTTCGTTCGGTACCGATCGGACGGCGTTATAAATGCTCATGTTCTCGCTCATTCCGCCGCCTCCTTAATCGCAAAACGGTTCTTTGACCGTGTACCGGTATCCGCCATCGATCTTTTCCAGCGTGTAGCACCCACGGAAATAATAGGCGGGGTCATTGGCTCGTTCGCCGCCGTATCGGACGTTTGCACTCCACTCACCGGAACGGGGAAGATCGGCTTTGTGGACGTTTTCGCGGATGAACCGGAGGACTTCTTCTTCGGATTCTCCGTCTGTTTTGAGTTCCCAGACGTGGAAAGTGTCGCCGTAGCTCTTATACTGTCCGGAGTGGATGTGTTTTGCTTCAATCATTCCGCCGCCTCCCTGACCTCTGCGATCTTCTGCTTGAGATCGGCAATCTCGGCGCGAAGCTGGATATTCTCCGTGCGCAGCTTCCAAAAATCATCAGCAAGGCGCGCCGCCTCGTTCTTCGCCGCCTTAGCGACGAGCTCGCGGTATTCCGCAAGGGTGATGCAGATGGTAAACATTGCGTCCGTCTCTCCGGTCTTTTCGTCCTTCGTAAAACCGGTGTCGTATTCGTTGCTGTAGTAGGCCATTATTCAAACTCCTTTCACTTAATTGTGATAGACGTGTTCTGCACGAGGCGGGCAAAATCAAACGCTTCGCCGCCAGTCAAACGCTCTTTAACAGCGGTCTTATTGACTTCCGGCTCTTTGTATCGAAGCAGCTCTTCGTTGCCAGAGGTCTGCGCCCACTCAACAAAGCAGTCATCAACTTCGACTGCGGAGGACTTGCGGAACGAAACAGCGCATTTTGCAGTCTGGAACTTCTCGCCCTGCAAGGCGTATGTAAGATAGTCTTTCAGGCGCTCGGCCTTTTTCTCGGTCGTCTTGCGGCGGGCGGATAGTGCCATTTCTTCCTCTTTTATCGCTTTCGCTTCGGCTGCAAGATTTTTGATATAACAGGCGATGTTCTCGATCTTTGCGTCCCGCTCCATCAGCAGCGCGTCTAACATATCATTGTCTACTGTGATCTCGCCCGTATCTGGATCAACCGTATTCACGAGAGCCTCAATGCTCTTGTCGATTTCGTAGAGTGTCATTCATTTTGCCTCCATTGACATTATTTAAGATTTGTAGTATCATGCGAGTAATGGTTGTTTTTTCATTTGAGAGCGTCGTCGGTGTCATCTCCGGCGGCGCTTTCGCCTTTTTCCGCCCATGTGGTGGAGCATTCAGAATGCGCCAGCCATGCCAGCACAAGGGATTCCAAAAACGTCTGCATGGACGCAATGCCGTTTCGTTCAAGCGCTTGTTTAACGCGCTCTGCGGTGCTTTCGGCGAGGCGGCATTGCATTCTAAAGGTCTTGCGCCGCTTCTGGCTGTGGCGCTTCTGCTGCGTCACAGCGTCGTATATCTCCTGCGCTCTGGTGCAGAACTTGACGCCGTAGTCGCTCGTGTGGAGCGCCATGCTCACCGTGCCCTTATTGGCTTTTGGGAAATCTTCACGGAGCGCGGCGACAATGGCGGAATATCGCGTGTCGTTCAATGCCGTCCTCCTCTCTCCATGATCTGCACGTCCGGGAGCTGCATCCAGCGGCAAGCGTCGTCCGCAAGGCTGGAAAAACCGTACAGGGCGAAGATGCCCTCGATCACGGCGAACCCGAGACCGTTTCCGAATTTCCAGATGAAGAAGATCACGGCGGAAAGGAGTGCCATGATCGCGGTGGTGGCGAACATCGCCTTTCGTTTTGTCATTCGTTATCCCTACTTTCTGCGGCGGTTGTGTGCCAACCGTCGCTGTTTTTTAATCGTATCGACGGTGTAATCCATGATCACGGACCGTCCCGCCCGTGCGTCCCGCCGGGCATTGCATCCGGCCTTAAATTCCGCATACCGGGGACAGGCCGCATGACAGCCGACGAAGCGCTCGGCGCAGTCCTTACACGGGGCGATCATCGGGTTTGCTCTCCTTTTTGCGTTGGTTCATGGGCTCAACGGTGACGTTGAAGTATTTCGCATAAGTCTGCCAAACAATAGCGGCAAAGCGCTCACCGTCCGCTACCGTCATTTCAGTCTGCACCATTCTCCCTCCGTTCCTTGATGATCTCATCGACAGCCGCCTCAAGTTTGGCGCGCCCATTGCTTGGGCTTCGCTGGCCGTTAAGGATCATGCTGACATACGCCTTGTGGTAGCCGAGCCGATTGGCAAGCTCTGTGTTCGTGATGCCGTTGTTATGCATCTTGCCGATCAGCCGACCCGTCCATGCTTCGGGAAGATTCACTTTTTCACCCCCATCAAATTATTTTCGATTTTCCAGTTGAAAAAGTTAACAGACCATGTTATATTGAAATTGCGAAAGTCAATCAAACACAGTACCAGCTTAACGCCGCGCCAGTATTCTGGAAACTTTTCAAACCGTGGTTTCATTATAATACCGGCAGTTTCCAATGTAAACATCTTTTTGAAAACTTTTAACACTTTGTTATCGTACACAAAATAGTGGGGTGATTTTTGTGCCTTTTTATGGTAAATTTATCAAACTATGCAATGATGCCGGTCTAACACCATCTAAGGCCGCAACAAATGCTGGAATATCAAAAGCTGCCGTAAGCGGCTGGAAAGCCGGTCGGCAAAATCCAACTGACGCAAACATGGCTAAGATTGCAGATTATTTTGGCGTTCCTCTTTCGTACTTCACAGAGAATTTGGACGAAAAAGAAGAAAAGCTCCCTGTCGATACCGACAAAGAGCTTTCCCCTACTAAGTATTCTGATTGGCAAATTTTAGCCGCCTACGAAAAGGCGGACGACAATGTTAAGGAAGCAATCCTGCTGCTTCTAAAATTAAGATGATAACTTCTCGCAAAACAGGATCCTGAATTGCTTTTTCAATTTCAGCTTTTTCGTTCTCCGCAAGTAGATTCTTTTCGTTCTCGCTCATTCTTATCCTCCATTATGATGAATTTGTAGAATTTGAGCAGGAAGTCGATCCTGCGGGCGTAGCAATCCGGTGCGTCAACGGGTGTTTGCATTTTATCACTTCCCTAAATTGTTTTTTCGACAATTTTCTGTTGATTCTATCGACATAGAAGTTTATTCTAAACATAGCCGCATGGGGGTAACGAGATGGAATACATTCCGCACTTCCGATATGGGCGCGCATATAAACTTGTCCCGCCTCCGCCAAATTCGTTGTACGAAGATCGAGAGCTTATAAATTATGCAGAGAAAATCGTATGCGACGGGAAAATGTACGACCTGACAGACGCTGAATCAATCTATTCGATTCCTATTCCAGATTACGGGAAAATGCACATAGGCTCTATCGAAAGTCCCGTTTTTTACCTTGAGTACGTTCTCCGTATGCACGCAAGCTATCTCTGGAAAAAGAAAGAATATCGGTTAGCTCTTGTTTGTCTGGGAAAGTCTACACAGATGATGCCGTTTTCACCAATCGGACATCTTAAGGAAACATACTACCGTATTGTCGATTGGGAAGAAGAGCTTGGTAAATTCCAAAAAGCGGCAGAATGGGAGCAATGGATAGAAGATAACGCGCCAAACATCGAACAAGACGTTTTTACTAACGCAATAAATCGTTGTCGATCAGTAGGGTCAGACCTCGTTTATTGCAATTGGTCTGGTGCGCAAAGCGCAGTAACAGCAAAATATCAAGGCAGAGTTTACAGCATTTCAGGAAAAGACAAGCGATTCCCTGCGCTGCCTGATTTTATGAAAGAGCCGCAGAGCATTTGCTATTTGTCCGGCCCATTTACATATTGTGGAGACAAAAGCCTTGATACGATCTATTACAAAGGGAAAGACGTAAACGCCATTTCAGTAAGTTGGCGACCGTTTAAGGACGATAGATCGCCGCAAGAAATTGCCGGATACAAAAACACGATTGAGAAAATCATGCAGCCAAAAATATCTCGGTACAAGATGCGTGTATACTTCCGAATTAAGTATTATCTTCCTGAAAAGCTGCCTAAAACAAAATCGGCGATTTATCGCCTTTCGGAAGAAGAATTTGAAAATCTTATTTCTGTCGCGGAGCGCGCCGGTGTCCCCCTTCCGGAAAAACCCGTTTACAAAGAACCGATAGACCCAGAGCCAGAGTATAACGGCGGACACCGTAAGCCATTTTTCGTTTTCTGATTTTAGATTACCCCGGCATTGGCGGCAACCTCTGCCGGGGCTTCGGGAAAAGGTGGTAAACCGACACGTCTGCCACGATTAAAGCGTACCCTTTTCTGTTCATAAAGTCCATGTTTCAAATCGCAAATCAGGAGGAAGATTCAAGAACCGTTCCCAAAACTGCCGGGAAAACAAACAACTGAATGGAGATGGAGAAAAAGTGTCAGCGCTCACAGACTTGCAGCCTTACTTAGATGAGTATCCAGCCAAAATTCGCAAAGCGAAAAATGCCAGCGGCTTCACCCTGCAAGAGTTATCAGACCTGTCAGGCGTTCCCTATAACAACATCTGCGACACGAATGCAGGGCGGGTTAAGCACCCGCTCCTTTTTTATGCCGCCGCTACTTGTAAGGTTTTGAATCTATCTTTGAATGAGCTTGTCGGGCTGGATGAACAGCCGGACGCGCCGCGCATCCATGGCCTTGAATTGGAGATCGCCAGACTGAAAGGCGAGACAAAGCGCTTGGAAGAGCTGAACGCCATGTTGACCGCGCAAGCGGCACGGTATCGCACGATCATTTTTATGCTGCTCGGCGTTTGCGCCCTGCTGCTCGTTTCAGTCATTAGCTATATCATCTTCGACATACAGATCACGACCGCCGGGCTGTTCCAGTCGGCAAAAACAAGCACGCTTGCCGTTTTCCTCGGCCTTGTCGTTCTCGCCGCCGGCGGCTCCATCGGGTACGCCGTTCACACTATCCACAAGGGGAGGAAGAAATGAGAGTTGCACTCTACATCCGCGTCTCCACGGAAGAACAAGCCGTTCACGGCCTTTCCGTCGATGACCAGAAAGAGAGCCTGAAAAAATGGGCGGAGGAAAACAAGCATAAGGTCATTGATTATTACGTCGATGCCGGGGTAAGCGGCAGGAAAAGCGTGTCAAAGCGGCCTGAATTGCAGCGGCTTCTGTATGACGTGGGAGCGGGAAAAATCGATCTCGTAGCATTCACAAAGCTCGACCGGTGGTTCCGCAACATCGGCGAGTTTTACAAAGCACAAGAAGTCCTCGACGCGCACGGCGTTGTCTGGCAAGCGACATACGAGGATTATGAGACCGCCACCGCCGCCGGACGGCTAAAGGTCAACATCATGCTGTCAGTCGCGCAGGACGAGGCAGACAGAACGTCAGAGCGTGTTAAACGGATCATGCAGCACAAGCGGGAGCTTGGCCTTTGCCCAGCGGGTAAAACGCCCATCGGGTTAAAGGCCGTCGAGAGCCGCCTTTGCATCGACGAGGAAACAGCGCACATTGCAAGGCGAATGTTTGAAGATTACATAGCCACCGGAAGCGTTAACCACGTCAAGAAGATGCTCGTTTCCGAGTTTGGAATAATGCGAGCAAACCACCATATAAAAGGCGCATTGAGCAACGAGAGATATGTCGGCCTTAACAACGGAATAAAAGTCTGCGACGCGCTGATACCGCCGGAGGATTTTGCCCTTGTACAACGGATGCTGACGGCAAGAAGCGTTCGCAACAACGGATCACAGCATACGTGGCTGTTCTCCGGCCTTGTCTGGTGCGCCGAATGCGGCCATCGTCTTGTGACGCATTCCACACGGCAACGGGGAACAGATTACTTCTATTATCGATGCAAAAACTATGAACTGGGCATCTGCCGCCACAAAAAGAGAATCAACGAGGCGGCACTTGAAAAATATCTGCTTGCCAAGCTGCCAATCGAGGTACAGGCGCACAACGCAAAGCTCAAGGCGGGAAAAACAAAGCCGCCGGTAGATACGGCGGCGATCAAGCGGAAAATGGACAAGCTGACAGACCTTTACCTCGCCGATCTCATCAACCGCGAGAAGTACGAGATGGAATACACTGCTCTAAAAGAAAAACTGAACGTTCCGCCAGATCCGAAGCCCATCAACGAAGAACTTGTCATGTCGTTGCTGGACGCATACGACAAACTTCCGCCAAGTGGAAAAAAGGAAGTGTGGAATCGCTTCATTCGCCGGATTGTAGTTTCAGAAAACGGCGACATCTTTTTTGAACTTGTTTGGCTATAAAGAACCTTAACACCAGTTAACGTATAATATGGCTAAATAGGGGATGCACTACGCATCCCCTAAAATATAGTTTACTGCTTTTTCAGCTTTGCCGGCGGCAGAGACTGTCATGGTTGGATCATTTTTTAGAACTCGCATCCAGCTTTGAAGATATGCTGCACTATTTCGGAAAGAAGCTCTTGTTTCTATCCCAACATGGGCGACAAGGTTTGCCGCGCCAAGCTCCGCAACAAGCTCCTCTTTGCTGTAGTCATCACTTCCAAAAGCCGCTGCGCCAGAACCGCAAGCAAAGCGATCAAGTCTTGTTTTATGCCCGGTAGAATGTACCATCTCGTGAAAGGCTGTCGAGTAGTACCCGGCCTCATTAGGGAATTGTTCAATCTTCGGAATGACGATTGCATCACGGGACGGGCTGTAGAATGCTCTGTCGGACAGATTATCGCGGATCAGCTTAACGCCCTCGCGCTTAATGTAAGCGGTAATGATGTCCTCGGCCTCCGATACCGGGTTTGCGTGCTTTTGGAGTTCGGGAGGATGTTTGATTTTGATATTCTCGCAATCTTCGACATTGAACACGGTGTAGTATCTAAGCATCGGCACGATCTTTTCTGTCGGCTCTCCGTTCTCGTCCGTCAAGCTCGTTTTCACCTGTTTCCAGAAAATGACCGGTCGGCCTTTAGAGCCTTTCTTCAAATGGCCCTTTTCAGCTTTGATCTGATTCATCGTCACCCACTCGCCCATGCAGCCAAGAATTAACTGGTTAAGCAGGCTGTACGGCTTGCCGGTGGTGTGGGAAACAGCGCCAACGCCCGTCCAAGGCTTGTCCCACGGAATGACGCCCTTTTCCATTTCCTCAATCAAGCGGTCAGTTATCAACGCACAAATTTTCTTGTTCATACAATCGCCGCCTCCGCCATCTGGTAAATGAATTCATACTCGGCATTGGAAATGCTGTCGTCATTCGCGGAAAGAGACACAATATACCGAAGCGTGTCAATGCTGTCAGCCGCTGCGATCAAATCAATGTACTCGCTTACGCACATAGTTTTTTCTCCTTTACATTTCGGCCTTGCCGTGTTAAGGTAGAAAAGGAAAGGGGCTTTGGCAAGGCTCTAAGCCCCATCCTGTGGCTTTCGGTGAGCGGCTTTAGCTGGGGCGCTCACCGATTTTTTAATGCTTCTGCATGATCCGCTTAACGCGCTCTCGCAGCTCTTCGAGCGAATCGCAAGTTTCGATCAGCTCAAGAATCGCTCTGAGCAACGCTTCCGTGACGTTCACGTCAGGCATGTCCTCACTTCCTTTCGTAAGAGGCTTTCGCCACTGCCTTACAGTTGTAGTTATAAACTATAAAGTTTAGAATGTCAACTGTTTAATTGAACTTTCTTGCAAAAATTTATAACATTTTCGTCATGCTCGACGTAACCCATGGTTAATCTTATAAGGCAAAGAGGAGGGCCTTTCAGCCCTCCTCTTTTAATGCCTTGATGATTATGTTTTCAATGTAGTTCGTCAGCGTTCGATTCTCCGCATCGGCGGCTTTTTGCAACTTTTCTTTCATCTCCGGCGTGAGGCGGAGATTGACGCGCTCGGTCTTTGCCATTATTTTGCCTCCGCGCTGTCAAAGCAGCCATCGGTAGACCCGGCACAGCCGTAGGCTTTCCAATCGATCGGGAGGTCTTCGTTGGCGATGCTCGGGTCGAGGTCTTCGCGATCAACTCTGAACACCCAGATGTGCCGCTGCTTGCGCTCGCGCTCGGTGAGGTAGTGCCACTGCTCGCGAGCGTTGTCGTTCGCCTCTTCCAGCGTGCGGAAAGCCTTCTCGAAATAATCGCCGGTGCCGCTGATCGGTTCATCCTGAACAAGGTAAACATGGTCAAGCTCTGTCCATTCGTGGGCGTTCTCTTTTGTGAACTCGTTTTTCATGGTTGTTCTTCCTTTCTTCGGGCGTTCATCTCTTGCCCTTATGATTGAATTGTAAACCAATGTACATACAATGTCAACAAAAATTTGAAAAACTGAAAGAAGCGCCGGAAATTTCCGGCACTTCCTGCTAATTGCAACAAAAAATTGTCATTCGACGATGCACTCATAATACCGTACGAGTTTGTCTTCGTCCGCGTCCTTATCGCAAAGGAACGCTTCGGCAAGGTCGGCATAAAACTCCGTGTTGTTGACGTTGAATTTCTTTGCTACCTTGAAGTAGTCCGAGTACAGCATGTTCATGGCGACATAGAACTCCATCGGATCACAGTCTATTTTCTTCTGTTCAAGAAGATTCTTGGTCTGCTCGTAGCTCCAATGAGCGCCCCTGCTGCCGTCCTCATTCTCAAGGCCGCGCATCCACTCGTCCGCCATTTCGCGGGTCATGCGGTCGTACCCTCCGGCATAGCCGCGGTCGTACTCTCCGACGTAGCTCTCACCCATGCGCGGCTCGTAGGAGAATCCGATTCTGCGGCGGTCATCATAGTAGTCCGTGTATTCGTCGCGGTAGTCATTGCGCGGGGCATAGCGCCCATTGTTGTAATGCTCACGGCCTCGGCTGTCGCGGTATCTGTCCTGCGGCTCATAGTCACGGTTGTTCTGTGTCTGGTAGTCTCGGATGCGTCTTATTCTGTCCGCTCTCATGTCGTCGCTCCTGTCTCCGCGTTAATGGCGGTAAGATCATTGCTCGGCGAGCAGCACGGTTTTCCGATCATTCGGAACGTGCCGCCCGTGGCGTTTGTGACTACAATCGTGCTGTACTTCGTCCGAGTCCGCACACCACACGCAGTTACGGGAGCGCAGCATCGATTCGTCAGCGGGAACTGCGCCGTTCCCGCGCCAATGGTGAACACGACCGGCGCGTTAATCGTCGCCGTCGTTGGGATGCTTTGTGCCAGAACGACGCAGTATTTTTCTCCGTTGGAATAGTTGCCATCCGGGAGGTTGACAACCAGATTTCCGCCGGTAAACGTAATCGCTTGGCTAAGAATCAGCCTTTTGCAAAGCTGACAAACGGGTTTGCAAGCCATTATAAACTCCTTTCAGGGGCGGGATTTCCCGCCCCGATTAACGTTGGTTCAGTAGCCGCAGCCGCTGCAAGTGTTCGTGTTGCAGCAATACGGGTTAGCCACGCTGTACGAGGGGATAGGCGACGGTCGAAGCGCGTTAATGAGCGTTGCGTTCTGTGCGCTCTGCGAAGCGGCAAGCCGCAGCGCCTGATTGTCCGCCTCAAGGGTCTGGATCTTGCTCTGCGTGAGGAAGTCGAGGATAGCGCGGGTTCCGGCGTTCTGGTTGTCCGTGATGTCGCGGGCGACATTCTGGATGGTGTTCCGGGTATCGCACGCCTGCGTCGCCATGTCATAGCGAACCTGTGCGATAGCCTGCCGATTCTCGCAGCAGCAGTTCTGGTTCTGCATCTGCATGGCGTTGAGCTGCTGCATGAGAGCCGCCTGCTGATTGCATCGGGCAAGCTCCGCCGCAGAGAATCCGCTCGTCATGGCCTGCGTCACACCGGCAAAGCCGTTGAGCATTCCAGTGTTCATCGCGTAGAAGCCGTCACACACGCCGTTGTTCACAGCGTCGATCTTGCGCTCAACGTTCGCAAAGTCGGAGGCAAGGACATAGCCATCGGCTACACCGCCGGAATTGCCGCCGCCGAAGCCATAGCCGCCGTTACCCCAGCCGAAAATCAGCGCAAAGATGATGATCGCCCACCATCCGTCACCGCCGAACATCCCGCCGCGGTTATTGTCGCCCTGCCCGGCAAGAAAGCCGTTCATAAAATCGTCTGCCATAGAAAAACTCCTATCAGTTTATTTACATCCGGGCGCGCGCCTCCCGGCTGCATTCGAGAAGCGGCTTTTAATCAAGATGCCGAAACTGATAGGAGAATGTTTATTTAAGCCCAAGACCTTTGGCGATTTCCTCCGCGGTCGTTCCGCGTTCTTTCGCCATGTTCTCCGCCATCTGCCGGAGCTGGTCGGGCGTTTTTCCCTGTACCATTTTCAACGCCTGTTGCGCTCGCGGGTCGCGCCCCGCCATCTGCTGTATTAGTATCATCGGGTTTCCGCCAGTACGGGCAAGGTTAATTAAATTGAAAATCGGGTTATTCATCATCGTCTTCTGCCCTCCGGCGCTTTTTCGCGGTCAGCTCCGCCCGCAGCGCGTCAAGGTCGGCTTTTGTAGCGTACTCTACCGTCGGGGCTTGTTCCGGTGTGAAGAGTTTGAAATCAAAGAAGTCGGAAGCGCCTGTCTGCTGATTAAAGCGTTTCAGGTAGATCATCCCGTGCCCGATGTCCGGCATAACGACGCCGAGAGAAAAGTAGTCCGTGCTCGTGGCAATAGCCTCTTCGCGGCTTGTGACAGGCTTGCAGACGTATCCGGGAGCAATCTGCTGCATGGGCTGCGGTCTCTGATATCCACCGTAAAACTGCTGTGGCTGTTGGTAGTAGTTTTCCATCGCTTCACGTCCTTTCTGCCCCCATTGTCGCATAAAAAAAGAGGGCTAACCCATCGGTTAGCCCTCAATAATCCATCAATAATCCATCATTCGATTGCAGCGGCGATCTTGTCCTTGATCGACCGTATACGGCGCTCTACTTTCTCCGTGCCGTATAGTTCCGTGTCCGTCTGCATGGCGAAAGAAATTTGCAAAACGCTCATGCCCTTTGCCCGCAGGCGGAAGATTTTTAGTTCCTCGTCAGTAAAGCCGCAGTCCCGCTCAAACTGTTCTCGCAGCTCTCGCGGGAATTGCAGCTTATTCTTTGTCCCCGGCGTTGTTAAACTCCGTAGGATGCTCTCTGTCGTCATTGGCTACACTCTCCATATACGCTTCAAAAAGTGTCTCTGCGAGGCTTTCAGACGCCTCGACGCCATTGATGCGGCAGAATGTTTTTACGGATTCCTTCATCTGTTTTTTCTCCGTAATGTCGGTTTACAAGGATTTAAGGAAAAAGCATTTTGCTTATTGTGGAATCGGAAAGCAATAAGTAAAAAAATTTGCCGTTTTCTTTACTTAAAACTGCTCCGTCTCTTATTCGTCTTTGTGGAGCTGCTTAAATACCTGATTGATGCCGGTCGCGGCAAGTCCAGAGACAATACCGACGGCAACAGCAGTCAGGTAGTCTGTGGCCGGGAAGTCCGGCACAATGTGCAGCGCCAGCACGCCGAGCGGCGCGCCAACAACGCCACAGATGACGGGAATCCATTTGTCATCGATTGCCTCGATGTTCTTGACGGCAATGCCGATGAGGTAGGCAATCACGACGATCGCCACGCAAGTAGTCAGGCCGAAGATGTTTTCCATGTTTATTCCTCCTGAAAAATTATTTGTGTTCGAGAATGCTGATCCGGTTTTCGTGATCGGTCACGCGGTCGTCCAGCTCCTCATTTTCTTTTTTGCGGTGGTTGATACGTTCGTGGAGCTGCTTGTGCTCCTCCGCGTTGTCCTTTTCCATTTTGCCGTTTGCCTCTTTCAGCCCGTTCACAGCGTCAGTCAATTTGACGATGTTTGAATTGAGCTTCAAAATCGGCACAATAATGGCAGTGCCAAGCGCGATGAGCTCCGCAAGCGTGCGCACCATTTCCCATTCGTTCACACGCTCACCCCCGGAGAATTTCATTCACGCGTTTCTGCACAGCGTCATAATTGTCGCCGAGGAGAGCCCGCCGCCGCGCTCCGTTGCCGTATTTTCCACGGATGACGTCACGCGCCATGGCGTCAATCTCCGCCGCCGTCGGCGTTTTCTTTTCCGGCTCTGCGGGCGCCTCTGCGGGCTTTTCGGGCTCCGCGGGCTTTGCGCCGAGCAGCGCAGATACCTTGGCGAGCACCGCCGCCGCGTCAAGGCCGCTGTCGTTGATCTCCGTCACAATCTTCCGGGCGAGATCGTCCGTCTTGTCGGCGGGCTTCTCTTCCTCCGTAGCCTTGCTGGCAAAGTCAGGGACGCCGAACCCGCGGATGTACCGCCCGTTGACCACCAGCACGCGCGTGCCGACCTCGTTGGAGACGTTGCCCTCGATAACGCGGATCGTAATGCCGTCGCACGAGGTGACAATGCCGACGTGATCCGGCGTGCCGGTGTTGTCGGTGGCGGCGTAGTTCGTTCCGTCCTGCCAGTCATAGAAAATGACGTCGCCCGCCGACGGGACGTAGGCGTCGTTTTCGATCCAGCGTCCCAGCTGTTTGTAGAGCAGCATCATCTGGTGGCAGGACATTTCCGTCGGCATGATGTCGCGATAGCCGAGCTTGAGAGCCACGGCGCTCACGAACACCGCGCACCATGCCCAGTTTTCCTGCATCTGCGTGCCGCGAGGGAGCGGACGCTGCGCGTTGTAAATCTTAATGATCTCCTTGTGCTGCGCGGAGCCGGTCTTAGCGCCGAGCCACGCTTCGGCGGTAGCAACGACCTGTGCTCTGATCTGTTTTTCCGTCATGGTATTCGTCTCCTTATCTTCAAATTAGTTTGTTTAAGCCTCAAGCCAGACCTGGGCTACTGTCGCCGTGTAAGTGCTTCCGACGCCGATCACGATGTAGCAGCTGTCATTTACAGAGGAAACATCTATCCGTCCTCGGCTCGTGGTATAATCAATGTTCCCATTCGCAAGGACGTTTGAGTTTTTATAGCCCATCTCGCCGCTAAGGCTTTTCATCAACGCGACGGTGATCTGCCTGCTTGACGCAGGGACGTTGAGATATAGGGAATCGAAGATTGACACGTCGATCGGCCAGTCGGTCGTCATGATGGATGTCGCGCTCGGGAACACGAGGCCGTTTTCGTTGGCCGTCGCCGCGGCGGCGCTGTATTCGCCCCAGAGCTTCGTGACCGTTGTTTGCACCCAGCCGCCGGTGTTGTTGGTTTTTTGGTCGCCGTAGTCGAGGAGATACTTTGTGTAAGCCAGCGTGACGCCCACGCTTTGACCGTAGGATGTGATGCTCACGGTTTTTGTGACCGGCGTCGGATGTGCCGTGCTCGAAGCACTCACCGTCCAGCTTCCCGCGGAGGGAATGGGGAACACAAAAACGCCGCTCGTGTCCTTGGCCTTCATCGTCCGGCTGCCATTTGAGCAGGTGCAGACGCTGCCCGACGGATAGTTCACAACGATGAAGGCGTAGATTTTCATGCCGCCGACATTCGTTTTTCCGATCATGCTCTCACCTCCACGCAAGGATCGTCGGAATGGTGATCGCCGCGTCCGGCACAGCCGCAGCATAGAGATGAATGCCGCCGTCATACGCTTCGGCAACCGGCGCGAAATTGCCGCTCATGGCGTCGGAGACGCCGAAAACGACCTCCGGAATCATGCTTGCGGCAACGCCGGTCAGCGCCACCGATGCGCGGTACGGGAAGTCAGTATAGGTCGAATCCGAAACGAACGATGCCGCCGGTACGCTCGTGCTGCTGAATGTCAGCTTTACCGCGTCAGCGGCAAGATTCGACGCACCGACAGCCCCAGCGGCGGAGGAAAGAGCGCCGAGGTTTGCCCGCGCCGTGGCTGCATCCGTTGCTCCCGTGCCGCCGGAATTGACGGCAAGAGGGGTTGAAACGAATGCCGCGCGGATTTTCGAGATGATATTCGACCACGGCGTTTTTCTGCCCGCCGCTGCCGAAACATCATAAAACGGGAAATAATCGCCGTCCGCAAGCGACGCTTCGGCAGTCAGGTCGTTTGTTGCCGTCTGCTTTGCTGCGATCGCTTCGGGAATTGTCGTATCATCCGAAGCGCTCATGGGGATGTTTGAGCCGGTAAGGGATACGTTCCCATTTACGTCCGGGGACTGGCCGTTAACGCTCACAACGGAGCCGGAGCCGTTCATGCCGTTGTATACGGAGAAGGTAGTAAACTCCCCATTGTCGAACGTGATCTTGTATGTATCCGTCGTACCGGCGGCGTGTGTGCCGCTTTGCAGGGCGATGGACGCTATACCGTTGCCGTTCTTTACGGTGAACGTAGAGGTCGTTCCGTCCGTGAGCGTCACGGTGTAGGTGTCCGTCAAGCCGCTCGTTCCCGTCTTTGCGATGCTCTTGATGGATGATCCGTTGGTCACGGTAAAGTTGGTGCTCGTGTTGTCCGAGAACGAGATTTTGTAAGTGTCCACAAGGCCGGACGTGCTGATTTTCGCTACGCTTGTGATTGCCCGACCATCCGTTCCCTTGTCGCCCTTTGCGCCGGTCGCGCCGCGTACCGAGGTCGTCTGTACCTCCGTGTCGTCAGCCATGACGAACGTCAGGGTGTAGTCATCGTTTAGGGTAATGCTCTTAATGCCGCCGTGCCCGTCAAGAGCCGTTGCAAGGTCTTTGATAAGCACCTGTCCGGTCAGGGATTTTGCCTGTCCTGCCTGTTCCATAACGAACAGGTCTGTAGTTGTTACGGTTGACGCTCTCGGAAGCTCGGATATAGTCTTGTCAGCCAATTAAATCTCCTCCTCTGCATATGCCCATTTAAACCCGCCCGCTTGCTTTCGCTTTCCGTTGCAGCAAGCGCCGATATGCCCTGGGTCTGTTATGTGCCCTGCCGCAATCATCGATGGGAATACAGCGATTAAAACACCATCTAAATACTGCGCGACTGGTTTGCATTTAGATACGGAAAGTTTCTCAGAAATTCTTTTGCTGCGCGTTCCATAATTTGAGTTGTATTTTGCTGTACACCATTCAAGATTTTCCGCAGAATTATTTTCCTTATTTTCATCTTTGTGATTAACCATCGGTAAATTCTCCGGGTTTTTTACAAACGAAGACGCAACAAGTCGGTGAACGGCAAAATGCTTTATTTCACCGTTTTTGCACAGATCGACCCTTAGATAGCCATTCCCGACATCAGACTGTTTAAGAATTTTCCCGGGAGACAACTTTGTGCCATTTCCGCTACTATTCCTCACCATTCGGTCAAGACTTCTTACTTTCCCGGTGTTGCTTACTTCATAAAGGCCTTCATACCCCTTAATCGGCAACCATTTGTCCGCCAAGGATTAGCCCTCCTTCGTTTCCGCTGCAATCAATTTCTCGATAAGCAGCTTGATATAAACGAGCTTCTCGAAATTTTCCCATCCATCGACGCGGAGAGTACCGAGAAGCTCCTTGATCCTGTTCAGTTCTTCCATGCTCAAACCTCGCTCGCATACTTCTGCCGCAGCGCCGCCCGCTGTCCGCCGGTTTCGTTGACGAGATATTCAAACTTGGTATAGTGCTCGAATACTGTCTCTTCTCCGTTTGCGGCTACATAGCGGATTTTCGCCGTTTTCTTCTCATCACCGAAGATTGCCGCCGCTTCCACGAATGAAAGACCAGTCAGAGTGACATACAGCACGCCAACCGTAGCAATGCCACAGAACGCGCAAGGGTATTCACTTCCGTCAAGAAAAACAATTTTGTCCACTTTTCCTCCTTAAATGAGCCGCAATCCTTCGATCTGGTGTGTTACACCGTTAACAGTAAATGTATAAGAGCTATCAACTACCGTTTTCCCATAAAGGCGAAAAGCCTTGTTGGTAGAAAATGACCCCGCAGAGGCGTTCATCGCCGCCGCTGTTGCAGCACCGGAAAAAACATCCCCGGCAAAATACCCGTTTGCAATGCCGCCATTCAGGTATCCGTTGGTGTTTGCCGTCGTGATTGTTCCAGCCCCTATCTGACTGCCTTGAATTGATCCGGCGTCGCCGCCAGTCTGTATCCGGTTGGCATATACGTTGCCAGTAAACGTGCCGTCCGTCGCATACAGCTGCCCGTTGCTGTTTACGCGGAACTTTCCGCCGCCGAGGGCTATACCGTCTGTTCCGATATAGACGCCGTTCACCGTACCATACAGCGAGGAAAGCGCATTATAAATGGCATTCTCCGTTATGGTGAAACCTTTGTTCTTACCGCCGATGAATCCAGCGGTAGCCGTAACCTTACCGGTGATATCTACGCCGTCTTTCGTAGCCTTGAAAACTTCCTGCCCGGAGCTTTCCAGCACAAACCCTTCCGCCGTCAGCGACCATCCAAAAGAAGCAGAATTACCGCCGGTCTGCGTCACTCTCGCGGCGATCTCCTGCGCGTGGAGTTCCAGAGCCGCCCGCATTTCTGATTCGCCTTTTGTTCTGGCCGTGACCTCTGCTTGAATGCTCGCGGCATTAACTCTAAGACTTGCCCGCGTCTCGGCAAACTGCCGGGTGGTTTTCCGGTCGGTCGGTGATTTATACGGGTACTCATGATCTACGGCGTTCTCCTGCGGGGCGGAAATGCGTGCCGCCATCAACGTGGAGAAATTGGTTTCGTTGACGTAGATGCCGGAGAAAAGACCGTTGATGGTAACACCGTCGCCCAGCTCTGCGGAAGGATCAAGCTTTGCCCAGTCCGTATCATACGGGCGGTAGACAAACTCCCCGATGCTCTCTAAGATGTCGTTCGCCATCTGTTGAGAGCCCCAAGGACATTCGAGCTCTAAGACATTATCCCCGTTTCCGGCCTCATAAAAAGATTCATCATCCACGTTAATGTGGACTTTGGTATACTTCGGCAGTTCCGGCGTTGTCGTATACCCGGATGCACTACGACCGATAAAAACCGATTCAGACAAGGATACGAACACCTCCAAACGTGAGGGTATACCCGGCAGTATCCACGAGATAGTGCGTCTCAACGCCGATCTCATTTAACCGGACAAGACGGAGCTTCCCATCGTCCGACATGATGAAGTTCCCGGCGTACATACCGGCGATATAACCGAGGATTTCCCGCATGGCATACCCGCCGGGATACTGAACCAGATAGCCGCGCTGCATAATGTCCGTTGTTCGGGAATCTACCTCAACGCCCATATACCCGGCGATAATGTTTACAACCTCAATGTCCGTTTTGGGCCATGTCCCGATATCCCCATCCGTGGGAAAATCGTTCTCGGCCTTTAACATCGCGTCGTATCCATGGAAAACGATCTCGTCCGTGCTCTCGCCGTCGGAGCGCGTATCGATGTAATACACGCCTTTCGGTATCCACTCGCTTGCCTTTGTGTCATTCACCGCGCGGATAAACGGCTTGATGGAGGGCATGCGCTTGATCGTCGCCGTCGGCTTAATCATTGTCACGTCGATCTCCGCTGCTACACAGCACCCGACCATCGGCTTATCGTCCGTGAAAAGGTGCTGCGTGGTCTTGATCTCTTTGAGCATGTTCCCACCATAGCCGCCGGAATCGGAATCATAGTAAATCCTCGTCCCGCCGAACGTGATATAATCCGCGTGCTCGTCGATTAAATAAAACTCGTCGCCGATGACGAGCTTGGTCTCGAACCAATGCGTACCGGCGACGATTTCCTTATATGTTGCGCTTGTGTTCTGCATGGCTCATCTCTCCACAAGGGCGAGCGCATCAATGTTCCAGCGTTCTTTCCCATCCCCGAACGATGTATCAACCGTAGCCTTTCCGGTGCTGTTGTACATCGTCGTGACTTGCGTACCCTTTAACCACGGGTTTGTGTAAGTTACTTCGACATACTCCGGCATAAGCGCCGGTAGAACGATCTCGGCGTCTTTGGTGTATAGGGGCTTGAACGTTGCATCAATACGGAATTTGGTTGCGATCCGCGCCCGATGCATTGTGTAATCCATTGTGCGTCCAGCATCGGAGCTATCGCCGTCCTCACGCGCGACGGTGTACCCGCCGCCGTCCAGATAAGGGAGCATATCAACGCCGTTGACAATCAGTTTCATTTGCCGCGTCCCCTGTTCCGTTCTTCGGTGTAGGTGTACATGATCTCGCCGACCTTCCGCTTATCAAGGTAAACGTCGCTCGGTTTGATTTGTTCGTTGCCGCGCGAAGTTAAACGGTCGAGAAGCGCGTCAAGTTTGCTTTCCAGTTCTGGGGATATACCATACCCATACCCGGAGGAAAACGCATTAGGCGGCACTACACCGCCCATAGCAACGGCGGGCATTTTCATGCTCAAACCGGCAAACTTATCCGTCATACGGTCAACGATGCCGTCAGCGACCATCGACACCCATTGAGTGTTTCTCTCAAGCGGAATGACAGCCTCCGAGCCATTTTCACCGGCAATAAACGGAGTGCCCTTTTTGACGATGCCGCCCTTGGCAAGCCGCGGAATTGATACCGAACTTGCCCGCCAGTTTATACCGCCGCCGCCGAAGAATTGCAAAACGTTGCTGAACGCTCCGACGAGGTTATTGAACATCGTAATAACGCCGTTTACAAACGCCTCCACAGTTCCAAGAATGCTGTTGATAAGGGATACGCCCCAGCGTTTTATTTCAACCCAGACGTCGATCCACGCGCTCTTGATCTTGTCAAGCGCCGCCGACCAATCGCCGGTAGCGAAACCGTACACAACAGCAGCCAACGTTTCAAAGATAGCCTTTATAATCGACAATGCCGTGCGGATAGAGCCGACGATATTGTTAAAAGAAAACTGAACAACGCCGTAAAGAAGAATAAATATTTGCGATAGAGAATTGCCCTTTTCGGAAAGTGTTTTCTGCGCATTGTCGAACCAGTTGTTAACCGCTCCGCTGATCTTGTCGAAAAACGCAGTTATGTCATCCCACCAGCCAGACAAGAACGCGCCAAGAGCAAGGAATGCACCGATTGCAAGAGGTATCCATGAGCCGGTAAGAAGAGACAGACCAAGGCCGATTTTAACGAAACCCGTCGCCATTTCTTCACACGTATCTTTTGTAAGATCGCCCGTATCTATAAAATCCTTAAACGCGCTAACCAAGTCAATGACACCAAAAACAATAAGCGCAATTGCGCCGGCAGTTTTTCCGAAAGCAAGACCAATCGCAAGAGCCGCGATGCCCTCCAACAGGTTTTTGATAAGTCCGAGGTTGTTCTTGATCTTATCGCTGATCTTTACGTCCTCGTATTCAAACCCGCTGCCGGAACCACCACCGCCGCCACCGGAGGAGGAATCCTGCGCAATGGTCAGCGTATCAATGCCCATGAGCTGCTTTTTCATTTCCTTTGCAGCGCCAGCGCCGGAGGATAGATTATCGCTCAACTTTCCCGTGTTGGTTATGGCCCGCTTGAATGTGCTTTTCCCACTAAGAGCCGCAAAGAACGCCGCGATAGCGTCCACAGCCTTTGTGATCCAGCCAATGAGCGTTTGCAATACCGGGATGACCGCAGTAAGAATTGGGGCGAACGCCGCACCCCACGACGCCTTTAGCCCCTGCAAAGACGCTTTCAGTTCGTTAATGCTTTTCTGCGTCTCCGGGTCGTTCTCGGCATAAGCCCTAACCGCTTCAATGGTGTATTGCTTGAGCTTTCGGAAAAGAACGAACAGCGAGCGGATACCGATGCCATATTTGAGCAGATTCTTTATGCCGCTTTTGATGGACTGCTGCGCTCCCTCCATTGCGGCCTTGATGTCAGCGCCTTTGGACGCATCGGTGATTGTCTGCGTCAGTTCCCCGGCTCTCGTCTCCTGCGCTTCCAGTTCCGCTGTCTGCTGTTTCAGTTTGTCAACGATTTTCGCATCCTGCGCTTCAAGCCGCTGTGCGGCCTTCTCTTTCGCCGCGAGAATCTTTTCCTGCTCGGAAAGCTGCGCTTTGATTTCCGCCTGCCGCTGGGTCTCTTCGATCCATGTCTGCGGATCAGCGTTGGCGTTAATTGCGGTTTTTGCCTCGCTCTCGGCCAACGAGGATTTTAGCTTTTCGACCTTATCATAAGCCTGCGCCGCCTCATCCTGCGCCTGTTTGAGCTGTTCAACGATGGGTGCGCGTTTCGCCTCGCCGCTCTCCATGTTCTTTTTGAGCCTGTCCATGTCGCGTTGGAGCTTATCCAATTCTTTGGCGGCTTGCCCGGCGTCGATTTCTACCGGGAATCTAAGTTCTGTCGCCATCGCATCACGTCCATTTCTTCAACATTTCTTCATCCTCTGCCGTGTACTTCGTCGGGAGCGTTACCAGATCCCGATTCTGCCGCAGCCATTCCCGCTCGTATTTTTCGAGCTTTTTGCCTTTGGCAAGTTTCGAGCGCAGCGACACAATCTGCGAGAATGCGCAGTCCCCGCCTATCTCCATGTACGCACCCATGAATGTCCACCAGTGGATATATTCGACAGAGCGGCATTCGTAGCCGAGAACACGGTTGACCGGAGCGACGATATAAGGGAAGTCCTTTTCCCAGTCCACAAGACGGGCAGTTTTCTTCCCGTGCGGCTGTCCGAGATCAATAAACCAGAAGCACTTCTCCAATGCCTCTGAATAGTCCGTCAGCGTTTCCCAATCAGGGAATATCGTCTTTATTGTCGCCTCCGCCTTATCCTCATCGGAAAAATCAGGGTCATTCAAGACCTCTATGAGATCGAGAATAACCCTGTAGTCCGAGCGTATCGCATGGTCTGCGCCGCCGACGGAAAGCGACACCGGCAGGGAGTAGATCATTTCTTGAATTTTGCGAGATACTTTTGCAGCTTCGGATTCGTCTTTTTCTTTTCAGCCGTAAAGGTATCGTTCATGTTGTCGATGAGGCAGAGCATCAGGTTGCACCACACAGGCAGGCCGTCCGCCATTGCGTAGGTGTTCATCGTGCCATACAGGGGAGTGCAAACATCAAAGCCGAAAAGACCGTTGATAAGCTCTCGCATCTCCCCGTCCATCGCACGGGCGGCAGCAAAGATTTTCTTCGCGTCGTTCTCCCCGGCGAGCATCGCCTGATATTTGTCCTGCTGCTTGTCCATCGCGTCAAACGCATTAAAAACGCGCTCGACAAAATCAATATCGGTGAGGTTGAGCAACACCGTCACCTTTCCGTTGATGGAGATTTCCTGTACTCCGGTATCATGTCTAAGTTCAAGCATTGCTTAACCTCCCGTTTTTTAGTCAGACGCCGGGGTAAACTCAATAGCGCCGCCTGTTCCCTTCGTAGCCGTGCCGATAGTGCGCGTGCCGCCGTAAGTAACCGTGATCGGCATACCGACACTGCCGCCGCCCTCACCGCCGAGACCTGTGACCTCGACCATGCAGGATTCATAACGTTCAGCTAAGCCCGAATAGGCATGGACGATGAGCATGTCCATAGCCGCAAGCGCCATCGCGTCCTGATCGACAACGGCAAGCTTCCAAATCTTCTGCTGCGCCGCGTCGCCGCTGTCCAGCTCGCACGGCTCGAAAGACTGCGTAATGACAGGCTTCTTCATCGTGCCGTAGGTGTCGCCGAGAATGTCTTTCTTGCTTTCGGTAGACCAATCGTATTCCTCCGAGCTGTCCTCCACGCGCTTGCCGATGACCGACCAAACAGGAGCGGAGCTCGTGCCGGTGTTCAGATAAGCGAGAAGCAGCTCACGCGCTACGGTCTGCCCAGCAGTCGTAGTCCAAGTGTATTCAGCCAAAATTAAATCACCTCGTAAATTAAAGTTAAGAGGATTTGATGATCCTCTACGTCTCCTTCGTATCGGGCAAAAAGAGCCGCCGCCGTGTCGCGTTTGACTTTGCGCACGCGGATACCGTCCGCAATCGTCAGACTATCCACATTTGCCTCCGCCCACGCGCCGTATGCATCCAGCACTTCATCCGCGTTCATTCTTTCGTCGGCGTTCTTCGCCGGTACGCGATAAATAAGTTTGAACTGATACTGCGCCTGATACGAGCCGTCGATAAACTGCTTGGTCTTGTACGCCGCCTGTATCGTGGAAATACATAAACCGCTTTTCTCGCCCAACCATTCAAAGTCGAGCTTGGAAAGCGGTTTATCCGGGTACGTATTCAGCCATTGCCGCACGGCGCGGCTAACGTCTGCATTTTCTTCCGCAGACACTAAGGTTTTAGGTTTCTGTTCATCCAAGGGACGAAATCACCGCCTTTTCTGCGACACGCGCCCACTTGTCACCGTTTTTCTTGTAGGATGCATCCATCCAATGGGATTGTGCTTGCGGGTGCATGTCGGTCGTAAAAACAAGGTCTTTCGCCGTGGGAGTGAGCGTCGCGCCTTTATGCCAGCGTAAGCCCACGTCCGGTATGTTCATGGGGCCTTTTCCGGTAGCGGCGTCAACCATGACTTTGCCTTCGTACAGATAACGGGCTTGATCGCCGGTATATACGATCTCGTTTCCATCTGTCCGCGCCATATTGGAGAAAATGCCCGTCAGCGCGGGGACAAAGGGGATCGTGTCTTTCAGCGCTTGCGATGCAACAACGATCTCCGCCGCTTTACAGGCAGATTTGAAGCGTTTCCCGCTCACCGTCTTGATCTTTAGCGTGATCCTCACTTTGCACCAACCTGGAAATGCATCATATCTCCCCCGAAGTCCCGAACATCGACCGTGTTCACGTCGAAAGCGTAGTCGTATTTCTCCTGCAGCTGCGCAAGGCTCATCATTTCGGAAACCTCACCTTTGACAAAGTAGGTGGACGTGGAATTGCTATGTCCGCCGCTGTCCAGCGTCCACAAGCCCTGTTGATTCTCTGCCGCATAGAACGCTTTCGGCTCGACATACGTTTTCTTGTCGCCTGTCGTGCTGACCGCATCAACGGAAAAGGGGATGTAAAGAGTAGCGGCGTCAGCGTCGGCAAGCCCCGTCTTTGCAACGTTCGTTCCCTTGGACACGTCCAACAGCACACCACGCAGGATGGTAATGCTGTTGTGAATCTTTAGGTCGTCGTCCTCGTAGGAATTAAAGACAGTCACAGTATGTGGGAACACAGCGCTGCCCTCCTCTGTACAAAAGCCCCGTCCATGCCAGATAGTCCATAGCGATATCTTCCAGCGTTTTCCGGGCAGCTTCCGCCGTCTCTACGCCGCTTGCGTATGTTTTGCTCCACGCGCCTACAGTCTGGCTCTTGACCTCGCCGCCGCTCATGCTCTGCGCTTTGGCGTTCTCAATAATTTGATACTGTTCCGCCAGCGCACAACAGCACATTGCGAGGGCGTTGTCATCGTCCGGGTAATCCTTCGCCTTGCCTATCGTATAATAGTCGATGAAGGAGCTTGCCCGCGTTGCTGCGCGGGCGAACTCCTGTTCCGTCAGGGCGCTGCCGAGATAAGTATCGGTGTAAAACGTGTATGTTGCGTACATCTGCGCCCCTCCGGTTTATCAGCCCACGGTAACGGCAGCCGTGCCGGACTTCGTGCCGTCCTGCTTAGAGGTCGCGGTAACGGTCAGCGCAGTATTCGTTTCATTGGAGGCGATGGTCAGCGTGCCGTTCTCGTCAATTTTCGTTCCAGCCTTAACAGCAGTCGTGCCGGAAACACTCCACAGCACGCCGTTAGACACCGCGCCCTCACCAGTCACGGCGGCGGCAAACGCCTTGCTCGCTCCCTTAGCAACGGTAGCGGTGGCCGGGGTAACGGTAACGGTGTTGACCGTACCGGCAGGCGCGTACACCGCGAACGGGCAGTACTTCGACAGGGTATCGTTGTACGCCGTCTTCGGGTTCGGAATTTCCCAACCGAGACGCATAACCGCACGCAGCGCGACCATATCATTCTGCATAAGGTTATAAACGATGGAGTTGTCGGAAGGATCCTGCACAACGCCCTGATCGAAAATCTTGAACGTGATGTCCTGACGGATGGAGTACACCAGCTCCGACCAGTCACCGGCAAACATAAGCGCCTTGGCAGTGTCGAAAGCGCCGTTGCGCGGGAAGTACATGGGGGAGCCGTCCAGCGCATAAGGCGTCGCGCCCTGCATATCGGTTTTGAAGATAGGATTGCCGTTCAGGTCTTTCAGACCGCGCAGCTTCGCACGCATCTGGATAGCGGACATAATGCCGTTGACGAGATAGCCGCTTTCCTCGACCTTGGCGATCACGCCGCCCTCGGCGAGAAGGTCATCATAGATGTACGGCGTCGCCGCCACAACGGAACCGGCTTTCGTGCAAGTCTCAAGGACGCTGTCGCGCCAAGAGGTGGGCTTGTTCGTGCCGAACAGGATAGCGCCGTCAATAACCTTGCCGAACGCCTCGACAAGACGCGGGCGGACTTCGCCCCAGATATCATAGTCAGCGTCGTCAAGCACCGCCTCGGGAATGGGGACGATGACGGCGATCTCTTCGGCATAGATTTTCTTTTTGTCCCACTTCATCTTGGTGGTCTGCTTCATGCCGGTGTCGCCGTTCACGAAGTAGGCGGTGGGAAGCATATCCAGAACGTTCATCGTCTGGGTCTTGCTCGTCATGTTGGGGAGGCGGCGTCCCATCTGGAGGACGGCGCTGCCCTCGGTCACACCCTGAATAATCTCACGGGTGACAGGTTCCGGGATAAGCCCGGAAAGGTCAGTTCTGTTTACAATGTTAGTAGCCATGTTTTACCTCACAAATTACTTAAATTTACTTAAATTTACCCCGAATCAGGGCATTCATAGCGTCGTTCGTGCCATTCGCACTATTGCCGCTGTTGCCTACGTGCGCGGACATATCCACACGCACGGAGGCGGGTTTGCGATCTTTCAGAAACTCGTCGGCTGCCTTTTCAAAGCTCACCGTGTCCGTCACTTTCTGCCCGATCTTAAAGCAGTAAAATTCCAGCTCATCAGCCGAAACGCCCTTTGCGGTCAGATACTTTTCCCGCTCAAACTGCGTAACCTTCGCTTCTGCTGCAAGCCGCGCCGCCTTTTCGGTGTCGCGCTCTTTCTCGATGCCCTTGAGCTTGTCCGCTTCGCTCTGCTGATTGGCTTTCCAAGCCTTATAAGCGTTCATTTCTTCCTCGCTGGGCATCCCTTTCGTAGCCCGTGCGAGACGCTTTGCAACGATGGTATCTACTTCGGCTTGTGTGAAAGTAGCTTCGTTCCCGCCCTCGGCGGTGTTGGGATTGGTATTCGGTTCTGCCATGATAATTCCTCCGTTTTCCGCCCGTCGGCGTAATTCCGTTTATGCCCGTCGGCAAGCAAAAAAGGAGCCCGTCCCGGATGGGACAAACTCCTTGAATGTTTTATTAAAAATTGCGGCTCGTGCGGGCGTTCCCTCCCGCGTCAACCGCGCCGAGCTATTGCCCGGTGCCACAGCGGCGAACCAACTGTGCGCGACTGCACGATTTAATGACGCCTTAGTTGGCGGCGCAAGCTGGAATCGAACCAGCAACGGCAGGGCGGCGTATCCTGCATCTCAGATTCCCTCGCGGGAGCGTCGGGAGCCTTTCCGACCTCGCCCGTCCGTGTTCCCATTTGCGCCATAAATGCGTGACCGCCAATGAGTAGTGGCGGCGCGGATTTGCTCTGTTCCCGCAAACAGCTTTTTTCGTTGGGGTCTGTTTATATGCCGTCCTCCCCTCGCCGGGCGGCACTCCCTGTCACGCTTTTAATATGCATGGCCGCTGTTGAGCAGTAGCGACGCGGTTTTTGTATCCCCCTCCGCAGGGGCAAAGACAGAGGGAAAGGAAGGAAACCTCTGCCAAAGCCAGACCGTTATTTCTGTACCCGCCACAAGGTCAGGCGGCGCTCTCTGTTATGCTTTTATCGTTGGTTTATTTATCAGCTGCCTTCTGCGCCTCTCGCGCTTCTTTCGGCCCGAACTCCGCGATGTTTCCGCGCTCGTATTGTGGACGTAGTCCTGCCGCCTTGCTGAAAGCCTCGTATTCATCATTTAGACGACGATACCGTACAGCCTTTGTGGTATATTCCTCATCATCTCCGCGCCCCTTAGCGGCTATCAGCTCGCGTTTAACTTTACGCAGCGACGCCTCGACCTGTCTTTGCTTTTGTGTCGCCTCGTAAAAGGTGTACTGCTTGCCCTCAAACTCAAAAGGTGGCGGATCAATGTTCTCCAATTCCTCATCGGTATATGTCCGCTCGGAAACGCCCTCGATCCAGATGTGGTACATATGGCGGCAGTTAGCGCCGCACAAGCCGTCCACCTCGTCAAGGCCGCAGACCTCGTATATAGACGGGTAAATATCGCCGGTTCGGACGGAATAAACACGCCCCTGCCATTTCTTGTGGCTCGCCCATGGCGTTTTGCCCTCTCCGTCACGCGCCCCGCGGTGCGCTGTGACCTCTCTGTATGGCGTGTCAAGCAGCGTTGCCGTCTGCTCGGTGTATTGCCGGGAAAGCTGGGTAACGCCCGTCATAACGGCTCTGCGGGCGGCAACGTCAACGCGGTTATGCCAGCCGGATTCGTAGTCAACGTACTGCAAGCCGCTGTCCGTCAGCATCTTTGTTGCGTCACGGATCGCAACATTATAGCTCTGTCCGCTCTCCACGCGCATCAAAGCATCGTCAAGTACACGCTGGTACATCCGGCCTATATCATCGACCTTTACCGTACCGTCCGGCGCTCGGTACGCAAAGCCCATGCTGCTGGTAATGTTCGTCAGCTCTCCAAGCGTCTGCATCTCAATGGCGTTGATTTCCTGCATGAACAGGTCGGCATTGAAATTGTTTTCACCGAGAATAAGGTTGTCGTCGATCAGCGTATCAAAATACTGCTGATTCCGTTGAACGGCTTTGTTCCATACGGCGTCAAACTCGCTCTGCGTTAGCTTTAGGGCTTTTCGTATATACTCGTTGATTTTCTTGTAATCGTATCCCCGCCGCTGTAAGGATCGTATGTGCTCAATCGCCGTTTCCGTCATTTCTCCGGTCATGGCAACGCGGGAGCATATATCCTCAAGGATTTGCTCCTCTAAGCGCTGATAGAGACGCATAAGCGGCAGGGGCAGGGAGTACATAAACTTCGGCGTGATCGGGTATTTCATTCATTTTCGCCCGATACAAGGCTCTCCATCTTCGGCAAGGCTGCTTTCGCGGTTGCTTCGTCCTCATTCATCCACTTAGCGCGGAACTCCCAGTTATTCATGATTCCCATCTGCACCATACGGGAATCGCGGTTAAAGTCCGTCTCTTTGTCCTCAATGATGGAATCATCGAAGTCAACCGTGATCTCAACGTCCTCATTCAGCCCAGCGTTCATATAAGCATTGCCCATTCGGAGCAGGACGCGGCACAGCTCAATGAGAGCGCTTTCAAGGATGATCTCGTGCTTTTTGATCGTACGAAACATTTCGCTGTTCTCGCTGATGATCTGCGTCGCTGTGCTGACATTGCCATTATCGTATTTGTAATGGTTTTCGCCAAAGCCGCATTTGCTCGAAAGCAAATTCAGCATATCCTGAATACCGGCATTGTGTTCTGCCGTTCGGAGGGACATATTGATCTCTTTTACAATGTCGCCGTCTTTCCCATCTTCCGGGAGAACATAGAAAACCACATCGTTAGTATCGAACAGCGGCTCGCCCGTGTGGAAATTCTTTGTTGCCTGCGGTTTGATCATGACGCGCTTCTTGCCAAGCTGGAACTCGTTCACATAGCTGTCGTATGTTAGGTCAACGCCCTTTAGCTGATCTATGGCATTTGCAAATACCGAAATGCCCATCGGGAGGGTTACATCCACGTTGTTGACGATGTTCAGCCGGTCAATGACGAACATCCGCTGCGTGAACGGCGTATGCACGACAGGAGCGACGTTTTCAAACCCAGGAACATCGGAAAGGTTCACCTCCGACAGGCTGCCCTTTGTGTCACGATACAAAAGGTTTTCGATGTCGTATGTGCCCTTGTCCGTGCGCTTGTGGATGCAGATGTAAAGATACGATTCTTTCTTGACCGCCTTGTGCGATCCGAACGCGCATTCGGTTACGATGCCGTTCTCCCATGTAAGGGGGAGGATAAGGTCAGCCGGGACATAATCAATGCGGATTTCCCCGCCGCTGCCGTTCACCTTGCCCGTCTGCTCATCAACATACGCATTAACGACCGTCGGAACATACGCAACCGTGCCGCGAGCCGCCTTGATCTCCTGCATCTCGTTCGACTTGACGGTAAAGTTGTTGCGCTCAAAAACGGAATCGATGAAGTCCTGCTCTGTCTTCCCCTCAAGCGTTATCTTGCACTTTTCATTGAGCAAAAGGTTCGCCCAGTCCTCGCAGACCTTTTTCGCCATGCCGAGGGAGTACAGGCGGCAGGGGACGTGTTTCATGCCGTTCCAGATACGGTAACGGTGGAACTGTTTAACATATCCGTCGTACCAGCTCTTCCAATTCTCAATGTAAGTGTAAAACTCTTCCGGCACGGTAGTATATCCCCGCGCCCGCAAAACTTCGTATATATTCATGCTTTTACTCCGTACAATCTGAATACCGGCTCCATCCCATAGCGGATAGCGTCTATTGCGTGGTTGTTCTTGTCTGGGTATCCGCTGATGATCTCGCCGTCTTTGTTCCTCTCATACTCATAGCCGACGATCTCTTTGTATGCGTTCGGCGTCCTGCGTTTGTCAATAACGATCTTTCGGCGCTGTAGCCACTTCATACCATACTCGACACTTCCCGGGCCTTTTATAGCGTTTCTTGCATCCAGCCCGCTTGCACGCAAGTCTGCAATGCTTTTTGGCTCCACACTGTCGCATGTAATCGGGAAGTCGTTATAATGGCGGTCGCAGATCCAGCTGGCGTTATCTTCGTTGCTCGTCTTATTAACGTAATGCTCATCGATCAGATACAGCGTTTCTCTTGCAACGTCATAGTAGATGCGGATAAAGCAAAACGGATCAGGGTACCAGCCAAAGTCTATACCTTGATAAATCCTGTCGAACCGCTTTATTTCGTCGTCCGTAATTTCCCGAAGCTCCAACCGCTCAAATACATTGCCGCCTGTGCCTACGGGAAGGCCAAGGTATTCGTGCTGGTACGCTCTTTCATCGGTCTGTTTGAGGTATTCGGCTTCGTTTATGAACTCCTCGCCGAGCCAACTCTTAGGCGCATCAAGGTAGGTGCTTATGTGGCACAGTCGGTTCGGCTTATCTTCGGCACTATCTATATTCGCCCAGTTATCACGGCTGATAGGCGGGTTATAGCTCTCGAAATTCCAGAACTTGTCACCGCCGCGCATTGTGGACTGCAAAATTGTTCGTATCTCCGCCCTGCCGGAAAACTGATCTTTTTCCTCAAAATGCGTAATGGCAATATACCCGAACGGCACCTTGATAGATTTAATTTTCATAGGGTCGTCTGCACCACGGAACATGATCTTCTGCCCAGTCGGTCGGTAGATAATTTCCATAGGGCTGACCTTTGCGTACCATAGCCCTGCCATGCCAAGCTCGGCAATCGCCCACATATACTGGTTAAACACACTGTCTCGCAAAGTGTTTGCAACCTTACGAAGCACCAATGCGTGAGTATTTGGGTTGGCAATTAACAGCTGTGGCACAAGCAGGGATACGGTTGACGATTTCAGGCTCCCTCGACCGCCGCGAATGTCGTAATGCGTATGACCGTGCCGCATAACATCTTTCGCAAAGTCATAAAATACAGGGGCAAGCATTTCTGACATTTTTATATGTCCCATTCAATGACCGCCCCTCTATCAACCTCCGGATCAGGATAGTCTTTCTGTCCGAGAACTTGCTTGCCAAGCCATATAGCCATTGTCGCATTCGTTTCCGATAGCTTCATCTGGTTGCGGCGCAAGCTCACTTTGCCTCTGGCCTGTCCTCTTTTTTTGCAGTCTAAGAATGTTTCGCGGTTGTTCTTGTTATGCAGCGTTTCTACCGTAGTGCCAAGCTCCCCAGCCATTTCTTCATCAGTGCACATGTATTTGGACAGCATCTCGACCAGTTGCTTGCCCTCGACGCTTAAAACAAGGCTCGGTCGGCCTTTTCCGTTGGGCTGCTTATTCAGATATTTATTGAACGCTCCGAGCTGTTCAGCAGTCTTTGCCATATAAGCACCTCGTAGACAACGCGAGAACGCTCTCTATGGTTTCGGCCATGTCATAATATCTATAATCACCCAAACGGCCACAAACGATTAGACCGTCCTTTTCCGCTCTCAACCGGTATTTCTGATACAGAGCTTCGCTCTCTGCGTTATTAACAGAATAAAAAGGTTCTTTCCCTCTTTCCCATGTGTCAGGGTATTCGATTGTCAGTACGGTTTTCGGGCTTTCTGTGTCAAAAACGAAATGCTTATGCTCTATAACCCTAGTATGTGGAATGCTTCGCGCGGTATAATTTACCACAGCCACGCCTTGATAGTTGTCTGTATCAACCGTCATCTGATCAAAACGCAGGCTTCGCCATGGGAGTTCGCCATACTCATATCCGTAGAGCTCATCAAGTGCGCCCGTATAAACGATCTTCTTTGCCTTATACTTTTCCTTTGCTTCTTCAAAGGACGTATTCAAAACTACGTCCGTACCGTTTAACAGCGATTCGATGAGTTTGTTATACCCCTCAATGGGTATGCCCTGATATTTCGCGTTGTAGTAATTATTATCCGCTATATATCGGACAGGGATCCGGCGCATGATGTCAGGCGGAAGTTCGGAACACGGCTTGCCCCATTGCTTTTCGGTATAGCCTCGGATAAACATCTCATAGATGTCTTCTCCGACAAGCGACAACGCGTGCTCTTCCAGATTCTTTGCTTCGTGGTCAAGCACAATCCGCTGGCGATTAATCTCCGCTTTCGCCTGAAACGGTAACTTCACACCCCACAACTGCCGGAATGTGTTCATGTTAAACGGTAGGTTATAAAACCGTCCTGCGTAACAGGCAAGCGGGCTATTGATGAAATTATTAAAATGGACAAACCGGTTGACGAATTTCCATACCTCGTCGTTGTTCGTGCGGAAGATGTGCGCTCCGTATTTGTGGACTGCGATCCCCTCAACGTTTTCTTGGTAGCAGTTTCCACCAATATGGTCGCGCCGATCCACAGCAATACAGGACTTTCCGGCCTTTGTCGCCATATACGCAAAAACAGAGCCTGCAAGCCCTGTTCCAACTATTAAGTAATCATAGGTTTTTTCCATTTTTCGTTCACCAGCTTCGGGCGGCAATTGTTCCAGCTTATTTTATGATGGATGCGGAAATTGATTCTGCCCTGTTTTGCGATCTTAACGAACGATGGACAGCACATCACACTGTAAAAGCTCTTTCGGTACGTCCCGTTGTCCTGATATATCTCCGTCATGCCACCACGCATGTGCTGTGTTGGGGGCGTCTGTACCTGTAGGTACATAACAGAGTACATCAGCAGTCCGCGGCTCGCTTCATCTATCGTCGTTGTGATATCGTCATTCATGCGCATACGGAATTTAACCTTTTTATCCGCACGCATCAAGAACGATCCCATAGTTTTCGGGTTAAGCCCCATGAAATACTTTTTCCCGCGGATCCCGCCGAGGTATTCGCTCGACAGTGCAAAAGACAGCCATGCAATGTCCGTCTTATCGATGTACCGCACAAGGTAATAGAAAAGCGTGTCAAGGTCTCGGCAAGCTTTTGTAACAAGCCTGTTGTCCTCTACATAGCGGAAATCAATCCTCGTAAAATCATCGTCAAGCTGCAAATGATATTTGTACCCGCGCTCTTCGGCAAGGTCTTGTATCTTGTTTCTTGCGAACACTCCAACTCGGCGGTCGTTGTCCGTGTCGCCGGTATCTGTCTCATCTGCAACAGCCTTTTTATCAAACTGAATGACATGCTCACCGAACTTGGAGAAATATTGGTCGGCTTGGTCGTCCTCATTGTCGATCACGACGTACCAGTCTCCGGTATATCCGCTGTCTTTCAGCATCTTTACTGTCTTTATCTCGTCAGCTCTGCCGTGGCTTAGAATAAAGACAGCGAAAGATTCGCGGTATTCACTCCTCGTCAATACCCTCACCGTCCTTTAACTCTACCAAGCCGTCAAGCAGCTCTGCAAACCCATTGGCAATGGCATTATCGATATCAACGATGACAAGTGCGGAACGCTCCATTAGTTCCTGCATTTCAGGGCTGGCACAGTTCGCATAGTATTCCGCAATGTTCCTGTAGTTAAACACATTGTGCCGGTTTGCCGCCGCAATAAGGAACGCCTTCTGCTCAGGCAGGATGTCTGCGGCCTCAATCTCCATGATGAGGCTGTCCGTCTTATCCGTATTGTACAGGTCGGCGAGGCTCGGCTTTATCCCGTCCGGCTCATACTGCGGAATATTGACTTTCATGCTGTACTGGTTAGGCTCGCTCTCTTTTTCTTCCTCAAAGAATCCGAAGTCAAAGCCCTCGAAATCCAGTTCAGAAAGTTCTTCTGATAGAAGCGCATCGTCCCATTCGGCAAACTCATTCGTTTTGTTGTCCAGCAGACGATACTTCCGTTTCTGTTCCTCTGTAAGGCCCTCTTTAATGAGAACATCAGCTTCTTTATAGCCGAGCTTCTTCAACGCCTTGTATCTCGTATGCCCGGCAAGGATCACGCCGTTCTCATCCACAATAATAGGTGCAACGTAGGTGCACTGCTTGATGCTCTCCATGACATAAGCCACAGCATCATCATTCTTTCTGGGATTCTTTTCGTAAGGGACGATTTCCCTTAACGGCTTTTTGACAAGTTCCATTTCCGTTCCTTCCTTTCCGCTTCCAACAAAAAAGAGCCGGAATCGCTTCCAGCTCTTTCGAGTGTACCCATTATAGCACTTGATTTTGGCTTTTTAGGCTAATCTTTCACCGTCGGCGTGAATCTTTCGCTTTTAAGCATCCCCATGATCCTGCCCATTTCAGCAAGCCGCCCTGCGGAAAATTGTGTACCGCCGCCGTTTAATTTGCAAGCTTCAATAAGCTCAAGCCGCCGTTCCTTGAAAAATTCATAAAGGCTGTCTGCGTCAATAGCTCTCATGATCACACCCCCAACCGATGAGCTTCATTGTCTTCGATCTCGTCTATCCAGTAACGGACTTCCGGCCAGTTGATCGCCAGCGATGACAGGACGGAATACACGCCCTGCCGCATCGCGCGGTGTTCTTCTTCCGCTTCACGCTCGGTGTATTCGTCGGTATAGAACTGCTGCATCCGGCGGGCGACTTCGTCGTATACAGCCTGAATCTGGTCTTTCTCGAATTTGATGCCTTTCATTGTTCGTTCTTCCTTTCTGGGCGGTTTAGCCGCCGCCCGCTCGGCTGTCGGTGTTATTCCATCTCGTAAGTGATTTTCGCATCTCTCAACCGCATCAACGTCCCAACAACTTCACCAGCTTCGTTGGTTACCTCGAAGACACGTTTCCATGCCCCACAAATGCAGCGGTCAACGGATGCAATCTTGAATTTGCCATCATCTCTGACATATACCGGAGAAAGATAAACACCCTCGTTTGTCTTATGAAATTTGTGAATTGTCATTTCAATTCCCTTTCTGCCTAGCGGCTTGTTCTTACAGTTGTAGTTATAAACTATTAGGTTTAGAATGTCAACCATTATTTTGAACTTTTTGGATTATTTTTGAAAAGTTTTATTTGACAAGCAAAAGCATATAGTTTACAATCAGATCGAAAGGGGTGATCCAATGACCGCTAAGCAATTAGTTGATATGGCGCTGGCTTACGCCGGGATGAGCAAATCAGAGCTTGCCCGCCGCCTAAACTGGTCTCCGCAACTGTTAAGCAAGCGCCTAAATACAGGGAAATTCTCCGTTGAAGAATGGTGCGTTATTGCGAAAGCCATTGGCGCAGAACCACATATCGGCTTTATTTTCCCGGACGGAAAAGAAATATAAAGCAAAGGGGTAGTCATTCGACTGCCCCTTTTTTTGTAAGTCCAAAGTTCTCTGCTGTTCTTTCGATGAATTTATTATGCCAATTCTTAGCGGTTCCGTAGGAAACGAACAGGGCCATTGCCGCGCCTTGCAAAGTATGTGTGCGCTTGAAAAAAACCATTTCGATGAGCTTTATGCGATCCGCACCATTAGGATACCGCATAGTGTCCCGTATGGTCTTTTCAACGGCTAAATACTCTTTCATATCATCGAAAGGAAGCTCGCGCAAGGCTACGCTTTCAGCGGCTCGGTTTACGTCTGTCCCTCGTCCTGCTGCGCCGTATGCGGGGACAATAGACTGCTCCCGCATATTCCGTAAATCCTCACAATGCGTCGGATACGCCCGGATGATTGCTTTTACGAAGCCCCACCATTTGTATCTTGGTTTGCTCATTTTACCTCCGTTCTCGCAGCGTTAAACGCTCTGTACGGAATTTTCGATTGTCGGGTGCATCTTTTTTCATGCCTCCCACGAAACGCTCAATTTTGCCATGCTCACGGAGCCGAGGACGGAGTAAACGAGGTTCAGCGCTTCTGTGGTCGTGGTGTTCTCGAAGCAGAAGCTTCCGCTCTTGGGAGCGCCCCCCCTATTCTGTACCGGCGGAGCGTCAGGGGCTTTGACCTCCTCCGACGGTTCAGCAACTTCCGGCGTGGAATGCACCTGTTCCGGCGGCGCTTCTACATGATCGGCTTTCGGCTCCTCGGCACAAAAGGCACGGAACCCGCCGTTGTTGGTATTCGCCCATCCTCCACGGTGCGGAAACTTGATGCCGAGCTTCTTAGTCTCCAAGCCCACCGTCTGAACAGAAACGCCTAACATGGCGGCAAGGTCTTTTTGCTGCACGTCGAAGCGCTTCTGTAGATTCTCTATGTACTCCCGGCGCACATCGTCCGGGAGTAACTTAAATTCTTTCCACCGCATGGGTCGATTGAGAGCGTAGGTTTTTACTTCGCCGTTCATTGCTTCACGTTCCTTTCTTGTGAGATAGTCGGACGGGAAAATAACTTTCCCGCCCTTTCCGGCGTGGGTGCGCTTATTGTGTATGCCACGCGCCGTTCGCTTCTTCTCTGCGCAGTCAGTAATGAAAACGTACTTTTCATCGTTCACAGTTAAAACTCTCCATAACGTTTGATTTGATATCTCTCACCGTCTATGGTGCATATCGTTAAAGTCTCGCATATCACTGGGGGAGACGATACAGGAACAAAAACCGTTCCCCCGTACCTTGTCCCGCAATACTCGCACACATCTCCGGTGATCGGCGCTCCGCAGTTTGGGCAGTTTGTTTTACTGCTCATCGTCAAGCTCTCCTATCATCCGGTCTATGTCCTTCGCGGCCTTATCAAGGGCTGCAGAAAAGGTTTCCCCCGTCCATGAGTAATGCCGTGCGTCACCGAGAACGTAGCAATGAAGCGTCACCCGCCACGCTGTGTCATTCTCGTTCTCGAAGTAACCGGGGAATATACGCGTCAACTCGAACGTTCCCTCATAGCTTTTATGTGCCGGATCAATGGAAATCGCCTTTTTAATTGCATCGAATACCCGCTGACGGAGGGAATAGAAAAGCGGCCATTCAGCACTCATCGGTCAACCACTCCCACACATCATCCATACCGCCTGTTGATAACGCAAACGCTCGTCCTATGGCTTTCTCTTCTTCGCTGGCTTCTTCCGTGTCATCGCTGTAGCAGGGGAGAACTTCCGCTTTCCCGTCCGTGAAGCAAACCGCCATGACAGGCGTTGCCCAATACGAGCCGGTAATTCCGGCGACCTTAACATCACCGTCGCCAAGATCGAATTAATACCCGCCGTTGTCGGCGTCGTACAAGAGCTTGTTCGTCCACATCCAGTCTTCTTTCATGCCGAGATGGACGGTTTTTATTTTGATTTTGTTGGCCTCAACAAAATCGCGGATCAGCTTTGCGTTATACTTTTTCATCGGTTTTCCTTTCTCCGTAGTAGCAAAAGCCTTTTTCGCTTACGTAAGAGTTCCATGTTCTACAGTTGCCGTCGCCATAAATTCGGTAGTGCGGCTCGCTTTCGCTGTATCTTTTGCAGTCCTTACAATGAACGACCTTTTCATATCCCAGCTGCACCGCCATGCGCTTAAACTGGCTGCGGGTGGGGCGGTCAATCTCGACCGTCGGAGCGGCGTCAATAATGGCGAGTACATCTTCTCGTTCAAACGTAACACAGTATCTGTACTTCGTGGATGCATCAACGGTCGTTTCCGGTATAGCAAGTTTGAGAGCGTCGGCGTCAATCGGCCTCATTCCTCGATCACCTCCAGCCCATAAGCAACCGCCGCATCATGCTCAATGCGGCAACCTCTCGCGTTCTGCCATCCGAGGCAGAAGAAAACCGCATGGCAAAGGCTCATGTTTTCAAGCGACTTTGCAAGGAAACAAAGCGGAATCTGCACAACGCCGCGCTCTGTCATTTTCTCAGGGCTATACCATTCATCCGTGAACAGCGTGTTCACGACTTCGTATCCGCGCCGTTCAAGCTCGGCAATAGCGCGGTTGCGCGTGGTAATAATTTCCTGTTCCGTTAGTCCTCCCATTGGCTGGGACAGCATAGCTTTCTTTTCCATTTTTCATTTTCTCCTTCGTATTTGTCGATAAGCATATTGAGATCGTACAGGCCGCTCATGGTGATGCGGTCGGTTTCGTAGAGGTTGTCGCGGAAGGCGAGAAGTTCGGAGACGGGGACAGCGTCAACCGCAGGAATCTTTTTCATTTCTTCGATTACCAGATCGGAAACGTATATTCTGTTCTGCGGGCTTTCTGCGTCAATCAACCTCGCCATTCCGAACACCCCCCGTTATCCCGCCACACACAGCGGGGACATTTGCCGTAGCAGGGTTTATGCATCGCTGTCACCGCCTTTATACTTCGGCATGTCCGCCCATGCTTTCACACCATCCCAATCACCACATATTTCAAGCTCGAACAGGTTGTTGTACTCATCGTAGTCGATCACGCACACGTCCTGCGAGACGCCCAAGCTTGTGGCGACAAGGATTTCCTGCCTGTCCTTCGGCATTTCGCAGGAAAACATATATTCCGGGATTTCATAGTAAGTGTATTCGAGCTCGGCATACTCGGATTTTTCTTCTTCGGTCAACGGGCGTTTCGTGACCTCGTGCCAGATGATTTTTTCTTCATACATCAGCTTCTACCTCGCTTTTGAGCCACTTTTTTATATCTGCCGTCGGCGTCTCATAGAACATGCAAAGATCGAAGAATGGGCAAGCAAAACAGTTATCCTCATAAGGCGCTGCACATCGTCCCGACCTTGCAATCAGAACTAAAATGTCTGGTATTCTGTCAGCGCCGATGCTCTTGACAATCTTCTCAAAGTTCGTCATCGGGTTTGTTGTCCTTTCTTCTAAGTTCAATAATGTTCAGTTCCTCGATTGCCACCGAACGGAGAAGGGCAGCCTTGATGCATAGCAGTTCTTCCGGTGTGCAATCGCGGCTGTCAAATGTGATTGTTGGATGAAACTTTTCCAGCAGCTTTTTGTAGATTTGCTCGCGGTGTTCGCATTCTTGAATCGTCATTCCGCATCGTCCTTTCTCTGATAGCAATTCAGCAGCGGGTCTGTCGTTTCGCAGAAGCAGCAGGGCTTTCCGTCCGCAGAGCTCGGCGGGTAGTGGATGCAGGATTCACATTCGTTCATTCCGCGCATCCTCTCTTTGCGCATTGGCCATAGCAGTGATGCAAGTGCTCGCATCGGTAGCAGGCACAGTCGGCGCAGGTGAAGTAATCCTCGCACTCGCAGCCGAAATATCGCGGATTGTCTTTGATCCCGCACTCTGCACAGATGTCAACTCCATCTTTCATTCTGCGTCCTCCTCCTTGTCTCGGCGCGGCCATCTCTTCTTCAGCCAAGCTATAGAAGGGTCTGTGTAGCATTTGAGCTGATCGTGCGGCTTTGCCCAGCGAGAGAAGCGGGTACATCGGATCAAACCGCCACGGCAGCGTTTCCCGTCGCTATAGCCGCAGAATCGGCATTCACGAATATCACTCATTTTCCTCACCGTCCATTCTTGCGCCGCAATGGGGACAGTAGTTGTAAACGTCACCAACAGACGGGTCAAGCGTCCACCACCCACAAAACGGACACCTAAACCGGCTTAGCGTGTTAAGCGTTTGCGGGATGTATTCCCACCGTCCATGCCGTACAGGTGCAACGTCAGCGGCGGGGAAATCTTCAAGCTCATTTGCCAAATCTTCAAAGGCTTCGGCAATTA
>ERZ1034984.492-NODE-492-length-43896-cov-9.745056_pt1 | contig 43896 bp, 40 predicted proteins | sample MGYA00520589_ERZ1034984 | MGnify/ENA primary metagenome ERZ1034984 (study PRJEB33766, sample SAMN09781790) | gut metagenome | biome: gut microbiome | host: Homo sapiens | place: Madagascar | study: EMG produced TPA metagenomics assembly of the PRJNA485056 data set...
TGGTCTGTCTGACCTCCTGCGTCTTCCGCAGTATCCGGTTCTCGGGGTTCGCGCGCCAGCACAACTCGGTGCGGCGTGGAAGTGAACTATACGCGCATTTTTAGCAGTGGACAAGTTTGATTGTAAGCGTTCACAAATTCTGCACACATAATCGAGCCTGCCTCTTTGTACAGGTATTGCATCGGCTTATATATCTGTCTGATGCCCTCAACGCCCTACTAGGGCGGTATTAAAACGCGGGCAATACGCTTATCTCTTCATAATGGGGATGATTTCAATCTGACGTATATAGTTCTCTTCGAGAACCACCCGTGCAATAGTTGGTCCCTCTTGAGACCGGGGGCGCGTCACCGATCCAGGATTGAGAATGGTCATGGCCCCCATCTGTTCGATACGCGGAACATGCGTATGCCCGCAAATGCCCAGGCGCGCCGTGCCCATTAACAGGCGTGACGGTATATGGGTCATGGTAATTGAAATGCCGCATATATCGAGGTCGGCGCGAGACGTAACCGAAGAGCCGTACTCCCCGAAGTAATCGTTGTTGCCCAAGACCGCCACGACAGGCGCAAGCATTTCAAGCTGGGGCAGGATGTCTTGGCCACAAATATCACCGGCATGCAAGATGATCTGTGGACTCATGTCGGCTAGAGCTCGGAAAGCCTCTGCACTCAGTGAACCATGCGTATCAGACAAAACGCCCAGGACCACCTGGCCCTGGGCGTTTGGATGAATGTGTTTCTCGATGTTCACGATGACTTCCGCCAACGCTAGAACTTGAGGACCTTTTTGAGCGCCGCAACCCTGCGACGCGAAACAGGAATCTTCTCCCCATCGTCGCGCATGGTAAGCAGCAACGTTCCACCCGAGACGCTCTCGACCTCGCTCACATGAGACAGGTTCACGATGTAGCGCCTGTGCACACGGAAGAAATTCGCGGAAGACAGACGGCTCTCAAGCTGGGCGAGGCTGATGGTGGACAGATAGTGGTCATCGTCGGTGTACAGGCAGGAATAGTCGTCCTTTGCCATGACATAGCGAATCTTGTCGATGGGAACGAGTACCTTCTTGCCACCCTTCTCCACGGGGATGCGCTCAACGGTGGGCTTCTTCGTGGCCTGGCCGCACTGTACTCGAACCTTGTCGACAGCCTGGCGCAGACGATCGGTCTCGACGGGCTTGACGAGGTAGTCGATGGCATTGACGCCAAAAGCGTCGGCACCATACTCACTGTAAGCAGTCACGAAGACGACAGCAGGGGGATTCTTCAGCTTGCTAAGAGCTTCGGCAAACTGCATGCCATTGACACCAGGCATGTTGATGTCGAGGAAGACAACGTCACAACGATGCTCCTTCAGGCTTTCGATAGCCTTGCGCACATTGTCGGCCTCGACTGCAATCTCGACGTCACCGATCTCTTCAAGCAGAAATGCAAGTTCGCTGCGAGCCGGTGCCTCATCGTCGACGATCATTGCCCTCAACATACGTACCTCTCTCCACTGCGCCAGTGACATCCTCGGACCGGCTGCTCAGTCGTTGCTATCAGCCGCATTGTAACCAATGTTTGGCCTTATTCTTCGATTTCCGCAACATTTGCGCCAACAAGAAGCAATGTGACCTGTGTGCCTTTGCCAATCTGCGAGCTGACGCTTACTCCTGAACCCGGCCCGAATACCGCGCGCAGACGCGCGTCAACGTTTTTCAGCGCGATACCCGTGCCCTTCTCGGACGCCGATGCATTCTGCAGAAGACGACGAGCCTGCTCTTCGCTCATGCCAACACCGTCGTCGGCGACCGTAATGACGACGTCATCACCGGCTTCCTCGATTGAAATATCAATGTTGAGCTGGCCTTCTGCTGGCATGGCGTGGTTTACGGCGTTCTCAACGATGGGCTGGATGATGAAAGACGGCACGCGCAAGTCGCCGAAATCGTCGATATCAGCCTCGAGGCGCACACGCTCGGCGCCAAATCGAGCCTGCTCGAACGCAAAATACCTCATCGTCTGCTGCAACTCGCGATCGAGCGGGATGAGGTCGTTGGAGTTTTCGAGCGTCTGTCGATAAAACGCCGCGAATTCGCGCAGCAAGACACGGGCGCGAGCAGGATCGGTACGAATGAGCGAGGCGATGGTGTTGATGGTATTGAAGAGGAAGTGCGGGTTGATCTGCGCCTGAAGGGCCTGCAGCTCCGCCTTGGTTGCAAGCTCAACCTGTCGATCGAGCTCCGCGATTGAAAGCTGGGCGGAAAGCAACTGCGCCAGGCCCTCGGCAATGGCGCGCTGCGTCTCGTCGATGAGCACGTCGGACTCGTAATACAGTTTGAGCGTACCCACGGAAACGCCGCGCACCACAAGCGGGGCCACGATTCCGGCAGGAATAAGGGGGTTCGAGGCAGACGCAAACGCCTCGGAACTACGAAAGACCTCGACCGTCTGCGAGGCCAGCACGCGATGGGTGGCCGGCGTGTGAATGGCACTACCGATGGGGAACGCTTCGGCATGCGCACCGGCATACCCCAAAACAAATTTGTCATCTGTCATAGCAACGGCCATGGCCTGACATTCGGGAAGCAAGATATTGCACACTTCCTGGCAGTTCTGCTCCGACAGGCCACCGCGCATGTACACAAGTGTCTGAGAAGCGAGGCTAAGGGTCTTGTTCGTTTGCTGAGCGCGCAGCTTGTCGGGAGAGAAAGACGAGCGAATAATGGCAAACGCGACGGTCACCATACCGGCAAGCGCCACCGAGGCAACAAGAATGTTGGGTTCCTCACTCAAAAGCGAGTAAAAGAGAACAAGCACGAGCAAGGCGACGATCGTGGTAATCACGGTCTCAATGAACGCACTGCGCCCGTAGGTAGGGACTTTGAGGTTGCCTTTGGCGTCTTTCTTATTCACAGTCGCTTACCCCAAAAACTCAGTACCAGCAAGAATGACTCCGGATATGACGAGCACCGTGGCAAAAAGAAGCGTCAGCATGCGGTCGTTGACACGCTGAATGATTTGAGCGCCCAAGCGCGAACCAAAGAGCGAGCCAGCGATGAGCAAAAGACCGATGACCCAGGCAACGTTGCCGAGAATGGCGTGTGCGACAAAGCTCGGCACGGCAAAAATGGCCACAGACACCAAAGAGGTACCGCTTGCCTGCTTCATGGTGAAGCCAAAAAGCCACTGGAGCAGCGGCACGACGATAAAGCCGCCTCCCAAACCGACATACCCTGAGATGAACCCGACAAAGACGCCCATCAGCGCAGCACTGCCATACAAGCGCAGGCCTTGGGCGGACGCCAGGCGGGCGACCTTCTCACCAGCAAGTTTAGATGCCCCCGCACGCGTGCGCCATACACGGCGATACATGTTGAAAGCCGAGTACAAAATAAAGACCGCGGTGAGCACCATGGCAATCTCGCCGGGCAGTACCTTGGCTGCATAGGCACCCAATGGTGAGAAACACGCACCGGCCAGACCGATGGCGAGACCGACCTTGAAATTGATGGTACCGTCGTGCAAGCGCGCAATCATCGACGACACAGACGTGGGCAGGATGGCAAAGAGCGACGTGCCGGAGGAAACAGCAGCAGGTTGCCCGAACACCAGGTGAATAAGGGGAACCATAATGGTGCCGCCGCCGATACCAAACATAGCGGACAGCACACCCACCAGCACGCCGCAAGCCAAGATGGCAATCAAGGAGAGAAGGTCGAACCCAAACACGTGCTACTCCTGCGTCTCTTCCATGACCAGATCAGGGCACTCATCTGCGACGTCCATGCCACGGGCCTGCGCAACATGCGCTGCGACGGTGGGGTTCAGCATGCCCTGACCGCGCAACATGCACGCCATGGCCTCGTTTTGCCAGGCAAGGGCGGCAATCTCGGCCCAATGGGTCTGAAAGTGCATGTAGTTGGTGCAGTTCTGCTCAGCGTATGCAGAGGCATCCTTGCGCCATGTACGACGAATCTGCATGTAGGCGCGACGCTCGGGAGAGAAGATCGAGCGCAGGTTGACCGTCTTGCGAATGCGCGTCTCGAGCTCGGGACCAATCCAAGGACCCGGGTATGGCATGAACTGTTCAGGAAGGATTTTGTGCAGGTCGATGTTGGAATTCAGGACCTCGATCTTGCGACGCGTGTAAATCCAACGGTAGACGTCTTGCTCGAAACGGAAGGCTCGGTCGGACAGGCGCGGCGGATTGTGGCGGACGCGCCACTTGTTGTCGAACCACACATCCAGACCATAGGCACGCAGGTCGATAAGGTAGTCGGTGTCTTCACCGCGCGTAATCCATGCGTCGAAGGCAACGCGTGTGAATGCCTCGGCATGAACGGCGAAACAGCCACCGCACACCGTGTTGCTGCGCGAAATCCTGGGGCCAGCCAGCGCCTGGGTCATCCACTCGTTGAATTCGAGGCGCTTGGACCAATGGCGGTCGTAGAAGTGCACACGACGGCGATCGGCGAGAGCGGAGTTGCGATGGTCGAGGAAGTAACCCGACTTGGCAACGACAGGCGTTCCCATGCGAGGCTGCGCGCCCAAACCATACACAGCCTGTGCCAGGAACTCGGGGTCAAGGACAACTTCGTCATCATCGATAAACACCGCGACGTCGCACCCTAAAGCACAGCAGGCGAGAAGGCCCAGGTTGCGAACGGCTCCGTAGCCTACAAGCCCGATTGCGCCGGAAAGCTCGGCAGGCAGCATGTGTGCATACTGGTCGCGAAGTCCGGCGGCCTTGAAGCTGTCGACAATGACGACGTCAGGTAGACCGCTGGCGGCAGCGATGTCGGACACCCTATGGACAGCACGCTCCTCGACGTCGGGCGAAGCAACGACCAAGATAATGACGCTGCCCAGGCCAGCGACTTGCTCAAGCGACTTGAGACAGTCGGCAAGCTGGGGCGCAGGCGTATCGATGGGCGTGGCGTGATCGTAGCAGGCAACGCTGCCCGACTCGCCGAGTCGCTCTTCGTTGGACCAGTAGCTCGGTATGACGATGGCAGGATTCATGAGAAGCTCCCGTGACCTTTAGATACGTTTGACCGATTGTATCCCCATATGATGCTAAAAGAGGGGCCAATCAGCGTTGAATAGCCAGTTTCGTGCCCAGTTCCAGGGCTTTTTCGTTCATGGGAACGAGATTGGGGCGCATAAGCTCCCGCATTGCGGCAAGAAGGGCCTCCGAATCAAACGGAAGCGCACCCAAACCGATCGCCGCGCCCAGGAGCATGACATTCAGGCATTTCGGGCTCAAGCCCTCCTGTTCGAGCACAGAGGTGTCGACAATCGCAAGACGCTGCGAATCGACCGTCGCGTGCAGCCAATCAAGCTGCGCCGACCCGTCATAGTTCGAAGACGAGGCGGGCACAACCGCCCTGTTGGCACAGACCAAGGCACCGCTGGGCTTGAGCCGCCCATAGGCACGCAGTGCTTCGCCCGGCTCAAACGAAAGGACGAGATCGGCGCCGGCAGACTCGATGAGGCTTGAAGGCAATGCGGCGCCATCTGACGCGGCACGCACATGCGAGGCGACAGAACCGCCGCGCTGCGACATGCCAATCGTCTCCGCTGTGCGCACGAACGCGCCCGCCCTCATGCAGGCAGCGGCAACAAGGCGACTCGCCAAAACGACACCCTGGCCACCCACGCCTACAACAAGACAGTTAAAGGGTTCCGAAAACCTGCTGTTATCCACGAGCCGCACCCCTTCTCATGGCATCGACTTCAGCCGGGAACATTTCCGCGCGAGGCGACTCGATTGCGCCGAACGCGCAAGTCTCCAGGCACAGGTCGCATCCATAGCACAATGCGCGATCGACATGGGCACGGAAGGCCGCCCCATCGCCGTCTTTTTTCATGCTGAGCGCAGGGCATCCCAACGCACGGACGCATCGACCGCACCCGCGGCAGTCAGATGTGATCGACACAGGCTCAAGCGGCTTGAAGAGCTGCACGCACGGGCTTTGGAACACCAGCACCGCCACACCTTCGCAGGAAAGCGCACGCTTTGCAGCCTCAACGGCGGCCACGCGATCGAACGGGTCGACTGCCTCGACCATGTCGCATCCAAGTGCACGGGCAACCTCAACGATAGAGATGGGCTTCGAGCGCGTGCCCATGAGCGTCACACCCGTGCCCGGATGGGGCTGCGAACCCGTCATGGCCGTCGTTGCGTTGTCGAGCACGCACAGCACCATGCGATGGCGGTTGTAGACGGCGTTTGCCAGGCCCGTCATGGCGGAGGCGAAGAACGTCGAGTCGCCGACGAAGCCAACATGCAGCGTCTCGTCGTCACCGGCAAGATGGGCGGCAGTCTGCAGGCCCTGGGCCACCGTCACGCCGGCGCCCATGCACAGGCAGGTGTCCGTCGTCTGAAGCGGCTTGGCACACCCCAGCGTATAGCAGCCGATATCGCCGCTATATACGACGTTCTTGCCGCGAGCAGCCTCTTTGACAGCCGTAAACGACGCCCTGTGGGGGCATCCGGCACACAAAACCGCTGGGCGGGGCGGCACCAATTCGCCGGGGACCTCGACGCTTTCGGGCAGGCACGCCTGGGCAAGTTCGGAAACACCGAGGAACTCGGCGATGACCGGCACAAGCATGTCGGCAGAATACTCGCCGCAAATCGGGGTGGTGCCATCAAGACGGCCGTGCACGGTTGTGGGGCACGAAGTGATGTAGGCATCGGCAGCAACCGGGCCCGTCATCTCGAGAAGGCTTCGCTCCACGACGGGCTCGAGCTCCTCGATGACGAGGGCGTCAGACAGGCCGAGCAGGAAGTCGCGGCCAAGACGCTCGGGGAAAGGATAGGGCGTTCCCACCTGCAGCAAACGGTACGAAGGCAGCTCGGTACCCTGCGCAGCAGCTGCAGCCTGTAGGCGCTCCAATGCCTCGAGCGTATAGCCGCGCGAATCGCCGGAACATGCTATGCCCAAAAAGAGCTCGTAGTCGTCGCGCACGTACTCGTCGAGCTTGTTGAACTCGCTTGAGGCAAACTCCTGGGAGATGGTCTCAAGCTCATGGGTCATGCGCTCATGGGCAGCGCGGGACAGAGAGGGGAAAATGACGAAATCGGGTGATTTGACAAAACCGGCCATCTCATGGCGGGGAAGCGACGAGATGTCGTCGGGCACATCGATGCTCGCACAGCCATGGTCGACACGCGTCGTGGGACGGAGAATGACGGGAAGGTGATGCGCCTCGGAAATCTCAAAGGCGGCCTTCGTCATGAGATACGCCTCTTCAGGCGTGGCGGGATCAAGCACGGGGACATGGGCGAACTGAGCGAACTGACGGGAGTCCTGCTCGGTCTGGCTGGAAATGGGACCGGGATCGTCGGCAACGACAACGACCACACCGCCGCGCGTGCCCACATATGACAGGCACATGAACGGATCGGCGGCCACATTCATGCCCACCTGCTTGCAGGTGACGATGACACGACCTCCCGAGTAGCTCACGCCGGCAGCAAGCTCCATTGCGGCCTTCTCGTTGCACGACCATTCGACATGCACCCGGCCTTGGGGATTGTTCTGCGCGATGGTCTCGACAATCTCCGTCGAGGGGGTTCCGGGATATCCGCAGGCAACGTTCACGCCGGCCTCGAGGGCCGCAAACGCAATTGCCTGATTGCCCATGAGCAGACGGCGCATTCTTATGCCTCCGCCAGCGCGCGCTTGTACTCAACCATCTTGTCGCGCCATGCAGGGTCGGAAGCGCCCATGACCTGCACCGCAAGGATGGCGGCGTTCTTTGCCCCGCCGATGGCAACCGTGGCGACAGGCACGCCCGAAGGCATCTGCACCATGGAAAGCAGGGAGTCCAGGCCACCCAGGTCGCTCGTCTTCATGGGGACGCCAATAACCGGCAGGGGTGTCACGGCGGCGACAACACCCGGAAGCGCGGCTGCCTTTCCGGCGGCGGCGATGATGACGCGCATGCCGCGCTCGGCTGCGGTGCTTGCCCACTCGTGAACCTGCATGGGAGTGCGATGCGCGCTGTACACAACAAGCTCGTAGGGAACGCCCATCTCATCGAGCTGGTTGGTGCATGCCTCCATTGCAGGCATATCGCTCTTGGAACCCATGATGATGCCAACCAGCGGCTTTTTCTCTGCCATAGTCTCTCCTAAAATCCCGTTAAGAACCGTTGCTACCAAGAAATGAAAGCCCAACGCACCTCACGCAGCTCGTCGGAGGCATATGCCCGACCAGATTTGGCGTGCTCATCGACAGCATAGTGCTCGTCAAGAAACACTTCGAGGGCAACCTGCTCCTCTGGGGTCAACGAAGAGCCGAGCATGTCGGTCAGGGACTCGATAGCCTCGTTGCGATCGGCAAATGCAGGTCGACTGTGCGTCACGATGTAGGAAATCTCGGGAAAAGCCCCGTGCTGGAACAAGATGTTGGTGCAAAACGCGTAATCCACCACAGGCGGGCGAGTGCGACCCACTGCGGCGAACGCGCGCTCGTCGCGACGGGGTGAGCACCCGGCGGCCACCGTCACACACGCGCGTTCGCGGGCAGTGCGGTCAAGCTTGGTGAGTGCCCCCAAAAGATTGTGCGTGGAAATAGAACGAGAGGCAATGGCAACATCAACACTGTCGGGCTCAATGCCCGCAGCCTGCCAATCATCGTCCCAGGCAAGCAGGCGCACATCGATTGAGTCGGAGACACCAGCCGCGGCGGCACCCTCACGCAGCATCGCAAGCATGCCCTCTGAAAAATCGCACGCGATGACCTTGCATCCCATCTTTGCAAGCGGAATGGCAAGCAGACCGATGCCGCAACCGAAATCAAGCACTGTTTGACCGGGCTTGATCTGGGCGCGCTCGATGAAGGTCCTCTCGTATTCACCCAGGCTGTTCTCGCCGTAACTCTTGGCGCGACCAGACCAATGTGAAGCGTCGGCAGGCCTCACGCGCCGGGAATCCTCGTACTCCCAAGCCTGCTGCCAATCAACCCCGGCAAGCGAGATAACGTTGTCCTGGCTGATATGGTCCACAGCTGCCTACCTTCCCTCCGTAAGAGAACCCTGTGGGCAACCGTCGGAGGAAGGGCACTCCCCGAAGATAAGCGCGTGTTCGTCACCAGGAAGAGCAGCGCGTGCCTGGTCGCGCAGGCTGTTCACACCGATAAAGAACTGGCGCATCATGACAACCATCAGATAGCGGCCACGCGGGGTGAGCGTAAGTACCTCGTCGTCGTCGCGATCGAACGCGCCGTTCATCTTCATGAACGCATACTCAACAGGCAGACCTTGCGCCACCGAGCATCCAAAGCGCTCGTGCCAGGCGCGCTTGTCAATGGAAAGGCCGAACAGGTTCATCATGAACCTGTAGCGCATCCAGTCGCGCTTGGGGAACTTCGTCTGCGCCAACGTGGACAGGCCTCCTTGCGCGATGCGCTCGGAGTAGTCACGCAGGGAGAACGTGTTGATGTAGAGACTGCCGTCGAGATACGAGATGCCGCCCGATCCGATGGCGGGGTATTCCTCATAGTTCACGACGTACTCGTCGATCATCTGACCCTCTTCACGGCTGAACGTGTAGCAGCTCGAGGGACGGAACTCGGGGTTGTCTCCACCGCAGAACCCGTCATAAATCTGATGGTAGAAACGCTCTTCGTTCTTGTAGTCGACGTGGCCCACCGTCTTCTCAATGCTGGCACGGCTCGCCGGAGACACCATGAGCGGGTAGAACGTCGTCTGGTTGGCACCGCTCGCCTTGACCATCTCAATATCATGGGCGACCATTTCGGGTGTCTGACCAGGGAAGTTAAAAATCATGTCGACGTTGAGCGACTTAAAGAGCTTGGCATCGGCAACAGCACGGATGCGCTCGAAAATCACCTGCGAGCTACCGTACTTGTTGTAGCGCGCCATACGCTTGAGCATGTCGTCGTCGAAACTCTGTACACCGACCGAGAGACGCTGCACGAGGCTCGAGAGGTCCTCGAGGTAGCCGGGCACAAGGTGGTTGGGGTTCGTCTCGCTTGAGACGTCGCGGATGGAGGGGAAAAGCTCGCGGGCCAAACCGATGGTTTGCGCGAGCTGGTCCATCATGACCGTGGGGGTGCCGCCGCCCACATAGACTTCCTCGAACATATAACCGCGGTCGGCCAGGCGACGCATTTCCTCGCGCATAGAATCAAAGTACTTGAGAGCACGGTCGCGCTCAAAGGGGAAGCGGTTGAACGAGCAGTACGGACACAGCACCTCACAAAACGGCACATGCATGTACAGCATGTAGTGCTGCTTGGGATTGGGGTCTGGCAGCGTCACGCCCGGCGTGGGGTCGAGCTTGAAGTACTTGCCGCCCAGAAGGCTGACGACACTTGAAAGCATTTTTTCTGCGAGCATGGCGTTACTCCTGCTCCCCTGCCATGAGGCTGGCGGCATCGGGGTCATAGCCTTGGAGCGTACAGGCATACGTGCCGTCGACACCACGCTGCCACACGAAGCTGATAAGCGGCTCGGGAGCCTCATCCTGAGAAGCGGTCTTTGCACCAGCCTGGTCGGCAACGGGAGTCAAGGTGTTAGAGCACACGCTGTAGACAACCGTGTTGACCTCATCGTTTTCAAACATCGCCATGGCAAGCGTGAAAGCCTGACTCTGCGAAGCGCTGACAAGCTGGGGAAGCGTGCGCGGAGAATCGTTCAGCACGACAACCGTTGCCGTCGCGCTCTGCGCGTCGTAGGCGGACGACACCATGCTCGGGAACTTGACGATATCGCCAGCCCAACTCACACCAGAGGTCGCAGCCTTCTCAACACTGGCGGCATCGACCTTCTTGTCAAAGGAAGCTACGCTCATAAGCTGGATGTTCTTGCAAGCAACCTGGGCAAAGAGGATTCCCACGACAAGGATGAACACCACGAAAACCAGCGCGCGGCCAATCACCTTCTCGACCGACATGCCCACGGGATCGTCAAGCGCAATGGGATCCAACGCGTCAACAGACGCACGCTTCTCCTCAAGGCGCTCCATCTCCTCATCGGCCAGCGTGTAGCCGTGCGGGCGTTCAGTGGTCTGCTCGTTTTGAGCATTATTGGGCTCTGACATACGGTCAACTTTCTATGTTGTCGCGAAGTCGACGGACAATGAAACAACTTTGGAACCACCGAGGCGATTCCGGGCCATGCTATACGTGCAACTATAAAGCAGCTGATAAGGTTTTACCAACGTTGAGCGGTCTCTTCGCACAATGGCACTATTCGAACTGCATACGGTAATAGCGCTCGTACGTACCTCCCTGCTTCATAAGCTCATCATGCGTGCCGACTTGCTGCACACGCCCGTCCTCGATAACGGCAATGGCGTGGGCGTGCCGGATGGTAGAAAGCCGATGCGCAATGATGAGAACAGTGCGGCCGCGCGAAAGGGCAGCAAGGCTTTCTTGGACAAGCGACTCACTTTCGTTGTCCAAAGCGCTCGTCGCCTCGTCAAGCACGATGATGGAAGGGTCTTTCAAGAAAACGCGGGCAATGGCGACACGCTGCTTCTGTCCACCCGACAGACGGGCGCCGCGCTCACCGACAAGCGTGTCATACCCTTGAGGCAGGCTGGTAATGAAGTCATGGATGTTGGCCCTCTTGGCTGCCTCGACAATGCGTTCCCTGCTCGCCGAAAAGTCACCATAGGCAATGTTTTCGGCGATGGTCGCATCGAACAGGTAGACGTCTTGCTGCACGAAACCGACGGCTCGCCGCAAACTTGCCAAGCTTACCTGTCTCACGTCGACACCATCGATGCACACGCTGCCCTCGTCGACGTCGTAGAAACGCGGAAGCAGCGAGCAGGTGGTCGTCTTGCCGCCGCCCGAAGGCCCAACAAGCGCAACAGTCTGCCCCGCCTCGACATGCAAGGTAAGACCCCTGAGGGCAGGGGCGTCCTCGCCATAAGAGAAATGGACGTCGTTGAAGTCGACACGGCCGTAGGCAACCTCGAGATCGGGGGCTCCTGTCTGCTCGCGCACGTCGAGAGGGCAGTCCACTATCTCGCAGAAACGCCTGAATCCAGCGGCAGCCTTTTGGAAAACCTCGGTGAAGTTGACGAGCGTCTCGATGGGTGTGGCAAGAATGCCAATATAGAGGGCAAATATCGCAAGGTCAGCAGCAGAAATCTCTCCGAGTGCAACCCGGTAACCGCCAAACACGATGACAACCGTGTACAACATGCCCGAAAGCGTCGAGCTCATGGCATTGAAGAATCCCATGGCCTTGTATGTCGCGGTCTTCGACGAAAGGTAAGCATTGTTGGATGCAGCAAATCGGGTACGCTCGTGGTCCTCGGCAACGAACGCCTTGACGGTGCGCACGCCCTGCAAGGTATCTTCCAGTTGTGAGTTCACGGCAGAAATTTTCACGCGATTGTCGCGAAACGTCGCTTTAAGCTGCTTGTTCTTAACAATGAGATATCCAACCGCCACAGCGCACACAACAAAGACCGCCAGGGCAAGTGCAAGGTCAATGGTGGACAGAATGACAAGCATGCCAACGATCTCGATAACGGAGATGACGATATTCTCCGGGCCATGGTGCGCTGCCTCGGAAATGTCGAACAAGTCATTCGTAACGCGGCTCATAAGATCGCCGGTCTTGGCTTTGTCATACCACGCAAATGAAAAGCGCTCATAGGCGTCGAACAGGTCCTGACGCATGCGCGTCTCCATGCGAACGCCCATGATGTGGCCCCAAGCTCCCACAAAGTAACGGCATCCAAAGCGAACCAGGTACATGGCGACCAAACACGCCAACAAAGTTCCCAGTGCCGAAAGGATTTCTGCCGCATCGCTCGCGAACAGACCCGAACTCAGCGTGCGCAAAATCTGAGGGAAGGCAAGATCAATGCCGGCAACGATGAGGGCGCACGCCATATCTGCCCAAAAGAGCCCGCCTTGTCCCTTGTAATACGAGACAAAGCGGGCAAAAGTTCCAGGTTGGGATGAGTGTTTCATAAGGGCGCTAAGCCTCCATGCGGCGCGAAATCGCCTCGCAGAGAAGAATCCCGACCACCGTTTTGGCGTCGATGACCTTGCCATCGAGGACCTGGTCGACCATCTCGTTGAGATCGACGAGGTCGACGTTGATGAACTCGTCATCGTCGGGTGAAGCGCCCACAAAAGAAAGACCCATGGCCATATAGAGGTGAAGCAACTCGTCGGAATACCCCGGTGCCGGCGCAATGGGCCCGAGATAGGCCATACGTTCGGCCAAATAGCCGGTTTCTTCCATCAACTCGCGCGCGGCGGCCGTAGCGGGATCTTCGCCGGGTTCCATCTTGCCTGCAGGAATCTCGACCGTAACCTGCTCAAGGGGCGTGCGGTACTGATGGACGAGAACAATTTTGCCGTCGTCAGTCAGGGCAATGACAGCCACGGCACCAGGATGACGCACGATGTCGCGATGCCCCAAAGAACCATTGGGCAGGCGCACCGTGGTGTCTTCCACAGAAAGGTAGTCGCCACGCCAGACCATGCGAGAGTCAAGGATAGTCTCAGTGAGACCATCCTGTGGCAAAGAGTCGTCCTCGACGGGCGGCTCGGTCGCCTTTGCCTTGTTGCGAGCACGTCGCGAACGAATGAAGTCGTCGTCGAAAACCGGCGTGACATCGCAGACGGACGCATCGTCGATGGTCGATGCGTCGCTGTCAGCTGCAGGCGAGACAAGCTCCGCCGCGTCGAAGTCCTCCATATGCCTTAATCCTCCCAGGCGCTGCGACCGCGAAGAGCACGGGCGCCGATGTCGCGACGCAGCATCTTGCCATCAAACTCAATGAGGTCACAGCCCTCATAGGCACGTTCGCGAGCCTGGGCGAACGTGGCGCCCAGAGCCGTGACATTGAGAACGCGACCACCGGAGGTGCGCAGAACGCCCTGCTCATCGAGGGTCGTACCAGCGTGGTAGACCGTGACGCCAGGAAGAGCCTCGGCACGCTCGATGCCCAAGATTTCGAGGCCCTTGGGATAAGAACCGGGGTATCCGGCACTTGCAAGGACGACGCTGACCGCCCACTCGTCGCGCCATGCAAGCTCGATCTCGCTAAGGCGACCTTGGGCCACAGCGAGCATGACCTCGACAAGATCGGTCTTGAGACGAGGCAGGATAACCTGTGTCTCAGGATCGCCGAAACGAGCGTTGAACTCAAGCACCTTGGGCCCCTCAGGCGTGAGCATGAAGCCACCGTACAGCACGCCGCGGTACTCGATGCCGTCAGCGACAAGACCGTCTGCCGCCGTCTGCATTGCGGCAGCCATGGTGGCGTATTCCTCATCAGTGACGATGGGCACCGGCGAGTAGACGCCCATGCCGCCCGTGTTGGGACCCAGATCACCCTCCAAGGCACGCTTATGATCCTGGGCAGTAGCCATGAGACGCACGGTGGAACCGTCGACGAAAGCGAGCAGCGAGCACTCGGGACCCGTCAGGCCCTCTTCGATAACGACGGTAGAGCCGGCTTCACCGAAGTGGCCCGAGAAGCAATCGCGCACAGCCTCAAGAGCCTCCTGCTCGCTGGTGGCGACGACGACACCCTTACCGGCGGCAAGGCCGTCAGCCTTCACCACGAGAACCTTCACGCCAGCAGCGAAGCGCTGCGAGACGTAAGCATCGGCACCGGCCTGCTCGGTAAAGCTGCGATACGCAGCAGTGGGAATGCCGTGGCGCTCCATGAACTCCTTGGCGAAGCGCTTGGATCCCTCCATCTGCGCACCCTGGGCGCCCGGGCCAAAAGCAGGAATGCCCTTGGCGCGTACCGCGTCGGCAACGCCGGACACAAGCGGGGCCTCGGGACCGATGACCACAAGCCCCACGCCGTGCTCGGCGGCATAATCGGCCACCGCGGCAGGGTCGTTGATGTCGAGCTTGATGTTCGTCGCAATGGCAGCCGTTCCACCGTTGCCGGGAGCAACGTACAGCTCATCGCACAGCGGCGAAGCCTTGAGCGCGACCGCGATGGCATGCTCGCGACCGCCCGAACCCAGAAGCAGGATATCCATGGTGCCGTGTCCCCTCAATCTCTTTGACAGTCCCGAACCCTCGGGTCGTTACCAATACCTCATGATGGTCTGCTCACGCGAAGGACCCACGGCCACGATGGAGACGCAGACACCTGCAAGCTCCTCGATAAAGGCAATGTAGTCCTTGGCGGCCTGAGGCAGCTCATCGAACGTACGGCAACCGGAGATGTCGCAGTTCCAGCCCTTGACCTCTTCGTAGATGGGCTTGGCGTGATGGAAGAGGGTCTGGTTCTGCGGGGCGGTGCGGAGAATCTGGCCATCGCAGTCATAGGCGACGCAGACCTTGATGGTGTCGAAAGCCGACAGGACGTCGAGCTTGGTGATGGCAAGGTCGGTCAGACCATTCACGCGAGCAGCATAGGCGATGGTAACGGCGTCGTACCAGCCACAACGGCGCTTACGACCCGTCGTGACGCCATACTCACCGCCGATCTGGCACAGCTTGTCGCCGCACTCGTCGTCCTCGGGAATCTCGGTGGGGAAGGGGCCCGAGCCAACGCGGGTAATGTAAGCCTTCGCAATGCCAAGCACGCGGTCGACATACTTCATGCCCACGCCAGAGCCCGTGACGGCACCGCCGGCCGAGCAGTTCGACGAAGTGACGAAGGGATACGTGCCAAAGTCGATGTCGAGCATCGTGGCCTGGGCACCCTCGAAGAGGACCTTCTTGCCGGCCTCGAGCTCATTGTTGAGCATGATGGAGGTCTCGGCGATATGCGGGGCAAGCCTCTCGGCGTAAGGGAGGTACTCGTCGCAGATCTGGTCAACGGTATAGGTGGGCAGACCGTACACCTTGGAGAGGATATCGTTCTTCTCAGGCAGGGCCGCAGCGACCTTCTCGCGGAAGATGCCTGGATCGAGCATGTCCTGCATGCGCAGGCCCATGCGCGAGGCCTTGTCCTGATAAGCCGGGCCAATGCCACGACGCGTGGTGCCGATCAAGTTCATGCCCAGGCGACGCTCGGAAGCACCGTCGAGGTCGCGGTGATACGGCATGATGATGTGGGCGTTGCTCGAGATCGTAAGGCGCTCGCAGCTGATGTCTTCCTGCGCCAGCGTGTCAATCTCACCCAGAAGGACCTTGGGATCCACGACGCAGCCATTGCCGATAACAGGGGTCACGTTGTCGTACATGACACCCGAGGGAATGAGGTGCAGCGCCAGATGGTGCTTGGGCGTGATGACCGTGTGGCCGGCGTTGTTGCCGCCCTGGAAGCGCACCACGTAATCATAGTCGCTGGAGAGAAGGTCGGTAATCTTACCCTTGCCTTCATCGCCCCATTGAGAACCGACAAGAACAGTTGCGGGCATGGTTGCTCTTTTCGCATCAAGGCCGGGCACATGCGCACCTCGGCCGACATACAGACGAAAAGATTATAACCGCGCAGGCGCCTCAACAATGGGCAGGTCGTGCGTCGGCGCAATCTATGCGCAAGCTCAATACCGCTTGCCCACGTTAGGTTACCCCTCGTGGAGGGCCAGGTTGCGAAACGCGGTACGGTCGGCAATGAACGCAAGTGGCACCGTCACGCCCGAGCGACCTGCACGGTTCTTTGCAACGATGACGTTGGCAGTGCCCAGAGGCGGCCTTTCATGACGCTCGTCGGCCGCCTCTTCCTCGGAAAGGGAACGGTCGAGGAACATGACCGTGTCGGCGTCCTGCTCGATTGCGCCGGACTCACGCAGGTCCGCCAGGACCGGTCGCTTGTCGGGGCGCTTGTCGACCTCGCGGTTAAGCTGCGACAGAGCAATGACGGGAACCTTGAGGTCCTTGGCCAGAACCTTGAGGGCACGGGAAATCTCACCCACGGCAGTAGACATGGAGTCGTTCTTGTTGCGACCAACAGGCTCGATGAGCTGCAGGTAGTCGACGATGATGAGACCATGGTCTTTTCCGTGCAGCAAACGGCGTGCCTTAGTGCGAATCTCGATGACGTTGGTACCGGCCGTATCGTCGATGGTTATATCGATGTTGTTGAGGCGCTCGGACGCCTCAAAGATGGCCGGCCACATCTCGTCGGGGACGTTACCGGAACGCACGTCCTCGTTTGAGACGGCAGCCTCCGAACAAATCAGACGGGTCGCGATCTCAGAGCCACTCATCTCGAGCGAGAAGAAAAGTACGCTGACGCCCGCTTTGGCCGCGTTAAGGGCAAGCGAAAGAGCAAACGAGGTCTTACCAACACCGGGTCGAGCGCCCACAACATTGAGTGAGCCGGGTCGCATGCCCATCAAGATCTTGTCAAGCATGTCGAAGCCCGTCGCAACACCGGCAGTGTGACCACGGTTGAGGGCGATTTCCTCAATCTCGGCGTACGCCTCTTGCACGAAGTCGCCCAAGGGACGGGCATTCGAAGATACCTGTTTATCGGTAACGGTGAGCAGGAGCTCCTCAGACTGGCGCACGATGTCTTCGATGTCATCAGGTGGAGCGTCAAACGCAAGCGCCGTGATGGAGGTCGACGCGGCGATGAGCCTACGCAGAATTGCATCGCGCTTGACGATGTCGGCATGGTGGCGCCAGTTGACCAAGGCAAAGGAGTTGTTTGCAAGGTCAACGATGAACGCAGGACCTCCCACTCGGGCAAGATCACCCGATGCGGCAAGGTACTCGGTAAGAGAGACCTGGTCGATGGGGATGTCACGACGGTGCAGCTCGAGAATGGCTGCGAAGACTGTGCGGTTGGAGGGACGGTAAAAATCGTCGACTTGAAGCTTGAACGCCAATTCAGGCGTGACCTCGGCCGACAGAATCGCCGCAGCAAGAACGGCAGCCTCGGCTTCGGGACTTTGCGGGAGCGGATTTCCACCTGTAAGGCGCGGATCGTTCTCGTTAATGTCCATCGAAGCAGCTCCTCCTCAATGCTCGTCGTTTCATATCTTACGCCAGCGGCGTGCGCCGTGTGCGAACTCTTGATTGTAGTCGTGAACCCGATGGCGGGCATCCCCGTCCTTGGTCGCGCATGAAAAAAGGGACACCGACACGTCGGCGTCCCTTTGTCAAAGCTATGCGCAGAGCAGAGCCGATTTACTCGGCGTCAGACTCCTCGGCAGCCTCGACCTCAGCCTCAGCGGCCTTGGCCTCAGCAGCAGCAGCGTCGATGGCAGCGAAGCCAGCGGCGTTGTTGACCTGAACCTCGATGTTGGCGACGATGTCGCGATACAGCGAGATGACAGCCGTGTGCGAACCAGCCTCCTTGACGGGGCGCAGGTCGATACGGTGACGGTCAACCTCGAGGCCACACTGGGCCTGGAGAGCCTCGGAGACCTGGGCAGCGGTGACAGAACCGAAGAGCTGGCCCTCGTCGCCCAGACGGACCTCGATGCGGACAGACTTGCCCTCGAGCTCAGCAGCCTTCTCGTTGGCCTCAGCGATACGAACAACCTCGCGCTTGGCGATGTTGTTGCGCTTCTGCTCGAGCTGCTTGAGGTTGCCCTCAGTAGCCTTGATAGCGATCTTCTGAGGGAAGAGCCAGTTGTTGGCGAAACCGTCGGCAACGTCGATGACGTCGCCCTCGCCACCCTTCCCCTTGAGCTCGCCCAAGAGAATAACCTTCATTGTTAGTACTCCTCACGTTGAGGCCTGCTCGAAGCAGGGCCTTCAGCCAGTTTACTCACCTTCGCCGCAGCTGTGGCGCCCAGACCGCCCTGTACGGGCCAACTTGCGAAAGTTGGCCCAAACGTCGACAAGTCCCAGGACGCACACGACGGACAGGCTCATCTCGATCAGCAAAGCCGTCGAGATAACCAGTACGCGGGGAACCGCTCCCCAACCATGCGAGTCCATAAGGCTCAACATCACGGCAAACCCCTGGAGGAAAAAGACCAAGCGTAGGCACAAGATGATGTTGAGGGCAACAACCCCCACACCTTCAGGCACCCCGGCGGCCATGACCCATCCTGCCAGACAAGCCAATGCGACGATAAACACAGCGACGAGCCAAAGCGGCACATCGAAGCGTTTGAACGCCCCGGTGACTCTCTGGTAGGAGTCCCGTCGTGCAACGATGAGACCCAAAGACCCCAAGAGCACGATGGATATGGCCCTCACCACATAGATAAGGGGCCAGGTCCTCCCCAGAAGCTCGACGGTAGAATCAACAGTGGCAGAAACTGACACCGAGGATGTTCCCGTCGGCAGAGATGCGGTCATGACCTGGCGAAGCTCTTCGAGCAGCGCTTGGACATAAGCCGCAAAATTCTCACCCTGCAACATCAAAAGCGATGCATCTGCCCCGATGAGTAACGCGGTTAGAACCGCGATGAGGCAAACGATCGAAGTGACGCTCACACGCCCAGGCAAAAGCAACGCAATTGCCAAGGCGGCGAGAGCACAGGGCAAGACGAGCGATGCATAATCCCACGTCGCGAAGGAAAGGGCGATACCCGGTCCAAGACATCCTGCGATAGCCCAAAGGGCGCGACCTTCTTCCTTTCGAGCAAGCAACCATGCTCCGAAGACCATGAGTGCAGTGCTCACACCAGGAAGAACTATCGTGCCGAGAGAGCCAATGACGCAAAGAACGAACTCAAACACGGGCTGGGCGGGACGGTGCTGCTTTCCTGGCAACTCAACGAGAGACTCAGGTGAAGCTTGCGTCTCGTCCATGGCATGCCTCTTTAGCCTCGACGATCCCTGCTGCCGCTGACAACCGTGACGGTGTAGGGCACGAGGGCCATGACGCGGGCACGCTTGATGGCAACAGCCATCTCGTGCTGATGCTGCCTGCAAGCACCGGTGACACGACGGGGCTTAATCTTGCCGCGATCGGTCATATACTTGCGAAGAAGAGCCACATCCTTGTAGTCGATGAACTCGACCTCTTCCTTGCAAAGCTGGCAATACTTCTTGCGAGGCTGACGCTGAAAATCGTTGGCCATGGTGGCTTGACCTCCTTTACGCTAAATCCGAAGTGAAATGGGCTGGGGATTCCTAAAACGGAATCTCCTCGTCATAAATCTGGTCTGCGGGCGGCATAGCTGCAGGAGCGGCATATTGCTGCTGCGGAGCAGGGGCATACGAGGAAGAATACGACTGCTGGGGCGCAGGTGCGTAAGCCTGAGGGGCTCCGCCGTCCTGAGCACCCTGACCGCGGCTGGGCAACTCGAGCTCATCAACGATAACCTCGATTTTGCTGCGCTTTTGGCCGTCGCGCTCCCACTGACTCCAACGAAGGCGACCTTCAATGCAGACGAGCATACCTTTAGTAAGAATGCGCGACAGCGATTCAGCGCGAGCGCCGAACATGGTGCAATCGATGAAGTTGGTGTAGTCTTCCCACTGGCCAGTTTGAACGTTGCGTCGACGATCGTTGACTGCCACGCCCATACCCAGGACCGGCGTGCCGCCGGCGGTCTGCCGAAGCTCCGGATCGCGGGTAAGCCTGCCAGAGATAATGACCCTGTTGATGTTTGCCATACCGTCCACACTCCTTACATCGCCGGGAATGTCGCCCTAGGGCGACAAACCCGAATCACATTAAGCCTCCGCGCGACGGACGATCATGGAACGGACAACGCCGTCCAGAATGCCGAGAACGCGGTCAAGCTCTGCGATGCAGGCAGGATCGAGCTGGAAGTTGATCAGGGTGTAGTCGCCCTCGGTGAGCTTGTCGATGGTGTAAGCGAGCTTGCGCTTACCCCAATCCTCGACGGATTCGACAGCACCACCGTTCTCAACGATAGTGGAATCGATCCTCTTCATCACACCGGCGCGAGCCTCGTCATCAAGAGACGGGTTCACAAAGAACAGCAGTTCATAAGCCTTCATGGTGTCACCTCCTCTGGGCTAAAGTGGCTTCGGATCTCGTGAAGGCTGTGTCCGAAGCAGGGAATGACAGCGGTTAAGGATACCCCGCAACCATGCAAGTAGTCCAGTATAATTTTCTACCTGCGCTGCATATCCATAACTTGCCATCCATAATCGTCCGCGCAAGCACAACCTAGCATTATTTCGCCGTGACTTCTTGTAATGCCCATGACAGGAAATGCGTCATGTACGTCACAAAACATTACGGTTGGACCTCCTCGTGCCAAGTTCAAGCCCATATGCATGCGGCCCAACTGGAATACTTCCAGCCGGGCCGCATGCATCAAACATATGACAAAGAAGATTTACTCGGCACAATCCTCAGCTGCAGGCTCAACAACTTGGTCGCCAGATTCAGGCTCCTCGGCCTTGTCGGCGTCGGAATCCACAGGTGCTCCGTCGGCTGCAACGCCTTCCTCGCGCTGCAACGCAACCAAACCGCTGACGATCGGCTTCGTACCGGCGGGATAGAGCGTGGGGGCAGGACCGGCATAGACAAAGTCAGCCTCAAACGTGAAGCCTTCGGCATCCTTGGTGTAAAGCAGCACGAGAATGTAAGCGTCGGCGCTTCCGCGATCGGCGACCTCAGCCACGATGCAGTCAAGCGTGCCGTCATCAGTCTCGACGTCGCCGTCGTAGCACAGCACATATGCCTCAGGCATGTCCTGGGCAACGAGCATCTTCACGCTCTCGCGCACGCCCTCCGGAGAGGATGCGGGGTGGTCGTTGACCTCGACGCCCTCATCGACAACCGTCACAGTGAACGGATCGAACTGCCCCATGGTATTGAGGCGCTGTTGAGCCTCGTTGAAGGCAAAGTTGAGCGCCTGCTGGGCGTTGTCGGAAATCTGAAGGGTCACTTGATCCATGGCGTTGCTCACTTTCTCGTCATGTTGTAGCTGCACAAAGCCCTTAGTATACAAAAAAAGCGCCATGCGGCGCTTTAAAAAGTCTATCTGGCGGAGGGAGAGGGATTCGAACCCTCGTAGCCAGGGACACTGGCTAAACGGTTTTCGAGACCGCCGCATTCAACCACTCTGCCATCCCTCCAAGGATGGAAAACGGGGCGCGACCAATATGATCGACGCCCCGAGAAAGTTCTGGCGGAGGGCTAGGGATTTGAACCCTAGAGACGGTTTTGCCGCCTACACGATTTCCAATCGTGCTCCTTCGGCCACTCGGACAGCCCTCCGTAAGCGAGGTTCAAGTATACGCATTTCTCCGTTCGCGTCCAGTTCTTTGCACAAATCCCCCGCCTCATCACTTAGTCACCACAGATAAGCGTACAATCCAGCGCATCATCTTCACGAGGAGACACTATGGATGTGCTGCAATCCTTTTTCTGCTCTCTGTTCACGCTCGGTGACCCGAGTGCGGCTAGCGTGAGCTTCCCTATAGCGTTGGAGTTTGGCGCCGTCCTTGCCGGTGCAGTGTCAGGCGCCCTTACCGCATGCAACATGCGCATGGATCTTATCGGAGTGTGCGTTCTGGCCGCAGCCAGTTCACTGGGCGGCGGTTTGATACGCGACATGATTCTCTCCGACCAGGGCGTTTACATGCTCGACTATCCCCAGGCAATGCTTTGCTGCATTGTCGTCGCCTTTCTTGCCTTTTTCTTTTCAAGCCTCATTCAGCGTTTTGAAAAGCCCATTGCCTTCTTCGATATCGTAAGCGTGGCCTTGTTCACCGTTTCAGGTGCAGACAAAGCGCTCGTTGCCGGATATGGCATTTCTGCAGGCATAGTTTTGGGAGTACTCACCGCCGTGGGTGGAGGCGTCATCCGCGATGTCATCGTAGGGCGAGTACCTGCCATCTTTCGAGCAAGCAACTTCTATGCCGTCTGCTCCCTGGCAGGCGCACTTGTCTATTGCCTGCTTGTCACAAATCACATGGTGAAGGATTGGGCTGCCCTGGTAAGCGCCGCAATCGTGCTGTCTTTGCGATATCTGTCGCTACACTACAACTGGCACACGTGCGCGCCTATCGATTTGGCGCAGCGTTATGCACGACGTCATGACACTTGCCCAGACAACCTGAAAGACCGGGAAGAAAAGACTGAGGGAGAAGATTAGAGCGTTGCGGAAGCTGCTTCCTCTTGAACCTCGTCGATAACGTCATCGACCGTAGGATTGTAAATCGCCTGAGTGGCAAGGCCCACCTCTTCGAGGTCAAGAACCTGCAAGCCACCCTCATCATACACAGCAATGGTCGAGGATGCCTCAAGGTTGTTGACATAGAGTTCGAAGAGTTGCGTCCTAAGCGAATCGCGCAGATTCTGCTTGATGGAGGCCATGATGTCGCTGGGAACATCTGACAGGTCGATGTCTCCGGCATTATCCGTCTTGGCCTGATAGAAGCCTGTGCACGTGATGATGTAATAGCCGAAGCGCGTCCTCACGATAGAGGAAGTCTCCCCAGGCTCAAGCTCATTGAGAGCATCCTGGTATTCCCGGGGGAACGTGGTAAGGAAGTCCCAACCAGCTTCACCGCCCTGATCGGCAGTGGAATCCATCGAGTAGGTGCGGGCCATCTCGGCAAAATCAGCGCCGTTGTCAAGCTCGTCTTTCACCTCGCGCGCAAGGCTGTAATCCGTCTGCGAGAACAAGATGAAGGAGGAACGCTTCGTCTCAAGACCGGCAATCATCGTACGCGCATAGCGACTGATTTGCTCGGAGGTTGGCTCAGGCTCAGGGATAACGACATCACGCAGACAAGAGCGAAGCATCTGTTCGCGCACGGCGGTCGTGTAGCTTTCCTCGGTATAGCCCGAATTGTTAATTGCCGACAGGAAAGAGCTGCGATTGGGATAGAGGCTCGCAACATCGTTGACAGCAGCCTGTACGTCGCTATCGGACAGTTCGACACCCAAATCCTGGGCGGCAGACTCGAGCAGAACCGCATCAATCAAGTTGCAAATGACCTGTGCACGGAAGTCCCATGCAGTCATGTTCTGCGCAGCAAGGTAATTCTGCTGGTCGGCAACAGTCGTGAGGCCCAGACGCGTATATTCCGCCTGCACAGCCTTGTTCACCTCGACTTGGGTGATGACCGTGCCGTTGACAACGGCCGCCACATCCGAAGCTTCAAGATGGTTTGCCTCAAGGGCCTCGCTGACCATGGTCTGCGTGTCTTCGGAAGTGACAGTGCTCGCCGATGCCGAGCAACCGGAAATGATTGCACAAGCAATGCAGAGTGAAGATACAGACAGCGCAACGATGGCTGACGTTGAAACGCGATCCATAAGCCCCCCTTACGCTATCTTCCTTACTGCCTGCTATCAGAAACATTCATAGGCTACTTGCAAGAAAACAAATGACAGTGCAGGTCATGTGTGCAACGTTCAACTTCAAATAAAAACAAAAGGCCGAAGGGGTCCGCTCGGTAAACGGTGCCCCTTCGGCCTGCGACGGTTGATACCGTGTCGGCTGTTCTTAGAACTCGAGTTCCTCGAGACGGTCAAAGACGACCTGGATGCGCGTGAGGAAATCCCACGGATCGAAAATCTCATCGAGCTTCCCAGCGCTGAGCGTGCACTCGGGGTCTGCCTCGAGACGCTCGCGATAGGTAGGGCCATTCACCGCCTGCTGGATGTCTTCCCACACAGCCATGGCGTTGCGCTGCACGATGGTATAGGCCGCCTCGCGGGTGATGCCCGTGTCGACAAGAGCAAGCAGGACCTTGCTGGAGAAGATGAGCCCGCGCGTGCGGTTGAGGTTGTGCTTCATCTTCTCGGGGTACACCTGCAGGCCGTCGAGCATCCACTGCATCTTGCCGAACATGTAGTCAAGCGCGATGAACGAGTCGGCAAGGGCCACGCGCTCGGCACCGGAGTGCGAGATGTCACGCTCATACCACAGGGCGACGTCGTCATATGCAACCTGGGCGTTTGCCTTCACGACGCGCGCAAGGCCGCACACGCGCTCGGCGGTGATGGGGTTGCGCTTGTGAGGCATGGCGGAAGAGCCCTTCTGACCCTTCTTGAACGGCTCTTCAGCCTCGATGACGTCGGACTGCTGCATGAGGCGAACCTGCATGGCGATGCTCTCAAGCGTGGAGGCCGTGACGGCGAGCGTCGACATGACCTGGGCATGACGGTCGCGGGCAAGCACCTGGGTCGACAGCGGGTCGGGGGTGAGACCGAGCTTGGCGCAGACATACTGCTCCACGAACGGGTCGATGGAGGAGTAAGTGCCCACTGCACCCGAGATGGCACCGGTGGCTGCAACCTCGCGAGCCTGCTCGAGGCGAGTCTGGGCACGCTTGAGGGCCCATGCCCAAGAACCAAACTTCATGCCGAAGGTCATGGGCTCGGCATGAATGCCATGCGTGCGGCCCACGCACAGGGCATCTTTGAGCTCAAAGGCACGGCGGCGGCACGTCTCACCGAGCTGCTTGACGTCAGCAAGAATGATGTCGATGGCCTGCGTGATCTGATAGGAAAGCGCGGTATCGCCCAGGTCGGAGCTCGTCATGCCGTAGTGCACCCAGCGGGAAGGCTTGGGGTCTCCCTCGGGAATCTCGGCGTCGATGTAGGAACCCATGTTCGTGAGGAAGGCAATGACGTCGTGGTTGGTGACTGCCTCGATCTGGTCGACTTCCTCCTTGTTGAAGGCGGCATGCTCGGAAATCCAAGCCGCCTCTTCCTTGGTGATGCCGATCTTGCCCAGCTCAGCCTGGGCCTCGCAAGCCGCGACCTCAACTTTCTGCCAAATGGCGTACTTGTTCTCAAGCTCCCAGATGGCTCCCATTTCAGGGCGGGTGTAGCGATCGATCATGGTCATCCTCTCGTCTCACAAACCTGACAATAATCCAAGAAAGGCCCCGCCCAGTTTCCCAGGCGAGGCCTTGAAAAGCAAATCTTAGGCGTTGGCGGCGGCCGCGGCGTTCATGGCGCGGACCTTGGCCTTGCGGCGCTCGGTCTCGGTGAGCAGACGCTTGCGCATGCGGATGTGACGCGGGGTCACCTCGACAAGCTCGTCATCGGCGATGTACTCGAGGGCCTCCTCAAGCGTGAAGGTACGCTTGGGGGTAAGCTGCACGGCGATGTCAGCCGTGGAGGAACGCTGGTTGCCCAGGGACTTGGTACGCGCGACGTTGACGACCATCTCGCCCTCGCGAGGCTGCTCGCCCACAATCATGCCCTCGTAGCACTCGTCGCCCGGCTCAACGAAGAGCTGGCCGCGCTCCTGCAGGGTGCCCAGAGCGTAAGCGACGGCGGCCTCGGTGGACATGGAGACCATAAGACCGTTCTTGCGGGCGTTGATGTCGCCTGCGTAGGGGCCGTACTCGAGGAACGTGTGGTACATCATGGCCTCGCCGTGGCTGACGTTGAGCACGCGGGTCTTGAGGCCCATGAGGCCGCGGGTGGGGATCTTGAACTTCACGTTGGCGCGGTCGTCGTAGGTCTCCATGTTGGTCATGACGCCACCCACGAAGCCGAACTGCTCGATGACCTTGCCGGCGTACTCGGCGGGAGTCTCAACCACGGCCTCCTCGTAGGGCTCGAGGAGCTTGCCGTTCTCGTCCTTGTGGTAGATGACGCGGGGACGGCCGACCTGGAACTCGTAGCCCTCGCGGCGCATGCTCTCCATGAGAACGGTCAGGTGCAGAATGCCGCGGCCGGCGACCTCGACGCCCGAGTGATCCTCGAGCTCGTTAATGGACATCGTGATGTTGGCCTCTTTCTCGGCCATCAGGCGCTCCTTGAGCTGGCGGGCGCCCACGATGTTGTTCTGGTCCTCGCGACCCACGAGCGGCGAGGTGGAAGCCTCAAAAATGACCGACAGCGTGGGGGGATCAACGTGAAGGGGCTCAAGGTGCTGGGGGTTCTCAGGATCGGTGAACACGTCGCCGATGTCGGTGGCGTCAGCACCCACAACTGCGGCGATGTCGCCAGCCTGAGCCTCAGTGCACTCCTTGCGGCCAAGATAGTCGAAGGTGAAGAGCGTCTTGACCGTGGCCGTGGAAGTGGAGCCGTTATTCTTGACGACAGCGATCTTGTCACCCTTGTGCACCGTGCCGGAGTAGATGCGGCCCACGCCGATGCGGCCAAGGAAGTTGTCGTGGTCGACGTTGACAACCTGCATGGCAAGAGGGGCGTCGACGTCAACGTCGGGAGCGGGCAGGCCGTCGACGATCATGTCGAGCAGCGGGTACATGTCCATGTTGCCGTCTTCAGGATCAAGACGGGCATAGCCGTTGACACCGGAGGCAAACACGACGTGCTCCATGGAGAAGGTGAGCTGCTCGTCAGTGGCGCCCAGGTCGCACATCAGGTCGAGCACGTCGTTGACGGCAGCCTCGGGACGGGCACCGGGACGGTCGATCTTGTTGATGACGATCATGATGGAAAGACCGGCAGAGATAGCGTTGGAGAGCACGAAACGCGTCTGGGGCATAGGGCCCTCGAAGGCGTCAACGAGCAGCAGGGCTCCGTCAGCCATATGCAGAACGCGCTCGACCTCGCCACCGAAGTCAGCGTGGCCAGGAGTATCAATCACGTTGATCTTGATGCCCTTGTACTCAATGGAGATGTTCTTGGCAAGGATGGTGATGCCGCGCTCGCGCTCCTGGTCGTTAGAGTCGAGGATGCGCTCCTGCACCTCCTGGTTGGCACGGAAGGCGTCCGTCGCACGCAGGAGCTTGTCGCACAAGGTAGTCTTACCATGGTCGACGTGGGCGATGATTGCAACGTTTCTCAAGTGCTCCTGACGCATATGTTTTTCAACCTTTCAGACGTAACGTGCGTACATGCGATAAGAATAGCGAGTTCTATGCGAGTAACTCCACCACACCGGCAGGTGCAACATCTGAGCACACAAAGTTTTGCTCATCGGCGGGGTTGTCATAGGTAAGGTAGGCGGAATAGCCCTGCGAAAGGCCTTTCTCGCCGTATTCGACGATGAGGGCGGGAACATATCCCTCTTCAAAGCCTTCGTCGATTGCGCCGTCGTACGCAATGGCATAACGCACGGCGGGGCCGGTAAGACCCTCAATCGACTGCTTGCCGGTGGCTGCCGCGCGCACGCGCGCACGGGCCTCCTCAATGCTTTCCTCGAAGTCATCGTCATCAAAGGTGAGCAGCGTTGCCTTGCCGGCCTTGTCGGCAACGGCAAGGCTCACCGAAAGCTCGCCAGAGGTGGCAAGAATATCGAGTGCATAATCAATGAGGGAACAGGTGAGGTCGTCGAGCTCTTGGCTGATGGGCTCGGGGGTGCAGGGCGCGTCATGTGCGTCGCTCATCATGCTTCCTTCCTGTCGGTATCTTCGTGCTCAACATCCTGGTCGGAACCAATCACAGGCGCCTCAAGCGCAGCGGGGACCTTCTGGGTGGATGCGACATCCTCGTCATCGGTCAAACCCAGCGCACATTTAAAAGAGGCAATCGACTCGTCGATGGCCAAGATATGACCTTTGAGCTTGCGACACGTGAGGATGGAACGCGTGAGAACCGTGGAGGCGACCACGGCTGCAACGGCAAGTACGGTGAAGATGGCAATGCGTGCCATCATCAGGCGCACGTAGCGCAAGGCGACGAATCCCACAACAATGCATACCAACAAGGCGATGATGGAATTGCGGCGAGCTTCCTGCTGAACACCCAGGTATATACACACCTGTTGGCGCAGGAGCTCCACACCCTTCAACCGTGACTGTTTCTCGACGAGAGCGGTCACACGCGTTTTGCCCTTGCGGGGATTTGCATACAAGTCCACCTGACGGGCCGCTGAGCGGTTGTGCGGGTTGAGAAGGTACTTCTTTGCCTCGCGAGCTTTGTTGAGGAAATGATCGACGCGGTTCTGCAAAGCCGGGATGTCGGAGAAGTCAAACTCCCCCACAGCCTTTTCCAGTCCATAGAGGGCCATCGTGATGTCCTCGTCGCTTGCCCCCTCCTCCAAACCGAGGGCATGCAGGGCCTCGAAGCGATTCATATGGACGGCTCCCTCCACGCGCCGGAATAACAAAAAGGGCCGGCCAGGTTTCCCCGTCCGACCCGCTCGTTTCGATGGTGGAGATGAAGGGGTTCGAACCCTCGGCCTCAGGCTTGCAAAGCCCGCGCTCTCCCAGCTGAGCTACATCCCCATAGGTAAAAATAAACGCCCCAGCGGCGACTCGGCTCACGCTGAGGCGTTTATTACCAAGTAAATGGTGGGCCCGACAAGGTTCGAACTTGTGACCTCCCGGTTATCAGCCGGACGCTCTGACCAACTGAGCTACGGGCCCTCAAAACGCGGGGATTAATATACAACGTCCTCAAGCCTGACGTCAACAATGAATTTGATTTGTGAAGACATCATCATAATTCAAAACAGCTACAATGGGCAACCTATAGTGAGCAAAGAGGAAGCGAGAGGAGGCTGCAGTGATACGCGTGAATCTAGAGACGGTCGCAATGGGCTCGATCCCTGGCACAAGCCTCGTTCTTTTGAGGCCGGTAGCAGGTGAAAAGCACCGAGACTCCGTGCTTCCCATTTGCATCGGCCCCGTGGAGGCAGCCTGCATCGGCCGTGCCCTCAATCCCGACGGCGCAAGCCGGCCCATGACGCATGCGCTCCTCAATGCTGCCATCGTGCAGCTTGGCGGGCAGGTAAGCCATGTGTCCATCGACAAGGTGAGCGGCACTGTGTTTTATGCCAGCATTCACATCAAGCGCATCTGCGATGAGGTCTGCATCGATTCGAGGCCCTCTGATGCCATCGCGTTGGCGGTGCGAGCCCAAGCCCCCATCTACGTCGACGACGCAGTGATGGCCTCGGCGAGCTTCCCGGCATGGGTCAACGTCCCCAAAGAGGCACAAAAGGCCATGCAGGAGGAGTTTCACAGCTTTGTGGAGGAGCTCAACCCCGAAGACTTCTCGTTGTAGAACCAATCGCACTCATATCGCGCACGAAAAAGGGCCTGTCCGCTCGCTTCATTGGGAAGCATTGAGCGGACAGGCCCTTCCTTTTCAAGCACGCAAGGTCAGTGACGACCTCGAAAACCGCTACTCCCCGGCTTCGAGCGCCTCGTCGACGGAACCTTCCTCGCCGTCGCCCAGGTCGACCTCATCAAGGCCGCCGTCGGTCACGGCGTTGAGGTCAAGGGTGCCCTGGCCTGACAGCTGGGCTGCCTTGGACTTGTTGTTGGGGCGCATACGAGCCACAGCCATGACCCTGTCGCCGTCGGCCACGTCCATGATGCGCACGCCCTGCGTGGAGCGACCGAGCTTCGAGATGTCGTTGGCACGCACGCGAATGACAACGCCTTCGGCGGAGACAATCATAATCTCATGCTGCGGACCGATGACCTTCACACCTGCAAGCAGGCCCTTTTTCACCGTCATCTGGATGGTGTAGACACCCTGACCACCACGATTCTGCTCGGGGTACTCGCTGATGGGCGTGCGCTTGCCATAGCCCTTCTCAGTGATGACGAACAGGTCGCCGTTGCCGTTGGTCGTCTCCATGGAGAGCAGCTTGGCACCGTCGGTAAGGGCGATGCCCTTGACGCCCATGGTATTGCGGCCAGTGGGGCGCACCTGCGACTCGTCCCACTTGATGGCCTTGCCGGCATCGGACACCAGGATGATCTTGTCGCCCTCGTGCACGCGACGCACGGCAATGAGCTCGTCGGTGGGACGCAGCAGGATGGCGATGATGCCGTCGCGACGCGACTTGGCAAACTCTGCCAGCGAGGTCTTCTTGACCATGCCCTCACGCGTGGCAAAGAACCAGTAGTCGTTCTCCGGGAAGTCGCGCGTGTTCACAACGGCGGCGACAGTCTCGCCTTCCTCGAGCGGCAGCAGGTTCACGATGGCCGTGCCGCGAGCCGTGCGGCTGGCAAGCGGCAGCTCGTGGACCTTGAGGCGGTAGACCTTGCCCTTGTTGGTGAAGAAGAGGACGTACTCGTGAGTCGAGGCCACAAAGATGCGGTCGACGAAGTCATTCTCTTTGAGGTTCACGCCCTGCATGCCCTTGCCACCGCGGTTCTGCGAGCGGTACGTGGCAACAGGCAGGCGCTTCACATAACCCGAAGACGTGATGGTGACGACCATGTCCTCATCGGCGATGAGGTCCTCGACGTTGAGCTCCTTGGTGCCCTCATGGCTGATCTCGGTGCGGCGCGGGTCGGCAAACTTGTCCTTGATCTCGCGCATCTCTTCCTTGATGACGCCCAGGATCTTCTCCGGGTTGGCAAGAAGGTCCTCGTAGTAGGCGATAGCGCGGCGCAGACCGTCAAGCTCTTCCTGAATCTTGTCGCGCTCGAGACCAGTGAGGCGCTTCAGGCGCATCTCGAGAATGGCTGTGGTCTGTTCGGTCGTGAAGCCGAAACGGGAGATCATGCGCTCGGAAGCCTCGACGTCGGTGCGCGAGGAGCGGATGATGTTGATGACCTCGTCGATGTTGTCGAGCGCCATGAGCAGGCCCTCTTTGATATGGGCGCTGGCCTGGGCCTTTGCAAGGTCATAGCGCGTGCGCCTCGTGACGACATCGACCTGGTGGTCAATGTAGTACTGCAACATCTCACGCAGGCTCAGCTGCTTGGGCACGCCGTTGACGAGCGCCAGATGGTTGCAGCCGAACGTGGTTTGAAGAGAGGTGTGCTTGTAGAGGTTGTTGAGCACGACCTCGGGCACAGCGGAGTTCTTGAGCTCGATGACGAGGCGCAGGCCCTTGCGGTTGGACTCGTCGCGCATGTCGGCGACACCCTCGATGCGCTTCTCGTTAACGAGCTGGGCAATCTTCTCCTGCAGCATGCCCTTGTTCACCGTGTAGGGGAACTCGGTAAACACGAGCTTGTTGCGGCCCGTCTTGCTCGTCTCGACGTGAGCCTTGGCGCGCACGGTGAGCGAGCCACGGCCGGTCTCATAGGCGTCACGAATACCGTCGGAACCCATGATGATGGCGCCGGTCGGAAAGTCAGGACCGGGCATCACGGTCATGAGCTCGTCGACCGTGGCATCGGGGTTGTCGATGAGCATGCAGGTGGCGTCGATGGCCTCACCGAGGTTGTGGGGAGCGACGTTGGTCGCCATACCAACGGCGATGCCGGCAGAGCCGTTGACAAGCAAGTTGGGGAAGCGGGCAGGAAGCACCGTGGGCTCATGGAGCGACTCATCGTAGTTGGGCTGCCAGTCCACGGTGTCCTTGTTCAGGTCGCGCAGGAGCTCCATAGCGGGCTTGGCCAGGCGCGACTCGGTGTAACGCATGGCTGCCGCAGAGTCGCCGTCGATGTTGCCGAAGTTGCCATGGCCGTCTACCAGCGGCACGCGCATGGAGAACCACTGGGCCTGACGCACCATGGCGTCGTACACGGCGGAGTCACCGTGGGGGTGGTACTTACCGATAACTTCGCCGACGGTCCATGCCGACTTCTTATGGGGCTTGTTGGGGAAGATGCTCGCCTCGTTCATGGCGTACAGGATGCGGCGGTGCACCGGTTTCAAACCGTCGCGCACGTCAGGAAGGGCACGTGCGGTAATGACGCTCATCGAGTACTCGATGAACGACTGCTCCATCTCTCCGCCGAACTCGGTAAGCTGAAGCTGGGCAGGGGCGATGTCCTCTATGCCTGCCTCGAGCTCCTCGTCGTCGTCCTCCTCTTCGGTTTCCTCTTCACCCGTCTCGTCAGGAGCATCGGGATCGTACTCTTCACCCGACGACGCATCCTCCTCAGCGCGCGCCATGAGGCGGCGCAGGTCGTCAGGCAGGCCCACACCCTCGTTCATGTTGTTAAAATCGTCAGCCACGCTACAGCCTTTCTCTACGTGGTCCTAATCGTTGGCAATCAAAGCCCCGCGGAACGCCGCAGGCCAGGTTCCGCCTCTCACTAAAACGCGGGTTCTGAGGCACAAGGCGCGCAGGGCCGACGTGTACTGGAGTACTCTAGGTCCTGCGCAACGCCGCGCATCAGGTTCCGCCCTTACAAACGCGGGTTCTGGCCTGCAAGGCGTCGGGAGGCGATGCGTACTAGATATACGTGAGCCTCCCGAGAACGCAGCAGGCCAGGTTCCGCAACATCCTAAATATCGAGGTAACGGGCGTCTTTGGCGTGACGCTCGATATAGTCCCTTCGATACTCCACCTGGTTGCCCATGAGTTCGCGCACGGCACGCTCTGCCTTGGCGGCGTCCTCGATGGTCACGCGACGCAGAATGCGCGTCTTGGGGTCCATCGTGGTGTCGGCGAGCTGCTGGGGGTCCATCTCACCCAGACCCTTGTAACGCTGGACGGAGTACTTCTTCTTTTCACCCTTGGCATCGATGGGCACGTACTTCTCGATAGCCTGAGCGAGCAGCTGGTCTTCGGGATCCTTGCCGGTGGGATAGACGTAGTGAATCTTCTTGCCCACCTTCACGCCAAAGATGGGCGGACAAGCCGAGTACAGGTAGCCGGCCTCAACGAGCGGGCGCATGTACTTGTAGAAGAACGTCATAAGCAGGATGCGAATGTGAGCACCGTCGACATCAGCATCGCTCATGATGATGATCTTGTGGTAGCGCGCTTTGGACAGGTCAAAGTCGCCGCCTTCACCGGAGGAGTCGGTGACACCGGTACCGATGGCCGTAATGAGAGACTGAATGGTCTCGCTGGAGAAAGCGCGGTGGTCGCCAACGCGCTCGACGTTCAGAATCTTGCCGCGCAAGGGAAGAATTGCCTGGATGTCTCGGCGACGGCCGTCCTTGGCCGAGCCGCCTGCCGAGTCACCCTCGACAATGAAGAGTTCGGTCATGGCAGGCTCGCGCACGGAGCAGTCGGCAAGCTTGCCGGGCAGACTCGCGCTCTCAAGCAGGCCCTTGCGGCGCGTGGCCTCGCGGGCCTTACGCGCGGCGGTGCGGGCCTTGCTGGCCGAAATCGCCTTGTTGCAGATGGCGCGAGCCTGGTTGGGGTGCTCCTCGAAGTACTCCTGGAGTCCGGCGGCCACAGCCTGCTGCGTGAGGTTGCGCATGAAGGTGCTGCCGAGCTTTGCCTTGGTCTGACCCTCGAACTGCGGGTCTGCAAGCTTGACCGAAATGACAGCCGTGAGACCCTCGCGAGTATCGTCGCCCGTGAGGTTCTGGTCCTTATCCTTGAGAATGCCCTGCTTGCGCGCATAGTCGTTGATGGTGCGCGTCAAAGCGGTGCGGAAGCCCTCGAGGTGCGTGCCGCCGTCGATGGTATAGATGTTGTTCGCGAAGGTCATGACCTTGGAGCCGTAACCGGTGTTCCACTGGATGGAGACCTCTACCTCGCCACGCTTGTCGTCGGTCACGTCATCGGCCGACTTGCCCTGCACATAGATGGGCTTGGACAGGCCGGGGAGAATCTCGTTGCCCTCATTGAGGAATTTCACGAAGTCGTTGATGCCACCCTGGTAGCAGTACTCCTCCACGCGCGGGGTAAGCTCGCGCTCGTCGGTAAAGACAATCTTGAGGCCGCGGTTGAGGAAGGCAGTCTCCTGCAGGCGAGCCGAGATGGTGTCGTGGTCGTAGACCGTGGTCTCCTGGAAGATCTCGGGATCGGGCCAGAAGGTGACCTTGGTACCCGTAGTCTTCGTCTTGCCGATGACCTCGATCTGCTTCGTGGTCTTGCCGCGCGAGAACTCCATTGCATAAATCTCGCCGTCGCGCTTGACCTCAACCACGAGGCGCTCAGACAAGGCGTTTACGACAGAAACACCGACGCCGTGCAAACCGCCGGAAACCTTGTAGCCGCCACCGCCGAACTTGCCGCCCGCGTGCAGGATGGTCATGACGACCTCAAGGGTGCTCATCTTGCGCTTGGGGTGCTTGGCCACAGGGATACCGCGACCGTTGTCGATGACCGTCACCGAGTTGTCGAGGTGCACGGTGACGTCGATGCGGTTGCAGAAGCCTGCCATTGCCTCGTCGACCGAGTTGTCAACAATCTCCCACACCAAGTGGTGCAGGCCCATAGAACCGGTGGAGCCGATGTACATGCCGGGGCGCTTGCGCACCGCCTGCAGACCCTCAAGGATCTGAATGTCTTCGGCACCGTAGGAGGGTGTTTTGTCCGCCACGGATATCCTCTCTTCTTGAGCTTCAAAGGACCGCCTAGGCGATCCACAGCCAATCAGAGCAAGTATACCCTGCACATGTGCAGACATAATTATCGTTAGTGTAAATGCCTAGAAACCATATCTGTAAGCCCTTTAAATGGGCCATATCGGTCTTTTTAGGCTTTGTTTGACTTTTTCCACCTTATGCTAGCCATCATGGCCTGACGCGCCTTCTCTTTAAGCCCCTCGTCAGTGATGCATGCAACTTGGGCCTCAACGCGGGCAATCTCGGCAGCTGTGAGCTCAGGCAGATACGCCGGGTCATAGGCACGCTCGACCACCTCGTCGTGGGCGGGAGCAACGTGCACGCGTGTGGACACCTTAAAGCGCAGGCAAATGGCAACAAGATCGGGCTGTTCCTGAGTACAGCGCATGTTCCATTCCGCAAGAATCGCCTGTGCATTGAGCTGGAACTCCTGGGCCCACAAGGCAGAATCAGTGTAAAGCACCAGTTCAAGACCTTGTTTTTTCTGCACGGGATAGCAGCCCACAACATGGGCGCACACGCGCTTGTCACGCAGGGAGCGCACGACCCCCATGGCGCGGCCCACCTGTGACGATGTGCGCGAGTGGCGTGTTGCACGTGAAACAACGTCGTCAAACAGACTCATGGAAGCCTCACCACCTTGGCACGGTCCAGCTCACAGGCAGAGAAATAATCGAGGTTTGTGGTGGTCACAACCGTCTGAACCCCGGCTGCAACCAGGCCGAACAGGCGACTGCGACGCGAAGCGTCAAGCTCGCTCATGACATCGTCGAGCAGAAAGAGGGGGTATTGACCCGACACCTCGGCAACAAACTCAACCTGGGCGAGCTTGATGGCAAGGACAAGCGAGCGTTGCTGGCCCTGTGAGGCGAAAGCACGGGCGGAAGCGCCAGAGATGCGCAGGTCAACATCATCAAGATGGGGCCCCACAAGCGTTGCGCAGCGACGTTCCTGCTCTGCCATGTTGGACATGAGGAGACCGAAGAGGGCATCTTCCACTTCCTGGCGCGGCGTCGAGGCGTCGAAAGCGCTTGCCCAGGCGCTGTCGTAGGTCATCTGCGCGCCCTCCCCTGCCGCAAGCTCACCATAGACACGTTCCACATGGGGAGCGAGGCGGGCAAGCAGTGCCTGGCGGTAGCAAAAGAGCACCGCTCCTGCGCGAGCCGCGGACGCACTCCATGCCTCGATGAGGGTTTGGTCGGGGTCGGTACCCGCACGGGCCGCCTCTTTAAACAGTGTGTTTCGCTGATACACGGCCCTACGGTAGTCGTGAGCTACCTGGGCATAGGACTCCTTGAGCTGAGAGCCAAAACCATCGAGCAGGTCCCGACGCCCGGCCGCCGGCCCCTTTACGAGCGCAAGCTCATCGGGGAAGAAAAGCACGCTCGTCAGGTCGCACACCTGCCCCTGTACCGAGCGGCGCTTCCCGTTTACCTTATATAACTTTCTGGTGGGGTGAATGTCGCACGTCACGTCTATCTGGCGCTTCTCCCCCTCCACATGCATGCTGAGCCCGCCGAGGTCGCAGCCTTGACGCAGCAGCTCGGAAGGTGAGGCGTGTTTGAACGACGCACCGCAGGTGAGCACCTGCATACCCTCGATGCAGTTGGTCTTTCCCACCGCATTGGGTCCCACAAGCACGGTGAGCCCGCGCGCCGGTTCCAGCACGCGGGTCTCCATGTTTCTGAAATTACGGTACCCAACCTGGGTGACGACAAGCGACATGTAGCGCCCAACCAGCCGATATGGGACCTAGTAACCCATGCGCACGGGCATGACGAGGTAGAGGAAGTCCACCTTGTTGCCCAGCATCTTGAAGATGCCCGGCTTGGAGGGGTTTTCCATCTGGAAGGCCATCATGTCGTCGTCGCCAGCCTTCTGCACACAGTCGTAGATGAAGCGGGAGTTGAACGCGATGGTCTGGCTCTCGCCCTCCACCTCCACGGGAATCTCCTCGCGGGCGCTGCCCTGGTCGGGCAGGTTGGACGTGATGACGAGCAGGCTCTCGGCCGCGTCAATCTGGAAGCGAATCTCGGAGTTGGAGACGGTCATGGCCTTGATGCGCTGCATGGCCTCGAACAGGTCGTTGACCTTCACCTTCACGCCCGTCACGTACGAGGCGGGAATGAGCTTGCGGTACTTGGGGTAGCTGCCCTCGATGCGGCGCGTGACGTACACGACGTCACCGAAGAGGAAGACGATCTGGGTCTGGTTCGTGCCGATGGTCATCGTGCGCGACTCGCTTGCCATAGAAAGCACGCTGCGCAGCGTCTTTGCCGGGGCGATGACCTCGAAGTCCTCCACACCGCTCGTGATCTTGGTCTCAGCCACGGCAAGACGCACCGAGTCAGTCGTGACGAAACGCACGATTTCGGGCGTGATGTTGACAAGCACACCATTGAGCACCGTGCGGCTCTTGTCGGTGGAAGCAGCCACGGCGACACGGTTTACCATGTCGTTGAGGCTTGCCGTGGGGACTTCCACCATCGAGTCGATCTGATAGCTGGGGAACTGCGGGAAGTCCTGTGCTGCAAGCGTGTTGATGGAGTAGGAAGAGCTACCGCACCGCACGTTGAGCACAGTCCCTGCAAGCTCAAAGGAGATGGCCATATCAGGCAGGTGGCCAACGACTTCGGCAAGAAGCTTGCACGGAACAACGAGAGCGCCCGGTTCCTCAACATTGGCAATGACAGTCTGCTTGATGGAGACCTCCATGTTTGAAGTCTCAAGAACGAGGGACTGTCCTTCAGCTGTGATGAGAACACCGGAGAGAATGGGAAGGGTGGAGTTCATGTCCATACCCTTGATGGAACGGTCGAGAGCTCCCTTGAGAGTATCCCTGTCGATAACGAACTTCATCTTGTCTTTCCCTTCTTTTCTTATATTAAAGAGTAGTTGTAGTAGTAGGTCGGTTTCAAATGTTGATTAGTGTGCTCAATGCCTGGTAGATGCCGGAAAACTTTTGCTTTCGACATGCTTATTTCTTCAACCTGTTTCAACGCTCCGCCAAGGTCTCATGCATTGTAGACGAGTGTTGCACACGCTTTGAACGTCCTTTCAACCTCATTTCGACTCGTTGCACAACCGGTTCTTGAAGTCCTCGAGCTGACGGGCATAGGTGTGGTCGACATTGCGCTTCTCGTTGATGACTTTGATGCCGTGCGTGATTGTGGAGTGGTTGAGCCCCACGACGTCGCCGATAGACTGGTAGGTTTCGTCGGTGAGCTGGCTGGCAAGCCACATATAGACTTGACGAGCCTCTTTGATGGCGGCGGTCCTGCTTCGGCTTGTTACCTGTTCATAGGTGACGCCGTATTCCCTTGTGACCGCCTCTATGATCTTGTCGAGGCTGATGATGGTCGTGACGTTGTACTGCGAGTCGATGTACTCCCTGATGCCGTCCGGCGTGATGACGTTGGGGTCGTGCTCGGCGTTGAACATGATGCCGTTGATGAGACCCGTCATCAAACGGGGGCTGTCGGGACCGTACTCGGCCATAACCTTGAACGCCTCATCCGAGATGCGCACGCTTGTCATGCCGTTGCGCGCTCGGTAGCGCTCATAGAAGCTTTTAAGGATGGAAAGTTTCATTTCCCAGGTAGGAGCCTTAATGTCTTGCACCATGCCCTGCGCGAAACGCGTTTTGAGGCGTGGGTCGAGGTCGAGGTAGTCAGGCGCGCGGTCGGCTGCAAGTACGATTTGCTTGTTGCCGGAGAGCATGAAGCTGTTGAAGATGTTGAAAAGCGCGCCCACCGTTTCCTGCTGCTGGTTGCGGAACTCCTGCACGTCGTCTACCAGCAGAACGTCGATGTCTTCCATGTCTTTGAGCACGGCGTGTCCGCGCAGCTTTTGGACGTGCACCTCGTCGACATAGCGCGTGATGAACATGTCGGCGCTGGTGTATTCCACGCGTGTACGGGGCTGGTTGGCCATAATGTAGGACTGGATCGCGAGCAAGAGGTGCGTCTTGCCGTTTCCCGAAGGACCCCAGATGAAAACAGGGTTGAAAAGACTGCCGTCGGGTTGCTCGGCCACGCTGCGTGCCACGCGATACGCCATGATGTTGGAATCGCCGACAACATAGGTGTCAAAGGTAAAGTCGGTGCTTGTCTGGGCTTTTACCTCGTCTTTTTGCTTAGGTCCATCCTCAAGTACCGGAATCGGTTGAGAGGGGTTGGAGTAGCTTTCAACATTCGTTGAAACGAGTGGTTGAAAACTTTTCACCGCGGGGGCGGCACTTTGCGAGGGTTCAGAGTTCTTGACCGCAGAGGGGAAGGGAACCTCTCCCGACAGGATGCGGGAGTGGATGCGGGGGCGTCCCGCGCCGGCAGCCTTGCCTGCAAGGGCCGCGGCGCTCAAGTGGGCTGTGGCCGATGAGGGGGCTGCGTTGGGTTCAGGGCAGACAACGGGCGAGGGGGACTCCACGGGGAGGGACTGCGCCGCATCGTCGTGGCCGGCGAAGTCGGCCACAGACGCGCTCGCGTTGTCGCATGCGTGTGCCTGCGCCGCCTGTTCGGTGACGGATGGTGCCTGTACCTGCGCTTCTGGGATGGGGGCGGCTGGAGCTGCTGGTGTGGCAGCAGGGCCTGTCGGGGCGATGTCGGCGCCGTCCACCTCGACTTCGAGCGTGACAGGCTCCATGGTTATCTCGCCCATGAGGGCCTCGACTGCCTCGCGGTACTTGCTCATGAGGTTGCGTGCGGCCCATTTCTGCTTGGTTGTCAGACGCATGACCGCGCCGTCGAACGACGAGGGGCTTGCCCGTTCGAGCCAAGCGAGGAGGTCGTCCTGCCCTTTGGCGCGCACTTCGTCGAGCATGTCGGCCCAGAGGAACTGGGCGTCTTGTTCGAACATCTCCTGGTCCATGCGTTACCTCCCTTGCGCGATCTCGCCGAGAAGGCGGTGTCCCGCCTCGGTCAGTACGTATTTCTGGCCGTTCTTCACAATGAAGCCGGCCTCGGCAATCTTCTGCAAACGCCTTCCTGCTGTGGCGTTTGACATGCCTGTGGCTTGCGCCACCTCGGTGCCGCCCACCTTCTCAAAGTTGAAGAAGAGCGAGATAATCTGCACTTCTTCCTGGTCGAAGGGGGTGTTTGCATATGTGGTGCCTTGGGGCGGGGGTACGTTGGCGCTTTGTGGGTTGCTTGCTGGCGCGAATGCTGCCTGGGGGGCTGGGCTCGCTTCACCGTACGGCATGCCCTGCATGGGTGCGGCGTTTGCGGGCCATTGGGTCCCGGCTGCGTACGGGTTCCATCCGCCTGGAGGCGTCTGGGGCATACCGGCTTGGCCGTAGGGCATTGTCCCCGGTTGATTCCACGCGCCTTGTTGCTGCGCGCCGGGAATGGGTGCCTGCGGGTAGGCACCTTGCGGCTGCTGCTGCCAAGCTTGACCGGGGGTACCCTGTGCATATCCGGGGTTGCCGCCCAGCATGCCGGGATGCATTGACGACTGACCGTACATGGTCTGGCCTGCAGGTGCATACCCTTGAGGGCCAGGATAGGCTCCCTGTTGAAAACCTTGCGCACCGCTCTGGGGCATTCCGTACATATTGAGCGGCTGTCCTTGTCCCATGCCCTGAGGATACCCTCCCTGTCCAGCCATGGGATAGCCGACTTGAGCCTGCATGCCGGCAGGGTAGGGGGCTGCTGCATTTTGGGAAGCCCCCGTTGCGGTGTCGGGGTTGGGCGCGCTGCCGGGCGTGGGCTCGTCCTTGTGGGCCAGCGACACGGTGATGACGGCGCCTTGCCCCAGGTTGTCCTCGATGGAAATACTGCCGTGCTGGAGCTTGACCGTGGCTTCCACCATGGGAAGCCCCGAGCCGGTGCCTCGTATGTAGCGCTTCATCGCCTTGGTGGCGCTGGAGAACGTAGGGCGAAGGGCCGCTTGCTTGTTGGGGATACCCGGTCCCTGGTCGGAGAACGAGATGGTCTGACCCCTGTCCATGATAGATATCGTCGGTTCGATGAACTGGGCGTGGATGTAGTTTTCAACCAGCTCACGAATGATGTGCCAGGGCCAGTCGCCTCCTTGCTGGGTGGCGAGCTCCCACACGTTCTTTGTGATCTCGTCGAGGTAGGTGCGCACGTCGCTGGGCGGTACCGTCACCACGCGCGGTGGCACTGTCATGGAGTCATATACGGCTATGCGGGCAGGCTGCTTGGGCGCGATGATCTCATCGTCGTCGCTTTCCTGTGCGTTGCCTGAGTTTTCCACGAATGGGTAGAACGTGTCCGACAAGATTTCCTCCCTGAGAACGATAAGAATGAATCTTACGCTCTTTGGGGACTTGTATTTTCAACATTTCATTGATGTTGAAAACTTCTCAACTTTCCTAGGTTTCAAACTTTTCACCTGAAAAATGAACAGATAGCAGTGAAAACAATCAACATTTCAACTGAGTTTTTCATTTTTGACAGAAAATCGGCTTCAAATTTTAGACTCTGTTGAAAAGTTAGGTGAAAAGTTGAAAAGTTTTCTATCAAGTAAAGCCTTGCAGGATTACATTGAGAATTGTGGAGAGGTTTTACCGTTTTACGTGCAGTTTTTGCACGGTACTTCTATGCTTTATTGACATCATTTGTTGTGGTGGATAGGATTGGCAAACTGCAATAGCCGCCATTTGTGCTTTATATATATCAGGAGGATTCGATGAAGCGCACTTATCAGCCCAATAAGAGGCATCGTGCCAAGGTGCACGGCTTCCGTGCCCGTATGGCCACCAAGAACGGCCGCAAGGTTCTCGCCCGCCGTCGTGCTAAGGGCCGTGCCAAGCTCACCGTTTCTGACGAGCGTCACACGAAGTAACTTTCATTGGATGACCAAGGCTGCATGAACATCATTAAGTCCAGCGAGCAAATCAGCGAGCTGTTCAGCCAAGGGAAAAGGGTTTCTGCCAAAGAGATCCGCATCATCTATAAAAAGCACGATGAGCAACGCGACCCCTGTGGTCGCGTTGCTTTTATAGCGGGAAAAAAGCTCGGCAATGCCGTAGTTCGTAACCGCAGCAAGCGCGTTATGCGCGAGGTTGCCCGTGAGAACGGTCTACCCGTTGAGGGATACGACATCCTGCTCATGGCAACCCCCGCAACGCGCGGTGCAGATCATGATGTGCTTAGCTCTTCTTTGGCAAAGGCTCTTCGTCGTGCGGACATTCGGTAACGATGTCTAGGCTGTCGGGCGCATGGGAGAAGGTGAGGCGCATTCCGCGTTGGCTTGGAATGTGTCTCATCAATTTTTATCGGGGGTGTATCTCCCCTCGCTTTCCTGCCTGCTGTCGATATGTGCCGACGTGTTCGCAGTATGCCCTTTGTGCTGTAGAGCGTTTTGGATTGCTTAAGGGTTCATGGCTGTCGCTGAAGAGGATTCTGCGTTGCAATCCTTTTCATGAAGGCGGTTATGATCCTGTACCACAAACCTTCTCCTTGTTTGGGAGAAACGGGAATACAAATCGTTAGGCCGACCTGTTAGGTAATGGAACGTCAACGCCTGTTGACATGATTTTTGACACGGAGGATCTATGTGGGATTGGTTGATCACCTTCCTCTTTGACTGCATCCAGGGCCTTGAGGGTCTCCTGGGTGACTGGGGTCTCGCCATCATCATCTTTACTGTCATCATTCGTCTTCTGCTTCTGCCTCTGACCTTCAAGCAGCAGAAGTCCATGGCTGAGATGCAGATGGTTACCCCCCTGCTTCAGGAACTGCAGACGAAGTATGCTGATGACCCCCAGCGTCTCAATGCTGAGATGACCAAGTTCTATGCCGAGCACAAGTTCAACCCCCTGGCGGGTTGTCTGCCCATGCTTGTGCAGATGCCTATCTTCTTTGCGCTCTTCTCGGTTTTGCGCGACCATGTCCCCGCTGATGCCAGCTTCTACGGCATCCTTCCCTCGCTTGCAAACAACGCCGGTGGCATTCTGGCAACTGCTGGCTTTGGCGCTGCCATCCCCTACATCATCTTTGTGATCCTGTTCGGCATCCTGACGTTCCTCCCCATGTACCTGCAGCAGAACTCCAACTCGATGACCAAGGGCATGGGCGCATTCATGACCATCATGATGCTCTTTGTTGGTTGGTCTTCCCCTGCTGGCGTCGTGTTGTACTGGGTTGTTTCGAGCGGCTGGGGTGTCGTGCAGCAGCAGCTCATCTTCAAGAAGAAGAAGATTGAGGCTGAGGAGGAGCAGGCGGCTCTTGCTGCTTCGCAGCCCCCCAAGCCTGTCGAGGTTGATGTGGTGCGCCGCGAGCACAAGCCTCGTCCTCGCAAGAAGAGCTAAGTGTTTCACGTGAAACATATCATTTGCCGATGCTTTGAATAAGAGAGTAGTTGAGACCATGGCAGAGTTTGAAGAGGAAGTGCTCGAGGAAGAATTTGAGGCTGAGGAGGCTTGCGATGAGCAGCCTGCGGCCGACGAGACTTCGCTGATTCCTGAAGAGTTTGCTGAGGTGGCGCGCAAGTACAAGGCTCATGAGTCCCTTTCCGATGACGACCTTGACCTTATTGCCGACACCTCGATTGAGGTTCTCCGTACGCTCCTTGGTTTCTTCGGCGCCGAGGGTGCAACCATCGATGAGTATGATGGTGGCGACGGCGAGCTGATTTTTGATGTGAGCAATGCCGACCTTGCGCTGCTCATTGGACGCCACGGCAAGACGCTTGAGTCGCTTCAGTACATGTTTAGTGCCATTGTGCACAACAAGCTGGGCTTCAAGTTCCCTGTCGTTGTGGACATTGAAAGCTACAAGAGCCGTCGCCGTGCAAAGCTTGAGGCTATTGCCAAGTCGAGCGCCGCTCGTGCTCTGCAGCGCGGCCAAGAAGTGCGACTTCATCCTATGAAGTCCTACGAGCGTAAGATTGTGCATCTGACCTTGCGTAGCAACCCTAACGTTGTGACGCATTCTGAGGGTCAAGAGCCCAATCGCTGCGTCGTTGTTGTTCCGGCTTCCAAGAAGCAGGGCAAGTAGTAAGAGCTTTTTCAACAAGCACTGTGATTGAGAAGGGGCTGTAACAAAAGCCCCTATAACGAATTCACGCCCCGTTCGGACCGGTC
>ERZ1034984.493-NODE-493-length-43824-cov-51.159062_pt1 | contig 43824 bp, 42 predicted proteins | sample MGYA00520589_ERZ1034984 | MGnify/ENA primary metagenome ERZ1034984 (study PRJEB33766, sample SAMN09781790) | gut metagenome | biome: gut microbiome | host: Homo sapiens | place: Madagascar | study: EMG produced TPA metagenomics assembly of the PRJNA485056 data...
GTCCGCAACGGGGGGCGCCGGGGGGAGCGGCAACGCACACCAAAGCCCTGCAGCGCCGAGACGAAGCGTTTTCGTGACTCATTTCGGACAGACGAAGGCGCGCCCTCTGAATGAAGCACCCTCGAAGCGCATTTCGGGCAGACGAAGGGCCGCATTCTGGCAAAATATCGCCCTGATGTATTCCCAAAGGAGCCCCGGACGGTAAAAACGCCCCTCCCTGGCAAGATATCGCCGCCATGCATCCAAAATAAGCTGGTTTTGGCAAGATATGCTCTCCATGTATTCAAAATGCCCTGCAAATCGCCGTTGAGGAATACACCAGGAGAATATCTTGCCAGGGAGGGGCCCTTTTCGCTGCACAGACCCCTCAAATCATGCATAGCGCGCAGATCTTGCCATGAATGATAGCTCCCGTTGGACGAACCTTGCCACGCTCGACGGCTGCTGTCGCGTGAATCTCGCTGTCCCCCCCCTGGCGACTTCCGCTGGACAAATCTCGACATACTCAGCGGTTTTCGCTGGACGAATCCTGCCGTGCTGATCAGCCTCCACTAGTCAAATGCTGCCATCCCCCCGGCGGCTTCCGCTGGGCAAATCTTGTCGCGCGATAACTCCTGTCGGAAGAATTCCGCCACGTTTTGCGACGAACGGCTCGATAGTCATTCTCGGCAGCCTCCATGCGGGGCAGGATGCAATTCCTTATGCGCAAAGGCGTAGTAGTAGAAGCCCAAGAAAAAGGCGGCGAACAACCATGTCAGCGGATAAATGGCAGCAATTCCCACCAGACCAAGCCCACAATGCTGAACGAGGAGCAGAAGCATCAGACGCATCGCAACAAAGCAGAACAGCGTTATCAGGGTTGCCTCTTTCGCTTTGCCGATACCGCGGCAAACACCCGCATACACCTCGATAAATGTATAGATCCAGTAGAACGGGAACGAGACCAACACGACCAATCCACCAGCGGCGACTACCTCAGCATTCTGGTCGAAGAGCGCCACAACTGAAAACCGGAAAGCAAGAAGTGCTACAGCCGCTACAACCGCAAAAGCCACGCCAAGCGCAATGCAACAGCGGACCCCGCGATGAACCCGCCAATGATATTTGGCCCCTACGTTTTGCGCTGCCAACACCGTTGTCGTCTGGCCCAAGGCCACCAAAGGCGCATAGATGAACGTTTCAATTTTGAAGTACGCCGTGAAGGCAGCAACATTCGTCTCCCCTGTGGCATTGATGGCCACTTGAATCAACATATTGGAAAGGGTGACGCACAAGGCCTGAATCGCGACGGGGAAACCAACAGTAAAGATTTCTTTGGCAATTGCGAAATCCATGCAGATAAGCGCTTTGCCCAAACGGGCTGCGGGCTGGGCTGCAACACCCGTCGCTGACCGCGACGCAAGCCGCGACTCAGACTCCTGCGCCGGCCGCATCGCAAGATCCGCCGCAAGCCCTGTCGTCGGCCGAATCGCAGAACGACCCTTCAGCATCGACTTAGCGCGCAGAAACGCGAACAGAAACGCAACGCCCTGAGAAAAGAACGTCGCCCACGCCACGCCATCGATGCCAAGCCCCAGGACCAGAAGTGCCACCGCATCGAGGGTAACGTTGACGATTCCACCAACGATCTGGGCATATAAAGGCGTTCGCGAATCACCTATTCCCCGCAAGCAGGAAGCAACATTGTCGTAAAGAGCAATAAAAGGAAGCGCCAGAAAATAGATGCGCAGGTAGGAAAGAGCACGATCATGCACGGATTCAGGAACAGCCATGAGCCCCACCAGCGCATCCGAGCAGACAATCCCCACAACACAAAACAGAGCGCCCATAAGCAACGCAAGAAAAACCGAGGTGCCAAAAACCCGGCGAAGCCCCTCTTCGTCTTTTGCGCCGTGTTTCGACGCAACAAGGACATTGGAGCCAACCGAAAAGCCAGAAAGGAAGCTCACCACGCACGTTACCGCAAGGGATGATGCCCCAATGGCAGCAATTCCCGCCGTGCCTTCAACGTTTCCGGCAAAAAGCGCATCGGTGGCAGAATACAAAAGCTGCACCAAGTTGGCACACAACAAGGGGAGGGCGAAGCAGGCAACGTTTTTCGCCATGTTTCCCCTGGTGAAGTCTACTGTTTTCACCACTCCGCCCTTCATCAACTATTTCTTTGCCGTCGGTGCGCTTGGCGAAGCCGACGGCTTTCACCGCCGCGTCTGTCATTGGCATTTCCGCGAATGACCTCTGGGAAAAGCACCTGAACAACTGCGACGCTTCGGCTTCGCGGAGCCCAATACGCTGCGCCGCCCCAGCTTCGTGGGGCTCAATCTACTGCGATGCCTCGACTTCGCGGGGGGCGCAATACGCTGCGAAGTCCCGATCCCAAATCGCCTGGGCCATTTCGGCACCAAGGCAAAGCGCCCAGTCCGTTTCAGCCCCTCGACCCCAAAACGCCCAAGCTCAAACCCCTCAATCCAAACCACCGAGGGAAAACACGGAACTCATCAGCTTTTTCGCACAGGCGCTTTGAGGGTTGGCAACCACATTTTCAGTGGGGCCGCACTCAACAACTTCCCCTTCGTCAAGCACCAGAAGCCTATCGGCCAGTTCCGACACAAGAGCCAAGTCGTGAGTAATAAACACGATGGATACCTTGCCCTTCAACCCTTCGATGAGCGAGACAATATGCGCTTGAGTAGACACATCAAGAGCGCTGGTTATCTCATCGCATATCAGCACCGAAGGGTTGGCAGTAAGCGCCCTTGCCAATGCCGCACGTTGGCACTGACCTCCACTTACCTGAGAAGGAAAGCGCCGGTAAAAGCTCTCATCCAAGCCAACCAGCTGGAGCTTTTCAAGGGCTTGCTTCTTCGCTTCCGCACGCGTGGCACCAAAACTGCGCGCCACCTCGGCGATGCTGGCGCCTAACGTATAACTGGGATCGAACGATTCCAGCGGCATCTGGAACACCATCTGAATGTTCGAATACACCTCTTTGCGCTGCCTGCGCGGCAAACCGAGGATTTCTTTCCCGAACAAGGAAACCGAGCCGCCATCAGGCCGCTCAAGCAACGCAATAACGCGGGCAAGCGTGCTTTTACCGCTGCCGCTGCCGCCAACAACGCCTAGGCATTCGCCCTGCTCCAGGGTGAAGCTCACTTTGTTCAGCGCCGGCCTTCCCATGCCAGGAAAGCGCTTGGACACATCGTTAACCTCCAGCGCCTTCATCGAGCACTCCTTAACTTGGGAACAGAGGCAATAAGCTGACGGGTGTACGGATGCTGAGGGCAAGCGATAACCTGCTCGGAAGGACCCTGCTCCACAACCTCCCCGTCCTTCATGACATAGAGATACTGGGCCATATGAGCCAGCACGGCAATGTTGTGAGACACCACTAGAAGCGACGCCCCGAATTCGCGATTTGCCGAAACAAGCTCCTCCACCACTTGCGCCTGAACCGCCACATCAAGAGCACTGGTGGGCTCATCGGCGAAAACGACCTTTGGGGAATTCATCAAAGCAAGACCGATAGCAGCACGTTGGGCCATACCGCCGGAAAGCTCGAAAACATAACTGTCCAAAACCCGATCAGGATCGGAAAGCCCCAGCCTTCCAAGAAGAGATGCCGCACGCGCGCGAGCCTCCCCCTTCGAAAGCTCGCCACGCAAAAGAGCAGTCTCCTCGAATTGGGAACCCAGCGTGCGCACGGGACTGAAAGCCCGCTGAGGGTTTTGCGACACCAACGACGCCACCGTACTGACGTAGGAAAGATGCTCGGCCTGAGACATGTCGGAAACGTCTTTCCCAGCAAAGCGAATGGAGCCGCCGCAAACCTGGCCTGCCTGCCCAAGCATTCCAAGCGCGGCACGAAGCAGCGTGGTTTTGCCGCAGCCCGATTCGCCAACAATGCCCACAATAGAGCCCTGGTCAAGGGAAACGGTGACGCCGTGAAGCACGGCGTCACCGTTGTACGCAACACGCAAGTTTTCTATTTCGAAAATTGCAGACATACACCCTACTTGTAAGACATCTGATAGTTCAGCCAGTCGTACTGACCCTGCATAGCAAGGTTCTCAACGTCGGCTGTGGTAACGTCATTTACCAGCGTATGGACCATGTAGACATAGGCATGGTCGTCGAGCGCGATCTGCTGGATCTGCTTCACCAGTTCCTTCTGCTCGGCTTCGTCGCTGGTCTTCTTCAGCTGGCCAAGAAGCTCGTCAACCTTAGCGTTGCTGTAATGTCCATAGTTGCTGGTGCCCTCAGAACCCATAACCGCAGACAGGTAGGTGTAGGGGTTGCCCGTGGGAAGCGTGGAATAAGCCATGGTGCCAATGTCCCAGTCGCTATCAGCCAAACGAACGGTAATCTTTTCGGCTACTTCAATATCAGCAGCGATGCCGATCTGGGAAAGCTGAGATGCCAGCGCCTCGCAGTCCATGGGCAATGCAGCGTTTGCCTGGTAGGTGACCAGTTTCAGGGAAAGCTTCTTGCCGTCCTTTTCCAGCACACCGTCGCCATCGTTATCGGTATAGCCGGCATCGGTCAGAATCTGCTTTGCCTTTTCCGCGTCGAAGCCGTCGCAGGTCACGCCATCGGCATAGCCAGAAGAATCAGGGAATGCGGCGTGAGATGACTCGGCGGAATTGTTGTAGATGGAGCTCACATACGAATCGCGATCGACGCACATGCCAACAGCCTGGCGAACCGCGTCATCCTGCATGGCTTCACTCTTCATGTTGAAGTACAGCATATGGGCGCGAGCCTGATTGGTCTGATGCAAAGTGTACTTGGACGCATCGCTCAAGTTTCCAAGCTGGTCATCTGCAACATTCATCAGCGCGCAAACCTCGCCCGACTGCAGGGCGGATACCTTCGACTGGTCGTCGGTCAGGTACTTTGCATGCACGGTCTTGATCTTCGGCTCGCCTTGCCAATAGGAATCGTAGGCAGAAAGCTCAACGTCGCCATTGCCTGCAACCGAATCGATCTTGTAGGGGCCAGTACCCACAGGCTCATCTTCGGTAGCGCCCGAGTTCACGTCGATGATAGATGCAACGGGCTCGGACAATTCGTTCTTGAAGGCGGTGTTCAGGGAATTGGTGGTAACGGTAAGCACGTTGCCATCGGCTTCCATGCTGGCAATATCGAGCGATTTCTTGGCGCGCTCGTTCATGCTGATGGTGCGATTCAGGCAATCCGCTACCGCCTGAGCATTGAGTTCGTTGCCATTTTGGAACGTTACCCCTTCGCGAATCGTGATCTTCCACGTGGTGTCGTTCACCATTTCGGCGGATTCAGCCAACATGGGCTGAGGGTCGAAGTTGGCATCAATGCGGAACAGCTGCTCGTAGATGCCCAGATAGGAGCCCTGCCAACCCATGTAGTTGTTTGTTGGGTCAAGGTTGTACTCGCCAGCGTTGGAAGTCCAGGCAACACTCATTTCATCGCTGTTGCTCCTAGAATCCGACGAGCACCCCACCAGCGCGCCCACCGCACCTGCACCCAAGGCGCAGGCAAGGGTTACGGCAGCAATGCGCTTTGCCCATCTCTTCTTAGTTTTCGCCATCTCGCTTTCCTTTCTTCGATGGTTTTATTTCTTTTCCCTCGCAAACAGCGAGCTCTTATTCCCAAGCGCTTCGTTGACCGAATCGCCGAAATAGTTGAACACCGCAACCACCAAGAAGATGGCAAAGCCTGGTGCGAATACCGCCCAAGGTGCGGTTTGGAACCCTGATGCCGCCTGATTGATCATGGCGCCCAACTCGGGCGAAGGGGGCGATGCGCCCAAACCCAAAAACGAAAGCCCCGCCAAACTGAGCATCGAACCACCGATATCCAAACACGCCGTAACGATCAGGGGCGGAAGGATGTTGGGCAGCACATGCTTCAGGGCAATTGCCGTTCTGCTCAGGCCGCCGATAACTGCCGCCTGAATGAAGGGGCGCTCTTTCAACGCCAACACCGAAGAGCGGGCAATGCGCGCAAAGCGCGTCCAGCCAGGAACAACCAGCGCGATAACCGCGTTCTGCAGACCGCCGCCCAGAAGACCGGCGATGGCAATGCCCAAAACCAGGGTCGGGAACGCCATGAAGGCATCGGTGATGCGCATTACCACGGAATCGAACACGCCGCCGATATACCCCGACAACGCGCCCAGAACCGAACCGATAACAACGCTTAAAGCCACGACCGCCAAAGCAGCAAGCACGGTGGTATGCAGTCCCGTTAGCACACGGCACAAAATGCAGCGCCCCAGCGAATCAGTGCCCATAAGGAATTCCCCGTCGGGCGCGCGGTTCGACAACGCAAGGTTGGCAAGTTCGGCATCGTGCTGGCACAACAAAGGCGCAACGAACGAGAACGCAACGATAAGCAGCGCAACAATGCCACAATAGAGCGCACGGCGCCCAGCCAGACCGCCGCTTCGACGTTTACCCCTAGACATGCGCACCACCCCGCCTGTCCTGGGCGGCGGATTGCTCCAGTGCCAAACGGGCACGAGGGTCAATTCGAGCCTGGAGCAAGTCAACGCAAAGGTTGACCAGCACAAAAAGCACCGCAACGATAAGCACATACGCCTGAACAACCGGATAATCACGCGCAAATACCGCCTGCACCGCATAGAAGCCGATGCCGGGCCAGCTGAATACGTTTTCGATAATGGCGCTGCCACCCAAAAGCTGCGCAAACGTCATGCCCGTTAGCACCAAGATGGTAGGCGCCGTAGCTTTCAGCACGCTGCGGGACAGAATGGCAGCGTCGGAAATGCCACGCAAACGCGCCGCTTCAACGTAATCCTGCTCCATTTCTTGCAGCACGATGGTGCGGATCTGACGGATGTACATCGCTGATTCGCAAAGGACCAGCGTCAACACAGGCAGAACCCAGCCCACGCCCTTCATGCTTCCGATACTGGGCAACCAGTGAAGCGTCAGGGAGAACACAAATATCAAGATCAGAGCCATCAAGAAGCCCGGAACCGAAGCCCCCACAAAGGAAGCAAAGCGAATAATCAAATCAGTTGCGCGGTTCTTCTTCAAGGCGCACAAACAACCAAGGGGAATGGACACCACAAGCGTGAGCGCAAGAGAGGTTATGGCCAAGAACAACGTTGCCGGCATGCGCGCAGCGATTTCCGATGCAACGGGCCGCCCTGAGCTGATCGATATTCCCAAATTCCCTTGGAATACCCCCACCAGCCACGCAACGTACTGCTCCGCCACAGGTCGGTCCAAGCCGAGCTCTGCCCTCTTCTGGGCAACCACATCGGGGTCGGGCACCGTGCCGCCACGCGACAAAAGCGCCGTAACCGGGTCGCCAGGAGAAAAGTACATCAGGAAAAACGAGACAAGCGTCACCAAAAACAGCACCACCGCAAGATGCAGCAGTCGCTGTACGATCATTTTTTTCATGGGGTGCCTAGCGAACGGGCTTTCGCGCAACCACCATGAACTGAGGAGCAAATTCATAGCGTTGCTGCTCTTCGGCCGTCCATACGCGCGAAGAAACATCTTCAACCGCTTCAACTTCGAAGCCGAGCGAACGAAGGGCCATCGCATCCCACGCAGGGCGGTCCGCCGCAGCAATGGGCATATCTTTCGCGAGTTCCTCCAGGACGTTGAAGATAGGCGAAGAACCCGTACCGTATGCAAGGGCACGCTTAGCGTCCAGCGATTCTTCGTGGAGGTAGTGCCACCAGGAAGAATCGAAATACACCAGATAGCCACCAGGGCGCAATGCATCGCGCCAGCTTTCCAAAGCTTCTTTGGCAACAGCCAAGTTGGAAAGCACGTTGCGGCTTACCACCACATCGAAGGTTTCAGGAACGAACGGAAGCTGATCGACGCAGCCCAATACCAAAGGAATTTCCAGGCCCTGATGCTTTGCGTTCATGCGAGCATGAAGCAACATGCCCTGAGAAAAATCAACGCCGCACACACGATATCCGCGCGATGCAAGAGTAAGCGCCATGGCGCCCGTGCCGCAGCCAGCATCAAGAATCCAAGGCGACGCAACGCCACGCTGCAGAAGTTTTTGCTGAATGAGATCGCCCCATTTATCGATGGAGCCATCGAGCCCAAACGTGTTGGAGCGCTCGTTCCAATAGTCACGTGTGGCTTTGAGCACGTTGAAGACTTCGTTTCCTTCTGCAGCAGCAACGGGTTTTTCCGCAGCCACGGCAAACAGAGGCGAAGCGCCGTACAGCTCATATTCCCAGTCCAGGTACACTTCCTTGCCGGCATCTTCGATTACCGTGATGCCGTCAAAGCCCACCTGCGTCAGGACATCGGCGTCCCATGCGGGGCGCACTACCGACGAAAGGGGAAGAGAGTCGTAGTAAGGCTTGTCGTTGGTGCACACAGCTGTGTGGATGCCGGTTTTCCGATAATACGCCGCTTCGTTTTCGCGCACCTTCTGCGCAACGGCTTCGCTGTAAAACTCATGGTGCCAGTTCGCATCGAACACGAGCAGCTTTCCGCCAGGCTTCAGAACCTTCAGGCATTCACGATAGGCGGCAACCGGATTCGGCAGCGTCCACGTAACGTTGCGCGTCACAACCAGGTCAAAGGTTGCCTCGGGGAAGCTCAAACTTTCGGCGTCCATATGGAGCATCACCGCGTTGACGCCGCGCTTTTCGGCATTCGTACGAGCACACGCCAGCATATTATCGGAGGTATCGATGCCGTACACCTTGGCGCCTTCTGCGCCAAGCGCGCAGGGGAAGAATCCGGGGCCACAGCCCAAATCAAGAACGGTTTTCCCTTCAAGGGAGCACCCCGCCAAGCGAGAAACCAGGGCGACCCACTTCGCCGAGCGGGAATCTGCCAATTCTTCGTTTACGTACTGATCGTAGTCATCAGAATCAGACCAGGAAAGTGATTCGTAATTGGGATCAAGTGCGGCTTCCTGCATCGTGTCCCCTTCTGCATCGATGTTACTTCTTTCAAGACCGTAACATCATAACACGCGATAACACGTTCTTGAAATCTGTAACCTGCGAACGGTTTTTGCGGGTTGCGGGCAGCCGCGACTCACGGACGGCGGTGCCGAATTCATGCCACCGCAGCCAGCAAGGCGCTTTTCGCGAGGCACATGCCACCGCAGCCCGCAAGCCGTCTTCTGCCCATATCCCGCAATCCGAAACAACACATCTTTCGACACCTAGCAACGCGCCTACCCTATCCCATAAAAAACGCCGCCCGTGAGGGCGGCGCCGACAAAAAATCTAGTAGCGACTGTCGAAGATGCGCTGGGTCTTTTTCTCGGAACGAGGGAGCTCGCCGATAGGCACGCCCTTGGCATCGGGGGTACAGCCGATCTTCGCCTTGAAGATGAGCGCCAGCTCTTCCTCGCAGCGCTGCAGGGCTTCACCTTCAAGCGAGGTTTCGAACAGCACCGTAAGCACGTCGCGACCCATGATGTGCTCGATCATTACTTGATACTCAGAAGACGTACCCGAGGTTGCGGCGATGACCTCTTCTACCTGAGCGGGGAACATATTAACGCCCTTAACCTTGAACATATCATCGGTGCGACCTACCAGCGTGTCGATGCGGGGATGCTTCATGCCGCAAGCGCAATCGCCCGGAATGATGCGGGTAAGGTCGTGAGTGCGATAGCGGATAAGCGGAGCGCCTTCCTTGCGCAGAGTGGTAAGAACCAGCTCGCCAACCTCGCCATCGGGCACGGGCTCGCCTGTTTTCGGGTTAACGACCTCGGCATACACGTAGTCGCTCCACAGATGCATGCCATCGTGCTCATGGCAGGAAATGCCAATGCCCGGGCCGTAAATTTCAGTAAGACCGTAGATGTCGAAGATCTCGATGCCCAGCTCGCTTTCAATGCGATGGCGCATCTTTTCGCTCCAGCGCTCGGAACCGATAACGCCCTTCCTCAAAGCAAGCTTGTCGCGAATGCCGCGCTCGGCAATTGCCTCGGCAAGGAGCAAAGCATAGGAGGAAGTGGCGCACAGAACAGTAGACTGCATATCTTCCATCATACGCAGCTGCTTTTCGGTGTTGCCTGGACCCAGCGGCACGGCCATAGCGCCCAGCTTTTCGGCACCAAGCTGGAAGCCGATGCCAGCCGTCCACAAACCGTAGCCCGGCGTAATGTGAATGCGGTCTTTGTTGGTGATGCCCACCGTTTCGTAGCAACGCGCAAACATCGTGGCCCAGTCGTCAACGTCCTTCTGGGTATAGGGAATTACTACCGGAATGCCCGTGGTGCCAGAAGAAGAATGGATGCGAACGATCTTCTCCTCGGGCACGGCGGCCAATCCCAATGGATAGACCTCTCGCAAGTCCGCCTTTTCGGAGAAAGGCAGCTTCTCGAAATCTTCCTGGGTCTGAACGTCAGAAAGATCGATGCCCTCGAACTTCTTCGCATAGAAGGGCGAACGCTCCTTCAGCGTCTTGAACTGCTCCTTGATGAGGGAGAACTGCTCGTCGGTCAATTCCATGGGTCTGCCTTTCCGTGTAGCAGGTTGCCTTGTTACGCTGAAAACAAACCGCAAATAGGGGGTAAACCCCCTTGCGGCTTCTAACCAAATTACAGATGATGCGTTTCACTCTACCACGATAAAGAGAAACGCATCAGAATAATCGAGCTACGCGCCCAAACCTAGGCTGACGGCGCGGAAGCCAATCGGGCTAGGCGCCCTCGACCAAGCTGACAGCGCAAGTACCAATCGAGCCACGCGCTCCTAACCGAGCTGATGGTGCGGGGCCTACTGGGCTAGGCGCCCTCGACCAAACTGACGGCGCGAAGGTTCATCTCGACGAAGCGCTCCTTCACGCAAGCAGGAACAACGGCGCGCATATCGTCGAGCGTCAGCACGCCGCGAAGGGCACTTTGGCTTTCGGGTGCGTTTACCGCCTTAAGGGCGCTTGCCAGCATGATGATGTTCAGCGCCTTACGGGAACCCAACGCATCGCACAGGGCAACATCATCCACCACAACCACGTGAGCGCCCGATGCCCGCAAAGCCTCGATCATCTCGGCGGGATCGTACGAAGGCGATTTGAAATCGCCCACCGTAGGGGCAACGCCCGAACGAGCAACCACCATCACGCCCGAAGGCTTCAGCAGATGAAGGGCGCGAAGGCCCTCGCCGGGTTCAAGTGCAATGATCACATCGTCGGACGCATCGCCGGGCAACGGAGAAAACACCTCTTCACCGTTGTTGCCCATGCGCACGTGGCTCATGACGTCGCCGCCGCGCTGCGCCATGCCCGTGGTTTCAGCCGTGCGCACCTGCCAGCCCTTCGAACGGGCGGCTTCGGCCAAGATCTTCGCAGCAAGTACGCTGCCCTGCCCGCCGATGCCGGCAAGAGAAACATTGATCATCGCGCACTCCCTTCGTTCCCGTCGCACTCTAGGGCGCCATCTTCGCACAAGTACGTACACAAACCGCAGCCGTTGCACAGCGAAGCGTCAACAACGGGGCGGCGATTCTCGGCATCCCACGAAAGCGCGGGGCATCCGATTTTCAGCACGCACTTGCCGCAGCCCGTGCACGCCTCTTCGCAGTAGCGAACAGGAGCACCGGGCTTGATCAGCTTCACGCAGGGCGATTCGAAGATGATGGCCGAAGGGCCATCGTAGTAAATTGCCTCGCGAGCCGCTTCGCGCGCTTCATCCAAGCGCAGCGGATTGGCGTGCGTGATAACCTTCACGCCTAATGCGCGCAGCACCGCTTCGATGGAAATAGGCTCGGACTTGGGGCCCATCAAAGTAACGCCCGTACCCGGATGAGGCTGGGATCCGGTCATCGCCGTGGTGGCATTGTCCAGTACGCATACCGTGATGTCGTGCTGGTTGTACACCGCATTGGCAATGCCCGTCATGCCGCTGGCGAAGAAGGTGGAATCGCCTACGAACGAAAGGGCCTTCTTACCAGGCTCTACCACGCTAAAGCCCTGCGCCACCGTAATGCCCGCGCCCATGCACAGGCACGTGTCTACAGCGTTCAAGGGCTTCGCATTGCCCAGCGTATAGCAGCCGATGTCGCCGCAGAAAATGCCATCGCTTGGTTTCTTCAGCGCGGACTTCACCGCGTAGAATGCACCACGATGCGGGCAGCCCGGGCACAACAGCGGAGGGCGGGCGGGCGGCTGAGCCTGGGCCGCTTCTTCACCGGCACCCGCGACCATGGCCGTTTCAGCGCCGAACACCTTGCGGGGCTCGGCAAGCTGCACGCCGAAGAACGCACGCAGCTGAGCGGCGATGGCGTCTACTGTGTTTTCGCCGCGGTCGGTTGCCTCGCCCGTCAGCTTGCCATGCACGCGATAGGCAGCATGTGCGCATCCCGCCGTTTTCAGCATTTCGTCTTCCAGGACATGATCCAGTTCCTCGAGCACGATCACATCGCTTAAACCCTCGGCAAAACGCACAGCGCGCTTCTGGGGGAACGGATACGGCGTGCCAACCTGCATGACGCGATACGCAGGAAGAGCCTCCACTGCCTTGCCATAAGCGGGGCCGCCCATGGTGCAGTAGCCGCCTTCGCACTGCGGCGGGAGAATCGGCGCTGCGGGAGTACCCTGCGACCACACAAGCTTGCCGGCCTTGACTTCCTCTTCCAGCAGGCGCAACGCCTCACGCGCGTACGCATACGAAATGCCGCCGGCGACAATGCCGAACTGGGCATCTTCGCCTTCGCCGAACACGGGGTTGAAGACGTCGAATTCACTCTCGGAAAAATCATCTGCGATGGCTGCCAGGCGCTCGTTGATTTCCTTATGCGCAGCGTAGGAGCGCTTCGGGAAAATAACCCAACGCGAATCGCGCTTGAAACCTTCGGGCGTGCGTGCCCGGGTGCGCTCGGCAACCTCGAAATACGTGGAAGCGTGGCACACACGCGTGGTGGGGCGCATCAACACGGGGGTTTGGTACTTCTCAGAAAGGTCGTAGGCGGCGCCCATCATCTGACATCCCTGCTCGGGCGTTGCCGGGTCGAACACCGGCACCTTGGCGAATGCCGCAAAACGGCGCGTATCCTGCTCGGTCTGGGAAGAAATGGGGCCCGGATCGTCGGCCACGTACAGAACAGTGCCGCCTTTCACGCCCACATAGTTCAGCGACATCAGCGCATCGCTGGCAACGTTCAAGCCCACCTGCTTGCAGGTGTACAGCGTGCGTGCGCCAGAATAGGCAGCGCCTGCCAGCAGTTCCAAGGCCGCCTTTTCGTTCGTGGACCACTCAACGTGAACGCCTTCGGCGCGACCGGAGGCATGCTCTTTTGCCACTGTTTCGATGACCTCGGAAGAAGGCGTGCCTGGGTATCCGGCGCACACACGCACACCTGCTTCAAGAGCGGCATGGGCGAATGCCTCGTTGCCCGTCAAAAATTCTTTTGCCATTAAGTTGATTCCTTTTATGCCTCGGCCATGTCGGCTTTGAGCTTTTCGATTTTGGCGCGTGCTTCATCGTTGCCGGTACCGAGCATCTGGACAGCCAGGATGCCGGCATTCTTTGCACCGTTGATGGCGACCGTCGCAACGGGCACGCCGCTGGGCATCTGAACCATAGAAAGCAGCGAATCCAAACCGCCCAAATCGCTGGTCTTCATAGGAACAGCAATAACGGGAAGCGGAGTATAGGCGGCAACAACGCCACCGAGGTGAGCAGCCTTACCAGCAGCGGCGATGATGACGCGAATGCCGCGCTCTACCGCAGAAGATGCCCATTCGTGCACTTCTGCGGGCTTGCGATGCGCACTTGCCACCTTCACCTCGTAGGGAACGTCAAGTTCCTCAAGCTGCTTCATGCATGCTTCCATCGTAGGCATGTCGGACTCGGATCCCATGATGATACCCACTACGGGCTTGTCGCCAAAAATAGAGCTCATTGCTTGTCCTTAGAAACGAAGTTTTCTTGTATAGGCAATTGTATCACCGCACCATTTCGCGGGAATTACCGGAACTGCAGCGGAGCCCGCGCGGCAGGGCGAGGTGCGGCGGGTGGCGGGGCGAAGCGGGTACGGCGCAGGTGGCGACGCGGGTGGCGGCGGGGCGCGAGGTAGCGGGGTCGGCGGCGATCGCAAGCCGGCGGGACCCAGGCGGTGCGGCGATCGCAGGCCGGCGGGACGCAGGCGGTGCAGCGGGACGCGATAGCGGGTTGCGGGCGGTATCGCCAAGGCGCGACGTCGCCTGGGCGCGAGCCTGACGGGACGCGATAGCGGGATCGGCAGGCGGAGCGGGGGTGCGGGTGAGGCGTGGGCAGCGCGCAGGCGGTGCGGCGATCGCAAGCCAGCGGCAAGGCGTGATAGCGATAGCGGTGAGCGCGACCAGGATTGCAGAGGTGCACCCATGCGTCAAGCAAGCCAGGTATGGGCGATAGGGCGCAGAGCCTATTCAACCAAACTGCAGGCCGCTGTCACGAAGAGGCCGAGCAGCGCTGGCAAGTTCTTCGCGTCATGCATGATCTCGGGGCCCTCGACGCGAAAAGCCGCCCTTGACGGCAAGATTCCCGCGCCATGTATCCAAAACCGCCCGATCGCACCCGGAAATGGACACATGGGGCGAGGACCTTGCCATTTTTACCCCGAAAAGCATGCATGAGGCGAAGATGCTGCCAGGAAGGGGGCTTATTGCGCGCATTCGGGGGAAAGGGGACGCATACGGCGCGATTCTTGCCAGCTGGGCCCTAGGGCCGCCGCAGTGCAAGGAGGGGATGCGAGGTTTTATGGGGCGGCGCGGCGGGTAACGGCGCTGGAGCGAGCAACACAGCGGGTAGCGGCATCGGCAGAACGGGCACGGCAGTGGTGGGTGCTGCGGTGCAGGGGCGCCGCTGGTGGGCACGGTGGTGCGGGGGCACGGCGCTGGCGGGTGCTGCGCGCGAGGACGCTAACGGGCGCGGCGCTGCGGAGGGGGGGTGCGACGCTGGTGACAGCACTGGAACTCACGGCGCAACAGGCGCGATGGAAGCGGGTGACGGTTGACCGCAAGGAGCCGGGGCTCGCTCGGCGCAATACGCCAGCTCGAGTGGCGGCTATTCGCCCAAACTGGCGAGCATTACCGCAACGCGCTCTTCGAGCGCTCCGATGAGCTGCTGATTCACTTCGAGCATCTTCTGCAAATCAGCGGGAGAGGCGTTCTCCACGTGATAGCCCGTGCTGGCAGAGCAGGGCATGGCGAACTTCGTTGCCAAAGCAGCGGCAATGTCGTGGGCGGGAATTTCATCCCTATGGCAAGGAACGGCAAGCAAGCTTACCGTTGCCGTACGCCCAGGCTCTGGACGCGGGATGGCCTGAGCCGTAGCACCCACGTGGGCGAAGGCGGGCGTACAAGCGTACACCACGATACCGCGCGGAGTTACCGTAACCACGGCTTCAAGGGCGAACGCCCCTTCGCCTGCGCAAACTGCATCTGTACAAAACGCCATAGCAATCCCCTTTTCTACGTAGCGAAGCACCACCTGATCGTCTGCTCGGGAAAGAGGCTGACGCGCTAGCCCCTTTTCGTGCAACCTTAGCGCCACAATACAACAAAAGCCGGAAGAGACAGCTCTCCCGGCTTTCACTTTAGCGGACTTCGGCAGATCCAATCGCGCTGATCGGCTCCTTAACGGACCGCAGCAAGTTCAATCGTGCCGATCGACCCCTTCGACAGACCGCAACAAAATCAACCGCGCCAACAAGCTCTTTGACGGACCGCGGCAAGTTCAATCGTGCTGACCGATTCTTTAATGGATCGCGGCAAACTCAACCGCGCCAACAAGCTCTTCGGGGCTGGCGATAAGCACACTGGGCATCTGCTCGAGCAATATGTCGCGCCCGAAGAACTTGCCCCAGGTAACGCCCACACTTGGCATGTTCGCGGCATGAGCGGCCTGCAGGTCATAGGGGCTGTCGCCCACATATACACATCTATCAGGTGAAACACCGAGTTTCTCTGCCGCCGTGAGCAACGGATCAGGATCGGGCTTGTGAGCGGTGCTGTCTTCGGCGCCGTTCACGCAGGCAAACGCATCAAACAGCCCATGAGCCTTCAAGCTCTTCGTGGCCAAGGCGGCGCGTTTCGATGTAACCACACCCACCGTAAAGCCCGCATTCTTCAAGGAGGCAATCGCCTCTGGAATGCCCGGGAACGGGAAGGACTTTTCATCCAGATCGCGCTCATTGTATTCGCGATAGACGCGCGTCAGTTCGTCGGCAACCTCAGGGCCGCAACCGCGTTCGGCAGCAAACGCCTGCATTTGGGTTACCAGAGGCTGCCCAACCATGGAAACAAGTTTGCTGTCGGGCAGCGCTTCCCCGAACACCGTCTTGGTGGCGTAACGCATGCTTTCCAAAATCGGAGCATAGGTGTCGAGCACCGTGCCATCCAAATCGAACAGCGCCACATCGCGCTTGGGGTTCAGGGAGATAAAGGTATCGGACATGACGAATTATCTTCTTTCAAAACAATCTACATTCAGAGGCAAGACTGCACATTACCATTCACGAACCCGCGAGTAAAACGGCAAAGCGGGTATTACGCACTCCACGCCGCCGAGGGGGAGCGCTTCCGCAAGACTGGGATGGAAGTCCAATGCTTTGCCTAGCGACGCAGCAGGGGTTAGGACGCTTCCGCAAGGAGGGCAGCCGACCCATCTCCGCATATGCGAAGGCGCTTCGATGGAAGTGACTCTTTCTGACGAGCAACCCGGCCAGATCATGTCAAGAAACCGATATTTTGTACTCCAGCGCAGCCGAAAGGCAGGTTTCTGGCAAGATTTCAGCGAAATGTACTCCCGGACAGCCATTTTTGGCAAAATCGACTTATTATGTACGCATTCAGGTGGAAAAACGCTGTCGAAGAATACATTTGGCGAATATCCCGCCAGAAAGCAGAGTTTTTCCTGCGCTGGAGTACAAAATACGCAGATCTTGCCATCCTCACTGTTCCTTGGCATTCGCACGCGGGGATCCCGACCCGCAGGGAGCAGAAGGGCAGATCAACCTCGGGGCTGATTCCAAACTACCCCCCCAAGCTGATCCCGAACTAACCCCGAACTAGCCGATTCCAAACTAACCCCGAACTACCCCCCCCTCAAGCCGATCCCAAGCTGATCCTAAACCAACCCTAAGCTCGCCCACCCCTCGCCTGCAATGAATCCGAACCAGCAAGGGGCCCTTCGGAAAAACGCTCGGATGAAGCCGGAGAGAGGCGGCAAGCAATGTCAGCGAAGTCGGGGAAATGGACGTCGGCCAATATCGGCGAAGTCCGATAAAACAAAAGAAGGGCCGGCTTGAAGCCGACCCGACTAGTTGAAGCATATGGTACCGCCTTGCACGGAAAGCACTGCCGATAGCGCCCATCGCGGCGGTGATGCCAGGTGTCGCTACGCGCGAGGGCTCCTTGTTTCAGGCCTGCCCGCCAGCAACGTACGTCGGTTGCCACAATGCGGACTGGCTACCGCAAGGCGGGGATTGACGCCATGCGCAGAGGAGCCCTTTCAGGCAAGCGTCAGACGCAAAGCGCGCTTACAGGCCCAGCGCCTTCTTAAGGGAAGACACGCGGCGACGGGAAACAGGGATCTTCTCGTCTACGCCGTCAAGCGTAAGAAGCAAGGTGCCGCCCGACTGGGGCTCAACTTCCTTGACCAGCGCAAGGTTAACCAGGTAACCGCGATGAACACGGAAGAAACCGTGACCATCGAGCGTTTTTTCCAGCTGAGCCAAGCTTACGGTAGAGAAGAAACGGTCGACGCCAGTTTGCAGGTACGCATAATCGTCACGCGCCATAACATAGCGAATGTCGTCGATGTTGATGAGGATCTTCTTGCCGCCCTTTTCAACGGGAATGCGCTCAGCCTTCTGGGCCTTTGCATGAAGCAGCACATGCTCGCGGACACGAGCGAGAGCATGGGAAAGACGCTCGGTTTCAACAGGCTTAACCAGGTAATCGATAGCATTAACCTTGAACGCATCCAAAGCAAATTCGCTATAGGCGGTAACGAATACCACGGCAGGCGGGTACTTCAAATGCTGCAGAGCCTCTGCGAGCTGAATACCGGTAGCCTCGGGCATGTTGATATCCAAGAACATAACGTCGCAAGGGTATTCCTTGAGCTTTTCGATAGCCTCGCGGACGCTTGCGGCCTCGGCAACAACTTCAGTCTGGTTGAGTTCGCCTAGCAGGAAGCGCAACTCGGAACGCGCTGGCGCTTCGTCATCAACGATAATTGCCTTCAGCAACGCAACCTCCTCGTGTTTCGTGAATTTATCATTCCTATTATAGACCACTTACCGAATATGCGCCGACCTATCTGCAAAGCTCTTGCCAGGCAATGCTTCTACAGATTTGCGCAATCGGGAAGGAACAGGGTAACAGAAGTTCCCTTTCCCAGCTCACTTTGGATATCCATATAAGCCTTCTCACCGTAGTAGCCACGCAGTCGGTCGTTGATGTTCTTTACGGCAATGCCCAGACCCGTTTCGGATTTCGGCGCCATGATATTCTTCAAGGCATCTTCCTTCATGCCGATGCCGTCGTCGTTCACATGCAGATACACGTCGTCGCCATCGAGGGCACCGGAAATGGAAATGGTGAGCTTGCCTTCCGCCGGCATGGCGTGCTTTACCGCATTCTCAACCAACGGCTGCACCATAAAGGCGGGCACCTGCATAGCGCGCACTTCTTCGTTGATATCAACTTCCACCGCCAGGCGATCTTCCCCGAAGCGTGCCTGTTCGAGCGAAAGGTAGCGCACCGTCTGCTCAACCTCGCGCGAAAGGGAGATAAGATCCGAACTGTTTTCGAGCGTCTGACGGTAGAACACCGCAAACTCACGCAGCATAACGCGAGCCTTGTTGGGATCGGTGCGTACCAACGATGCCATGGTGTTGATGATGTTGAACAGGAAATGCGGGTTAATCTGGCTCTGCAGCGCCTTCAGTTCCATGCTGGTGGCAAGCTTCTTCTGCTCTTCAAGCTGCAAGGCGGCAATCTGCGTAGAAAGCAACTGACCGAAACCTTCAGCAACGGAAATCTGCGTTTCAGAAATGCGCGAAGGCTTGGGGTAGTAGAACTTCAGCGTGCCTTGGATGGAAGACCCCATTTTCAGGGGAACGATGATGGCCGCCTGAATGGCACTCATGGGAACGGGCAAACCAACTTCGAGCTGTGAGCGCAACACGCGGGTTTTGCCATCCTGCACAGTACGTTTCGTGCCGGCGGTGCGGATATGCCCACCCAATTCGCCCAGCTCTTCCCTGCCAGCGCCAGCGTAGCCCAAAACCACTTCACGATCGGTAATGGCAACGGCGCACGCCGAAGTGGAAGGGAGCAGAATCTCGCACACCTTCTGGGCGGCTTCCGACGTAAAGCCTTCCTGCATGGCTTCCAGCGTTGCACTTGCCAAGTTCAACACCGACATGGACTGGTTTGCGCGAATGCGGTCGGGGTCGAGGATCAGGGCGATGGTGATCAGCAGGAACGCCGTAAACAGGGCACCAGAAATGGTAAGAACCAGATAGTTGTTCGCGGGGCCGAACATTGCCCAGCCCAAAACGCAGCCGCAGATAAGAGCCATGCACAGCGAGGCAATTTCAAGAACGATGGTAACGTTGTGGCGAGGGTAAGCCATAAACGATCCTCCGGGAAACGGGAGCTACTTCTACCTGCGCCATACACGTCGCAGATAATGTGACCATAGCATATTACAGTGCAGCTACCTCGTTGCCCAGAAGCACTACCGCGCTGATAAGCAAAAACACACCAAAAGCAATGCGCAGCTTTCGCTCGGGAACGCGACGGACAAGGTTCGCGCCAATCACCGCACCGGGGATGCTGCCCGCCGCCATAGCGATACCCGCAAGGTAGTCGATGTTACCCAACATGCCCTGATAGACGACACCAGGAATGGCCAAGATCATGATGGCAACCAGGGACGTACCCGACGCCTTGCGCATCATAACGCCCAGCACCGAGATGAACAGGGGCACCATCAGGAAGCCACCGCCCACGCCTACGTAGCCCGAGGCCAGGCCTGCGGTTAAGCCGATGCCAATGGCAACAGGCAGATTCTTGCGCGTAAGCTTGAATTCTTCTTCGCCCAAGTCTTCTTCGATGACCGCAGCCTTAACAGCGGCCTTTTCCACATCAACGCCCATGGCCTTGCCCGAAGCGGGGTTCTTCGGCATGCGTGCAGCCTTGCGAAACATCTTGAACGACGAAAAGCCAATGATGATAGCCGCAGCCAGCATGACCATCCATGCTGGCGACATATTGGCCAGGTGCACACCCAAGGGGCTGGTGCAGGCACCAGCCAAACCGCACACAATTCCCAACTGGGGGATGCATGTCTTGTTCTTGATGTGGGTGACGAAACCCACCAGCGAAGTGGGGATGATCGTAAACAGCGATGTTGCCGTAGAGGCAAGAGCCGAAAGCCCGAAACCCAAACGGAACAGGGGAACCATCAAAGTTCCTCCTCCGATACCCAGCAGGCCCGACAAAATGCCAACAACCACGCCAACCGCTGCGGTAATTACAAAGGTTTCCATGAAGTGCGCAAATCCTATTCTTCGTTGATGTTGAGCCTGATCTCGGCCGTCATGCCTGGATCAAGGTTGGCGGCAGCAGGTTCCAGCAAGTCGGAAGCGTTGCCCGCACCATCTGCCGATGCGCCCGCCGGGGCAGCAGCTTCAACTACCACTTCCCCGCCCGACTGACGGGCAATGGCCGCTTGCACCAGCGCCTGGCGCAAACCGCCGTCGCTTTCCATGCGCGCCATGATATCGCCCCAGGTGTACTGGAACTCGAAGTACTTCATGCAGTGCTCCTGGGCGTATTCGGTTGCCTCGCCAGCAGCAGCCTTGGCACCTTCGCGATAGCGCTTCTTGTCGGGACGGGCCAACGAGCGTAGGAACGCCGTACGCTTGATACGCTTGGTAATGCCCGGCTCCAGGAACGGACCAGGATACGGCATAAGCGAAGAAGGCTTGATCTGCAGAAGGTCGATCTGCGCACGGCTGAACTCGATTTTATAGTACTCGTAGATCCAGCGGAAAATATCGCGATAGAAGCGATGGCCTTCATGCCTGTCGCGCGGAGGGCGGTGCGTCAACGACCATTGGTTGTCGAACCAGATATCGGAACCGTACATACGCAGGTTAAGCAAGTAGTCCAAGTCTTCACCGCGAAGGATCCACGGGTCGAAGCTCAAACGGCGATACGTTTCACGATGCAGCGCCAAACAGCCGCCACATACATGATTGGAACGAGAAAGGCGCGGGCCGGACATGGCTTTGCTGATCCAATTGTTGAAAGCACGGCCCTGCTGCCAAAAATGGTTGTACCAACGGTTCTGGCTCTTCGAGTAGTAGGTGCCTTCATCGTTGAAGTAGAAGCCCGATTTGGCAAGGATGGGAATGCCCTTCTTGGTGAGCTTGCCCAAGCCGTACATGGCCTTTTCAAGAAATGTCTCGTCTTCGATGGTTTCATCGTCGTCGATGAACACCACCGAATCGAACCCCAACACCTGGGCAACAACCAAACCAAGGTTGCGAACGGCCGAATAGCCCGTAAGGCCAATGGCCTCCTGCTGGCCGCCGAAACCCAGCTGATCCAAACGCTGCTGAACAATCTCAGCTTCAGCACGTCCAATTACCAACGTGTGCATTTGGGGGAACTGGTTGGCAATGTTTTGAACCTTCTTGGCGGCTTCGTCTTCCACGCCACCCTCGGCGGCAACCAGAATAATTACCTGGCCCAACCCGCGCACCTGCTGCAACGAGTTAAGGCACCTGCCCAATGTGCCCTGCTCATTCAAGGGCGTAGGATGGTCATACAACCTAGAAGGCTTTGCGGCACCGCGCTTTGCAGGCGCGGTGTGGAAGGTAGGTATGATCACTGCAGGATTCATGGGTCCCCCTCTTTGCGGCCCGCCCTATGCAGGCCCCTTAGAAAAACAACATCCCATGATGGGATGTTGCACATAATATTGTAGCGCATCGGAAAGAACGCTTGGTTCTACGGTTCTTAACGCCTTCGACGAGGATGCCCACGGCGGCTGCGAATGCGCTCCGCCTCCTCGCGGCGAGTTTTCACCTGAGCGCTCTCTTCGCGAAGGCGCACATACGATTCCAGGCGCTCTGCCGCCAAATCGCCCGACTCAACGGCGGCACGGACAGCGCATCCTGGTTCGTTGGTGTGGGTGCAATCGCGGAAGCGGCATGAAGCGGCCAGCTCCTCAATGTCCGAAAACGCAGCGCCAATGCCTTCGTCGGCGTCCCAAAGCCCCAGCCCGCGCACGCCAGGCATGTCGATAATGCGGCCACCCGTTGGCAGGTAGATAATCTCGCGAGAAACAGTGGTATGCCTGCCCTTGCCATCGCCGCGCACGGCAGTGGTTTTTTGGATGTCGCTGCCTACGAGCATATTCACCAGGCTCGACTTACCCACGCCTGACCGGCCGATAAGCACTGCAGTTTTATCGCCTTCGGCAATTATCTGAGCAAGACGCTGTACCGACGCCTCGTCGCGGTCGGAAATGGCCAGCAGTTCGTCATTGCCCACGAACCCATCGATATGCGAGCGCACTTCCTCTACTTCAGCGGACGAAGCCATCAGGTCGGCCTTAGTAAGCACCACCAGCACTTCCGCTCCCGTTTCGTGGGCCAAGACAAGCTCGCGCTCCAGGCGGCGAGTGTTGGTGTCTTCGATGGGTTGGGCAATGATAACCAGGTCGAAGTTGGCGGCTAGCGTTTGCGGAAGGGCCCGTTCGGTAGGGTCCTTGCGCACAAACGACGTACGCCTGGGCAGCGTTTCCTCAATAATGCCCTTGTCATGCCCATCCGGAAGGGAAATGCGCACCTCATCGCCCACCACTGCGCGCTGATCACTGCCCTTCACCAAGGAAGTGGCATGCTCGCAGCGAAGCTCGCGGCCATCGTCCAAACGAACCAAGGGGAAGCCTCTATCGAGCTTCACCACCACACCGGTTTCGATGGCTGGAGTTTCCATTACAGCGTCCCCTCTCGTTTAGATTGGTACAGGGCAAGCAAAGCCAAGCCGGCCAGCACCGAAACGATGCCAAGACCGAAAAGTTTCGGATCCATCCCGGGCTTGTTTTCGGAGCCGGCGGCAAGCGCCGAAACCTCTTCCACGTGAATGTCGGACATACCCTGATGCTCCCTGCAATCCAAATGAAACGTGCCACGCACTTGAAGCATGGTGCCGGTAACGCCATAGCTGCCGTACGTGTCGATGTTCTTCGCTTGCTCCATGGTCATGAACACCGAAACCACGCTAGGATTTGTGGGGTCGTCGTCTTGCAGGGTGACCCAGCAATTGTCAGGTTGCATTTCATCGTTGATGCGGTCGCCCACCACTTCGCCCTGCACAAGTACCGTTTGGCCCTCATAGTACGAGTCGGCCTGAGCCAAATCGGCAATGGTTGTTTGGTACAAAAACGAGCTGTCGGAAAGCTGGTTCACATATACATGATTGCTGGGCTTGGACGATTCCTGCCCTTCATCGGCCCAGGCAACACCGGCACACAGCAGCACGACCGCCAACACGCATGAGCCCCATGCCGCAACAATGGTTCGCTTTGAAAGCAGCTTGGTCACGAGCGCACCACCTTCCTGCGAGGCGCGATAGACACAACCACTTTCACAACAAGGGCCAAAAGCGTTACGAATTCCAGACGGCCTGCCCACATTTCAAGGATGTACACCGCTTCCAGGGTTGGCGGCATGCCGCGAGAAACAATGCCCGAGCTCAAGCCGCCGTTGGAAGCCATAGCAACCGATTCGAAGATGGAAGAAATGGCATCGTAGCCATGCGCGATGCCCGCAAGCGAGCCAATAAGATACGTAACCACAAACAGGGCAGAAACAGTCATAGCCGACTTTGCCGCATCGGTGGTAAGCGCTTTGCGCCCCAGGTGATAGTAGCGAACGGAAACGCGCGCCGTGCTAGGCGAAAGGGTTTCCTTGAGGGTGGAAACCATCGATTTGGCAATAAGGCCGATGCGCGAAAGCTTAATACCGCCGGCGGTGCTTCCGCTGGAACCGCCGATTGCCATACACATGGCGATGATCAGGAACGCGCCTGAAGAGAATACCGTGGTGAGCTGATTGTTCGTAACATTCTGAAAGCCAGTAGTAGTAGCTGCAGCCACAACCATGAACACGCCGCGACGCAGCAGCGCCATCAAATCAGAGAAGCCGCCCGAAGCGCACGTTGAGGCCATAAGCGTGATGGTAGCAACAATAAGCCAGATGGCACCCGTGCGGATTTCCAAATCGCGGAAGAAGGAATCGGTTTCGCCACGCTGGGTTTTCACGTACAGCGAAAAGTTAATGGCACCCAAAAGCATAAGCACCATACAAACGATTTCCAGCGCAAACGAATGGTAGTACCCGATGGACTGGCTAGTAGGGGCAAAGCCCCCGGTGATAAAGCCCGAGATGGATATCCATAGGGAATGGAAGAAGGCGCGCACCGGTTCCATACCGGAAAGAACGCACATCACAAACAGGATAACCACGGCAACCGCAATGGCGGTAAGGGAAATACGACTGATAAGGCGAACCGTATTCACGATGTTAGGCAGCACGTGTTCGCTTCGGCCCTCCGAAGAATACAGGCCCGAAGTTGCCTTGCCCAAAAGGCCCAGCGAAAGGGCCACAACGATAAGACCCAAGCCGCCGATAAGATGCATCACGAAACGCCACATGTTGTCGGCGGTGGAAAGGTGCTCCAAGTCGATAACGAGCGTAACGCCCGTGGTGGTAAGTCCGGAAACCGCTTCCATGAGGGAGTCGAGGTACGAACCGTAATGGCCGGAAAGAGCCAAGGGAACCGAAGCCACAAACGCCAGAACAATCCACGAAAGGCCAGTTACCGCGAGCGCCTGCTGGTGAGTGAGTTTGCCCGGCTGCACGCACACGAGGCGCAACCCCGACCCGACGATAAGCGAAATGCCCACCGCCAGCAGATAGCGCGAAGCCGGCTCCCATTCCTGCATTGCGATGGCAACCACCAACGGCACCGCCAGCGCAATGGTGAAGAACGAAACCAGCACACCAAGGTAGTGCGCTACCACACGCACATCAAACAGAGTAAAGCGAAGCCACATGCTACTGCCCCGCCTTGCCGAAAATGCGCCATGCGGAGGTGGGGACAGCGCGCTGCCCGCCGCACTCGAAAGAGAAGTGCGGCTCTCCGTACCTGAAAACAAAGTGCCGCCCGCTGCATTTGAAAGCGAGGTGCTGCCCTCCGCACTTGAAAGTGAGGTGCCGCTCTCCGCGCTCTAAAGCGAAGCGCTGCCCACCGCACTCGAAAACATTGTTTTTCCTGCTGGTATACGCCATGGCTATCCAAGCGACCCCAGCGCGAAAAGAAAACGGACAACAACAGTGATGCCGTACAAGAGCAGCAAAAAAGCGACGATGCTCATCAGCACCGCCGAAAAGCCCAGAAGCGGGACACGAATACGCTCTTTCAGCTCGTCTTTATCCATGGGGGTTATTCTAGTACATTCTTGCTTTATGGCTACACAAGCAAAGCAAGGGGGCCATGCAAGGGGCCAACAGCACTAAAGCGGTCAGGCTCGAGGCCTGACCGCTTAATAATTTGCACCAGGCTGAAGCCCGTCCACCTTGGGCGGGTCGCACTAGATTTTGACCCCCGGCTGTCTTGGACGGTTCGTCGAATCCGAGCCCGCCGCCCTGGGCGGTTCGGTCGAGTCCGGGCTCGCCGCCTTGGGCAGCTCGGTTTGGTCCGAGCCTGCTGCCTTGGACGGTTCACGCCAGTCCCGAAGCGCTCGGCAGCCCTGGACGGCTCGCGCCAGTTCCGAAGCGCTCGGCAGCCCTAGACGGCTCGCATCAGGCATGAACCCCAACCACCCTGAAAGGCTCACATAGCACATAGCTGGTCTTGCCGGGACTCAGCTAAAGCAAGCGCCCCGGCCAAAAGCGATCTAACGCTGGAGTTCGCTACTTGCTGGCCGTATGGGGCACCAAGGGGCAGGAAACACCGCCATCGCGAAAATAGCGAGCCAAGAAGCAACAGCCAGAAAGAGCCAGCGCAATGCCGAGACCCGCATAGAAGAATGCGATGAACCACGTGGGGGCAATGCCCGCAGAACGCAGCCCAATGCCCATGGTCATCATGAACGCCATAATGAGGTAGCCCTTAGCATCGAAGAACTTCCAGAATGGCACGCGATCTTCTTCCATAGCTTCAATACGGTCGGCGTGCTTGCCAACCAGTTTGGAGAACATTCCTGCATGGAACACCGTGAAAGCAACGATTGCGGCAGGCACGAGCACCAACATTGCGTGCTGGCCCATTTCGGTAAATGCGGAAACGCCGAGGATGGCAATGTTGAGCCCAGCAGCAAGCCAAACAAATCCGGCAATCAGCAAGAGCTTTTCTTTTGCTACGCACATATGGTTCCTCCTTGTTTCCGGGCCCGTCGATCCGGGCCATTCGATCCAGACCATCCGATCCAGGCACGCCGATCGGGCTAATACGTTAGTGGAACGATAGCACTTAAACCGAAACAGACGGCACGTTCCACCGCATTGACACCTACAACTTACAACTTACTTTTCAGTGGCGGCAAAAGCGCCGCGTACGGTGCATGGAGTGGTGTTTGGCGATGAGCCCAGCGGGGGCCGTGGGGCATTCAGCGCCGTGGGACGCGGGGCGTTCGACGGGCGTCCAGTCGTGGCAAGATTATGCCGTGGTGCGTTCCCGGACGCTTGCCGGTGGCAAGATATCGCCGTGGTGCATCCCCGAGCGCTCGCCGATGACAGAAATGTGCTCCCCGGCGTCCGACAGTGGCAAGATATCGCCGCGATGTGTTTTCGGGCGGCGATCCGTGGCAGCTTTTTCGCTTCATACGTTCCCGAAGGGGCCTCGGACGGGAAAACGCCAGTTCGCGGCAACATATCACCGCCATGCATCCAAAATGAGCTGACTTTGGCAAGATATGCGCGCCGTGCATCCGAAAAGCCCCGCAAACAGTCGTCTGGGAATACACCGCGCGAATATCTTGCCAGGAAGGGGCCCTTTTCGCTGCGCGGGCCCCTCAGATCATGCACGGCGCGCAGATTTTGCCACGCCCCGACGACGCCGAACAGCGCCGGGGCGTCAGGCGGACGCGATATGCCGCAGCCCCAGTGGCACCCGTGGCACCAGCGAGATGCCGCAGCCCCAGTGGCACCCGTGGCGCCCGCCGTACCCGTGGCGGGGTTTTCCAGCTGATGCTCCAAGACCAGCTGCGTTTCCCTGCCGCCCGGGCGAATGTCGAAGCGCGCCGTGCGCTTGCCGTGGTGCACTGGGCCGAATCCGCTTGCCATCAGCACTTCGTCAATGCGAAAAGCACGGCAATCTTTGAGCACAACAACACAAGACTCAAGGCGGCCATCCCGCCCGAACCGCGCCAACACGTCCACCGTTTCGCGGTGCACGCGCCTCATTTCGCCATCTTTCGCCCTGCAGTCCATGTCTGTATACTAGAACAGGTGTTCGTATAAAAACCAGCGAACGAACTCTGTTTTCGATGTGATGGGAGGAATGAGCCGTGCTTACCAACAAGCCCGCAAAGAGCTATGTGTGCATCGACCTGAAAAGCTTCTACGCAAGCGTCGAATGCGTCGACCACGGCTTAGACCCCCTCACTGAAAACCTTGTGGTGGCCGACCCCGACCGCGGGCCTGGCACCATCTGCCTTGCCATAACGCCCGCCATGAAAGCATTGGGCGTAAAAAACCGTTGCCGCATTTTTCAGATTCCCAATGGAATCGAATACACCATGGCAACGCCACGCATGGCCCGCTATATGGAAGTATCGGCGCAGATCAACGCTATATATCTGCGATACGTAAGCGCAGAAGACCTTCACGTATACAGCATCGACGAATGCTTCATAGACGCAACCCCCTACCTAAAGCTGTATCGAGTGGACGCAAAAGCCTTCGCCAAAATGTTGCGCAGCAAAGTAGCCGAAGAAACAGGCATCACCGCCACAGCGGGCATCGGCCCAAACCTGTTTTTGGCGAAGGTGGCCTTGGACATCGAAGCGAAAAAAGCGGCCGACGGCATAGGCATACTGGACGAAGAAAGCTACAAGCGCGAAATCTGGTTCCATCAGCCCATAACCGACATCTGGCAGGTGGGCCCAGGCATCGCGCATCGCCTGGCACGGCGCGGAATCTACGACATGGCCGGCATATGCGCCGCCAACCCCGCATGGCTGAAAAAGGAATTCGGCAAAATCGGCGAATATCTGCTAGACCACGCCTGGGGACAGGAGCCCTGCACCATCAAGCAGATAAAAGAGTACCGCCCCGCAGCGCATTCGATATCGAACGGGCAGGTGCTGATGCGCGACTATTCCTTCAGTGAAGCACGCACCGTACTGCGAGAAATGGCAGACGCCAGCTGCTTGGACTTGTGCTCGAAGGGGCTTTCATGCGGAAGCGTATCCGTGCACGTTGGCTACGCGCGGCCCCACCTTACCGAAAGCGACAGATGGGGCATGGGAAGCGGCGGCTCAACCAAGCTTTCCGAACGAACCGATTCGCCGCATCGCATAGTGAAGGCAGCGCTGAGCCTGTTCGACCAGCACACAATGGAAAACGAGCCCATTCGCAGGCTGACGGTGGCATTGGGCGCCCTCCAACCCGCCAAGTACGACCAGCCCAGCCTTTTCGGCTCGGAAGACGATGGCAAAGAAGCCGACTTAGCAAAAGCTTCCGTTGCCGTGCGCGAGCGCTTTGGCAAAAACGCGCTACTGCGAGGCACCAGCCTAAAGCAGGGGGCAACCATGCGCGAACGAAACAACCAGATAGGAGGCCATCGTGCTTAGCGAAGACGATTTCCTGGAAGACGTTGCCTTTGACGAAACCGAACGGCGCCGCCGCATATTGCAAGACATCGCCGCGCAGGTGCGGCAGCATGGCGTCCACTTCGCCGCCAACAGCCCCAAACGAGCCACCCAGTTCATGCCCTTCGCAGCGTTGACCGGCTTTGAGGAATTGATGGCCGAAAAAGAAGCGGACGCCGCCAAATTCAACGATTTTGCCGGAGCGCAGGTGTTCGACACGCCCTAGGGGCGCGGGGCGTACCGGGGGCCCTGCGCGGTGCAGTCACCAGCGAATCGGCCATCAAGCCCGAATACCAGGGCACGGGCCTTCTGGTGCTCGAGCCCACCTATCGCTACATCATCACGCTCGACGTAGCCGATTGGGACAATTCCATCGTGCTCGACGACGGCTTGTTCCTGGCGTGCTATTCCAGCCTCCAGCACAAAACGGTTATGCGCAGCAACGTTTCTTCCGCCGTTGCTGGCAACGAAGGCCTGTTCAACCTGGGCATCCAGGGCTACGGCGCGCTGTGCCTGGAATCGCCCTGCCCCGAAGAAGAACTGATCGAGGTCACCCTGGACAACGACGAGCTCAAGATCGACGGCAACATGGCACTGGCCTGGAGCGGATCCCTCAACTTCACGGTTGAGCGCTCGGGCAAATCACTTGTGGGTTCTGCCGCTTCCGGAGAAGGCTTGGTGAACGTCTACCGCGGCACCGGCAAGGTGCTTCTTGCTCCAACACTTTATTAAAATCAATCGCGCTCGAGAAACTATAAATGCAGGTCAGCCTTGGCGGCCTGCATTTATGCTGGTCATCGCCCGCACTTACCCGCATCACTAAAGCGGCTGTGGCGCATGCCCCAAGGCGGCTCATTGCAATACGATATCTCTGGAAGTAGAGTGATGAACATGTTCATCTAACCAAGGAGGTTATCGTGAGTCTGGATCACCGAATCGTTATGCCCCCCGCTGAAGAATTCCGGGGCCTGTCGCCCGAGGAACTGCCGAAGGGCCTTGAAGGGCTCGTGGTGGTCGAGCTGGGAGATTACGTCGCGATGCCTGCCTGCACCCGCGCGCTCGGCGAAATGGGCGCCACGGTGTACAAGATTGAAACCATCAAGGGCAACCTGCACCGCGGCGACGGCGTTGGCTTCGGCATGCCGGAGCTGGGCCCCGACAACCCGGCGTTCGACATGAGCAACGCCAACAAGAAGTTCCTTTCCATCGACATGAAATCCGATGGAGGACGCGAACTGGTAGAAAAGCTGCTGGAGCAGGCCGACGTGTTCGTTACGAGCCTGCGCAATCCTTCCTTGAAGCGCTTGGGCTACGACTACGAAACATTGCATGCCCGTTACCCGCGCCTGGTATACGGCCAGATGCGCGGCTACGGAGAGCGCGGCGAAATGAAAGACGCCAAGGGCTTTGACGCCACCTGCTATTCCGCCCGTGGCGGCCTGCTTATGTCCATTCCGCAGGCTGGCGAGCACTTCCAGCCGGGCAACATGCCCGCCGCATTCGGCGATTTCAATTCCTGCATTGCCCTTGGCTTGGGCATCATGAGCGCCGTTTGGCGCGCTCAGCGCACCGGCGTGGGCGATCACGTTACCGTGAACCTGCACCACATGGCGCTGTGGGGCATGCAGGTGCCTGTTGTTTCCGCCCCGTTCGGCGTGCCCTTCCCGAAGAGCCGCAAGGCCGTGCCCTGCCCCACCAACAATTCGTACATGACCGCCGATGGCGTATGGTTCCTTATCTGCTACGGCACGTACGATTCCTGGTATCCGTTCGTTGCGCGCCTGATTGGTCTGGAAGAATACGCCGACGACCCGCGCTTCACGAATTGCGCGACCATCAACGCCAACGGCGACAATGCAACCGTGGTAAACATGATGGCCGAAGCCTTCGCCAAGCACGACTGGGCATACTGGAAGGAAGTTTTCGACACCAACGACGTTCCCTACGCAGTATGCAACACCATGGAAGACGTCCTGGAAGACGACGAAGCTTACGTAAACGATATGCTTCGCCCGATTCACTACGACAGCATCGGCGACCATTCCATTACCACAATTCCCATCCGCATGAAGAGCCAGGGCGACCCGGTTATCAGCCGCGCGAAACCCGTCGGCTACGACACGCGCGCGGTTATGGAAGACCTGGGCTACAGCGAAGCCGAAGTGGATGCCCTAGTGGAAGCAGGCAACGTGCGCTGCTACGACGAGGAGGCGCCGGCGAAACTCGACGACCTTTCGTTCGGCCCTGCGCAAGAGTAGCGGTTCAGCCCACCTGCGGAGCCAATCCTTTTCATTTCAAACAAAGCCCTTCGTCGCAAAGCGCGGCGAAGGGCTTTTACTTGCTGCAAGTGTGTGGGAAAGCAGCAACACAAAAGCCGCGCTCCGAGCAAAACTCGAAACGCGGCTTTTCTGATTCGGGAGGAACCAAACGGCCACCCGAGGGGGTTTAAGCAGCTACTCCGGAAAAGCGGCTAGTCTTCGCGCCTGCGGAGCGCAGCGAACGCGGCACTAATCGCAGCAACCACGGACATCGCTGCGGCAGCAAGGCCGAATCCAGCGGAATCGCCCGTCTTCGGCGAAACGCTCTTCACGCTGCCGGGTGCTACCACTTCAGCCTTTTCGGCGCTAACGGTTTCAACGCTGCTAGAGCCTTCTGCCTTTCCAGGGTCTTCGGACGCACCATCAGGGCTAGCAGGCTCTTCGCCTTCCCCGGGATCAACTTCAATGCCATGAGCTGCCTTAAGAGCCAGAGGGATCTCGAAGTTACCCTCTTCGATGCCAATTATATAGTTCGCATCTTCATCTTCGGCATGGGCTTGCCAACGCTGAGGGTTGTCGCTGCCCAGGCCGTCTTCAAACCAGCCGGTAATGGAATGATCGCCCACGCCATCATGGTTCTGGTCAAGAATCCATTTGCCCGTTGCGGGAACAACGATTTTGCCAAGACTGAAGATGTCATCGCCGGCTTTTGCCGCGGTGTTGTTGTAGATCTTCGCCCCAGAAGGAAGCGTGAGGGAACCCGTGGCGCCGTTATAGATTCCGCCGCCGTTGCCCTTCTCGTAGTTCTGGAGAATGGAAAGGTCAACGCCTTCTTCGATAAGCAAATCAGCGTAGTTTTCCAGACCATTTCCGCCATTGTTGTTGATTTCAACAACGGCGCCCTTTGCGATGAAGTTTTCCCTAGCGTTCTTCGTAATGCGCAAACCGCCACCGGAAGAAGCGCTGGCCTTGGTCTTATTCCCGTTTGCCTTCAGGGTGGAAGTACCGTCAACGTTCAAGGAGTTGCCAACGGTGATGCCATACATGCCGTTGCCCGTGCACGTAACCGTAGAGTCCTTAACAAACAGCTTGCCAGCAGAAAGGCCGTGGGATCCGTTGTCCTTGAAGGAAACCTCCGAACCGTTTGCGATGTCGAAATGCGATCCGTTGGAGCCGTTGGCCCTGTTGTTGGTCACGGTCAGCTCACTTGCGTCCACCTTAATGAAAAAGGTGCCTGCAATGCCGGAACGATTATGGTCGAGCACAACCTTGGAGCCACCGGTCACATTAAGGTTGTAGCCACCATCGCCACCGTCCCACTCCAGCGCGTCCTGCGGGTAGTTGGAAACAACCAAGGTGGACCCATTGGTGACGTTTAGCTTGTTGTTCGAGGTGAAGTAGATTGCATGGGTTTTCGAAGCCGTGCCTGTTCCATCCAGACTCATGGCCGTGTTGTCCAAGGTCAGCGAGCCGTCCTTGCTTGCGCAGATAGCCATCCACTTCCATTCGGCATAAGGCGTTGAACCAATACCCATCATGGAAACTATGGCGTCCTTGAATGTGAGGGCATGACCGAAAATTGCGATGCCGTCTTTTTCGAAAGTGATCGTGTTGCCGGCGCCGTTAATAGTAAGGTCGCCCTTCATGCTGATGCCCTGGGTTGTTGCGTTCGCCACAAGAACGATGGTATCGCCCGACTTCGCAGCGGCGATGGCCTCATCGAGCGTCGCATAGGACTGCTCGCCAATTTTCGCCACAACGCCAGCAGCGGGAGCGGCGGCGCCTTCAGCGGAAGAGGCAGCAGCGGCTGGGTCGGTGGCACTGCCCGTTGCCGAGGTTGCAGCGTCAGGCGAAGTACCGCCTTCTGGTGCGGTCGTGGTTGCAGATGGGCCGCTACCCGTTGCGGGAGCCGCGGCAGAAGCAGTGCCTTCGCCAACAGAGGCGGAGCCGGATTCGCCGGCACCAGGAGCGCTCGCTTCACTGGCGCTCGATTTAGCTGGGGCAGATCCAGGCAGATTCTGGCTCTCAACGCCAGAAGCGCTTTCGGCAGAACTGGCAGCCGCCTTCCCTTCCGCCTGCGATGCGGCATTAACGGAGCTGGAAGAAGCGCCTTCCCCAGGCTGCATAGCAGCTTCGATGGCAGCGGGAGAGTCAGAACCGGATGCGAGTTCATCGGCGTACGCCGTAGATACCGCACCTGGCGCAATGGTAAGGCCGACGGAAAGAACAAGCCCGGCTACAACAACATAACGATGGAGCGTGCGTGAATTGGAGGAATATGCCTCAGATGAATACTTTTTCATTTCAATGGCCCCCTTAGCTAGTTTTCAGAGGATCCCAAGCGACCTTGAGCCTCATCTGAAACCAGCTTCACGGCAAACGCCGTAATATGTTGCGCAACACAGTGACCTGCACTTTCGGAGCCAATAAGTGTGGTTCGCATATACGAACCCCGTAATAACGGCGAACGCCGCGCGACAAGGGCGACTTGATTTTGCCCCCCCTTGCTGGCAACACGCTATGCGTGGAATGGCGCGGTTTCGACAAGGCCGGCTTGCACCTTCGCCGACAGCTTTTGGAATGCTGGCGCATGGCTTATGCGCTTTGGTCGGGTTGCGCAAAGCATTGGGAAATGGGGCTGGAGTGTTGTTTGAGGCGAAGCCGAAAGAACAGCTGGTAAACCGTCCAATTACCTGCGATTATAGTAAGCGTGTAGCCCTGAACGCACGGAAGGCGCTCAGGGAAGCATCAAAGACGCTCGGGCAAAAACCGAAGAGCAATGCAGAAAAGGGGCTTCCCATGGAGGAAGAAAACGAATACACCGGAATGACCGCAGGTGAAATGCAGAGGTTTCTTGATGCGGAGGCAGAACAGGGAGCAAGCGAGCTCGAAGCCTATCGAAAGCTGATGAGAATCTTAGAGGTCGAGTTCCCGAGCAAGGAATAATGCGACTTTTGATTAAAAGCGTTTGGGCCTGGGTGAGGAACCGAGGCCTAAACGCTTTTCTTATGAGGTCTCGACCGCATGCCTCGACGGCCATAGCCCGACGCGTAAATCATCTTCTCCTGGATCCGCCTGCCGTATTGTTGTACGACCTGGTGGCGTTGAACGCCTTAATAAGGCTCTTTTCTAAAGCATTCATCTGCTGCGGCGAACAGGGTACGATCTTTACAAAAACGGGCTTCCCATTGCGAACATCGGCGTAGACATCACCGTTCCCATGCCCGGTAAGGTGGTTTCTCACGCGGGAACACACATGTAGCGATTGCCCAACATAGACGTTCTCGAAAGCCGTTCCATCAGGCAGCCCGGATGTCACAATAACGTAACATCCGGGCTGGTCCATGGTCTTGTACCCACCTGTCACTTTATTCCCGGATTTCGTTGTCTTCCAGTTCTTTAAGAATGTATTGGCTGGAATCAGCGTAGACCCCAGTATGCTCTGCCGAAGTTCTGCCTGATGCTTCTTCTGGTTTTCGAGAATAAGCAGCTGAACGCAACCGTAGATCAGAACCAGCAAGGCAGCAATGATAAGAACGAGGGAGATCCGAAAGCAGAACAGGTCGGAGCCCGAAAGGTTACCAGCCAGACCACGCTGCATTAATCTAAACCAACTTTCGATGCCGGCGGTAAGATCAGAGACTCCCATTTTTTGCTCCCTTTCTGTTCTCTCGGAGAGTATACCAACGGCAACGAGGGCAGGCGCCGCACAGCACGCCATCGACGGGCAAGGCCAAGCAATCACGCCAGAAGAACCAAGCAGGGGCTTCAAAAAAAATAAGAGCATTCCGAAAAGGCGTTCAGCCTGATCATGAGACAGGCAGCCAACAACACCCCACAGACGAAAAAGAAAGAGAGCATCCAAACGGGAGCAAAGTACTACTATTGCTTACAGGGAATGTCTTGGCTGCATAAAAATGCGCGCCGACTATCAGAATCACGGGGGTTCGTCGGCGCGCTATAAAGGAGAGAAGCTGCAATTTGGTACATTGCAAATCTTGGGAGCTAGGCGCTTTCCTCGAGCGAGTCGCTGTCGTCGGCGCAGATGACAGCGCCTCGCTCAATCATTGCGTCAATTTCTTTCGTGGAAGCACCTACCCACGAAAGAACGCTTCGAGTCGACTCTCCGAGCAGCGCTGGTTCACGTGCCTCGGAAAGGTCTGATCGCATATCTCCTATGACATGCGGTGTGTTGGTCTGCAATGCGGTTCCAAATCGGGGGAAATCAACATAGTTGATTGTTTGAGGGTTTGTTTCAATAGCAAGATCGATAGCCTCGCTCTTATTAAGGCACGGAGCAATAGCGTATGTCTTATCCTCCAGCCAGGCGATCCACTCATCGTATGTCATCGATGCAGCAAAATCGACAACTGCTTGGTACGCAATGGGGTTTTGCTCTGGCGTGTCCTTGAGAGTGTCGTACAGATCTGGACGGCCGATATCATCGCAGAACTCATTCCAGAACTTATTCTCATAGAGTCCGAAAGATATCATTCTTCCGTCTTTTGTTCGGTAGATGTTGTAACCGACCGATGGATATTCCCTCATTCCCGAAGTAAGCGTTTTACCGTAGAAGAACCAGCGGCTATCGAGCATCGCATTCCACCAGATAAGCGAATCGTACATCGAAACATCAACATGGGTCCCCTTTGCCTTGTCGCGTGCGATAAGTCCCGTTAATGCACCCTGGATCCCCGCCATAGCAGCAGCAAGATCCGATGGCTGCAGCAGAGCAACGGCACCATTCGTTAGGTCGTAATACCCCGTTTGCGCAACGATATTAATGTCATGAAGAGCATCAAGGCTGCGCGAGTCGTTTTGGCCATATGCTGAAAACGACACGTATACAAGATTGGGGTTGATCTTATGCAAAGTCTCAAAATCAATCTTCAAGCGCTTAGCAACACCAGGACGGTAGTTCTCGACAAGAACATCCGCACGTGCAGCCAGTTGATAAAAACGCTCAAGAACCTCTTCATCTTTCAGGTTGAGAGATATGCTTTCCTTGTTTCTGTCAAGCGCATAATGGTAGTAGCTTTCACCATTGACCATAGGCTTTTCTCCACGCATTAAATCGCCAGTCTTGGTGTCTTCCACTTTGATAACTTGAGCCCCCAAGTCTGCAAAGAAAAGGCTCGTATACGCCCCTAATAAATAACGCGATAGATCCAAGACGATCAGATCTTCGAATGGTTTTCGCATAAGGATCTCCTTTAAATGTCTGAATATGGCAATAAGAAACTAAGCACCCCTGTTTTGGCGCTTTGGGCATCCCCGGCTAGCAGGGCTTATTGGCAATGAATTACGGGCTTACGGCTACTGCTTTCGCTGCCTTTTAGCTAGACGTCGCATAAAGAAAACGAGAGCATAGCCAATAACGCCAATGACGATGAGAGTTGCAGTGTCGTATCCGGTTATCAGTCCTCCAGCAAGAATCACGAAGATGCCGGGGCTGAGGATGTTGCACAGAAGATTGAAATCGATCATTTTGCTCATTGCCCTTCCGGGATCCGCTGCGCCCCTTCACCCAACGAGGCACAGCGGATCTTTTCGTACGATATGGATATGACGGGGGATTACTTCCCAGAAAACTGGTGGGCTAAATTACTATGCAGTAATTCCTTCCTTATGCGCTTCGGCGGTAAGTTCAGCGTCGCTCTTGAACCAGGTCTTGCGTCGTGCCTTGTCACCGGCTATCCATGTGTAGCCAAGCAATCCGAAAGTGATGGTCAGGACGATAATGCCGCCGATGAAGAAGCCGTCCCAGCCGAAGGTTTCAGATACGAGCGCCCAGCCAGTTGCCCCGAGTGCGCCAATGCCATTGAAGATCATGATCATCCAAGAGTAGATCTTGTCGAAATCTCGACCACCAAATACTTCGCGAACGATGAACGGAAGCATTGCCGTGGAACATGCGTAGGCAAGGCCGTAGAAAAGGCCACCGCAGAACATGGGCCAGATGCCAGCTTCGCCAAACAGCTTGGGAAGCCACCACATCATGCACAGGCCGATTACGCCGCCAGCATAGCCAATGATCTGAGCAACCAATACCGATCGAGACTCGATGAAGCCGATCAACACCTTGCCACCGCCCTGGCCTGCGCTTGCGAACGCTTCAAGAGTGCCCGAAAGGAGCAGCAGTGCGACCAGGGCTTGGCCTTCCCAGCCTTCGTGGCCAAGGAACTGAACGTAAGTCGCAAAGAGCTGAGACATCGTTGTGATTGTGTTCAGCAGGCCAGCGCCTAGAACAAGGGTCCAGAAGAACGGCATCTTCAACACGTCTTTAGCCGCAAATCCGGGTTCTTGGATTGCTTTTTTGTCTGCTTCTTCTGCCAGTTCAGCTTCCATTGCTGCGGCATCGAGTGGCATACCATAGGGAAGGGTTCCGCACTCCTGAGGGGTGCGCTTAACAAAGATTGCGATAAAGGGAATCGTGCCAATGGCGATTGCGACGCCGAATACCATGTACAGGGTTCTCCAGCCTTGAAGGTCGGGACCAAGTACGAATTGTCCAATGATGTTCCAGACGACTCCGCCAACGCCGGTCATTGCAAATACAATGCCGGTTACGGTGCCGTAGTTAGTGTGGAACCAGCGGCTTAAGATGCCTGCAGTCATCGTGAATTCAACGCATACAAGGCCAAGTCCGATAATGAAGCCCGCTACCCAGTAGCACCAAATCGCAGGGTATACACAGAATCCCATGTAGGGGATAACTACCATCAGGGCTGCTACAACGCATACTGTTTTAGCGTTGAACTTGTCGAACAGTTTTGCCATTGGGGCAGCGCCGATGCACTGGCCCAAATAAACGAACGTGATGTATAGCGAGACTTGTGATGTCTGAACGCCGAAGTGTTGCGATACTGGCCTGTAACATAGGCCTGCTGCCGTAAACACAATGCCAACAGCGGTTAGCAATGTTAGCGCCATGGTTACCACAACGCCAACGTGGCGGACCGTAAGGCCCTGTCGGGCAATTTTTTCGGTTGCCATTTCTTCCTCCTCCTTGTGTTGTTGTTATGTCCATGACCGAGCGAGTGCAAAAGCCTTGCGACTCATCCCCCATTGCAATCGCCCGGCCATTAAGACCAAGTGAATTAGACCCTCTTCGATCTAGGACCAAAGCTCGGCTCAAATACCGAATCGGGCAGATCAGGACCGTGATAGCAAGTGACAGCTTCCCCATCGAGCTTTCGAATATCTTCTTCGGAGTAACCGTAGTCGCTCATCACAGCAGCCGTGTCATAACCGACCGGCCTGCTTTTGTGTAGAATCGGGTCTCCCATGCTGTCGAGCCTTATCGGCGAGGTAGGTATAACCTTTTCCCCAAATGCGTCATAGTTGATTTTTCTCAAGATGTCGCTTGCGTATACTTCCTCGTCGTTCAAAATGTCCTGCGGCAAATACAGCTTTTCGTAGGGAATTTCATTCGCTTTGAAAATCTCTTCCCACTCAGCCCATGTCTTGGTGAGGAATTGATTCTCAAGGATGCGAACCACTTCCGAGTTCTTGCCCGATCCGTTATTGATCTCAGCTGCCTTGTTGTATCGTTCGTCGCCAACAAGGTCGTCGAGACCAATGGTTCTCATGGTGTGGTCGTAGAAGATGTCGTAGCTGCCATAGCAGATAATGAACCAAACCCCATCTTTGCTTTGGTAGGTGTTGTTGGTAGGACAGGTAACGTTGTAGCGCGACTTGGGCCACTTATCACCAAATTGGGTGGAGCCCAGCATCATCTGCATAGGCCAAAGGGCGCAGTGGTGCAGGGTTACCGTAACCTTGTCCCCTTCTCCCGTTCGGTCCTTGCGCGCTAACGCAGCAAGCAGCCCAGCGGTTAGGGCAAGGGAAGCATTCCAATCCCCCATTGCCGCCGGCCAGTTGATAGGCTGATACCCCTCCCCCGCCTGAGGAAGACAGGCGAACCAGCCGCCGCGAGCAGCATAGGCCGTTGCATCGAAGCCCTTCGTGTTCTTATCGGGTCCATATTCGCCATAGCCACGCATTTGACCCCAAACCAAATGCGGATGATCTCTGTGGATGCTCTCCCAATCCAGGCCCAACTTTGAGAGGGCCTTATCTCTGAAGCTCGTAACCATAATGTCAGCATCATCGAGCATTTTATGTATGAGCTTCGAACCCTCTTCGCTTTTGAGATTGATGCTTACAAAGGTTTTGTTCATTGACGCGTAATCGAACGCAGGATCATCCACATCTGTTTTTTGCATGCCAAATCCTGGTCCGTTTGTTCGATATTCGTCCCCAGAAGCTGGCTCTATCTTGTAGATAGTTGCGCCCATTTCCCCAAGAATCCTCGGACATGCCGGTGCCGCAACATAACTAGTAAGTTCAACAACCTTTATTCCCTCTAGTCCCCTCATCGATTCCTCCTTAACCCAGAGCCTATTTCGGCCGAACATCAACAGACGCTGTTCTCGTGTTAAGCAAACCGATCTCATACCGAATGAGCGCACGAATTGTTTCCTTGAAGCGCTATCCTTCTAGGGGTGGCTTTGGTTCAGTTTCTGTGCCACACGATCGGGGGGATCATGAATCTTGATCATTTGAATTACTTCAAAACACTTGTTGAGCTTCGGAGCCGAAGCGCAACCGCTGAGAAGCTCTCAATAACTCCTTCGACCCTGTCTCTGGCGCTAGGAAAGCTCGAGCAAGAAGTAGGCGTTACCCTGATTAAGAAAAAGAGAGGTGAGGTTGAGCTTACTAGCGAGGGCGAATCGTTCTACGAATACGTGGACACTTCACTTCGTTTTCTGAACAACGGATTAAAGATGCTGCACGAAAAGCAGGGTAGTTCTCAACGCGAGATAGTTATAGGCACCGTCTTTTCGGTGCAAAGTAAAGATTGGTCTCGCATTATCAACTTATTTCGCACCCGCACCCACGGCAATGTTCTGGTCAAGGTGGATCAATCCACAACCCCTTCCCTCATCGAAAAGATAAAACGAGGAACGGTAGACGTTGCCTTTGCCGGAACCATGGGTGATGATCCCGATGTTAGGTTTAATCCATGCTGGGCCCAAGAAGCCGTTCTTGTAGTGAACCGCTTGCATCCGTTTGCTTCTCGCAAGGAAATATCGCTTGAAGAACTAGCTGATCATTACCTTATCTCCTACAGCCTAACGGGCCCGATCGGCGCCGAACTAACCAACTTGATCAAATCTTACGACCTGACAATAGACTGCCTCTATTCTGATGAAATCACTTTGGCATCTATGGTTGTTGGCAACCCCGACATCATGGCGATTGCCTGCCACTCTTGGGTCTTGGACTCGTACGATCAAGATCTCACACTGATTAAAATCTCAGAAGCCCCCCCCGAAACTTTCATCAGATGTATCTTTGTTCGAACGCCAGAATCGAGCAATCCAAAACGGTCAAGACATTCATTGACACCGCATTGGAGTATTGCTCGAGTTTGCCGTAATCCTGACTTGCGCATCATTCGGTATGGAGATCTCAATGTGCTATGCGCTTCGGTTCCCTATGAAGTGCATAGCTAATTATTAGAACGTGTTATTTAAAAACAAAAGCGATGCTTTTTGTAGCTCTAACCTCAAGTTGAGTTTTGTCAAATTAACAAGCATAAGAGCGCTAATATTCGGACAGATTATTAATTTTAGCGGAATCTATTGCAATACCTAATCGCCTTTCATCCGTAGAGCCATTCATCCCCACGCAGTCGAAGCAATCGCCCAACACCACGCGCACCACATCAAAGACCTCGCCGCATAGAATAGAACGACCGCGAGGCGGCCGATGAGATCGGCGAGCTGCTGGGCGGCGAGTAGCATGCTGAAGCGGCATCGTATCCTGCTGCGAAAAAAGCCATAATCATCTATAATTAGCTATAGTTTTAGGTGTTTGTGGCTTGGAGAGCATATGACGATGACGTACAAAGACGCCCTGGAAAAGTACGGGAGCAGGTACCACCTGAGAAAGGCCCTCTCGGAAGGAAGGGCAATTAGGCGGTCAAGGGGCCTGTACGCGCAGGCAGACGACCCCGAGTCCCCCCTCGCCGACATAGCTGCCAGATACCCCGGCGCCATCCTGACCGGGGTGACGGCGCTCTACCTCCACGGCCTCGTCGACATGCCCCCCGAGACGATAGACGCGGCGACGGCGACCGGCACTACGAAGATGGTCGCCCCCGGAGTACGCCAGACCTTCGTGCGCCCGGACGCGCTCGGGGTAGGGAGGACCGAGATGGAGGCCGACGGCGCGCGCGTGGCCGTGTACGACAAGGAGCGGATGCTCCTCGAGCTCATGCGCACGAGGAACAAATTGCCCTACGACCTGTACCGCGAGGCCGTGCAGTCGTATCGACGGGAGGCAAATGATTTGGATATTTACAAGCTGCAGGACTATGCCGAGGCGATTCCCAGGGGAAACGCCTACCTGGACCGGGCTATGGAAGAGGTGTTCTGATGGACCTTTCCGAAATCAGGAGGCATTACATCTCGGAGGGATACTCCGCACTCAACGCCTCCGCAAAGACATGCCAGGACGTCATCCTCGCCAAGATCGCCGCTTCGCCGCTCAAAGAGAGAGTGACCGTCAAGGGCGGCGTCCTCATGTGCGCCATATCGGGCAGCAAGCGCCGGGCGACGCAGGACATAGACCTCGACTTCGTCCGCTACCCGATAAGCGACGAAGCGATTCGGTCGTTCATAGGGACGCTGTCCGCGGTCGATGACGGAATCTCCATGGACATCGTGGGAGGGATAGAAGAGCTCTCGCAGCAGGACTACAAGGGCAAGCGCGTCAGGATTAAAATGTCGGACGGGAGAACCTCCCTCGAGAGCAAGCTCGACCTCGGCGTGAACGCAAGCCTGTCGATGGAGCAGGACGAGTGCTGGTTCGACATCGCCCAGAGCGACGAGGGCATCTGCCTTCTCGGGAACTCCAAAGAGCAGATCTTCGTCGAAAAGCTGATTTCGCTCCTCCGGCACGGCATACGAAGCACTCGGTTCAGGGACCTCTATGACATGTACTACATAGGCAACGCAGCGTCGCTTGATCGGTCCCGCCTCAAACGATATATCGAAGGCGAGATCATCGACAATCCCGACATGTGGGACGACAGCATGGAAGGCATTGCGGCGAGAGCTGGGAGAACCCTTTCCAACAGGCAGTTCATCGCCCGCATGAAGACCTCACATCGCGACTGGATAGGCAAAAGCGCCGAAGAGGTCGCACGATGGCTGCCGTCATTTCTCCGCCGACTGTAGACCTTTCAGATAGCAAGGAAAGCTGAAGACGACCATGAGTATACTGAACGAATTTCTCCCGAGGATTCAATACAAAACACTAATGCCCTATGACCCCTACGAAGGGACGGCGTATCACTACACATCCTTAGGAAACATCAATTCCATTCTGCTTCGCGACGATTCAGTTAGTCTCTGGGCAAGCCGATACGACTGCCTGAACGACGCTTCCGAAGGAACGCTGCCGAAAATGCGTTTCGAGCAAGCATGCAGTAGGCTCAGGGAGTCGGGGAAGATAGACGATAAGTTCTTCGAACTAATCAAGGACGTTCAGCCCAACCGGACAAAGCTCTTCCTGACAAGATCTGAAGATCGGATCAGACCGGTGCGAGGTGATTTCAGAAGGTACGTCGTCTCCTTCTCGAAGGATCCCGACGCACTGGCGATGTGGAATTACTACTCCAAGGGAAATCGCTATGAGGGGATGAACATCGGGATCGATATCGGCTCGATGAAGGGATTCCTGGATTCCGCCTTGAACTTCGACGGGTCAGTGAAGGTGCAAACAGCGAAAGTCATTTACCGCGAGGAGGAGCAGATAAGCATCATCGAAAAGGCTATCCTGGATTTGAAAGAGCACTACGAACCCAGATACGAATCATCGGTGGGATACTGCATCGGAACCCTCCTCTCCAATCTGAAGCCGGTGCTCAAGCTCGAGTGCTTCGAGCACGAGAAGGAGGTCCGCCTGTTCGTAGATATTCTCGACAAGCCCCAGAGCAAACCCACCGTGAAGTACAGGACCAACGCGGGATTCTTAATCCCTTATATCGAGCTCGGCTTCGGCAAAAACTCGATAAGAAGCATCATGCTCGGTCCGAGCCTGGACGGCATTCGTCAAAAGAGAGCCCAGGAAGAGGTTGCGCGAGAAATGATGGAAAGGTATGGATACCAAGTAGCGGTCGAGAGTTCGAAAATACCAGTCAGGTACTAGACAAAAGCGTAAAGAGCACCGAATAAGGAGCTCTTCGCTTAAACCCCGATCTCACCTTTCATCAGGGGTTTGTAACCGCGGAGCTCCTGCCGGTTGCCCCTGATTTCCCTAATTGCCAATCGTCGGTTGGTAGAATAAAGGGCGTCGCTACCGCAAGCTCAAGGTATCGGCAGAATCGCCTTCCGTCAGAAAACGAAGAGGGACAAAAGAGAAGAGGTACCGCCATAAGCTTCTGCGACAACCTGCAGCACCTGAGCGCAGAGCGCAACATGACCCAGGAGCAGCTCGCCATGCTGCTGGGGTCTCCCGCCAGTCCGTCACCAAGTGGGAGGCGGAGCGCCCCCCCCGAGCTGGACAAGCGGATTTGCTACACCTAATTAAACAATTCCCACAGGGACAATCCTGCCTTCCCGAACTCCACCGGGCTCATGTAGCCCCACGTTAGCCGATATGCCGTAGTGTACCCGCGAGTTCCACCAGCGCCGCCTGGACATAAGCACCCTCTCCCACCCCC
>ERZ1034984.494-NODE-494-length-43733-cov-8.450135_pt1 | contig 43733 bp, 38 predicted proteins | sample MGYA00520589_ERZ1034984 | MGnify/ENA primary metagenome ERZ1034984 (study PRJEB33766, sample SAMN09781790) | gut metagenome | biome: gut microbiome | host: Homo sapiens | place: Madagascar | study: EMG produced TPA metagenomics assembly of the PRJNA485056 data set...
TAATCGGACGGGTGCCTCCAAAAATGGTTGGCGGGGCTTTTGTTACAGCCCCTTCGGGGGGGGTGAGGGCCCTATGCGTTAGGGTGTACGCAAAGCTTTGGTGTTACTCGGCCTCGGGGTGATAGCCCATGACGGCGGGCGTACCCTGGGGCATGATGCACGAACCAGCGCCGATCCACTCGCGGTCGCGGCGGTCGCCGTAGGTGTTGCGCAGGATGTACAGGTTCTGGGGGCCGTTGCCCTCGTCGGGGAAGCTGAACATCTCGTCCTCGGTGAAGGGCTGGACGTACTCGGTGAGCTTGAAGCGGGCGTTCATGGTGGCGTCATAGGAGACGTCGTCGCCAGGCTGACCGGGGCCCTCGAAGGACTCGAGGCCCTCGTCGAGGTCGCCGAAGAAGCGCGCACGGCCGCCGCAGGTGCGGACGCATGCGGGCAGCTCGCCCTGCTCAACGGTGTCGTGGCACATGGTGCACTTCTGCACGACGTTGAGGTCCTCGTTGAGGTAGCGCACGCCGTAGGGGCAGGCGCTGATGCACAGCTGGCAGCCGATGCACTGCTCGGCGTCGATCTGCACGGTGCCGTCGTCGAGCTTGACGGAGGCGCCGGTGGGGCAAACCTCGACGCACTCGGGGTTGGCGCAGTGCTGGCACTGAACGGGCAGGTAGTACATGTCGACGTCCGGGAAGTCACCGGTGCCGCCGGCCTTGGGCACAGGGCCAACGCGCAGGGTGCGGACCCAGAAGTTGCCCACGGGGACGTCGTTGATAAGCTTGCAGGCAACGGTGCAGGAGAGGCAGCCGGTGCAGCGGTTCAGATCGGTGATGATCGCTTTCTGAGTCATTGTTAGGCCTCCGTAGCTTCCCACTCAGGCTCGCCCTCGACGCGCTTGCGCAGACCGGTGATCATCCACTGCTTCAGACGCGGGTCGGAAGCGTCGGTGATGACGGGGTTGCCGTCGGGGTCGCAAGGCACGGGGTTGCCGAACGGCGAGTTGTCGGCGGTTGCCGCGTACACGAGTGCTGGGATGGCACGGGCGTTGTGCGAACCGGAGACGGGGTCACCGCCGCGCGGGTTAAGCGTGCAGTTGATGTTGACGAGCTCGAAGCCGTGGCTCGCCGTGTCAATCTCGGGGTACCACCAAGCATGGTTGGCGTTGACAACGCCCTGCTGGATGCCGTAGTAGGAGTCGATGACCTCGCGGACCTTGCCCCACGGAGTCTCGATCCACACCCACTGGCCGCACTCCAGGCCCAGACGCTCGATGTCGTTGGGGTTCATCTGGAGGCGCGGGTAGGGCCAAAGCTCACGGCACCAGGGAAGCTGACGGTGCTCGGAGTGGAAGTACACGGGCTGACGCGAACCGGTCGTCATGATGAACGTGTTGTCCGGGTATGCCTTGAGGCTCTCGACGTAGTCGGGGTTGAGGAACGTCGAGGTGTCAATCTGGTCGGCCAGAGAGGCATCGTAGTACTCGGGGTGGTTGACCGGCGAGTCGATGGGCTCGTGGTACACGGGGAACCATTCGCCCTCGTCGATGTAGGCCTCGCACACCAGCGACCAAATCTCGACCAGGCCGGATGCCGTCATGAAGCCAGGATGGTTGTCGACCAGCGGGAACAGGTTGAAGCCGCCCTGCTGACGACGCATGCACATCTCGTGACGACGGTAGAAGCCCCAGCGCTCGGGGTGCCACTCGCGGCAGTCGAACCAGCCCTCGTTCTGGAACTTCTCGGCAGCCTGCTTGAAGGTGGGGCCATCCGGGAACTCGGCGGTCTTCCAAGCCTCGGTGTTGTCGGTCAGGATGCGGTCATGGTCAGGCCACAGGTAGCTGGGAGCACCGGCCAGGGCGTTGGTGTACTCGTCGCCCAGAACCTCGGTCCACTTGGCCACGTTGCTCTCGGAGCCAGCGGGGACGGTCGTGATGTAGTCCTCGGTGGAAGGAGCGGCCTCGGTGTCGCGCGTGTTCCACGGCACACCCATGGCGCGGTACATGCCGCAGTTCCAGTCGGGGTCGTAGATGGCCTCGCCGGGAGCCTTGATGGCAGCCTGGCCGCAGCCGAAGATGCCGCCAGCGCCCTGGGAGACGCGCGTGGTGTCGCACTCGAGCCAGTGCCAGCAGGGGAAGATGATGTCGGCGTTGCCGTTGTTGGGGCAGAACCACAGGTTGATGTCGACGAAGAAGTCGAGCTTGGTCATGCCTTCCCAAGCGCGGTTGATGTTCGACATGTTCATGATGTCGCCGGACTGGCACACGCCGCCGTGGAGGGCGTAAGGAATGTCGTCGCGGTCGTTGCAGCATGCGTCCCACACCGTGCCGGCGTCGACCCAACGAGCCCAGTAGCGGTTCAGCGGGTAGCGCTCGGCGTCGACCTCGCCGGCGTTGCGCTCGAAGACCGTCTTGGGGTTAGGCCAGGCCTGGGAGGCGCGGAAGGCGCCGCCGATACGCTTGGCGATAACGGTCAGCTCGTCGTCAGTGGGCTCCTCGGTGCCGTAAAGCTCGGTCAGCGGGGAGTTGGCGTCCTGCTGATGCTTGATGTAGTCCTTCATCCAGCTCTTGACGCCGTCGAAATCGAGGTCGCGGCCGTCCCAGACCTTTGCCTCGTCACCGTAGGGCGAGCCAACCTGCATGTTGGAGCGGCCGGGGTTGCCGTCGAACTGCGACTTGGAGGAGCCGCGGTTGCCGGCAGGCTCGTCAGCGTTGCCCGTGATCTCAGACAGGATCTGGAGGATACGGGTGTTCTGGACGCCGGTGCCGTTCTGGTCGGGAGCGAGCTGGAAGTGGATACCGCCGTTGCCGAAGTCAGGATCAATACGGGTCGTCCAGGTCTTGACAGCGAGCTCGATGTCAGCGGCCTTGACGCCGGTAATCTCCTCGGTGGCCTCAAGGTTGTATTGGCTGGAGAGGTCGTGCAGGTTGTCCCAGACGGTGCGGCACTTGTAGGTCTTGCCGTCCTTGAGCTCGACCTCGATCTCGCCGGGGAACAGAGCGGGCTGCTTGGGCAGGCCCTCGGGGTTGCACTCGTCGGAACCCTCGGGGAAGCGCTCGGGCTCGGTGGCCGGGTCGGCGAAGGAAGACTCGTCGGGCAGGAAGCAGGGGGCGACCAGGCCGGTCGGGGACTCGATCCAACGGCCGGTGGTCGGGACGACGTGCTCCTCGCCCTCCCACTTGCCGAGCTCGGCATCCCAGTAGGTCAGGCGCTCGTTGGCCTCGTCCCACACCATGAAGCGCTGGTACTTGCCGTCTTCCTTGATGTCGGCCTCGGTGAGCAGGCGGGTCTTCATCTCGATACCGCCGTTGCCCTCAACGAGCCAGCCCTCGGTCAGCCACGGCTTGTCCTCGACCACGAGGAACGGGGCGTTGGACCAGCGGCGCACCATGGTGTCGTCGTAGGCCTCGTTCTCGATGATCCAGTTGAGCCAGCACAGGCCCAGGGCGCCGTCGGTGCCGGGGCGCAGGGGCAGCCAGATGTCGGCCTCCTTGCCGGAGGGGCAGATGCGCGGGTCAACGAGGATGTGGTGGGCGGCATGGGCCATGACGTCGTTGACGCCACGGTTGTTGGTGTCGTAGTTGGAGATTGCGGTCTCAGTACCCCACTGGACGTAGACCTTCGGCTCCTGCTCGACCTCCATCCAAGGAGAGCCCATCTCGTCGGTCATGATGCCGCCGAAGTGACGCGGGCCCTTGCAGACCTGGTAAGCAAGGTGAGCGTTGGGGGTGCCGAAGAGCTGCTTCATGCCCTGGTAAGGGCCAAGCGACCAAACGCGGGAGGTGCCGCACATAACGAAGATGGACTGTCCGCCGTACTTGTCGACGCACTCGCCCAGACCCTTGCCGGCAAGCTCGAAAGCCTCGGCCAGAGAGATGCGGACCCAGCCGGGATCGTCCTCGCCCTTGGGGTTGGTACGCTTGACGGGGTAACGCACGCGGTCGGGGTGATAGGCAGCCTGCAGCGAAGCTTGAGACTTCGAGCAGCTGTGACCACGGGAATGGTTGGACTGGTCGTCGCCCTCGATCTTGACGGCCTTGCCGTCCTTGACGGTGACCCACACGCCGCACTCGACCTTGCCGCAGGCACGGCAGCAAGAACGGACACGCTTGACCTCGCCGGCGTTCTCGTCGACACCCTCGGCCAGAGCCTGCAGCGGCTTGGTGGTCGAGGAAGCGAGAGCGCAAGCAGCCGCTGTGATTGCGGTTGCCTTGACGAAGTTACGGCGGCTCATGGTGAGCTTAGCCATACGTTCTCCCTCCATAGTGGTGGATGTTCGCACCCGATTGGGTGCCGGTGTTGCCAATAGGCTCGTGCCGGCGTCGTGCCGGCCTCGTGCGCTTGCTCCGGAAGAAAGCGTCGGCGGCATCGACTGTAAGGCGTCCCCCACATGCCGCACGCGCCTTTCGGCAACGGTTGCATACTGGCCCGCTCGCGCCGGTGTCGACTCAAGACGCAGGGTCGATTCTGGTGGGTCCGTTTCTTGGATGAGGGCCGCCGCAAGAATCATGAATGTAAGATGATGAGGTGTTTACCTGGGGGTTTCTTAACACGTGGCAAGCAATGACTCAAAAGGCGGCCAGGGCGAAGCTTTCTAGCGCGCGCCCAAAATAAGTCAAACTTGCCCCCGAATACGCCTGCGGAAACCCCGCAGTCATGCGTATAATGCCTGTGTGTATGAGGACATGAGGGGCCAGGGGGAACAACCGATGTCGCAATGGACGCGTGAGATCACGCATGCTTTGGGGTTCAACGAGCAGCACGCCGAACCGGGAACAGGCGCGGCGTTGGCCTTTGCGTTCGGGGCCGCCCTGCAGGCGCCGTTCAGCATCTTCCATGCCACCACGGCCACCTTTGCCCCCGAGGCGGCGCATGCCGTATCCATCCCGTTCTTCTTGGCCATGGCGGTGTTTGCAGGCATCGTGTCATATCGCCGGGCCGAGGCCTACGCATACTTCTGCAAACCTTCCTGCGCTATCACCTGGTCGCTCGTGTGCGCAGCCGTGGTGGGCGCGATTCCCCTTCTTGAGGCGGCGCAGATGGCGAACGTCGTGCTCCTGGCAATTGTGGGCGCTGCGCTCGGCGTGGGCCTCACGGCCATCTTCTTGTTCCTGGCACACCTCTTTACGCGCACCTATATACCTGACATCGTAAAGCGCGCGTTTGCGGGTGCGGCTTTTGCCATTCTGCTCGAAGCAGTGATCATCGTACGCCTGCCGGATCCCTGGAGCTACGTCGCGTGTGCGGCGCTTCTGGCCATCAACGCGCCGATTCTGGTCATGCTGCTCAAGACCGCCCCGGCAATCGGCGATGTCGCACATTTCAGGGCGTACAGCGAGCGCCCCGGTGAGTTTCGCCTTTTTGCGGCCAAGGTTGCCATGCCGGTGGCGTGCACGGGCATCGTGCTGCGCATGTTCTACGCCCAGTCGGAGCACTTTGCGCAGAGTCTACCGGCCCCCGGCTTTCTCAACGACGTGACGTTGGCACTGTTCATCGGCGTTGCCTACGTCATCACCTGCTTCGCCATTTATGGCGTGCGCAGCTTTGGCTGGCCGTTTGCCCAGTTCTTCAGCTTCCTCATCCCGCTTGTGTGCCTCTACGGCTCCGTCAGCGTCTCAACCGTCGTTGCAAACACGGCGGTCTACGATGGCGGTACAGCTATGATGGTGTGCGTCACGCTCGCGCTTACCTGGTCGTTCATGGGCGGGGCAAGCCTTGAGTACCTGATTCGCAGCGCCTCGGTGTTTGGCATGGGCCTGTCGAGCCTGGCCGTGGGCATCCTTGTGGGCGGTGTCTTCGTGCACGCGGGGCTTCTGGGCACGCCGTTGGGCAGTATCTTGCTCGCCCTCGTATGCCTCGCTATGGCCATCGGCTATCTGCCGCCCCGCCCCGCACCCAACCTCACGCGTTCGAACTACACCACTCCCCTGCGCTCGGTGACGGTGCCTGACGACTCAGAGAATGCGGAGGAAGAAATTGTCGGCGAGGAAGAGCTCGCCAGCGAGGCGGCCGCTGCTGCAAAGCCGCACGCTCCCGTGAGGGGCCGCTTCATGCGCCGCTGCGACACGGTGGCACAGACCTTCTTGCTCTCCGCTCGTGAGACCGAGGTGCTCTACCTGCTTGCCAAGGGCCGCTCGATGAACCACATCATGGAGGAACTCGTCATCTCCGAAGGCACCGCGAAGACCCACATCAACCACGTGTACAAGAAGCTCAACGTCCACTCCCGCCACGAACTCCTCGACCTCATTGAGTCCATCGAGGTAGAAGATATAGATCTAGACAAGTAAAGAGAAAGGGGCGTTGACTATATAGCCAGCGCCCCTTTCCTATTAGACAACGTCGATGAGCGGGTCTTCCCTACTCGTCCCTTTCCCAAACTGCACGGTTCGACTCTGTCTCCCATACTTCCACCTTGTAGCAGGTAGGACCCACCTGGTCGGCGCACCATTTCGCGATGTTCTCGGCCGTAGGGTTGCACGGCAGGGTCTCGTTGAGGTTGGTGTGGTCGATGACGCCGTGGATGTTCTTCTTGATGCGCGTGAAGTCCACCACCATGCCGTCCTCGTTGAGCTCGGCGGCCTTGCAGTGCACCACGACGATCCAGTTGTGGCCGTGCAGTGCCTCGCAATAACCCTCCAGGCAGGAATTCACCGCGTGGGCACCGGAGATCTCAAGTCGTTTGCTCACGTAATACATGCTCATTACCCCTGGTATTCGTCAAAGAGGGCCTTGAACGCAGGCAGGGAGTTCTCGATGGTCTCCTTAGCCACGCAGTAGGAGATACGCACCCAGCCGGTCATGCCGAAGGAGTCGCTCGGCACAAGCAGCAGCTCATAGTTGTCGCGGGCGCGCGCGGAGAACGCCTGGGCGTCGGGCTCAAGGGCGCGAACCCACAGGTAGAAGGCACCCTCGGGCTCCACGCACTCATAGCCGATGCCGCGCAGGCCCGTGAGCAGGATGTCGCGGTTCGTGGCGTAGGCGGCAACGTCGGAAGGCAGCGTGCAGCACTTCTCCACCACCTTCTGCACGATGGCGGGGGCGCACACATAGCCCAGGGCACGGCCGGCACCGCAGATGGCAGCGTAGACCTCCTTGTGGGCGGGCATGGTGTTAGGAACGAGAACGTAACCGATACGCTCGCCAGGCAACGACAGCGACTTCGACCAGGAGTAGCACACCACGGTGTTCTCATAGATGGCGGGCACCCACGGCACCTCGACGTCGGCGTAGGCAATCTCACGGTAGGGCTCGTCGGCAATGAGGTAGACCGTGCGGCCGTTGGCCTCGCTCGCGCGGCGCAGGATGTCGGCAACACCCTCGAGCACCTCGCGGGGATAGACGGCGCCCGTGGGGTTGTTGGGCGAGTTGATGATGACCGCACGCGTCTTGGGGCCGATGCGGCCGGCAAGGTCGGCGAGGTCGGGGTACATGGTGTCCTGGCACGCAGGCGACAGCACGCAGGTGCAGCCGGCGTTCTCGATCCACATGCGGTACTCGGGGAAGAAGGGGGCGATGACCACGATCTCGTCGCCCGGCTCGGTAAGGGCGCAGATGCTGGCATCGAGTGCGGCGGCCGCACCCATGGTCATGTAGAGCATGCTGGCGTCGTACTGGGTGCCGAAGCGCTCGTTCAGGCTGTTCGCAATGGCCGCGCGCGTGGAGACGTAGCCCTGGGCCGGGGTGTAGCCGTGCAGCTCGACGGCGGGCGTGTCGAGGGCCTCGATGAACGCCTGCTTCACCTGGGCGGGAGCCGGGATGGAGGGGTTGCCGATGGAGAAGTCGAACACCTTGTCGGCACCGATCTGCGCCTTGCGGGCCAGGCCGTAGGCGAACAGCTCGCGGATTGCCGAACCCTGGGCGCCCAGCTCATAGTACGTGGGATTGCAGCTCTCAGGCATGGAAGCTCCTTTGCATGTAGGGGCGCTCTACCCCTGGTCCGACACACAGGCGTGCACCGGAAACCCAGCAGGCGAAGCGCAAGTGAGATGCGCGCTATCATAGTGCGCTTGGAGACGACGCGGGTCCACAGCCCGCTAAGCGACAAAAAAGCGCCCCCGACGTGCATCGAGGGCGCTGGAGAAAACCTTGTGGCTGAACGCCGCGTTCTAAACCGGCAGCGCGCCTACTTCGTGGGCTGGAAAAGCTCGCCTGCGGTGGTGGCGAGGCCCGCCAGACCCTGAATCTCGCTGGGGATGATGATCTTGGTCGCCTGGCCGTCAGCCACCTGCGCGAGGGCCTCGAGACTCTTGAGGGTAAGCACTGCCTGGTCGGCACCGGCGGCCTTCACCATCTCGATGCCTTCGGCCGTAGCCTTCTGAACTGCGAGGATAGCCTGCGCCTCACCCTGGGCCCTAAGGATGGCAGCTTCCTTCTCGGCCTCGGCGGCGAGAATCTGCGCCTGCTTGGAAGCCTCGGCGCGGAGAACGGCAGACTGCTTCTCGCCCTCGGCGACCAGAATGGCCGACTGCTTCTCGCCCTCTGCCTGCAGGATTGCCTCGCGGCGCTCACGCTCGGCCTTCATCTGCTTCTCCATGGAGGCGCGAATGGCCTGCGGGGGCTCGATGTCCTTGAGCTCGACGCGGTTGATCTTGATGCCCCAGGCGTCGGTGGCGTCGTCGAGCGCGATGCTCATGCGGGAGTTGATGGACTCGCGCGAGGTGAGCGTCTGGTCGAGCTCGAGGTCGCCGATGATGTTGCGCAGCGTGGTGGCGGTGAGGTTCTCGATGGCGGCCATGGGGTCGCTCACGCCATAGCAGAAGCGCTTGGCGTCGGTCACCTGGAAGAAGACGACGGTGTCGATCTTGACAGTGACGTTGTCGCGCGTGATGACGGTCTGCGGCTCGAAATCGACGACGTTCTCCTTGAGCGAGACCTTGGCAGCGACCTTCTCAACGAAGGGAAGCTTCAGATGCAGGCCGGCCTTCCAGGTAGAACGGTAGGTGCCAAGGAACTCGATGATCCATGCGTCAGTCTGCTCCACCATGCGGATGCAGCGCGAGATGGCATAGATCACGATGAGCGCGGCGATGATGACGACCAGGATGCCGGTCAGGTCAGTTCCGTACATCATAGGTAGAACCCCTTTCGTAGCTGCGGAGCTTTCATATCAAACAAACTGCACGTGCGTTAGCCGAGCGGGCTGATGACCAGGACGGTGCTCTCCACCGCCTCGACGCGCGCCTTGCTGCCAGCAGACAGGGCCGAGCCGTCCTTGGTGCGAGCGGCCCACGAGACGTCGGCCAGGCGCACGCGGCCCGTACCGTCCTGGGGAATGCCCTGCACCACGGTGACCGAGCGGCCCACGTACTCGTCGGAGTTCGTGACGGCGTCCTTCTCCTTGGACTCGCTCGACTTCTTCATGAAGGGGCGCAGCGCCGCCAAACCCAGCGCCGAGCACACCACGAAGACGATGACCTGCACGAGCAAGTCGGAAACAAAGAAGCTCACGACAAAGGTAATGGCAGCGCCCAGGCAGAACCACAGGCACACGAGCGCAGGCGCCGCGGCCTCGGCCAGGCCCAGTGCGACGGTGATGCCGAGCCAGATGATGGGCGACATGAACGCACTCCTTTCTATCTCCCCTTGGTACCTATATATAGATGCGACCAGTATAACCCCACACAGGACAGTTTTGAGTAGCATGGGCAAGATAGGCGAGGTGGGGGCCGTCTTTCGAGTCACTGCCGTTCGCGCTTGTCAGGCACTCTATCGCGGGCCCATGCTGTCACTCCTTGTGAAAATGCAATCGAGCCGTGGCAGAAGCGCGGCTTCGGGTTCGCTACACTTGACACGTCGGTCACTGTCCACGAAGGGATACATTCATCATGAAGCTCGGCGTCCTGCTTATGAACACCGGTACCGCAGACGAGCCCACCGTTGAGGCCATCGCGCGTTATCTGGGCGAGTTCCTCATGGACCCCGCCATCATCGGCGCACCGTACTTCATTCGCAAGCCCCTCGTGCAGCACATCTGCAAGACGCGCCCGAAGCGCACGGTGGACAACTACCGCGAGTTCTGGACGCCGGAAGGTTCCCCCTTCATGATTGCGAGCAAGGCTCAGGCGACGCACCTGCAAGAAACCCTGCGCCTGCGCGGTGAGACGGGCGCCCGCGTGGTGCTCGCCATGCGCTACGGCAACCCGAGCATCGCCGCCGGGTTGGAGGAGCTGCAGCAAGCCGGATGCGACACCGTGGTACTGCTCCCTTGCTACCCCATGCAGGTAAACGCCTGTGCCGGCACCTGCCTCAAGGAGGCGCGGGCGCAGATCGCCAAGCTGGGCAAGCGCGGCTGGAAGCCCCGCGTGGTGGACGTGCCGAGCTTCTACGACCAGCCCGCGTGGCGCGAGGCGCTCATCGAGGCCGTGCAGACGGCCTGGACCTACACACCCGGTTCCAAGTTCCTCGTGAGCTGCCACTCCACGCTGCTGGCCGACATCGAGGCCGGCGACCCGTATCGCGACCAAGTTGAAGCCACGCGCGACTTCCTCGCCGAGGCACTCGGCATTCCCGAGCAGGACGCCCTCACCTGCTACCAGTCGCGCTTCGACAACCGCAAGTGGCTCCAGCCCCTCACCGAGCCGACCGTGGTGGCCTTGGCCGAGCAGGGCGTGCGCGACATCTGCGTCGTGTGCCCCATCTTCACCGCCGAGAACACCGAGACGGCCATCGAGGTCGACCGCGACCTGCGTGCAACGTTCATGGAGCATGCCGACGAGGGCGCCCGCTTCACGTACGTGCACGCGCTCAACGATGCCCCCGGTCTCATCGGCGCGCTCGCCGACGCCGTGCAGGACGCGCTTGCCGGCCAGGCCCCCGACGTCCTGACCACCGGCCTGGGCGCCGACACAAACGTGCCCCGCCCCGTCTCCGAGCACTGCCCCGCGCATAAGTAGGAGCTAGAGGGCGCAGACGCAAAAGCGGCCAATCCCACCCAGAATCTACCAGCCCCGCCGGCTTCACAGTGCTACCGGGGCAAACCGAAAGTCCCCGGCGTCAACCTCCCGCTCAACGAGTTCATCCAAGCAAAAGGTCATATATATGGGCAAATACGTCACTTTGCCCTCTTGGGAAACATTCTCTCGAGATAAGACGATGGCTTCTGAAATCCTGAGTCCGGGTTTTGCCAAGAGATTATCGAGCGCGGCATGAGAACGTACCTTCACACCTGATTTCACCTCGATAGGAACGACCCTTCCGCCCTTGCCGTCGACAAGGAAATCGACCTCACCCTCAGCGGTCGTAAAATAATACCAAGCGGGTATTCCCAACGCGGCAAGCTCCTGAGCCACGGCATTCTCGAAAACACCGCCTAGGTTAGCGCTCTTCTGGTCAAGGTAGATGGCACGGGCAGTGCTTTGCGGATAGCGAGAGACGAGCATGCCCGTATCAGACTCGTATAGCTTGAAGAAGGACGCGCTTTCGGTACGCAAAAGCGGGCTTCTTGCCTCGGTCGCACGAGACACGTTGAGCCCAACGCCCGCATTTGTCAACCAAAGAAAGTCTTCCACGTACTCATCGAGACGCGCGCCCTCTTTGAGCGATGATAGGATGAAACGGTGATTCTCCCCCTCAAGCTCCAACGGGAGACGATCAAAGATAGAACGGACCGCAAAAGCTCGCTTACCGGCATACTTCGCAATATCGGTCCTATATTGATCGACCAGCTCACTTTGCAGCTGCCTTGTGCGTATGAGAGAGTATGAGGAATCGATATAGTCCTGCACCACTTCGGGCATTCCGCCCGCCACGAGGTAGGAGCGAAAGTTTCGCAACATGGCTTCATGCACGTAATCTTCGACAGGAACCCTGTTCACCATATGATCGCGAATGCCCGCCAACACCTCGGCGGACACCCCGACAGCCCAGCAGTACTCTTCGAAATCCAACGGACGCATGGTGATGCGCTCAACGTATCCCACAGGAAACGACGAGATTCCCTTGAACTCCGTCCCCAGCATGGATCCCGAGAACACATACGAGAAGCGCCCGTCTTCCACCAGGGCTTTCATGAGAGTGACGATTTCCGGGAACTCTTGAATCTCGTCGACAAAGATGAGTGTATCGCCCTCAACCAGGGTTTGCTTGGAGAGCATCGCGACGCGGGACACAAAATCCGCCGCATCCCGAGCTTTTGTAAGGGATTCACGAGCGTCGGCGTCAAGCAGCAGGTTGGCCTCGTAGTAGACCCCATAGTTCGAGCGGCCGAAGTCACGTATGGCATAGCTTTTACCAATCTGGCGCGCCCCCGTGACGAGAAGGGCCTTATGCGAGATTCGCTTCCACTCCAAAAGACGCTCAGTGACCTTGCGACGCAACATACAGGCCCCCTCTACACGAATTGGTAAATTCTACAGCCAAAATACTACACGAATTGGCAAATAGCTATTCTGTACGGTATCCAATCGGGAACCCGCACACCTTTAACAAGACCGCCATCGAAGAAAGAATCATGGCAATCATGAACATCAAGAAAACGACCTGCGCGACGTTCATCGCATAACACCCCCAGCCAGGCCCTCGCCCGTACACATCCCCCAAACCCCACTCAGTCCGCTGGTCCCACGCCCGGCGGGCTTTTCATATCACCGAGCCGCCATCGCCCGCGATGTCGGCAGATACACCCCGGGCGAAGTTTTTCACCGCGCTTTCTGCGGCGAAACCGTCTGAGCACCAGGGTTCATTTGCCGATTTAGGAGAGCATGCTGCCCGAGAGCAACCAATCCCCAATATTCTCAATACGCACGCCAGTCGAAGTCATCCCCGTTTTCCATCTGTCGGCAACCAGAACAATCTTGGGGAAGGAATCGTGGATAGCCTCCAACGGGGCCACTTCACGGCTGAACGTCGTATCGTCAAGCACGGACTGGCACACTTGAATATAGATACGCTCGTCCCGACGCTCGGCCACAAAGTCGACTTCTCCAGAGGGCAGGGCTCCAACATTGACCCGCCAACCCCTGCGAACGAGCTCGTTGAACACGACGGCCTCAAGCTGATAGCCCATATCACGCGTCCGGCTGAAGCCAATCGTCAGGTTGCGCAGCCCATTGTCGACAGGATAAAACTTCCGCTGGGGGCGCAGCACGTCCTTGCCGGCCAAGCCAAGCTGCTCGCACTCGGCCATTACCTTGGCGTCGACCAAGGCGCTCAGGTAGTTGTCAACGGTTTCCTGCGACACTTTCCTACCTGATGAGACCAGTGCATCTACCACGCGTTTTGTTGAAAACAGGTTACCCGAGGTCGAGAAGACATAGCGCACGATTTTTGCAAGCAAATCAACGTCTTTGACATGGGAGCGCGCGACAACGTCCTTCAAGATGACCGTGTCGAAAATGCCCGACAGCACCCGCTCATACGACGCCACATCCCCACGTGCATACGAGAACAGCGCGGGCATCCCGCCAAAGGCGACATAGTCAGCCAAGAGGCCCTCCAGCGACGAGACATCCCACCCAAACGCCTCGCCAAAAGCAAGGTACTCCTCAAAGCCGAGCGGATACACGGGTATCTCCACATACCTTCCCGACAGCAACGTCGCAAGCTCGCCAGATAGCAGTCGGGCGTTCGATCCCGTGATGAAAACCTGCGTGTTTGGCAGCGAGTTCACTCGCCGCACAACGTCTTCCCATCCATCGACTTCCTGTACCTCGTCAAGCAACACGTATGCCGTCTCATCAACCGAAACCTTGGCGAGGTGTGGGCGAATCTGCCCATCGAGCCAAGTCGCATCCGGATTGAGAGGAACGTCGTATCCATCGAGCTTAAGCTGGACAATGCACCGGTCGGGCACCCCGCGCTCCTGCAACCTGCGGGCGAGCAAAGAAAGCAGCGATGACTTGCCGCAACGCCGCACTCCCACGAGCACCTTCACCTCAGGAGTCCCGACGAACGAGTCGATAACCTCGTCGTAGAGCGGGCGTGGGACAAGCGTTGGTTTCATGCGAATCACCAGAACTTTCGATGCATCGAACGTTTTGCTCAATATAGCAGAAAACTTTCGATGAATCGAAAGTTTTGCTGTTTTGAAAGCAAGTATTCAGGTCTATCGAAAGTTCTTACGGTTTCGAAGGCCAGTCTTAGTCGCGTCTCGCATCAAACGCCAAACGAATTCTTGTTGACTTCTCTGTACTACCGCAGTAGTATTCTTTTCGCCGTACTACCGCAGTCGTATTAACAAGTGCCCGAAAGAGGTTTTGCGTCATGGAGGTTCAGCTGTTCGACTCCGAGCTCAAGGTCATGGACGTGCTTTGGCGCGAGGGGCCCTGCACCGCCAAACACGTGTGCGAAGTGCTCAAGGACGAGGTTGGCTGGAACGTCAACACGACGCGTACCATCATCAAGCGCTGCATCGAGAAAGGCGCCATAGAACGAACCGAACCCCATTTCATGTGCAGCGCAATCATCCCCAAAGAGGAGGTGCAACAGGCCCAGGCCGACGAGCTTATCAACAAAGTGTTCGACGGCTCGGCAAGCGGCCTGGTAGCGGCGCTTCTCAATCATCGGAAGCTCTCCCGCGAAGAGATCGACAAGCTCAAGCGCATTGTCGACGAGCTCGAGTAGCCTGCAGGCAGAAGACGGGAGACGGACATGCCGACAGTCGATTTGCTTTCCATGAGCCTCACCGGCGCCGCCATGGCGCTCGCCGTTGTAGTGGCACGGGCCTTGCTGCTCAAGCGCCTGCCCAAGACGACGTTCGTGGTGCTGTGGATGCTCGTGGCCCTGCGACTGCTCGTGCCCGTCGCCATGCCCATGCCCGTCAACGCCTACTCGCTGCTCGAAAAGCCTGTCCAAGTTGTGGCTGAGAAAGTCGGCACACTGTTTGGCCAGGCAGATACCGGTAGTACGGCAGCTCCGGAATCAACAAGCGACACAAACGCACTCGCCCAGGCATCAGGTAATACGGCACCTGAGGCCACGACGGCAATGGGCGACAATGCGGCAATGCAAGGTAGTACGGCAACTTCCTCAGAGTCCGCACCCAGCTCATCAGCACGGAATAGCTCGGCAACAGCAAACGCCCAGGCAGACACGCCGGTCAAACCAGAATCGCAGGAACTGCCCGCCGTCCCTTGGAACGTCCTCTGGGCGGCAGGGACCGTCATCTGCGCAAGCGGATTTGTCCTCTCCTACCTGCGCAGCAAAAACCGCTTTGCCTCCTCACTCCCCGTGACTGACGAGCGGACGCTTGCCCTCTTCAACGAGGCATGCAAAGAGACGGGCGCACTGCAAGCCGTTGAGCTGCGGCAATCCGACGAGATCCATGTCCCCCTTACCTATGGGGTGCTGCATCCCGTAGTGCTTATCCCCAAAACCTGCCTGTACGCTGAGGTCATGGACGATGCCCAGGCACGCTTTGTGCTAGCGCATGAACTGTGCCATGTGCGCAGGCACGACGTGGCGCTTAAGTTCGCTCTGGCAGCAGCGGTGTGCCTGCACTGGTTCAACCCCATGGCCTGGATTATGTGGGTCCTGGCCATGCGCGACATCGAGCTTGCCTGCGACGAGACAGTCGTGCGCCTGCTCGGCCGCAACGACCCAGGCACCACCCGGGCCCGCTATGCACGCGCCCTCATTTCAATGGAAGAATCCAAAAGCGGTCTGGCGCCGCTCACACTGTGCAGCGCCTTTAACAAGACCGCCATCGAAGAAAGAATCGTGGCAATCATGAACATCAAGAAAACGACCTGCGCGACTTTCATCGCATCGTCTTTGCTTATCGTTGGTGTGCCGGCAGCTTTCGCCAGCACGACGTACTGGGGCCTGCCCAACGGCGGCTCAGCCTATCAGTACACGTACAACCCCACCGACATCGAGAGTTCTACCAACGCGGACGTCGAGGCCACGGAAGTGGCAAGCAAGACTCCCTTCTCGAGCGCAACAGAAGACACCGCTGACCAGATTGGCGCCGAAGCCGTGGAGGGCCGCTTTTCAATAGGTGGCGCCGCCCAATCGGGTGACACCGCTACTAGCACGGATGAAGAAGCGGCGGGCGTCGAAAACCCCTACGGTGGTTCAGTTTCCGCCTCGCAGGTCATTGACAATTACCTCATCACGAGCGTCGCAGCAAGCAACGACTCCACGGCGGTCGAAGTCACATCCGAAGGAAATCTGCAAGCAAGCAAAGTGACCACCTTCCTCGACACGCTGAAAGACTTCGGGCTCGATTGGGAAATCGCAACCGAAACCTACGACGAGGGCACGACGCAAAACACTCTCGCCATAACCTACAAGGGTCAGGCAGTCCATGCCATCTACGACCCGCAGAGCGGCACGCTCATTGCCTCCGGCGAGGGCGACTACATGCATGGCAAGAACACGGGTGTCGATGCCGTCGACCTGGTAGTTGCCTATGACAAGGTAAGCAACAAGCCCACCGGCCTGGATATCTCACCCGCCTTGGATGACGACGTCGTAAACGGCACCGTCCCCGTGACCTCCTGGAGCACATTCGCTCCTCAGCAGGCAGGTGGCCTAGCAACTGAGGAGACTAGCCTGGATGCCACAGCCGAACAAGCCACCGATGCATCAGAGTCTGAGGCCAGCACCGCCGAGCTCATCAGCCTATTCGAGCCTTATGCCAAGTTCGGCCTGTCCTATAACCCCCGAAGCGGTGCCGTCACCTATGCCAATCCTTCAGGCTCAAATACTGAGCCTGAAGTCGTGAGCAACTTCACCGACGTGAAGTCCATGACAAAGGACGCAAAGGGCGAGGCCGTAGGCAACGTCTTTACGTACAGTGACGGCACGGATCGAGGCATTAGCCTTCGTGCCGTCCGCGACTTCTCCGGCACGCTCATCGGTCTCGCACCCGAGGAGAATCAGGACTAGGGCCGCATCAGATTCCTACCACTGCACAACCTTCTGAACTACCCGAGCCCGTCGGTCTCACAACCGGCGGGCTTTCATATGACGGCCCCCTACGCCGTGCGCTCGGCTAGCCAGTCGCGGAGGTGCTCGGCCATGCGGGTGACTTCGGCGGCGGTGGCGGGATTGGTGAACGGCAGTCCCAGGAGCTTCCACACGTAGCCCTGCTCGCAGGCAACGCGCAGACCATAAGGATGCACGACCTCAAAGAGCAGGCAGGGATAGCTCACCACGATGTCGGTCGGCGTGGAGCGCTCGGCGCGCTTGACGGTGCGGTGGCCGTAGAAGGCGTCACGCACGGCAGGCGAAATGTCACCGGCAAGAATCTCAGGCAAGGGAACGTCGAGCACCTGGGAGATATCTGCCTCCCCCACCGCCTTCAAGATATCCACCTTGTCGGCGTCGCGCAGGATGTCGCAGAACATGCGCGTGCGCGCATCGAGCCCCTCGGGCAGGCGATAGTCGCTGTGGGTGCCCACGACCGTGGCGATGAACCGAGAAAGAGCTGCGGCACCTTCAGCCGGCTCCAACCCACCGGCACACTGCCCGTCCCCCTCTTCTCTGTCCACGAAATCCCACAGGTGCCCCTCAACAAGCAGCACATGCACGCCCAGGGCGGCATGGCTTTCCGAGCGGGCGTCGCTGAAGGTGCCGTAGCGTCGCACCTGCTCAAAGCGGCCGATGTCGTGCAGCAAGCCGCACAGCCAGGCAAGGTCAATGTCTTCGGCCGCCAGTCCCTCATCAGCCGCGATGCCTTCGGCCAGCCCTGCCACGCGATACGTGTGCTCCACCTTGAGCGCAATCTTGGGGTCGGCCGGGTCATACGCGGCCACATACCCCTCGAACGCCTTCAAACACCTCGCGCGATCGATCTTCATCGGCTCATCCTCCGTAGATTCGCATCTCTCACGCACAAGGATGCCGCTTTCCGCCCAACCGATACAACCCCGCGAGCAACAGGTTGAGAAATATCACGTTTCCAACCCCATCTCCCCGTCAAAACGTTAAATACTTCAACCCATCCCTCGCCACGCACCCCCGCCAGCCCCCGCAGGCGGCGGGTAAGGGTCAAACATCCCTCACCAGGGCGCCCGAGAACCCCGAGCGATGCGCAATACGCTTGCGCCACCCGTTTCAGACGACCACTCAGACAGTCAGCACAGCAACACAAGCACGCCTCCTGCTTGAAGTGCCGCCCCCTCTCACGCCCCCAATCACCTCGCGCCATAACCGCGCAAGCCCCCAAAATCCCGCCAGCCAACCCCCCACACAAACGTGCCCACCGTGCGCGCTTTGCACGGCAGGCACAACTCACTTACAGGTCTTTTCCGAACGTGGCCGCACCGCCCCCGGCAGCCCCCGCAGGCGGCGGGTAAGGCCCAGGCGCAGTTCCGCAGTGAATCGCAAAAGGCCGATGCGGCATAGCCGCACCCCATACACAAACGTGCCCACCGTGCGCACTCTGCACGGCGGGCACAACCTACTTACAGACCTCTTTACGCCCCATATCGAGCCCCTGCAAGAAACCACGCTCCGGCAAATAAGGCCCAAGCGCAGTTCCGCAGCGGCGCCGTGCGCCGCGAGGACTGTCTGAGCATTGGGCCTTATTTGTCGGCGGCCGTGCCCTTGCGCTCGTCCAGCATCTCCCCCAGCGTCCTCCACGCGAGCTCCGCGCACTTCACGCGAGCGGGCATCCTCGCCACGCTCTGCAGGCAGGCAGCGTCGCCCAGCTCCTCGAGCACCTCGGGGTCCTTCTCCTCGCCGCGGGCCATGCGCTTGAAGACCTCGCACAAGTCGCGCGCCTCGTGAGCGTCCATGCCCGTGATGAGGTCGCTCATCATGTCGGCCGAAGCCTGCGAGACGGCGCACCCGATGCCCTGCCAGGCAGCTTCCTCGATGACGCCCTTGTCGTTGATGCGCAGCGACAGCGTGAGGTCGTCGCCGCAGGAAGGGTTCACGCCCTCGTGCGTGCAGGTGGCGCATTCCATCTCATACTTGTAGTCCGGGTCGGAGCTGTGCTCCATGAGCGCCGGCGTGTACAGCGGGTTAATTGGTGCCATGGAACATCCCCCAGACTCCTTCGAGGCCCTCTACCAGGCGGTCGATGTCGTTCTTGTCGTTATAGACGCCGATAGAGGCGCGGCACGACGAGCCCATGCCGCCCAACCAGGTAAGCAGGGGCTGCGCGCAGTGGTGCCCCGCTCGGATGGCCACATTGTAGCCGTCGAGCAGGCTCGAGACGTCGTGGGGATGGATGCCCGCCACATTGAACGAAAACGCGCCATGGTGGCGGGCCGGGTCGTGGCTGCCCATGAACTCGATGTAGGGCAGCTCCTCCATGCGCGTCACGAGGTAGCGCATGAGCGCGTGCTCGCGGGCCACGAGGTTGTCCATGCCGATGGACTCCACGTAGGTGAGCGCCGCGTCGAGCGCGTAGGCGCCGGCCGCGTCCTGCGTGCCTGCCTCGAACTTCTCGGGGATGGGCGCCCAAGCGGCCTCGGTCTCGCTCACCCAGTCGATCATCTCGCCGCCGAGGAGCATCGGCGGCATGGCCTCGAGGATCTCACGCTTACCCCACAGCACGCCGATGCCCATGGGACCCATGATCTTGTGGGCCGAGAAGGCATACATGTCGGCGCCGAGGTCGCACACGTCCACCGCCATGTGCGGCACGGCCTGCGCGCCGTCCACCACCACGTAGGCGCCCATCTCATGGGCACGCTTGGCGATGGCACGCACGGGGTTCTCCACACCCAGCACGTTAGAGACCTGGCCGATGGAGACGATGCGGGTCTTGGGGCCGATCTTGGCCTCGATCTCCTCGTCGGAGATGGCGTAGTCGCCGCCCTTCTCGGGGCGCAGGTACACCAGGGTCGCACCCGTGGCGCGGCAAAGCTGCTGCCAGGGGATGAGATTGGAGTGGTGCTCCATGATGGAGATGACCACCTCGTCGCCGGGCTTGAGGTCGCAGATGCCGGCAAGGCCCTTCGCGGCGAGGTTGAGCGCCTCGGAGGCATTGCGCACGAACACGACCTCGTCGGCCTCAGGCGCCCCGATGAAGCGGGCCACGTGGGCGCGCGCCCGGGCAATGGCCTCGGTCGCCTCGATGGAAAGGCGGTAGAGGCCCCTCAGGGGGTTGGCGTTCATCGTCTCGTAGAAGCGGCGCTGCGCGTCGAGCACGCAGGCCGGACGCTGCTCCGTGGCGGCCGAGTCGAGGTAGACGAGCTCGGGAGAGTTGGCAAGCAGGGCAAACTCGGCGCGGAACGGGTTCTTGGCGATGTCGGCCACCTCGGGGCTGCCGGCGGCGGCGCTCACGCACCCCGCGATACCCAGGTTCGCCTCTGGCGTGGCGTCAATGGAATACAGACGTGCCATGGAAGGTTCCCTCCATTGAAGAAGAACCCGCCCGGGCAAGCCAGCTCGGCACATGCGCCAAGCGACAGGCCCGGGTGGGTGGAAGCGGTCGGGTTGATGTTACTCGCCAAGCATGTCGGCCACAACGTCGGCGCCGAGCACGCGCTCGGCGGCGGCGCGCACGGCAGCGCGGGCCTGGGGCACCGGGGCGTCCTCGAAGGCCGCGGCGAAGGTGGACTCCATCACGAGCGCGGGGATGTCCTCGGGAGCCAGGCCGCGAGACACCAGGTAGGCGCGCTGCTCGGGGCTGATCTCGCCCACGGTGGCGCCGTGGTCGCCCGCGACGTCGTCCTCGTCGCACAGGATGACGGGCAGCGACTGGTTGCCCACGCCGTCACCGGCAAGCAGCACGCACTCGTTCTCGCTGCCCTTGGAGCCCTTGCAGCCGCGCACGAGGTCGATCGTGTCGCGCAGCGACTTGAAGGCGTCGTCGGCCAGAACGCCGGAGAAGCCCATCGTGCACAGGGTGTGCTTGCCAATCTGGCGCACGACGTGCCCCAGGTCGAGCGTCTGCGTGCCGCGACCCAGGTAGCGGGCATCGAGCTCGAGAGTCGAGCCGTCACCCACGAGGTCGCAGCGGAAGCCCGTGGAGGAGAGCTGCGCCGAGAGCACGTACTGCTTCACGTGCACGCTCGCACCCTTCTGCGCCACCAGGCCCACGTTGTCGAGCATCTGAGGGGCGTCGCACGCCACCACGGAGAAGAGGTCGAGCTTGGCGTCCTCCTCCACGGCGATGCGCACGCTCCAGCCGCTCGTGGTGCCGAGCGCCTCAGAGGCGGGCGCGTTGCCCACAAGCACGACCGAGGCCTGGGCGCCGGCGCCCACGACGACGTCGAGCACGAAGGCAGCGCGGGCGACCTGGGCCATGTCCACGACGATGGGCTCATCGGCCACCTCGCCTGCCGGCACCTCCACGCGGCACACCTCGCCGGCTACGGCCTCGAGCCAGGCCTGGGCCTGCCCACCTGCGCCGCCCACGGGAGGCTCGCAGGTCGCGCCCTCGAAGCGGCCCTCGACGGCCTCGACGGCCCCTTCGGCGACCGGCACCTCGATGTCGATGCCGTTGATCTCCAGATGGTTCCAGGTGGGAGTGGGAAGCTCGTTCACCTGCTTAAGTACCTGCATGTTTGTCGTCTCCACGCTAGCCCACCGCGCCTTCCATCTCGAGCTTGATGAGGTTGTTCATCTCGACGGCGTACTCAAGCGGCAGCTCCTTCGAGATGGGGTTGGCGAAGCCGTTCACCACCATGGTGCGGGCCTCGCTCTCGGTGCACCCGCGCGACATGAGGTAGGTCACCGTGTCGTCGGAGATGCGGCCGATGGTTGCCTCGTGGCCCACGCTGGCGGTGCGGCAGCGCACGTCGATGGCGGGGATGGTGTCGGAGCGGCTGTGGTCGTCAAGCATGAGCGAGGCGCAGGAGACCGACGCCTTGGCGTGCTCGGCGCCCTCGGTGATGCACACGGCGGAGCGGAACGTCGAGATGCCGCCGTCCTTGGAAAGCGACTTGGCGTTGATGGAGCAGCGCGTGTCCTTGCCCTGCAGCACCACGCGCGTGCCCGTGTCGAGGTTCTGGGTGGCACCGGCGAACGTGATGCCGGTGTACTCGCAGCTCGAGCGGTCGCCCACGAGGAACGACGTGGGGTACAGGTAGCTCACGTGGCTGCCGAAGGAGCCCGACACCCACTCGATGGAGCCGTCCTCCTCCACGCGGGCGCGCTTCGTGTTGAGGTTGTACATGTTCTTCGACCAGTTCTCCACGGTCGAATAGCGCAGGCGCGCGCCCTTGCCCACGTAGAGCTCCACACAGCCCGCATGCAGGTTGGCCACGTTGTACTTGGGGGCGGAGCAGCCCTCGACGAAGTGCAGGTCGGCGCCCGGCTCCAGGATGATGAGCGTGTGCTCGAACTGGCCGGCACCTGCGGCGTTGAGGCGGAAGTAGCTCTGCAGCGGGAAGTCGACCTTCACGCCGGCAGGCACGTACACAAACGAGCCGCCCGACCACACGGCGCCGTGCAGGGCCGCGAACTTGTGGTCGGTGGGCGGCACGAGCTGCATGAACTTCTCGTGGATGAGCTCGGCGTAGGGGCCCTCGAGCGCCTCCTCGATGCCGGAGTACACCACGCCCTGGGCCGCCACCTCCTCGCGCATGTTGTGGTACACGAGCTCGGAGTCATACTGGGCGCCCACGCCCGCCAGACTCGCGCGCTCGGCCTCGGGGATTCCCAGGCGCTCGAAGGTGTCCTTGATGTCCTCGGGGACGTCCTCCCAGTCCTTGGCCTGGTCGGTCTTGGGCGACACGTAGGCAGAGATGTGGTCCATGTCCAGGCCCGCGATGGAGGGACCCCAGTTGGGCGGCATGGGCGTGGACTCGTAGATCTCCAGGCTCTTGAGGCGCAGGTCGAGCATCCACTGGGGCTCGTTCTTCTTGGCGGAAATCTCGCGCACCAGCTCAGGGGTCAAGCCGTCGGCTGCACGCTCGTAGCCCTCCTCGGGCTTGGTGAAGTCGTACAGACCGCCTCCTGCCTGCGTGAAGTCGGCGATGTCGGTGTTTGCCATCTGCCTCACCTACTCGGCACAGTCGCTGCGCGCGGCCTCGAGGGCCTCATAGGCGGCAAAGCCGGTCTGGTCGATCTGCTTGGCAAGGCTGCCGTCGCCCGTGGCCACGAGATGGCCCTTGACCATGACGTGGGTCTTGTCGATGGCAAGGCGCTCCAGGATGCGCGTGTTGTGCGTGATGATGAGCAGCGCGCCGTCGCACATCTCGCGATAGGCCTGGATGCCGCGCGCCACCACGTCGAGGGCGTCGACGTCGAGGCCCGAGTCGGTCTCGTCGAGAATGGCGAGCTTGGGCTGGAGAAGCAGCAGCTGCAGCATCTCGACCTTCTTGCGCTCGCCGCCCGAGAAGCCCACGTTGAGGTCGCGCACCAGGTTGGACTGGTTGAGGCTGAGCTGGTCGCACAGCTCGCCCACGTGGGCGCGGAACTTGGAGCCGCTCATCCTGGGGCCGGGGTGCTTGCGGGTGATGGTGCGCAGGAACTGGTACAGCGGCACGCCGGGCACCTCGACGGGAGCCTGGTAGCTCATGAAGATGCCAGCAAGCGAGCGCTTGTCAGCAGACAGTGCGGTGACGTCCTGACCTGCGAATTCAATGCTGCCAGAGGTGACCTCGTAGGTGGGGTCGCCCATGATGGTCTTGCCGAGCGTGGACTTGCCCGCGCCGTTGGGGCCCATGAGCACATGGACCTCGCCGGGATTGACGGTCAGGTCGACGCCGTGCAGGATGGGCTTCTCGCCAACCTGGGTGCTGAGGCCTGTGACGCTCAGCAGGGCAGATTCAGCCATTGGATCCTCCATACTCTCCTGGGGGGTTCGTCGGCGCGTTCTCCAAGCGCGTCTCCCCTCTTTTCTAAGGCGGGGAGTCTAAGCATTCGATGTTTCCATTGCAATCCTAATCTGACTATTTTCGTAGGATTACTTCAAATCTGACTGTTTTTGTATGATTTGACCGGCTCGGGCGCCCATCCACCCTCAGCATCGCGCATGTTTTGTGGTGGCAAATTAATTAGATAGCCTAACTAAATAAAATGTTAGACTTTTCCTTCGGCAGATTCGACACAAGGAGGGCCCCTGGCAATGGGAGAAGCCGCCCACACAAGCACGGCCTCACAAGCAGACATAGACTTCGGCAACGACGAGGCGTTCTTCACCGCGTTCAACGACCTCATTGTCTCGACCTTCCATTCCATCGAGCGCTACGAGGAGCTCTCGCTCAAGTCGTTTGAGTCCAATGACTTGAGCATCGCCGAGTCGCACCTGGTAGAGGCCGTGGGCCGCGTCTGCCAGGAGAACCCCGCCGGCGTTCCCGTAAGCCAGGTCGCCCAGACCCTGGGCGTGCGCGTGCCCACCGCGACCGCCTCGGTGAACAAGCTCGTGACCAAGGGCCTCCTCAGCAAGGAACGCTCCCAGGAGGACCAGCGCTCTTTCCTGGTCAAGCTCACGCGCGAGGGCAGGCGGGCATATCGCCTGCACATGCTGTTCCACCGCCGCATGATCGACGCGCTCGCCGGGACGCTCGACCCCCAGGAGCGCGCCGTGCTCACCTCAGGGCTCACCAAGCTCAAGGCCTTCTTCGAAGAATCCGCCACCACCCTGCCATCGGCTCAAAAAACGACGAGGTAACCACGCATGGCTTTTCACGTAATGGGTACCGGCAGCGCCCGGCCCGAACACGTCGTGACCAACGACGACCTTTCCCGCTTCCTCGACACCGATGACGAATGGATCTCGAGCCGCACGGGTATCAGCTCTCGACGCTGCTGCACCACCGAGACCTGCTCCGACCTGGCCGAGGCGGCCGCACGCGCCGCGCTCGACAACGCAGGCGTGGCGGCCAGCGAGCTCGACCTCATCATCTGCTCCACCATCACCGCCGACGACCTCACGCCCTCCTGCGCCGCCGTGGTGCAGGAACGCATCGGCGCCTCCTGCCCGGCCTTCGACCTCAACGCGGCATGCGCGGGCTTCGTGTTCGCCCTCGACGTGGCCCACGGCTACTTCGCCCGCGGTGCCGCCAAGCGCGTGCTCGTGGTGTCGGCCGAGAAAATGAGCCGCATGGTCGACTGGACGGAGCGCTCCGTGAGCGTGCTGTTCGGCGACGGCGCGGGCGCTGTGGTGCTGGGTGCCGGCGGCGAGAGCCCCCTCTACACCAAGCTCACCACCAGGGGCTCCCACGACACCCTGTGGTGCCCCAACATGGAGGGCAACTCCCCCTTCGACACGACCGCCAAGCCCGAGCCCTACCTGCACATGCGCGGCCAGGAGGTCTTCAAGTTCGCCGTGACCTCCATCTGCTCCGACGTGCGCCAGATGTGCTCCGAGGCCGGCGTCGAGGCCGGCGACATCGACCTGTTCGTGTTCCACCAGGCCAACAAGCGCATCCTCGACAGCGCCGTGGAGAAGCTGGGGCTCGACCGCGACAAGGTTGCCTACACCATCCAGGAAAGCGGCAACATCTCGAGCGCCTGCATCCCGCTCACGCTCGACGCCCTCAACCGCCAGGGGCGCCTGCACGAGGGCGACCTGGTGTGCTGTTCAGGCTTTGGAGCTGGCCTTGTCGTGGCCACGACGCTGCTGAAGTGGGGCAGCGCGCTGTAATATGTGTTTCGGCGGGCATGCGCCCGTTGGGTACGAAAGTAAGCCAGGCGACCGGCATCGGGCCGGAGCGCCGCAACCGAGAAGGAGACACCATGTCCGATACGCTCGAGCGCGTCAAGAAGGTCCTGCAGGAAGGCTTCGAGGTCGATCCCGCCAAGGTGACCCCCGAGAGCACCCTGGCCTCTCTGGGCCTGGACTCCCTGGACACCGTTGAGGTCGTCATGCAGTGCGAGGAGGAGTTCGGCATCGAGATCGACCAGGAGAGCAACCCCTCCACGGTCGGCGAGTTCGTCACCGTCATCGACAACACCCTGGGAGAGTAGTTCATGATCCGCACCCCCTTGTGCGACCAGCTCGGCATCGAGCACCCCGTGTTTCAGGGCGGCATGGCCTGGATCGCCGACGCGAGCCTGGCAGCTGCCGTGAGCGAGGCCGGCGGCCTGGGCATCATCGCCGCCATGAACGCCAACGCCGAGTGGCTCCGCGACCAGATTCACCAGCTGCGTGAGAAGACCGACAAGCCCTTCGGCGTGAACGTCATGCTCATGAGCCCGTTTGCCGACGAAGTCGCCCAGGTCGTGGCCGAGGAGCACGTGCCCGTGGCCGTGACCGGCGCCGGCAACCCGGCCAAGTACATGGAGCTGTGGAAGCAGGCCGGCGTCAAGGTCGTGCCCGTGGTCGCCAGCGTCGCGCTCGCCAAGCTCATGGAGCGCCTGGGCGCCACGGCCGTCGTGGCCGAGGGCACCGAGAGCGGCGGCCACATCGGCGAGCTCACCACCATGACGCTTGTGCCGCAGGTGGTAGACGCCGTGAAGATCCCCGTGCTCGCAGCCGGCGGCATCGCCGACGGTCGCGGCGTGGCGGCGGCCTTCATGCTGGGCGCACAGGGGGTGCAGGTTGGCACGAGGTTCCTCGTGGCCAAGGAGTGCACGGTGAGCCAGGAGTACAAGGACCGCGTCCTCAAGGCGCGCGACCTGTCCACCACGGTCACCGGCAGGCGCACGGGCCATCCTATCCGCTGCCTGAAGTCGCCGTTCACCCAGAACTACGCCGCCATCGAGAAGGCCGCAGAGTCCGACGAGGAGCTGCACGGCCTGTCGGCCGGCGCGCTTCGCAAGGCCGCGCAGGACGGCAACGGCCAGGAGGGCCAGTTCATGGCCGGCCAGATCGCCGCTCTCGTGAACAAGGAGCAGACGGCGGCCGAGATCGTGAACGACCTCATGGCAGACGCCGAGCGCGTGCTGGGAGGTGCCTCCACATGGGTAAGGTAGCCATTCTTTTCGCAGGTCAGGGTGCCCAGCACGAGGGCATGTGCGCCGAGCTCGCGCAGGTGAACGAGGCGGCCCGCGCCGTCTTCGCCCGCTGCGACGAGGTGCGTCCCGAGACCTCCGATCAGTGCTGGCACGCCAGCAAGGAGACCCTGTCGCTCACGGCGAACACCCAGCCCTGCGTGTGGGCGGCCGACATGGCCTGCGCCCGCGCCCTTGAGGCCGCCGGCGTGCATGCCGACGCGGTGGCGGGCTTCTCGCTGGGCGAGCTTGCCGCACTTGCCTTCGCCGGGACCCTCGACGAGCAGGAGGCCTTCCGCCTCGTGTGCCGTCGCAGCGAGCTCATGGACGAGGCGTGCCAGGCAAACCCCGGCGGCATGGCCGCGGTGCTCAAGCTCACGCCCGAGCGCATCGAGGAGCTTGCCGGCGAGGCCGGAGCCTACGCCGTCAACTACAACTCGCCAGCGCAAACGGTGTGCGCGGGGTCCAAGGAGGCCATTGCGGCCTTGTGCGACCTCGCCAAGCAGGCAGGCGGGCGCGCCATGCCCCTCGCCGTGCAGGGCGCCTTCCACAGCCCGCTCATGACGAGCGCCCGCGAGGGCCTGGAGAAGGTGCTGGCAGGCGTCGAGTTCAAGGCGGCCGAGACGCCCGTGTGGGCCAACGCCACGGCAACCCCCTACCCCGCAGACGCCGCCGAGGCGCGCGAGCTGCTTGCCGCCCAGGTGGCAAGCCCCGTGCGCTGGGCACAGACGCTGGCGGGCCTGGCCGAGGAAGGCTTCGACACGTTCATCGAGGTGGGCCCGGGCAAGACGCTCACGGGCCTGGTGAAGCGCACGCTGCCCCAAGCCCGCGCCCTTTCCTGCGAGACGCCCGACGAGGTGGCAGCCGTGGTTGCCGCCCTCAAGGAGGACTAACCATGGCTGAAAATCTGGCAGCTCAGGCCACACAGGCCGAGCAACCCGCCCGCGTGGCCGTCGTGACCGGCGGCTCGCGTGGCATCGGCCGCGCCTGTGCGCTGCGCCTGGCTGAAGCCGGCTGCGACGTCGCCGTGCTCTACGCCGGCAACGACGAGGCCGCACGCGAGACCGTGGAGGCCATCGAGGCCCTGGGCCGTCGCGCCCGGGCTTGGAAGTGCGACGTGGCCAACGCCGAGGAGTGCGCCGCCGTGTGCAAGGAGGTCGCCTCTGAGCTGGGATGCGTGGACGTTCTCGTGAACAACGCAGGCGTTACGCGCGACAACCTGCTAGGCCGCATCAAGGACGACGACTTCGACCGCGTGATCGACGTCAACCTCAAGGGCGCGTTCAACATGGTGAAGGCCCTCTACCGCACCTGGCTGCGCAACAAGGGCACGGGCCGCATCATCAACGTGAGCTCCGTGGTGGGCCTCATGGGCAACGCCGGCCAGGCAAACTACGCCGCCAGCAAGGCGGGTCTCATCGGCCTCACCAAGAGCATCGCCCGCGAGCTCGCCCCGCGCGGCGTGACCTGCAACGCCGTTGCGCCCGGCTTCATCGAGACCGACATGACCGCCGGCCTTTCGGCCGAGGTGCGCGAAGGCTACGACAAGCAGATTCCGCTGGGCTACATGGGCAGCGCCCAGGACGTGGCGGAAGTCGTGGCGTTCCTCGCAAGCCCCGCGGCGCGCTATGTGACCGGCGAGGTCGTGCGCGTCGACGGCGGCATCGCGATGTAGGCACGCGGCCCGCAGCAATACCCAAGCACGAACAAAAGGAGCACGCTACATGGAACGCAGAGTCGTGATCACCGGCCTCGGCGCCGTGACACCCCTGGGCAACGACGCCCCCACGAGCTGGGCGGCCGTGAAGGAAGGCACCTGCGGCATCGGCCTCATCACGCATTTTGACACCGAGGCCTACAAGGTAAAGGTCGCCGCCGAGGTCAAGGGCTTCGACCCGCTCGAGCACGGCCTCACCAAGCAGGAGCTGCGCCGCAATGACCCCGCCATCAACTACGCGCTCGTCGCCTCCGACGAGGCCGTGGCAGACGCCGGCCTTCTCATCGAGGGTTCCGCACGCCTGGCCGCGCTTGTCGAGGAAGACGAGAACGTGCAGGCCAACGTGGCAGCCGAGCGCGTGGGCACCTACGTGGGCTCGGGCATCGGCGGCTTCTCCACGATGATCGAGAACACCCTCAAGTGCCACACCGACGGCCCGCGTAAGGTGTCGCCGCTCATGATCCCCAACATGATCGCCAACATGCCCTGCGGCGCGGTCTCCATCAGGCAGCACGCCACGGGCCCCACGCTTCCCGTGGTCACGGCCTGCGCCACCTCGGCCCACGAGATCGGCGAGGCGTTCCATGCCATCAAGCTGGGACAGATCGACGCCGCGCTTGCCGGCGGCACCGAGTATTCCGTCATCGAGGACGCCATCGCCGGCTTCACGAGCTGCATGGCCCTCTCGAAGAACCCCGACCCCGCCACCGCATGCAGGCCTTTCGATGCCGAGCGCGACGGCTTCGTGTCGGGCGAGGGCTCGGTCGTCCTCGTGCTTGAGGAGCTCGAGCACGCCCGCGCCCGCGGCGCCAAGGTCTACGCCGAGATCGTGGGCTACGGCAACACCGCCGACGCCTATCACATCACGAGCCCCGACCCCCACGCCGACGGCATCGCCCGCTGCATCCGCATGGCCGTGGAAGAGGGCGGCGTGAAGCCCGAGGAGGGCCTCTACATCAACGCCCACGGCACCTCCACCAAGCTCAACGACGCCTGCGAGACCGCCGGCTTCAAGCTGGCCCTGGGCGAGGAGGCAGCCCGCGCCGCCCACATCAGCTCGACCAAGAGCATGCACGGCCACATGCTGGGCGCCACTGGTGCCATGGAGGCCATGGTGTGTGCGCTGGCGCTCAAGGAGGGCGTGGTACCGGCCACCATCGGCCTGTCCACTCCCGACCCCGAGTGCGACCTTGACTACACCCCCGGCAAGCAGGCCATCTCGGCCGAGCTCACCTGGGCGCTTTCTACCAACCTGGGCTTCGGCGGACACAACGCCGCCCTTGCGTTCAAGAAGTACGTGGAGGACTAAGCATGGATCTTGAGACCCTGCGCGGTTTCGCCGACCTCATGGAGGAGCGCGGCCTGACCCGCATCAAGCTGGAGGAGCCCGACCTGACCCTCGAGCTCGAGCGCGAGGGCGCCGGCGCCACCCAGCCCCCGGCATGGCCGGCCTTCCCACCGACAATGCCCGCCGCCTGGCCTGCAGCTCCCGCAGCTGCTGTGGCTGCCCCCGCGGCTCCCGCCGCCACTACTGAGCCTGTGGCACCCACCGCGCCTGCGCAGGTCGCCAGCGGCGCTACCGAGGTGTGCGCACCCATGGTAGGCGTGTTCTACGTGGCCCCCTCCCCCGGCGCCGAGCCGTTCGTGCGCGTGGGCTCGAAGGTGAAGAAGGGCGAGACCCTGTGCATCCTCGAGGCCATGAAGCTCATGAACGAGGTCGTGGCCGAGTGCGACGGCGAGATCGCCGAGATCTGCGCCAACGACGGCGACCTGGTCGAATACGGCCGCGTCCTGTTCCGCATCTATTAAGCGCGGCCCGCTATTTGGCTTTTGAAACCGTTGGGATAGACGGATTGCTTTTCGCAAGGCGCCCGGAGGCGATGTGTACTGGACGTACATGAGCCTCCGGGGAACGCGGCGAAAAGCGATCCGCGATCGGGAGAGACTATGGACAGAGAAGCGCTAAAAGAGATTCTGCCTCATCGTGAGCCGATGCTCCTGCTCGACTCCTCCGAGGTCATCGACGGCATCGCCTGTGGCACGTACAAGGTGCGCGGCGACGAGTTCTTCTTGCAGGGACACTTCCCGGGCAACCCCGTGGTACCCGGCGTCATTCTCTGCGAGATGATGGCCCAGAACTGCTGCGTCCTCGTGGGCGCCGAGGCCACCCAGGGCAAGGACACCTTCTATACCAGCATGGACAAGATCCGCTTCAAGCACCCCGTGGTGCCCGGCGACGAGGTGTCCATCCGCTGCGAGCTCACCCGACACAAGGGTCCGTTCTACTTTGCCTCGGGCAAGGTGTTCGTGGGCGAGGACCTGTGCGTCTCAGGCGAGTTCTCCATCGCCCTCATGCCCAAGAAAGCCTAAGCAACCCCCGCAATCTCTGATGCGGCATTCCGCGCACGAAGATAGGTAGACCAAATGTTCAGCAAGATTCTCATAGCCAACCGCGGCGAGGTAGCCGTGCGCGTCATTCGCGCGTGCAAGGAGATGGGCGTCGAGACCGTCGCCGTCTTCAGCACGGCCGACAAGGACGCCCTGCATGTGGCCCTGGCCGACGAGGCGTACTGCATCGGCGGGCCCCGCCCCCATGAGAGCTACCTCAACAAGGAGGCCATCCTCACCGTGGCGCTCAAGTCGGGCGCGGCGGCCATCCACCCCGGCTACGGCTTCCTCTCCGAGAACGCCGAGTTCGCACGCATGTGCAAAGAAGCCGGCGTGGTCTTCATCGGCCCCTCGGCTGAGGTCATCGAGAAGCTCGGCAGCAAGGACGCCGCTCGCATCTGCGCCCGCGAAGCCAACGTGCCCGTGGCGCCTGGTTGCGACCTGCTCACGAGCGCTGAACAGGCTGAGGCCGAGGCGCGCCGCATCGGCTGCCCCGTGCTCATCAAGGCACGTGCTGGCGGCGGCGGGCGCGGCATCCGTCGCGTCGATTCCCCCGAGGCGGCCCGCGCCGCCTACCAGGAGGCATACTCGGAGGCCCTCTCCGCCTTCGGCGACGGCGAGTGCTACATGGAGAAGTTCGTGGAGCACGCCCACCACGTGGAGGCCCAGCTGCTCTGCGACAACCACGGCCACGCTGTGGCCCTGGGCGAGCGCGAGTGCTCGGTGCAACGCCGCAACCAGAAGCTGCTCGAGGAGAGCCCCTGTGCGTGCCTGAAGCCCCGCGTGCGCGAGAAGATCCTCGACGCCGCCGTGCGCCTCGCCAAGAAGGTAAAGTACACGGGCGTGGGCACCATCGAGTTCCTCTACACCGACAGCGGTGACTTCTACTTCATGGAGATGAACACACGCCTGCAGGTAGAGCACCCCGTGACCGAAATGGTGACAGGCCTTGACCTCGTCAAATGGCAGATTCGCTGCGCAGCGGGGGCAAAGCTTCCCTTCAAGCAGGAAGACATCCGCCCCCAAGGCGCCGCCATCGAGTGCCGCATCAACGCCGAGGACGAGAACTTCCGTCCGTCGTGCGGCAAGATCACGACGCTGCACGTGCCCAACGGCCCTTGGGTGCGCTTCGACTCGGCCCTCTACCAGGGATGCGTCGTACCTCCGTGGTACGACTCGCTGCTCGGCAAGCTCATCGTGCACGCGCCCACCCGCGAGGAGGCCATCCGCAAGATGCGCTCCGCCCTGGGCGAGCTTGCCGTCGAGGGCGTCTGCGACAACTCCGAGCTGCAGCTCGACATCCTCAACAACCCCGAGTTCCTGAGCGGGGTCTACCACACGGATCTGATGGGACACCTGTATGCCAATCATGACTAAGCGGGCAAAGAAGTCGCGCAACACGCTGGAGAGCAGCGCAAACGACGTGCCTGTGGAGATTCCCGAGCGCAGGCTCTATGCCAAGTGCAACTCGTGCAAGCGCATCGTCGACATCGAGGAGGCCGCGCGCGACCTCGACGTGTGCCCGCACTGCGGCCACCACATGCGCCTGGGCGCCCGCCGCAGGCTTGAGATCACCTGCGACAAGGGCAGCTTCCAGGAATGGTTCGCCGACCTCGAAGCCACCGACTTTTTGGGCTTCCCGGGATACGCCGGCAAGCTTCAGACCGCGCGCACGAAGACCGGCGAGGCCGACGCCGTCGTGTGCGGCCGCGCCACCATCGAGGGCATGCCCTGCGCCATCTTCATCATGAACGGCGACTTCATGATGGGCTCGATGGGCGCCGTGGTGGGCGAGAAGATCTCGCGCACCTTCGAGCGCGCCGCAGCCGAGGGACTGCCCGTGGTGGGCTTCACCGTGTCGGGCGGCGCCCGCATGCAGGAAGGCACCACCTCCCTCATGCAGATGGCCAAGGTCTCGGCCGCCCGCCAGCGCTTCGGGGCGCAGGGCGGCTTCTACCTGTGCGTGCTCACCGACCCCACCTCCGGCGGCGTCACGGCCTCCTTTGCCATGGAGGGCGACGTCATCCTGGCCGAGCCCGGTGCGCTCGTGGCCTTCGCAGGCCCGCGCGTCATCGAGCAGACCATCCACAAGAAGCTGCCCGAGGGCTTTCAGAGCGCCGAGTTCCAGCTTGAGCACGGCTTCGTGGACCGCATCGTGGCCCGCGCCGACATGCGCGACGAGCTGGGTCGCCTGCTGAGCCTGCATGCCCCGGCCGAAGTGGCTGCGCAGTGGGTGCGCCCTTGCACGCGCCCCGTGCAGGAGACCCCCGCAAGGCCCGTCAAGGTCAAGGGTGCGACGACGATGCCCGAGGTGAGCTGCGCCTACGACCGCGTGAAGAACGCCCGCAGCGCCGAGCGCGCAACCGCCCTCGACATCATCGACAACCTCTTTACCGACTTCGTGGAGCTCCACGGCGACAGGGGCTTCCGCGACGACGCAGCCGTGGTGGCTGGCGTTGCACGCCTGGGCGGCCGCAGTGTGACCGTCATCGCAACCGAGCGCGGCCGCAACCTCAAGGAGCGCGTGGCCCGCAACTTCGGCTCGGCCCACCCCGAGGGCTACCGCAAGGCGCTGCGCCTCATGCGCCAGGCCGAGCGCTTCGACCGTCCCGTCGTGTGCCTCATCGACACCTCCGGTGCCTACTGCGGCATCGAGGCCGAGGAGCGCGGCCAGGGCGCGGCCATCGCCGACAACCTCGTCGCCATGGCGGGCCTTGCGTGCCCCGTGGTGAGCGTCGTCATCGGCGAGGGCGGCTCGGGCGGCGCCCTGGGTCTGGGCGTGGCCGACCGCGTGTGGATGCTTGAGAACGCCGTGTACTCGGTCATCAGCCCCGAGGGGTGCGCCTCGATCCTCTACAAGGACGCCTCCAAGGCACCCGAGGCCGCAGCGGCGCTGGGCCTCACGGCCGACAAGCTCCTTGAGCTGGGCATTATCGACCGCATCGTGAGCGAGGGCACCGGTAGCCCCACCGACGTGGCCGCCAACCTGCGCGAGGCGCTCGTGCCCACGCTCGACGAGCTCGCCTGTCGCCCCACCGACGCGCTGCTGCAGAAGCGCTACGAGAAGTTCCGCCAGATGGGGGTGGCAACCATATGCTCTCGCTAGTCGTAGACTCCAGCGCCAACCTCACCCGCGCCGAGGCCGCACGCCTGGGCGTCACCATGGTGCCCATGACCTACCGCATCGACGGCGAGCTGCACGAAGAAACGTTCATGGGCGAGAACGGCGACTTCGCCCAGGCCCTGCACGACAAGCGCCTCACCGAGGCCCACGGGGCGAAGCCCGAGGCCTTCCAGCAGGCGTTTTCCCGCCTTGTCGAGACGGGCTCGGACGTTGTGTGCATCACAACCTCCGCGAAGGTCTCGAGCTGCTACCGCAGCGCCTGCAAGGCGGCTGACCAGGTGCGTTCCGCCATCCGCAACAAGGTGGGCGCCACGAGCCGCGAGGCAAACTCCGCTGCCGCGGCCGGCGCCGCCGGGCTTCCGCGCATCAAGGTGCTCGACTCTATGAGCACCATCTGCGGCGTGGAGTCGCTCGCCAGCCTCGCCCGCAAGCTCGACGCTTCGGGGGCCTCGTTCGACGACATCGTGGCGACCCTTGAGGCCGCACGCGCCGACCAGGGCATCGGCTTCTCCGTGCCAAGCACAGCCACGCTGCGCCACACCGGCCGGATGGCGCTCATCCCCTTGTCGGTGGGAACTTTCCTCAACCGCTACCCTGTGCTCAGCGTGCGCGACGGCGCGGTCATCCATGTTAAGACAACCCGCGGCGTGCAGAATCTCGCCCGTGAGCTCGTGGAACTCGTGCCCACCGACGCCCCGCGCAACCTCACGCTCACCTACTTCGGCACACAGGGACGCGCCTGCACGGAGCTTCTGCGCTGTGTGCGCGACAAGTTCAGCGGCATCAACGTGCGCGTGAAGGAGGGTGGCCCCGTGCTCGCCTCCATCCTGGGCCCGGGTGCCGTGAGCCTCGCCTGGGGTCCGGCCGCGAAGGCCTGAGTCCATCTTGCTCCACCCAAGCCCGTTGGCCCTCTGGCCAGCGGGCTTTTTCATGGGCGGCAACCGGGGCGGCACGTGCGCAGGTTTCGCACATGTGACAACCTGTTTTAATCGTGCCCGCCATGTGGCATCATATGCCCATGCAATTGCACCCTTGCAACGACACCAACCAGGAGGATCTTATGTCAGACGTTCCGTGTACCAAGATCGGCTTTATCGGCTTCGGCAACATGGCGAAGGCCATCGCCAAAGGCCTGCTTCGCGCCGAGGCAGTGCCTGCGGGCAACATCTACGCCTGCGCCAAGAACTACGACAAGCTTTGCACCAACTGCGGCAAGCTGGGAATCAACCCCTGCGCAAGCGCCGAGGAGGTCATCGCGGCGTCCAACGTCGTGTTCATCGCGGTAAAGCCCTACCTGGTAGACGAGGTCTGCGCGCCCATCGCAGACGAACTGGCAGAGAAGATCGTGGTCTCCGTGGCCGTGAACATGCCCTTCGGCGAGTACGAGCAGGTGCTCGTGCCCGGCACACACCACATCTCGGTGCTGCCCAACACGCCCGTGCAGGTCAACGAGGGCGTCTGGGTCTGCGAGAGCACCCACTCCCTCACCGAGGAGGACCTGGCCGTGGTGCGCCCCATCCTTGAGGCGACGGGTCTCGTGGTCTTTGTGGACGCGGCCCTCATGGGCATCGCCGGCACGGTGACGGGCTGCGGCCCCGCCTTTGTCGCCATGTTCATGGAGGCCCTGGGCGACGCCGCCGTGAAGTACGGCGTGCCCCGCGCGGTGGCCTACCAGCTGGCAGGGCAGATGATCGCCGGCACCGGCAAGATGGCCGTGGAAACGGGCAAGCACCCCGCCGTGCTCAAGGACGCCGTGTGCTCCCCCGGCGGCACCACCATCAAGGGCGTCGCCTCCCTTGAGGAAAACGGCCTGCGCAACGCCGCCATCAAGGCAATCGACGCAATCATGCAGGCAAAGTAGCGCAAACTTACAATCAGGCATTTAAAACAGGGCGGGCGGGCAGCATGAAACAACTGCTCGCCCGCCCCTTGTTTGTATTCCAACCGCGTGGCTGACGGCGCCCAACAAATAAATGTAACGGGAAAATCGAATAAAGAAAAGGCTTGATTACAAAAACTTTGCCATAGTAAAGTTATCCATGACCTATTTATCATCGGTATAATGCATGGCACTGCCGGTACACGACGGTATCCCACAAGCTGGGGAGGCACCCATGAGTACGAGCTCTCAGAAGTCACGCCAGGCCTATGCTCCCGTAGTGCCACAGCAATCTCCTTTGCCGATTACAGAGGCTTTCATCTGGCACATTGCAAGTCTTGCGAATCGGAGGCAGTAATGACGACCTCCCGCTTCGCCCGACGGATTGTGGGGGCATCGCTGCGCTCCGCAGGCACAATCGCCGCCCTTCTGATTCTATCGGTGCTCGTCGGTCTGGGGTTGTTCCTCCCGTGCAATCCAGACCCAGGAGTCGCAACACCCCTGAGCAAAAAGTCCTATGAGTCAAATCTGGAATCGCTTCAGGGACTTTTGGACAGCGACTTCGCCCGCGTTGCCGCACGTGAGGACATCGACTTGACGAAGCGGGAGGTCGCAGCCCTCGAACGCACCGTTGCGGCCTCAAGCGCATCCGAGTTCATCGACGCCGCGACCGAGTTTTTCGATCTGGAGATCGAGTCCGCTGAGCACGGTTACCTCATAACTGATGTTCGCGCTCTCTCGGCACAACGAGACTACCTGCTTCTTTTTGCCGAAATGGAACATCCCACGCTTGGCTACGCCAGCACCTTAGAGGCCCCGGCCCTCTACTATGCCTCCTCCATGATTTGGACCATTCCCTATCTCGCGTTTTATCTCCCCGTGCTCGCAGCCGTCATTGCGGCCGCGTTCTACAGGCGCAAGGGCCGGCTGCTCTCTCGTGCGCCCGTCAGCCCTGCCTGCGGGTTCCTGGTTTCGGCAGCGACCGGTACTGCGGCCGCAGTCGCGTCTGTCGTCATAGCGTTCATTCCCTCCATGCTCGTCTGCACCGTCAAGAATGGATTCGGAGACCCTGCATACCCCGTGATGTTCGAGGTGGGCGACACGATGCGCACCACCACGCTGGGCGCATCGCTTGCGGAGTCGGCCCTGCTTTTCGTTGTGTTGTCAATTGTGCTGGCGGTAATCGCAGAGTTCTTCTTCATGATCTCATCCAGCGCGCTTTTGGCCGGCATCTCTGCCGTCGTCGCATTGGCGCTGCCGACGCTTCCCTTTTACAGCACGGTAGCGATGAGCCCCTTGGGCGCCTACCTGCCCACGACTTACCTCCAAGTCTGGTCCATCACTGGGTTCGCATCGTTTGCGCCCGAATTCAGCGCGTGCCCCATACCCGGGGTGTCGTTGCCCGCTGCGCTCATTTCAAGCATCGTGCTGGTAATAGTCCTGATCGGCGCAGGAATTGCCCTGCGGGCATGTATCGACAAACCGAAGGGAGGCCAGCATGCTTGAAGTGCGTGACGCCTCGTTTCACAAAGACGGCATCAAGTACCGCAACGTGCAATTCAGCCTAAGCGGCGGAGAGGCCGTCGCGCTCATCGCGCCCAACGGCGCAGGCAAGACAACGCTCATGCGCACGGTGGCGGGAGACGCCGTTGCCGACGCCCAGGCTGTGGTCACCGTCGACGGCACGGTTGTTGCACGACGCTCCAAAGCCGCCCGAGCGAGCGTGTTTTATGCCGACTCCGAACACCGGCTGCTCTACCCTGCTAAAACATGCGCCTGGCACCTCGCATGCGTCAAAGAAATCTGGGACTCGCCCTGTGACCTCGAGCAGGTTGCCAAGCAGTGCGCGGTCGCGCCGTTCATCGACAAGCGCGTCTCCCAGCTCTCCAAAGGCATGGCGCAGCGGCTGACTCTGGCGCTTGCCTGCATGTCGGGGGCACCGTATGTGCTCCTTGATGAACCAGAAAACGGCATGGACGACGACGGCCGGCAGCTCCTCACCGGGGTTGCACAAGGGCTGCTCGAGCGCGGATGCGGCCTGCTTGTCTCAACGCACGACATTTTCAGCGTCTCCCACATATGCACAAGGGCCCTCTTCCTGACCAAGGAGGGATGCGTCACGGCCGCAGACTGCGCAGATTCGAGCAGCCTGCACGCGACATATCGGAAGTTGTTCCTATGAGCAGGTACGCCCCCAAGCATTGCGCGAACAGGGGCGGCGTGGGTTCGGCGAAGGGCTTCGCTGCAGTGCTGTTTGAATGGACGCTGCGCTGCCCCCTGTATCTGGCGTCAGCCGCGCTTCTCATTGCAGCCGCTCTTCTCGTGGCGCTCCTTCCCATCCCGCTCGAAGGGGCATATGAGCTCAACCCCGCAACGTATGCCGATGGGGATTTCCTCGACAACCTGGCAAACGACTACGGCGACGAGGTGCTCCAATACGCCGGCGCGGTCTCGCAAGCACATACTGGTGCCGAGGCATACTCCGCGCTCGCCCAGCTGATGAGCTACGAGGCGAGCCTGGGCCGCGAGGGAGCGGGGCAGCTCGCATGGTTTGCCTCTTCACTTGCCGGCCTCAGCACGCCCGAGACGTTTGCATCCACACACGAGGCACCCGCGCTCTTCCTGGCGGCCTGGGCCCTGGGCGGCGGCGTGCCGTATGTGGTCTGGTTCCTGCCGTGTGTGGCAGCCATTGCGTCGGTCGCCCTCATGACCTCCCGGGGCATGGTTTTGGGGCGCGTGCCCGTAAGCCCCCGCAAGACGTTGGTCGCTATGGCCGCGTGCATCCTTGTGTGCGGGGCTGCGCCGGTGCTGCTGGCCCTTGGCATCACATTTGCAAAAGGCCTGCTCAATGGGGGTCTTGGTGATGCGGCTTATCCCGTTATGGTCGGCACGGCGGGACAGGCAACGCTTATCGAGGCGCTCACAGGGTCGGTCTGCCTGCTCGTAGCCGGCTTGGCAGCCCTCACCATGTGCGGGGCGGCCCTCGTCAGGATATCGAGGTCGGCTCCCCTCAGCCTGGCCATCGTCGGAGCGGCGCTGGCGATACCCCTCGTCCTGGGCTCCTCGGGCCTAGCTGAAGCATTGGGAAGCATCTTGGCGCAGTGCGCCCCACACTACCTGGACTTTGGGCGCATCTCCGGGTGCCCAGGCTACACGGTACCCCAGGCGATTCCCCCAATGGCCTGTGCATCGCACGGCATAGCCTTGCAGCTCGTAACATGCGCGGCGGCGGTGCTAGTCGCCCTGCTCGCGTTGAACTCCCAGTTTGACCTGAAGCAGCGCAGCAAGCAAGGTGACACCGACGGCATGCGGGCGGCTCATTTCCCTGCGAGCGGGAATTTTACCTGCTCTTGCGAGGCATCGGCGGGGACGCATGCAGTGGAGGCGCTGATCTCGCTCGAGCCAGGGGACGTTTGCGTCTTGCGCGCGCCAAACGGCACCGGCAAGACCACCCTGTTGCGCGCCCTATGCGCCGACCCCGTGGGCCGTGTGCAGGGCACAGCCCGCATTGCCGGCATAGACATTTGCGACGTCACACGGTACCGGGGACGCATCGCATACGCAAGCAACGACGACCCAGGCCTGTGCCCCTGGATGACTGTCCGCGGTCTCATGCACGCCGTCCGCGCCATTTGGCCCCAGGCATCGACGGTCGCCCATGTCGAGCAGCGTTGCGGCGTGGCCGGGTTCGACCACAAACCGATTCGCGCTCTCTCCAGTGGCATGCGCCAGCGCGTCGTGCTCGCCGCCGCATTCCAAACGGGTGCAGCCTGCCTCTTGCTCGACGAACCCACAAGCTCCCTCGACATCATCGCATCCGACGAGGTCGTAGCACTCATCAACGAGTTTGCCGCACGCGGAGGCTGCGCGCTCGTCGCAAGCCACGACGGCAGTGTCGACCCCACATGGGGACAAATGAGGCCCACCCGCAAAGACGCAGGTAGCTCGCGCGTACTCTTCTGTTGGCCAGACCGCACCTGATGCGGGCCCGAGACCTGGTAGAACCCGGGCGCAACCCGCAACGCAACGCTCCGGCAAGCCCTCTGACACAGCCCACAATGCAACGCAACGCCTTGGCAGGCCCTCTGACGCAAAAAGTCGGAGCGGTTTTGTTAAAGAGAATACGGCCTCCCCTATGGGCACGTAACCGACAAGCCTTCCAGCGCAAAGTCGGAGGGCTTTTGTTAAAGGGAATACGGCGTACCTATGAACAGGCAACCAACCAAGCCCTCTGACGCAAAAAGGCCCGAGAAGCGACTGCCTCGGAGGCACCTTGTAGTCTTGCTTTTTGAGCTTGTCATCGCTATTGTACATACATAAGGGTTGTATCGGAACAGCCCACAACCAAATAAGGAGGGATTATGTTTGACCTTTCTCGTCGCTCTTTCCTCAAATCTTTGGCTGTGGTTTCGTTGTTCACTGCTGGTTCGATAGGCACCAGCTCGCCCAAATCTGCTCAAGCTGATGATACTGCGATTCCACAAATTCTTACGCCCTTCGATCAGACAACGATAGGTGCGTATCTTAGAATTGCGCATCCAGAAATGTATAACAGCCTGAGCCCCGATACCAAAGCGTACGTTGACTCAACTTTAATGTCCGAAACAACCAATGCGGCAACTATATCCGAACCTCCCAATGACGAACGCGCGATTGCTCAGATTGCAGAGGTCACCGTTACCAGCGCCGAATATGCAACGGCTGCCAAACAAATTCACTATGACACTCAAGTTGCCAGTTTCCCCATTTGGATTTCGGTGCCTATGGTAACAGCAGGCGTTTCCGCCACCAACAACGCAACCGGACGTGTATATACACAAGGGCAGACGGTTTTCACCGATCTTCGCTTTGAATATCTATCTGGAGAAACCCAGGTACTGCCTTCTGGAACATATACTTTTATCGCAACATCGGTCATCAATAAAGCGCCCGATGGCTGGGCAATTGCGCAACCTGTTGCTCAGCTCTTCCATCAGGTAATAATTCCTTAAGCGAACCCCTTATATGACTAAATCAAGTTCAACATCATCATTTGATTCAAGGGTGCCGGACGATAACCCTCAGGAGGTAGTCAACAATTTCATCTTCCTCGACGGGAAATTATACCTCGCATATTTCCCGGTTGTGTTAAAGGAAAGTCTGAATGATTTGGAAGGTAGCTTGATTGGCCTCACATCTGTTCCACAGTCATTCTCCAAGTTGAAAAATTTCGATGCAGGTGCACTGCCAGAGGGTTCAGAACTCTACTGCTATGCACCATGGGAATCGGAGCAAGAGGGATACCCTCTAGGTATCATTGCGCACGAATACCCAGCACTTTACATGTGGGTCGGAAAATGGATGCAGGACATAATGATCGAGCAATTGAAGAACGGCCGGGATATCCAATCGGGAAGTATGGCCTCCATGTCGAACCTATCCGACAGTTCTGACTAGTTAGTCTGCCGGAAACAATAAGTTCCAGACCTACGAAAAAACCCTCCGAAAATATTCGGAGGGTTTTTTCGTTTTGCATTGACAGCGCATATAGGCGGCGTATACTGCAGGCCAACATATGAACGATTGTTCATATGTAAACAACTCAAATAACAGCAGCGCACAAAGAGGCGGTAAGAACCGCCCTGGAGAAAAGGAGCGCCATCATGCGTAAGGTATTCAAGCTCGACGAGATCGACTGCGCCAACTGCGCCCGTGAGCTGCAGGAAGGCATCGCCAAGCTCGACGGCGTGAAGTCCGTGTCCGTCAACTTCATGACCCAAAAACTCACGCTCGAAGCTGACGACGCCGAGTTCGACGAGGTGCTCGAGCGCGTGGTGGCCTACACGGAGGACGTCGAGCCCGACTGCGAGATTATTCGCTAAGGCTTTGGGTTCCCTTGGGGTGGGGGCTAAAGTCGCCTGCTCAGACAGTCCTCGCCGCGCCGATGGCGCGGCTGCGGAACTCGCGACCGACTTTAGCCCCCACCCTTGCGCACGTGACGCGCTTGCTCGGGGCACATGGGGAGTCTCGGGGCTCGGAAATCTACCTGGATGGGCAGATTTAACATACATTTCAACCAGTGAGATGTATATTAAATTATTAAAAGCCCAGTTGGCGGGTTTTTGAGAAATCTGAAATGTATGTTAATTCCCCAGTGAGGGCATCTCTGGGACCGCATGACGCATGGGTCAGCGCAAGAAAGAAGGACAACCATGGCTGACGCGAAGGCAGCGAAGGGCAAGACGAAAAAGAAGAAGCGCAAGAAGGAGTCGCTGCAGCATCGTCTCGTGCGCATCCTTGTCGCGCTGGGCATCTTTGCCGTGGTGTTCGCCCTCGACGAGCTGGGCGTGCTTGAAGCGGTATTTGGCACGCCGGGCAACGTGTACGCAAGCTTTGTGCTGTTCGCCATCCCCTTCACCATCGCCGGCTACGACGTTGTCGGCAAGGCCCTCAACAACATCCGCCATGGTAAGGTGTTTGACGAGAACTTCCTCATGACCGTGGCCACCCTGGGCGCGTTTGCGATGGTGTTCTTCCCCGACACCGACCCCCACATGGCCGAGGGTGCGGCCGTCATGCTGTTCTACCAGGTAGGCGAGCTGTTCCAGAGCTACGCGGTGGGCAAGAGCCGCAAGTCCATCGCCGCCATGATGGACATCGCGCCCGACTACGCCAACATCGAGCGCGACGGCGACCTTATGCAGGTGGACCCCGACGAGGTCGAGGTCGGCTCCATCATTGTGGTAAAGCCCGGCGAGCGCATTCCCATCGACGGCGTCGTGACGGAAGGCGCAAGCCAGCTCGACACCTCTGCCCTCACCGGCGAGAGCGTTCCGCGCCACGTGGAGACGGGCGCCGAGGTCGTCTCGGGATGCATCAACATGACGGGCCTTCTGCACGTGCACACCACCAAACCCTTCGGCGAGTCCACGGTGAGCCGCATCCTGGAGCTCGTGGAAAATGCCAGCGAGAAGAAGGCCAAGACCGAGAACTTCATCACCCGCTTTGCCCGCTGGTACACCCCGGCCGTCACCGGCGCGGCCCTGTTGCTCGCCGTGCTGCCGCCGCTACTCGGCATGGGTGCCTGGAGCGACTGGATTCTGCGCGGTCTCACGTTCCTCGTGGTGAGCTGCCCGTGCGCCCTTGTCATCTCCGTGCCGCTCAGCTTCTTCGGCGGCATCGGCGGCGCCTCGCGCATCGGCGTGCTCGTGAAGGGCTCCAACTACCTTGAGGCACTCTCCGAGGTCGACACCGTTGTCTTTGACAAGACAGGCACCCTCACCAACGGCACGTTCAACGTCGTGGCCGTGCACGCCGAAACCGACGTGAATCCCGACTTGCTGCTGAGCATGGCCGCCCACGCCGAGGCTTATTCCGACCACCCCATCGCGGTGTCCATCAAGGCGGCCTACACCGGCGACATCGACCAGAGCAAGATTGCCGAGGTGCGGGAGGAGAGCGGCCACGGCGTGGTTGCCACCATTGAGCAGCACGCGGTGCTCGTGGGCAACGACAAGCTCATGACCAGCCACGGCGTGAACTACCACGCATGTGAGCTTACCGGCACCATCCTGCATGTCTCGCTTGACGGCCGCTACATCGGCCACATCGTGATCGCCGACGTCGTAAAGCCCGACTCCGCCCAGGCCATCGCCGACCTGCACGCTGTGGGCGTGAAAAAGACGGTCATGCTCACCGGTGACCGCACCGAGGTGGCCGCAGCCGTGGCCGAGAAGCTGGGGCTGGACGAGTACAAGGCGCAGCTGCTTCCCGCTGACAAGGTCGAACAGGTGGAGCGCCTACTCACCGCCGAGGGGGACAAGTGCAAGCTTGCCTTCGTGGGCGACGGCATCAACGACGCTCCCGTGCTCACCCGCGCCGACGTGGGCATTGCCATGGGCGCCATGGGCTCCGACGCCGCCATCGAGGCCGCCG